>Ga0190271_10000003_pt1 | contig 304722 bp, 297 predicted proteins | sample Popmic356T_FD_133747 | JGI IMG/M metagenome (GOLD analysis project Ga0190271, IMG submission 133747) | Populus adjacent soil microbial communities from riparian zone of Weber River, Utah, USA - 356 T | ecosystem: Environmental > Terrestrial > Soil > Riparian zone | place: USA: Utah...
CCGCGGCCGACGTGGTCGGGATGCTGCTCGGCGACCTCCTCGATGTCGATCCCGCCCATGTCGCTGAACAGCATCAGCGGTTTCTTCGCGGTGCCGTCCCAGACGACTCCGGCGTAGTACTCCTGCTTGACCTCGGCCTTCGGGTCGACGAGGACGCCGCGGGGCATGTGGCCGTTGATCTCCAGCTTCAGGATCGCCTCGGCGTGCTCGGCGGCCTCATCCGGCGTGTCGGCGAACTTGACGCCGCCCGCCTTCATCCTGCCGCCGGTAAGGACCTGGGACTTGATCACGGTCGGACCGCCGATCTCCTCGGCGACCCTGCGGGCCTCGTCCGCGGTCGTGCAGAACCCGTACTTGGTGACGGGAATCCCCGCCAGCTCGACGATCTTGCGTGCCTCGTACTCGTAGAAGCGCATCAGCGGCGGGGAACCCTAGCGGGTCCCGCCCGGCACTCGCCCTGAGATACTTGCCCGATGAAGGCCGTCGCCACGCTGCTCGCGATTCTCGCCCTCGCCCTCGGCCTCGCCGCCTGCGGGGAAACCGTCCTCGACACCGCCAAGACCGAGGACCAGCTCGCCGCGACCCGTGAAAAGGAAACCGGCAAGAAGGTCGAGGAAGTCGACTGTCCCTCGGACGTCGAGGTGGTGGTCGGCGAGACCCTGGAGTGCACGATCGTCGAAGCGGGCGGCGGGCGATCGACGGCCACCCTGAAGATCCGCAACGACGACGCAGACCTCAGCCTTCTGTCCGTGAAGCCGTCCGGACAATAAGTAAAGTGCCGCGAATGCCAAGCTCAAGCTCCACGGCCGCAGCGCCGACCACGCACTCGAAGCTCATCGAATGGGTCGCGGAAATCGCAGACCTGACACAGCCTGACGCCGTCCATTGGTGCGACGGCTCGGCCGAGGAGTACGACTCCCTCGCCCAGCTCCTGATCGACGGCGGCACCTTCGAGAAGCTCTCCGAGGCCAAGCGCCCGAACTCCTACCTGGCGCTCTCAGACCCGGCCGACGTCGCCCGGGTCGAGGACCGGACCTACATCTGCTCTGAGACCGAGGAGGGCGCCGGCCCGACCAACAACTGGCGCGACCCGGAGGAGATGCGCGACCTGCTCGGCGGCCTCTTCGAGGGCTCGATGAAGGGCCGCACGATGTACGTGGTCCCGTTCTCGATGGGCCCGCTGGGCTCGCCGATCGCCCACATCGGCGTCCAGCTGACCGATTCGCCCTACGTGGCCGTCTCGATGCGGATCATGACCCGGATGGGGGCCGGCGCCCTCGAGGTGCTCGGCTCCGACGGTGACTTCGTTCCCTGCGTCCACTCGGTGGGGATGCCGCTGACCGAGGGGGTCGAGGACGTTCCCTGGCCCTGCAACGCCGACAACAAGTACATCGTCCACTACCCCGAGACGCGTGAGATCTGGTCGTTCGGCTCGGGCTACGGCGGCAACGCCCTGCTCGGCAAGAAGTGCTTCGCGTTGCGGATCGCCTCGGCGATGGCCCGTGACGAGGGCTGGCTCGCCGAGCACATGCTGATCCTCAAACTGACCTCGCCCGAGGGCAACGTCAAGTACGTGACCGGCGCATTCCCGTCGGCCTGCGGCAAGACCAACCTGGCGATGCTGGTCCCGACGCTGCCCGACTGGAAGGTCGAGACGATCGGCGACGACATCGCCTGGATGAAGTTCGGCGAGGACGGCCGCCTCTATGCGGTCAATCCCGAGGCCGGATTCTTCGGGGTCGCGCCGAACACCAGCCACAAGACCAATCCCAACGCGATGGACACGATCGAGCGCAACTCGATCTTCACCAACTGCGCCAAGACCGACGACGGCGACATCTGGTGGGAGGGGATGACCGGCGAGCCGCCGGCGCACGCGATCGATTGGCACGGCAACGACTGGACGCAGGACTCCGACGATCCCGCCGCCCACCCGAACGCCCGCTTCACGACGCCGGCTTCGCAATGCCCCTCGATCGCCCCGGAGTGGGAGGACCCGGCCGGCGTGCCGATCGACGCCTTCCTCTTCGGCGGGCGGCGGGCGACGGTGCTGCCCCTGGTCCAGGAAGCGTTCGACTGGGAGCACGCGGTCTTCATGGGGGCGACGATGTCCTCGGAGACGACCGCCGCCGCCGCCGGCGAGGTCGGCCAGCTGCGCTTCGACCCGATGGCGATGCTGCCGTTCTGCGGCTACAACATGGCCGACTACTTCGCGCACTGGCTCCAGATCGCCCAACGCGAGGGGGCCCAGCTTCCCCGCGTCTTCTACGTCAACTGGTTCCGCAAAGACGCGGACGGCAAGTTCCTCTGGCCCGGGTTCGGCGAGAACAGCCGCGTGCTCGAGTGGGTCTTCCGGCGCTGTGAGGGGACCGCCGATGCGGTCGAGACCCCGATCGGGCTGCTGCCGGCCGACGGCGCGATCAACACCGAGGGGCTGACGATCTCCGAGGAGGCGATGCAGGAGCTGCTGAGCGTCGACACCGAGCGCTTCAAGGAGCAGCTGCCGCAGGTCAAGGAGCACCTGGCCAAGTTCGGCGACAAGCTTCCGGGCGAGCTCAGCGCCCAGCTCGAGGCGCTCGAAGACCGACTCGGTTAGGCGCGCGGGTCCTGTCAGCGCTCGAGGGGGGCCTGCGGTCGATCCACGGTCGGTCCTCGACCCCCCTCGACCACTGCCACCCACGCGACTGACCCATTCGGCCGACGACCGCCACCAGGTGGCCGTCGGAGCTCATGGCGATGATCCACGGCGCCCTCGGACGGCCCTAGCTCCCGGCGCACGGCTGGTCGTGCGGGTGGCGCGGGTCCGAGGGGGCCGAGAAGAGGACGCTGGCGTCCATCCGCAGGCCCCCTCGGAGCCGCGGCAGGACCCGCACGCCTAGACCGGCGGGCCTGTCACCAGGACAGCGGCGGGATCGGGCTGGTGCTGATGTCGCCGAAGGTGTTCGGTCTGAACGGCCGGCGGCGGATGCCCTTGCCGAAGGCGTTGATCGACGCTTTCGAGGACTCGACCGGCCAGTGGGTGTTGCGGTCGACGACGTCGAACCAGATCAGCGCCCGGATCTTGCGGTAGCGGGAGGGGACGATCCGCAGCATGTTGCGGATCCAGGCCGCCTTCGAGCCGCCGATCTCGTTCGAGGCGACCTCGCCGAGGACCATCGGCTTGTGGGGGGCGATCTTGCGCACCCGCCGGTAGGTTTCGCTGAACACTTCGTTGAAGGACTGCCAGCCGGCGGAGTCGTGTCGCTTGCCCCAGTTGAAGCCGTCCATGCAGGTCCAGTCGACGTACTCGTCGCCCGGGTAGACGCTCTTGAGCGGGATCAGCTTGCGGGTGAAGTCGACGTTCGGGCACCAGACCCAGGAGACGTTGTTGGCGCCGACCTCGGCGAAGATCCGATGGATGTGGTGCCAGGCGGGGACGAATTCACCCGGCTTGTTGCCGTTCAGGCCTTCGGACCAGGGGAACCAGAACCCGTTCATCTCCCAGTTGAAGCGGAGGAAGAACGGGTGGCCCCAGTCGCGCGCCGATTCCGCGAATTTCCGCAGGTACGGGTCGAGGCTGCCGTTGAGGATGTTCTCGAGCCGGTAGGGGCTCTGATCCGACTCTTCCGGAGTCGCCGACGAGCTCCAGCTGAAGAACGGGATCGCATCGTGGTTGCGGACGTTTTCCAGCGGGGTGAAGGGAAAGTTGATGAAGTTGCACCGGCCCTCACGGCATTCGGCGAACGGCGAGCTGAAGGAGACGATCGACATCCGCTTGCCGACCATGTGCTCGAACTTGAAGACCGCGTTCATGTCCCACGGGGCCGCTTCGCCGGTCATCTGGGGCCCGATCTGAGCGCCCCAGTACAGCGGTCGGGGAGGGGGTTTCGCGCTGGCGCCGCCGGCCGGAAGGGCGACCACGAGGATCGCCGCGATCACGACCAGGAGGAAGCCCGGCGCGCATCGGTGGCGGCGTGGTCGGGAGTTCGGGTGGCGGTTGGTCTTCATCGCGGTGGCTTCCTGCCTATCGACTGATAACCCCGGGTGATGAGTCTTGCTGCGGGGATTGCCTGGAAATGCCCCGATATTGGGGCCCGTGCCGATATACGGACGGCACCCCGGGATGGATCAAGGCGTGGCGATCGGGCTGGAGGAGATCGTCGCGTAGCTGTTGGGCCGGAAGCTGCGGTGCCTGATCCCCTTGGCGAAGGCGCGCGCCGCCCTAGGCGACGTCTCGAGCGGCCAGTCGATGCCGCGGTCGAACTGGTCGAACCAGATCAGGGCCCGGATCCGCCGGTAGTCGGTCGCCAGCGCGGCGAACATCTTTCGGATCCAGGTCGACTTTGCCTTCGGCGGACCCGTCGATGCGATCTCGGCCAGCATCATCGGCTTGCTCGGAGCGACGTGCTTGACGATCTGCCTGTACGTCGATCGGAAGATCTTGTCGAAGCTACGCCAGGGATGCGGGTTTGTCGGGTTCCGGCCCCAGTTGTAGCCGTCCATGCAGGTCCAGTCGACATAGGCGTCGCCGGGATAGAAGCGCCCGAGGCTGCCGAATTTGTTCGCCGGATCCGCATACGGGCACCAGACCCAGCTGGCGTTGGTCGCGCCGACCTGGGCGAAGATGTCGTGGACGTGGCGCCAGGCGGGGACGAATTCGCCCGCCTGATTTCCGTTGACCCCCTCCGACCACGCGAACCAGTTGCCGTTCATCTCCCAGTCGAAGCGCAGGAAGAACGGATGGCCCCAGTCGCGGACCGCTTCGGCGAACTCGCGGATGTGGGCGTCCTGATGCCCGGCGATCAGGTTCGAGAACCGGAAGAGCGGGTCGTTGTCGGGGCTTTCCGGACTGCCGCTCGAGCTCCAGCTGAGGACGGGAATCGCGCCGTAGGCGCGAATCGCTTCCATCTCCTTGCGCGGGAATTCGTAGTAGGAGCAGGTGGCGCGGCACTTGGCGAACGGCACGCCGAACTCGACCAGCGACAGGCCTTTGCCGACCAGGCCTTCGAAATGGGAGACGGCCGACATGTCCCAGGGGGGCTGGGTCCCGGTCAGCTGGTTGCCGATCCAGGCCCCCCAGTAGAGCGGCTTCGGCTTCTTCGCCTTCGCGGTCTTCGTCTTGCCCTTCTTCGCGCCCTTGCCCTTGCCGGCGTGCCCGGCGGCAGCCGCCGACGAACCGGGCGCCTGCACGGCGGTCAGCGTCATGGAGAGCAGAAACGTCGCCAGGAGCGCGGCGACGAACGCGCGGTGGCTGGTTTTCCTCGAGGGGCGGCGCACTTGCGAAGCTGGGCAGTGTATGGGTCGGCCGTTTGCCGCGGCCGGGCTCAGCTCGGCGGCGCGATCGTCTCGGGCCCCAGCTCCGCGTAGGAGTTCGTGCGGTAGGCGGGATCCTGGATCGCCGAGGCGAACGCCCCGGCGGCGCTCGCCGACGTCTCGATCGGCCAGTCCATGCCGTCGTCGAAGGTGTCGAACCAGAGCATCGCGCGGATCTTCGGATAGGAGGTCGGAATCGACTCCAGCGCGTCGGTGATCCATTCCGCCTTCGAGCCGCCGCGCTCGCTCGAGCCCATCTCGCCGATCAGCAGCGGCTTCGAGGGCGCGATCGTCCCCGTGATCTCGTCATAGGTGGACCTGTAGAGGCTGTCGAAGCTCGCCCAGGCGGCCTTGCCGGCGCCCCAGTTGTAGCCGTCGAGGCCGGTCCAGTCGACGTACTCGTCACCGGGGTAGAGGGAGGAGAGGTCCTGGAAGTCGCGCGAGGGATCGATGTTCGGGCACCAGACCCAGGTCGCGTTGCTCGCCCCGACCTGCTCGAAGATGTCGTGGACGTGGCGCCAGGCGGCGACGAACTCGCCGGGGCGGTTGCCGTTGACTCCCTCCGACCACGGGAACCAGGTGCCGTTCATCTCCCAGTTGAATCGCAGGAAGAACGGATGTCCCCAATCGCGCGCTTCTTCGGCGAAGCTGCGGATGTAGGAGTCGTGGTGGCCTTCGAGGACGTCGGAGAGCTGGAAGTCGGGCTCGTCGAGCTTCGACGGGATCGACTGCGAGCTCCAGCTGAAGACCGGGATCGCGCCGTGCCGGCGGATGTTTTCCATCGGCCCCTTGGCGAACTTGTAGTGGTAGCAAGCGCTCGGATCGGCGCAGTTGGCGAACGGCGCGAAGAAGTTGATCAGCGAGACCTGCTTCTCGGCCAGGCCCTCGAACTCGGCGACCGCGCCCATGTCCCAGGGGGCCTGGGTCCCGGTCAGCTGCTCGCCGATCGAGGCGCCCCAATAGAGCGGCACCCGGGGTCCGCCGGAGTCGGTGGCGCCGCGGCGGCAGCTGCGAATCCGCTTCGCGATCCTGCGACGAGCCTGCGGGTTGCGGCGAGCGCTCGGGTTGCGACGGGACCGGCGCGCGGCGGCGCGGGCGCGGGCGCGGCAGGAGCGGGGCGCGAGCTCACGGGCGTCGGCGATCCTGCTCAGGCGCTGCTTGCCCTTGGCCTGCTTGGCGGCGGCGGGAGCGCTCGAGGCGAGGACGGCCGCCAGCACGAGGGCGAGCGCGAGGAGGAGGCTGATGGGGAGGCGTTTGGGCACAAAGACCCATCGACCTCGACCAAACGTCCTTCAGGGCCCCTGCCCGGACTGGACGTTTGTTCGATGCGCTGAAATCGGGCTTGCAGCTCAGCCGGGAGGCAGGATCGCCTGGCTGCCCAGGGTGCCGAACGAGTTGACCCCGTAGGCGCTGTTCTGGATCCCCGCGGCGAAGGCCTCGACGGCGCTGGTCGAGGTCTCCAGCGGCCAATCGGCGCTGTCGCGCTTCTCGAAGTAGAGGAGGCCGCGGATCTTCGGGTATGAGGTCGGGATCTTGGCGAGCATGTCCGAGATCCAGGCCGCCTTCGAGCCGCCGTACTCGGTCGAGCCGACCTCGCCGATGATCATCGGCTTCGAGGGGGCGATCGTCTCGGTTATCTCCTTGTAGGAGCTCCCGTAGAGCTCGTCGAAGGTGCGCCAGCGATCCGGCTTCCAGGGGTTGGTGCCCCAGTTGTAGCCGTCGAGGCAGGTCCAGTCGACGTAGGCGTCGCCGGGGTAGAAGGAGGCAAGCGAGGGGTAGGCGTGGCCGGGATCGATGTTCGGGCACCAGGTCCAGGTCGCGTTGGTGGCGCCGACCGCGGTGAAGATGTCGTGGACGTGGCGCCAGGCGGCCGCCGACTCGCTGACCTTGTTGTTGTTGGTGCCGGCGCCCCAGGGGAACCAACCGCCGTTCATCTCCCAGTTGAAGCGGAGGAAGAAGGGGTGGCCCCAGGCCCGGGCCTGTTCCGCGAACTTGCGGATGTAGGCGTCGTGCTTGCCGGCGATGACGTCGGAGAGTTCGTAGTCGGGCTCGACCTTCGTCGAGGGGGTCGACTGCGAGGCCCAGCTGAAGAACGGGATCGATCCGTGGCTGCGGACCGAGTTCATCGCTCCGGTCGGGAACGAGTAGTTGTAACAAGCGCTCGAGCAGTTGGCGAAGGGGGAGGAGAAGTGGATGATCGAGAGCTTCTTCCGTGTCATTCCCTCGAACTTGTCGACCGCGGTCATGTCCCACGGAGGCTGGCCGCCGGTGAGCTGGTCGCCGATCCAGGCGCCCCAGAAGATCGAACCGGCCTTCGGGGTCGGCGCCGGCTCCGGCTCCGGGGCGGGGACGGGCTCCGGCTCGGGGACCGGCTCAGGCGCGGGCTCTTCCGGGGCGGGGGGCGGCGGGGGCGGCGGGGGCGTCGGCGTCGGGGTGTTGGCGACGGTGACCGAGACGCTCGAGCTGCCGAGCTTCTTTTTTTTCGCGTAGGCGGTGATCGTCAGAGTGTGGCGCCCGTCGGCGAGGGCCCTGCTGTCGAGGCCGCTGCCGTAGGCGAAGGGGGCGGCGCCGTCGGAGAGCCTGACCTTGCCGTCGATCGCGAAGTCGACCCTGCTCGGCGTCGCCCCGGAGACCCTCGCGGTCCAGGCGATCGTGCCGGCGATCGTCGCGCCCGCGCTCGGAGAGACGGTCGCGACGGTTACCCCGGCTCGCGAGGTGAGCGAGCGCTGCACGTGGGAGCGCTTCTTCTTCTTGGCCGCCGAGCTGGCCGCCGGGACCGCCAGGAGCGCCGTCAGGCAGACGAGGGCGAGGAGGGTGCGGCCGAGGCGGTGGTTGTCGAGAGCGGACGGCATGTCCGCCTGCATCGACCGGGACGCCGGTTACTTCAATCGCCCGATCCGTCTCTGGACGTTTGTCTTTAGACGTCTATCCGGGCAATCGACCGGTAGAGCTCGTCGAGGGCGGCCGCGCACTCGTCCCACGAGGTCAGGCTCGGGAACGAGTCGGGGGCCGGCTCGGCGAGCTCCTCGACGATCGCCTCGCCGGTCCGGGCCGGGTCCTGATCGGGGTCGATTGCCCGGGCGAAGCCGTCCGCGGCCAGCTCGGCGAGGCCGCCGCTGTCGGCCACCAGAAGCCGTCGCCCCGATGCTGCCGCCTCGATCGCGACCAGCGGGTGGGTCTCGAAATCGCTGAGGAGGACGACGAGCGAGAGGGTGCGGAGAATCGCCGCCATCCCTCCGGGGTCGTCCCCGGCGACGCTCGTGAACTCGACCCGCTCGGCGATCCCGAGCTCCGACGCCAGGCGCCTGAGGTCCTCTTCGTAGGGGCCGCTGCCGACGACCATCAGGCGCGCCTCGGGCTCGCGCTCGAGGACGTGCGGAAACGCGGCGATCACCCGGTGGTGGCCCTTGTAGCGCTCGAGCCTGCCGATCGTCGCGATCACCGGCGGGCCGTCCGGCTTGCCGTTGGAGGCCCCTTCGGTGAAGGCCACGTCGGTGCCGTTGGGGATGTGGACGAACCTCTCGGCCGGCAGGCGCAGCTCCTCTCCGTAGACCTCGATCTCGAACTTCGCGACCGCGACCAGGCGCTCGGCGCGGGCCAGCAACGGCCGCAGCAGCCGGCGGTGGAGCCGGCGGATCCGATTCCGGAGCTCGGAGGAGTGCCCGCCGCCGTGGAAGGTGACGACGTAGGGGACGCCGAGGCGCAGGGCCCGCAGCATCGCGATCGGGGCGACGAACGTGTGGTAGGACTGGACGTGGACGACGTCCGCCGGGCGCTTGCCGATCTCGCCCCAGAGCCGCGGGGCGAAGCACCAGTCGCGGTTCGCGGGCCAGGCGCGGACGGTGCGGATCGAGACGCCGTCGCGCTCCTCCTCGGCGAGCGCGGCGCCGCCGGGCTCGGTGCAGATCACGTCGACCGCCTCACCGGCGGCGGCGAGGCGGCGTCCGACCTCCATCACGTGGCGCTCGACCCCTCCCTGCGCGAGCGGGCTGCGGGGGGTCACCATCTGGACCCTGAGCCCACCGCTCCCAGCCTCGCGCTCGGCCATCTCGCGGTTGTGTTCGAGCCGCCGTCGCTCGGGGGCGGCCGCGAGGTAGCCGCGGGTGGTGGCGAGCAGGCCGGTGACGATCATCGCCGCTCGGGCGACCCCGCCGGGCCTGCCCCGGAGTGTGTCGCCGAGGCCGCGGAGAACGCCGAGCGGAAGCGTCCGCCGGACGTAGGAGCGCTCCGCTTCGAGGCCCGAGTCGCTGCCGACGAGCCCGGCGAGCGCCGCCTTCGAGCCTCCCTCGCCGCGGCAGCGCGAGGTGAAGTAGCCGAGCTGCGCCCGCTTTTCGGGGACGAAGTGGTCGACCGCGGCGGCGGGGTCGTAGAGGATCTTGCCCTGCGGCCAGCGCTTGCCGATCCGGATGCAGAGGTCGGTCTCCTCGCAGCCGGCGGGGATCGTCCCGACCCGGCCGAGCTCGTGGCGAAAGCCGCCCAGCCCGGCGAGGGCCTCCCTCCTGAAGGACATGTTGGCGCCGACCAGGTTGCGGACCGGCTCCCGCTCGCGCGGCATCCCGGAGTGGGTGCAGCCGACGACCCAATCGAACTCGGGTGGGAACCAGGCGGGCCGCTCGGTCTCCCACGCCGGGCGCACCGTGCCGCCGACGCCGAGGACGTCGGGGTCGGCGTAATCGGCGCCGAGCCGCTCGAGCCAATCGGGGGCGGCGGCCGCGTCATCGTCGAGAAAGGCGACGACCTCCCCCGTGCAGGCGGCGACGCCGGTGTTGCGCGCGCCCGACAGGCCCCGGGTCTCGGCATTGGCGATGACCAGCACCTGCGGCCACCTTTCCCGGGCGAGCGCCTCGAGCTCCGGTTCGTGGTCGATCACCAGCACGACCTGCGCGGCGGGGACCGTCTGCGCGGCCAACGACTCGATCGCGGCCGTCAGCGCCTCCAGCCTCTCTAGGGTGAAGGCGCAGATGACCACCGAGATCGAAGGAATCCCCGAGCCCCGCTCTCGTTCCTCGATCGGCACCGGTCGGATTCTGGCATGCGAAATCTCGACTGTACGATCAGGCGGATGGGAGCCATGAGGCTTGCGGTCCCCCGATGAGGATCCTGATGCTCGCCGAGTCGTTCGCCCCGATCGTCGGGGGAATCGAGCGGATCGTCGAGAGCCTCAGCGTCGCCCTCGCCGCCCGCGGGCACGAGGTCTCGGTCGCGACCCTGAGCCAGCCTGACAGCGAGCCGCCCACCCTCGAGGGCGTCGAGGTCTACCCGCTCGGCAGCGCCCTGCACCGGATTCCGGGGGTCGGCTCCGACAGCGAACGCCGCCACGCGCCGCCCGCCCCGGATCCGAGGACGGTGCTCGACCTCCGCCGGGTGATCGAGCGGACCAGGCCCGAGGTCGTGCACGCCCACAACTGGCTCGTCCACGCCTACCTCCCCCTCGATCGCGGCTCCGACGCGGCGCTGGTCCTCTCGATGCACGACTACGGCCTCGTCTGCGCGACCAAGCGCTTCCTCAACAGGGGGACCCTCTGCACCGGGCCCGCCGCCGGCAAGTTCGAGCGCTGCGCCGCCGACTACTACGGCGCCCTCAAAGGCCCGCCGATCGCGCTCGCCACCCGCCATTCGGAGCAGCGCGTACGCCGCCACGTCGACTACTTCCTGCCGGTCAGCCCGACCGTCGCCCGCCTCTGCCGGGTCGAGGGGCCTCACGTCGCCGTCGTCCCCAACTTCGTCCCCGAGCTGCCGCCGGCCGATCCCCGCCACGAGCACCGCCTCGAGGGGCTGCCCGACGGTCCCTACGTCTTCTATTTCGGCGACGTCACGACCGACAAGGGCGCCCGCCATCTGGTCGACGTCTATCGCGAGCTGGATTCGCCGCCGCCGCTGGTCCTCGCCGGTCGCAACTACCTAGACCTCGATCGCGAGCCGAATGTGATCGCGCTCGGCAAGCTGCCCCACCCGACCGTCATCGAGGCCTTGCGCCGCTCGATGTTCACCGTCGCGCCTTCGATCCTGCCCGAGACCTTCGGCCTCGTGGCGCTCGAGTCGGCGGCGGTGGGGAAGCCGATCATCGCCTCGAACATCGGCGGCCTCGGGGACATCGTCGTCGACGGCGAGACCGGGCTGCTGGTGCCGCCGGGGGACGGGCCGGCGCTGCGGGCGGCGCTCGAGCGACTGCTGGGCGACGAGGCGCTGCGGGCGAGGATGGGGGCGAGCGCGAGGGAGTTCGTCGCCGCCTACGGGCCCGAGGCCGTGGTGCCGCAGTTCGAGGCCGCCTACGGAGCGGCGGTCGAGGCCCGCGCCCTGGCTTCCGCGTAGGCCGAGAGCCGGCGGTGCGCGAGCGCGCCGCGGGCGACGGCCGCGGGGCCGAGCAGCCCCAGCGCGAGGGTGATCCAGGCGGCCGGGGCAAGCGGGTCCCGGCGCAGGGCGCGGAGGGCGAGGCGCGCCCCGCGGCGCCGCCTGCCGAGCAGGAACGCCTGGGTGGCGCCGATTCGAAGCGCGGTGACGTACTGGCGCGGGCCCCAGCGGCGCAGCGCCTCCCCGTGGCGCTCGAGGACGGTCTCGGCCATCCAGAGCATGTCCGGGGCCTCCCGCCGCAGACGCGGGATCACCGACCCCGCGTCGACCGCGCGCAGCCAGCTGTTGCCGGCGTCGTGGTGGAGGATCGTGAGCACCTCGTCGACGCAGACGCTGGTCTCCGCCTCGGCGAGGTTGAGCTCGAACAGCATCTCCATCGCGCCGCGGCGCCCGTCGATGTAGGGGGTCCCGTCGAAGACCTCGCGGGCGATGCAGCGCGAGGCGTCGTTCCCCCCCTCGGCGTCGGCCCAGCGGATCCGCCCCTCGTAGCCGTAGGGGCCGTCGGGGACGAACGTCGGGGTGACGCGGCCGCCGTCGTGGAGCTGGCGGCAGCGGAGGACCCGTACCCCGGGGGGCAGCTCGTCGATCAACTCCCGCATCCGCTCCAGGGCGCCGGGGAGGAGCTCGTCGTCGCTGTCGATGACGACGACCCAGGCGCCGGTGGCGGTGGCGACGCCGGTGTGGCGGGCCGGGTTGATCCCGCGGTTGTCCTCGTGGCGGACCACCCGCAGCCGCGGGTCGTCGTAGGCGCGGCGCAGGGTCTCGGCGGTGCCGTCCTCGGAGCCGTCGTCGACGACCACGACCTCGAAGTCGGCGAACCCCTGGGCGAGGGTGCTGTCTAGGCAGCGACGTACGATCCCCGCCCGGTTGTAGGTCGTGATCACGATGCTGAAGAAGGGATCTGACATCTGATGGCTTCGCCTCGGCCCGCGATCGGGCGGCTGCGGCTGCGCATTCTGGCGTACCACGCGATCGCCGACCTCGGCGACGACCCGGTGATCGCCGAGTACGCGGTGCCGCCGAGGCGCTTCGCCGCGCACCTCGATGCGCTCGAGGGCAGCGGCTGGAACTTCGTCGACCTCGAGGCCGTGCTCGCCGCGCTGGCGGGCGAGCGGCCGTTGCCGCGCCGGGCTCTGCTCCTCACCTTCGACGACGCCTACGTCGACCTGCTCGAGGTCGCCCGGCCGCTGCTCGTCGAGCGCGGCATCCCCGCGGTCGCCTTCGCGATCGCCGCTGAGCTCGGCGGCACCAACGGCTGGGACGCTCGCAGGGGCGCGGCATCGCTGGCACTGCTCGACGGCGACGGCCTGCGGGCGGTGGCGGCCGACGGGATCGAGGTCGGCTCCCACGGCAGCTCGCACGCGGCGCTTCCCGAGGTCGCCGCCGGACAGCTCGAGGAGGAGATCGCGGGCTCGGCGCGGCGCCTCGAGGAGCTCGGCCTGCCGAGGCCGCGATCGTTCTCCTATCCGTTCGGCAGATGGGACCCGGGAATCGCCGCCGCGGTTCGGGAGGCCGGGTACGAGCTGGCGCTGACGACCGCCTGGGGGGTCGTCGGGCGGGGCTCCGATCGCTTCGCCCTGCCGCGGATCGAGGTCCATGCCAGCGACACGCCGCTGAAGCTGCGGCTGAAGCTGCTCGCGGCCGGGTGGCCGGGCCTCCTCCGCGACGTCTTCCTGAAGCTGGCGGGCGTCCGCCTCGACCCCTCGGCGCGGCCGCACAGGTGAGCGGGTGCGGGCACAGAACCTATTCTGGACGTGATGGAGCAGATGACCGCCACTCGCCCGGCTGAGAGGGACGAGACAGCCGTCGCGGAGACGATCCGCCTCGAACCGACATCCGGCTTCAGCCGGGTGCTGTCCCCGCGCGAGCTCTGGCGCTATCGCGACCTCGCCTTCCAGATCGCCGCCCGCGACGTCACCGTGCGCTACCGCCAGACGGCCCTCGGCGCCGCCTGGGCGGTGCTCCAGCCGGTCGGCTTCATGATCGTCTTCTCGCTGTTCTTCGGGCGGCTCGCCGGGGTCTCCTCCGACGGGCTTCCCTACGCGCTCTTCAGCCTCGCCGCGCTGGTCCCGTGGACCTACTTCGCCAACGCCGTCCTGCTGGGATCGGAAAGCCTCGTCTCCAACAACGCGCTGGTCTCGAAAATCTATTTCCCACGGATCTTCATGCCGGCCGGGGTCCTGGCCGCCGGCCTCGTCGACATCACGATCTCGTTCGCGATCCTGATCGTCGTCGTCCTCGTCTACGGCATCGTCCCGCCGATCGCGATCCTGATGGTGCCGGTCCTGATCGTGATCATGATCGCCACCGCGCTCGGCGTCTCCTCGGCCCTCGCGGCCCTCAACGTCCGCTTCCGCGACGTCAAATACGTGATCCCGTTCGCGATCCAGATGTGGCTGTTCATCTCCCCGGTCGCCTACCCGAGCAGCCTGATCGCGGAGCCGTGGCGCACGATCTCGGCGATCAACCCGATGGTCGGCGTCGTCGAAGGATTTCGCTGGGCGGTGCTCGGCGCCGGCAGCGCGCCCTGGGAGCTGATCGGCATCTCGGCGGTCTCGGCCCTGGTCCTGCTGGTCGCCGGCCTCGCCTACTTCGACCGCGTCGAGCGACGCTTCGCCGACTACATCTGAGATGCCCGAGATCGCGATCCAGACCAGCGAGCTCGGCAAGAGCTACAACCTCGGCCTCAGCCGGCGCGGCTACGGCACCCTGCGCGAGAGCCTGGTCGAAGCGGCGCGGGGATCGGTCGGGCGGCTGACCGGCCGCTCCCGCGAGCAATCCGAGGGCGACACCCTCTGGGCGCTGCGAGACCTCTCGCTGACGATCCGCGAGGGCGAGGTCGTCGGTCTGATCGGCCACAACGGCGCCGGCAAGAGCACGTTGCTGAAAATCCTCTCGCGGATCGTCGAGCCGACCACCGGCTGGGCCGACGTCACCGGCCGCGCCGGCTCCCTGCTCGAGGTCGGGACCGGCTTCCACCCGGAGCTGACCGGGCGCGAGAACATCTTCCTCAATGGCGCGATCCTCGGCATGCGCCGGGCCGAGATCCGCAACCGCTTCGACGAAATCGTCGCCTTCGCGGACATCGAGCGCTTCCTCGACACACCGGTGAAGCGCTACTCGAGCGGGATGTCGGTGCGGCTCGCGTTCGCGGTCGCCGCCCATCTCGAGCCGGAGATCCTGCTCGTCGACGAGGTGCTGGCGGTCGGCGACGCGGCCTTCCAGCGCAAATCGATGGGCAAGATGAACGAGGTCGCGAAGGAAGGGAGAACGGTGATCTTCGTCTCCCACAACCTTGCGATCTTGCAGGCACTCTGTGAGCGCGGCGTGCTCCTCGAACGGGGTGGGATGGTCGCCGACGCCCCGGTGAACGAGGCGATCGACAGCTATCTCCGATCCCTCGAGGTGGCTGCCGGCATGGACCTGCTCGAGCGAACCGACCGCGACAATCGCGGCTGGCAGCACAGCCGCGTTCGCCGGGTCGAGATCCACGAAAGCGGCGGCGGGACCGCGGACGTCGTGGTCGCCGGTCGCCCCGCGACGATCGCGATCGAGCTGACCGAGATCCTGCCGAGGACGGAGTGCCGCCTGACGATCCTCAACAGCCTCGGCCATCCGGTGGCAACCCTCGACAGCGAGGTCTCCGCGCCGGCCGACGTCCGAGCGGACGACCTCGGGCCGCGGATCGAGTGCACGGTGGAGGAGCTGCCGCTGCTTCCGGGCCGCTACCGGATCGACGTCCTGCTGAAAGGAAACCGGCAGATCCAGGACGGCCTCCAGGCGGCGGCGTTCTTCGACGTCGAGCCCGGGATCTTGAGGGAGCGCCCGACGCCGATCGCCGGCGCCGACGGCGACGTCGTCCTCCCGCATGCGTGGCACCTGCCCTCATGAGCGCTCAGGGCAGTGGCCGGATCCTGGCGCCACCGCCTCCCGATCGGTTGCAGGAGCTCGCGGCGCCCCCGTCCTTCTCGGTGATCCTGATCGCATACCAGGCGGCCGAGACCGTCGGCGAGGCGGTCCGATCGGCGTTGGCCCAGACCCACCCCGCGCATGAGGTGATCGTCGTCGACGACGGCTCGACCGACGACTCGGCGAGCGCCCTGCGGCCCTTCGAGGGCGACATCACCTTGATCAGGAAGGACAACGGGGGTGCCGCGTCCGCCCGCAACGTCGGGCTGGCGGCGGCCACGGGGGAGTTCGTCGCCTTTCTCGATGCCGACGATCGATTTCACCCGAAGCGCATCGAGTGCCTGGCCGAGCTCGCCCGCCGGCGCCCGGACCTGGACATGCTCTCGACCGACATGGTCTTCATCGTCGACGGCGAGGAGGTGGGGAGCTTCCTCGCCGACAATCCGTTCGCGGTCGTCGACCAGCGAATCGAGATCATGAAGAGCTGCTTCGTCGGCGCGCCGCCCGCGGTGCGGGCCGAGCGTCTGCGCGCGATCGGCGGATTCGACGAGAGCCTGCGCGTCGCCTCGGACTGGGACGGCTGGCTGCGACTGATCCTCGACGGCGCCGGCGCCGGTTTGGTGGAGCGGCCCTACTACGAATACGTCCTCCACTCCGGAACACTGACCTCCGGTCGCGTCGACAGCCTCTGGGCTCGGGCACGCCTGCTCGAGAAGGCCGTCGCCAATCCCGCGGTGAGAGCCGACGAGCTGCCGCTCCTCGAGCGCCAGATCCGCCGCCGCCGCAGCGAGGCCGTCGTCGCGGAGGCGCAGGCCGGGGCGGCGGGCCGCCGCCGGTTCGCGGGGCTCGCGGTCAGCCCCCGGCTGACGCTCAGGGCCCGCCTCGCTGCCGTCCTGGCGCTGGTCTCCCCGGCGCTTGCCCGACGGCGCCTCCGCAGTCGCCGGGCGCCCGCGGCGCGGCTTGCGTCTGCGGGCGGGTAGCTGAGCTCAGCTCCGGCGCCGGCGAAAGCCTTCCCCGAGGCTCGCCCGCAGGGATTCGATCCGGGCGCGGACCCGCCGGCCCCGCTCGGTCTGGCGTTGGGCGAGGGCGCGACGAACGGTCGCGGCCAGCTCGGCGGGGCGCGAGCTCGAACGGGCACGGTCGAAGGCGATCGCGAAGAGGTCCTCGGCAGCTTTGTCGTAGCCGGCTCGATCCTCGGTCTTGGCCAGCCAGATCGCCGAGCGGATCACCGCGTCGTCGATCTCGTCGGCGCCCGTGCCTTGGGCGAGCAGCGCCGCCTCGTCGATCGGCGCCCCGGAGGCGAACGGGTCGGGTCGTCCCGCCGCCCGTGATCTGGCCGAGACGCGCGCGGCGAGGGATCGGATTGCCTGCTGCTCCAGCTTCTGGGCCGAAGCCTGACTCTCGTGCACCCGGTAGGTCGCAACGATCGCGTCGAGGTTGGCGAGGGCATGGTGCTCGCCGATCCGCAGCCAGAGGTCGATGTCTTCGGCGGGCTCGAAGCCCGGTCGGTATCCGCCGGCTTTCTCGAATGCCTCCTTGCGCATCATCACCGCCGAGTGCACGAACGGGGTCGATCCTGCGAAGGCCTCGCGGATCTCGGCATCCGTGGTGGGATAGCGCGCCTCCGCGAAGACCCTGCCGTTCTCGTCCGCGATCGCGGCTCCGCCTCCGACGAGACCCACCTCCCCGTTCTCGCCGAGGTACCGGTGCTGGCGGGCAAGGCGGTCGGGCATCGCAAGGTCGTCGGCGTCGAGGCGCGCGATCAGCGGCGCGGTGGCCAGGTCGACGCCGGCGTTGAGCGCGGCGGCGCTGCCTTGGTTCGACTGCCGGTGATGCACGAGCCTCGGCTCGCGCTCGGCGAGGTCGGCGAGGATCGCGGCGCTGGAGTCGGTCGAGCCGTCGTCGACGACCACCAGCTCGAAATCGGTGAAGGTCTGGACGAGGATGCTCTCGATCGCCGCAGTCAGAAATCGCTCGCCGTTGTAGACCGGCATCACGACCGAGACCGCCGGCCGGCGCGACTGGACCGGCGCCTCAGGCAGAATGCGCTCCATGCGCCCCCTCACCCGATCGTGGTCGTCGCGCGAGGGCGAAGAAGGCGTTCGGCGGCCCGTAGGTCGCGCCCATCCGCTCGAGCCCGGCGGCCGCCGCCATCGCCGGGAAGGCGGCCGCGCGAAGTGCCAGGCTCCGCTTCTTGAACCGATCGCGGATCTCCTGGGCGGCGGCGACGGTCGTCCTGAACGTCGGCGTCAGCTCGATCCGCTCGAGCCCGGCCTCCGCGAGCGCCGCCTCGAGCTCGTCCGGGCGGTAGCCGTGGCGGACCTCCTCGCGCCAGGTCGCGGGACTGCCCCTGAGCACCGGCTTCCATTCGGCGTCCGGCACCTGGACGACGAACAGGCCGTCCGGGGCCAGCGCCGCCGCCATCGAGCCCAGCGCCGCCCGGTCGTCGGGGATCTCGGTCAGGCACTCGAGCGCGATCACGACGTCGAAGCCGTCCAGCGGCAGGGCCTTGGTCAGGTCGGCCTCGTGGAAGGCGACGTTCGCGAGACCGCGGTTGGCGGCCCGCCGGCGGGCTCCGTCGAGCAGTCGCGGGCTGAGGTCCATGCCGACGATCTCCCAATCGGGGTGGCGCTCGGCGAGCTCGAGCGCGGGCAGGCCGTCTCCCGAGCCCGCGTCGAGCAGCCGGATCGGGCGCCCGGCGGCGAAGCGGGTGACCGCCTCGTCGGCGAGGGCGAGCCGCAGCCGCCGCGACGGGGCCTCGAGCGCGATCGCTTCCTCCAGCCTTGCGCCGGCGCGCTCGCGCAGGCTCTTCTTCGCGGTCGGCGCCATCGTCGGGGCGAGTCTAGGTGAGGGGGTCGGTCGTTTTGCGGGCGCTCGCGGGGGCGCGGGGATCCCGGCTCGAGGGCCTGCTCGGCGACGGCCTGCGCCCGCTCGGCTCCCTGGGCGGCGCCCGCGGCGGCTTCGAGCGGGTCGTGGCCGCGGTGTCGGGGATCGAGGAGGCCGAGGCCGGCGCCGGGCTGCCGGCCGGGGCGGCGCGGGCGGAGGCGATCGCCGTCCGCCTCCGCGAGGACGGCGCGGCCGTCAGCTGGGGTGAGCCGGTCAGGGTCGGCGGCGTCGAGGAGCTGCTCGATCTCTGTCGCGAGCGCGGACGCTCATCCGTCGAGCTCCTCGCCGCCGATCCGACCCTGCTGGCGGGCATGCAGCTGGGCTCGTGGTTCGAGGCGCCGTGGAAGGCGCGGGCGCGAAGGCGGCTGGCGCTGGGGCGGCCGGGGCGCGGGCTCGGCGGCTCCGTACGGGGCTCGGAGCGCCGGCTGCGGGTGGCCGCCGATCTCGCTTTCTGGGAAGGGGTGCGCGCTCGGGCGGACGGCCGGCTCTGGCGGCGGCTGACCCGCGACTCCTACGTCGCCCTCGTCTATCACCGCTTCGCCGGTGAGCTCGCGCCCGGTCAGGAGCGGATCGACATCGCCCCGCGGCGCTTCGACCGCCAGCTGCGGGCGCTGCGGGTCGCGGGCTTCAGGCCGGTCTCGGCCGAGCGGCTGGTCGATTTCCACGCCGGGGACGACGACCTTCCGCGTCGTGGGATCGTGATCACCGTCGACGACGGGATGGCCGACTGCATCGGGCCGCTCAAGCGCCGGGCGCGATGGCAGCCGCAGCTGTTCGTGCCGACCGCGGAGCTCGGTGGGGAGGCGCACTGGATCGGCGGCGAGCCCGTCGCCTCCTGGGAGGAGATCGCCGAGCTCGAGCGGCGCGGGGTCGGGATCGGCTCGCACGCCCGCCACCATCACCGGCTCTCGCCGCTCGACCGCGAGCGACGCCGGCGGGAGCTGGAGGGCTCGCGCGAGGACCTGCGGGAGAGGCTCGCCCGGCCGCTGCCGTTCATCGCCTTCCCGAACGGGGACCACGACGCCGAGCTCTGCGCCGAAGCCGCGGCCGCCGGCTACCGCGCCGCCTACACGACCGAGAAGGGGCGAAACGGGGCCGGAACCGACGTCCACTGCCTGAAGCGGGTCAGCGTCCACGGCCACGACGGCGTTCCGGCGATCCTCTGGAAAGCGCTGACCGGCGAGGGGCTGCCGGCGCCCTGGCGCCGCTACCGCGACCGGCGCCACCCGCCTCAGGATCGTTCCTGAGCCCTCCGCAGCTCCTCTTCGACGAGGCCGAGGAACATCGCGCCCCGCAGGGCCTCGGTGGACGGCGGCCCGCCCGCCTCCATCTCCAGGTGGCGGCGGTCGGAGCGGCAGTGGACGACCCAGCAGAGCAGGCGCAGGCGCGGGATCTCGGCCTCGGCGAGGCCCAGCCGCGAGCAGTACTCGCCGATGCACTCGGCGGCGATCGCGCCGATCGCGGTGGCGGGGTCGAGCAGGCGCGCGTAGGCCCGTCGAGCCTCCCCCGGGCCGTAGGCGCCCTCCATCCTGAAGACCGAGTTGGCGAGGAAGTAGACGAGGTCCAGGAGCGGCAGGCCGCGGGGCTCGGCCGACTCCCAGTCGAGCAGGGCCGGGCCGCCCTCGGGGGTCAGGATCACGTTCCACGGCGAGCAGTCCCGGTGCTCGGGGCAGGAGAGAAGGTCTCCGAGGTCGCCGAGGATTCTCCGCGCCAGGGCGAGGCCCTCGTCGCCGAGGACCGCGCCGAAATCACGCCCGAGGTCGGCGAGTGGCTCGCCCACCAGCCGCTCCCACCAGCGCTCGCGCGGCAGCGGCTCCGCGGGCCCGGCCAGCCCGATCAGCATCTCCGTCACCTGCCGCGCGAGACCGGGGAGGGTCGCCGGCTCGAGGCGGGTGAAGAGCGGGCGCCCGTGAAGCGCGGTCTGGACCAGCTCGCGGCGGCCCGCGCGGGTCCCGTCCGAGATCACCCTGGGGACGCCGCCGAGCGACGGGCGCTCGGCCTCGACCGCCCGCAGCACCCCGGTCTCGTGCTCGAGGGCCGCGTCGGCCTCGGGGGTGCGGGCGAACTTGATGACCGCATCGGGCTCGATGCCGGCGCCGTCGAACGGCAGCCCGACGACCTTGTTGATGCTGCGCTCGCCACCGGTCAGCAGCAGCAGGGGGGGTCGGGTCTCCTCCGGATCGCCTCCCGGCGCCCGCGCCAGGGCATGGACGGGCGCCAGCGCCCCGAGCCGCAGGGCCAGCCTCCAGAGCGGCCGCAGCAACGCCTGCCGGCGGCTGCCGGGGGGCCGCTGCGCGAGCAGGTGGGCGGCGGCATCGGGGCAGTCGAGTGGCAGCCAGAACTTGGGCTGGTGCCAGGGCAGCGGGCCCGGCCAGTAGAGCCGCGGATCGACGAAGCCGGCGCGCTCCAGCGCCCGCCTCGTGCGGCGGGCGGCGCCGGGAAGCGGGACCCGCGAGCGGCAGACGACCTCGCCGCCCGGCGCCAGCGCCTCCCGCGCGGCGGCGAGGGCGCCGCGGCGCGGGGCGTCGATCACGACGACTCGGGCGGCGCCCGCTGAGCTCTCCTCCCGGTCGAAGGCGAGCGCGACGGCGGCGGCCGTCTCGTCGCTCGCCAGGACGCGGGCCCGGGGCCGGTCGCGAGCCCCGAGCAGGAAGCGCCAGTCAACCCTGCGCAGCAGCGAGTTCCGCCGCGGCTCGGGCAGCTGCTCGGTCACGTCCGCGCCCTCCGGTCGAGGACCTCGCGGTAGACCCGTTCGACCCGTGCCGCCATCGCCTGCCTCGAGAAGTCGGTCTCGACCCGGCGCCGTCCCCGCTCCGCGATCCGCGAGCGCAGCTCGCGGTCGTCGATCAGGCGGCGCAGGGACGCGGCCAGCGCCCGCGGGTCACCGGGCGGCACGAGCAGGCCGGTCTCGCCGTCCTCGACGAGCTCGGCGGTGCCGCCGATCGCCGAGCTGACCACGGCGCGGCCGGCGGCCATCGCCTCGAGCACCGCCAGCGAGCTCCCCTCATACAGCGAGGGAAGGGCGAAAACGTCGCAGGCGGCGAGCAGCGCCGCGGTGTCGCCGCGGTGGCCGAGGAAACGGACCCGGTCGGCGACTCCGAGCCTGTCCGCCTCGGCTTCGAGCTCCCCCCTCAGGTGACCCTCGCCGGCGAGGGCGAAGACCGCCTCCGGAACCTCGGCGGCGGCGCGCAGGAGGGTCGGATGGCCCTTCTGCTCGGTCAGGCGGGCGAGGGTCAGGATCAGCGGAGCCCCGTCCTCGCCGGCCAGCTCCTCGCGCAGGCCGGGCGGGGGTGGGTCGCCGAAGCGCTCGATCGCGACCGCGTTGTGGACGACCTCGATCTTCGCGGGCGGCCAGCGGAATCGCCCGGTCAGCTCCTCGACGATCGCGTGGGAGACGGCGATGTAGCGGTCGACCCGCCGGGCCAGCGCCCGCAGCTGGAGGCGAGCGAGGCGGTCCGGTTCGTAGGCCGGGACGAGCTGCACCGTGGCGACGGTGGGCAGTCCCGCGAGGACCGCCGCGGCGAGGCCCCACTTCGCCGCGAGCGGCGAGCTCAGGTGGGCGTGGAAGAGGTCCGGCCGCTCCGCGCGCAGGATCGACGCCAGCCTCGGGACCCGCCGCGCGCCCTCGAGGCCGAGCGGCAGCGCCGGGACGCGGACCTCGGCCAGCCCGATCCCCCTCGCGAGCTCGGCCAGAGCCTCGGTCCCGGGGTCCTCGCCGAGCAGCAGCGTCACCTCCCAGGCGTCGGGGTCGAGGCTCTCGGCCAGCATCAGCAGCGCGTTCTCGGCGCCTCCGAGTTCGCGGCTATCGGTGTAGAAGAAGATCGATCGGGCCACGATGAAGCTCGGCGGCGAGGCTCTCCAGCTCGCCCTGGTTCGTTGACTGGCTGAGCTCGGAGTCGACTCCGGCCCAGAAAGCGTAGTCCAGGCACGCGCGGTAGAAGAGCGGCTGCCGCCAGAGGCCGAGCGCCTCGAGGCGGGCGGCGATCGCGAACACCCGCTCGGCGAGCGAGCGGCGGCGCCGGGTCAGCGCCAGCAGCACCGCCCGGGCGACCAGCCAGGGCCGGGAGTTCTCGGTCGGCGCCGCGAGCCGGAGCGCGTGGAAGACGCTCGGGTGGGCGCGCGCGAGGGCGACGGTCGTGTGGCCTTTCTCGAAGGTGTCGCGAGCCAATTCGACGAGATTCTTCCCGTACTCCTGGCGCGCCATCGCCTCCGGGTCGTAGCGCAGCTCGACCCCCGTCTCCTGGAGGCGCAGGGAGAGGTCGACGTCCTCGTTTCCGTAAGCCTTGAAGCTCTCGTCGAAGCCGCCGACCTCGCGCATGACCTCGGTCCGCAGCGAGGCATTGCCGGAGTAGAAGTCGCGCGGCATGAAGCCGCGCCCGGGCTCGGCGAGCGATTTCAGGTGGTTGTTGAACTTGGTCCTGATGTAGCCGGCCGCGCGCGGACTCGACTCGTCGAGCTCGATCGGCACCGCGCCGAGCACGCAGAGACGCGAGCCCGGCGCGTGGTGGGCGCGGTGGCGCTCGACGAACTCGGGCACCACCTGCATGTCGTCGTCGAGCACGATCAGGACCTCGCCGCGGGCCATCGCCACCGCCCGGTTGCAGGCCGTCGCCCGGCCCTGGCGCTCGCCGCCGGCGGTCCGGAGCGGGAAGCCGCCGTCGAAGGCCTCGAGCATCTCCAGCGTGCCGTCGGTCGAGCCGTCGACCGAGACGACCACCTCGTAGCTTCCCGCCGGCGCGGTCTGGTCTCCGAGCGAGCGCAGGGCCCGTTCGAGCGCGTCGCGGCGCTGGTGGGTCGGGATCACGACGCTGACCGCGGGCTCGCTCACGTCTGCCTCCTTCTGCCGATCTCGACCGCCTCCTCGTAGACGCCTAGCTGGCGCTCGGCCCAGGCGCCCGGACCGAGGTTGCGCTCGGCGAACGCGCGTGCCCGGGAGCCCAGCTCGCGGCGCCGCTCGTCGTCGTCGAGCAGCCCGGCGGCGAGCGCGGCGAGCGCCGGAGCGCCGTCGCCGATCGCCAGCGGCGGCTCGGCTTCGAAGTGGGTGAACCCGTCGGCGCCGGTCGGGGTGGTGACGATCGCCTTGCCCGCCGCCATCGCCTCGACGACCTTCAACCTCATGCCGCCGCCGCTGCGAACCGGCGCGATCACCACCGCCGCCCGCTCGAGATGGGGGGCGATCCCCGGGGCGTCGGCGACGACCTCGATCCCGGGACGGTCGAGCTCGGCGAGGAGCTCGCGCGGGGGGGCGCTGCCGACCACCCGCAGGATCGCGCCCGGCCGCCGCGCCCGGACCGCGGGCAGGATCTCGGTCGCCAGCCAACGGGCGGCGTCGCGGTTCGGGGGGTGGGTGAAGGTCCCGGTGAAGAGGATCAGGTCCGGGCGCTCGCGATCGCGCTCGGCGGCGGCGGGCAGCTCGATCCCGAAGGGGTCGACCCGGACCCGGTCCGCCAGCTCCGGCGCCCGCGCCGCGATCGTCTCGGCGTCGCGCTCGGCGTAGACCTGAATCAGGTCGGCCGCGGCCCAGGACCGGCGCTGGAAGCCCTCGAGCCGCCGCCAATCGAGCCGGCGGAGGATCGCGCCGGGCCGCAGCGAGCGCTCTGCGGGAGGCTCCCGTTCGGCCTCGTGCTCGGTGAGGACGACCGGCGCTCCCGGCGGCAGGCGGAGGCCGATGAAGTCGTCCTCGACCGAGACGACGTCGAACTCGCGATCGGCGGTGACGCGGTCGAGGACCGCCTGGACGCCGCCGCCGAGACTGACCGCGCGCCAGGGCCGCCCGCCCCGCGCCCAGGTCGCGGCGAGCTCGGCCCGCACCCGCCAGCGGCGGCCCGCGGTCGCGGCCCGGCGCCGGTCGGCGAAGTGGGCGTCGAGGCTCGGATCCCGGCTCAGGGCCGCCGCCGCCTCGGCCTGTCCGGAAAGCTCGCCGAAGGTCCCGACGACGGTGACGTCGGCGCGCTGCCGAAGCCCCCGGAGCTGAGCGTGGAGGAGCTTCGGAATCGCACCGAGGCCGTCGGCCTGCGGAACCATCGGCACGACGAGGAGGATTCGCATCGGCGCGCCGCCCGTGCCGGGGCTCAAGCTCCGGCACCGCTCGCGTTCGCCGCGAGCACGGCTTCGTAGGCGCGCTCGAACCTCGGAAGCACCGACTCGGCGGCGAACTCACGCGCCCGCTCGGCGGCGACCCGGCCGTAGGCGTCGCGCTTCTCGGGGTCTCCGATCAGCGTCGCCATCGCCTCGGCGAGGGCGTCGACGTCGTCCTGGGGGACGAGGATCCCGCTCTCCTCGTCGATCATGTCGGAGTGCCCGCCGGGGGTCGTGCCGATCACCGGCTTGCCCCTGGTCATGCCCTCGGCGACGGTCGACCCGAACGGCTCCGGCCACAGCGACGGCATCACGCCGAACATCGCCCGGTCCCAGGCCCGCATCACCGCCGCGTGCGGCGCGTCGGTGAGCAGGGTCGCCGCGGACGGGAAGGCGGCGGGGGAATCGCGCTCGTGGGTCCCGATCAGGACCAGGGGGGGAGGGTCGTCGAGCCGGCCGTAGGCGGCGAACAGCGTCTCCAGCCCCTTGACCTTGCGGAAGGCGCCGACGTAGAGGATGAACGGCTCGTCGGGGAGCCGCGAGAGCCAGGGGTCGAGGTCGACGTCCCGGTCGGGGTCGGAGCCGATCTGGAAGCTGGGGATCGTGACCCGGACGATCGGGCCGCCGCGCTCGCCGGCATCGGGCTTCATGTGCTCCATGGTCACGTCGTCGACGTAGGCGCTGACGCTGTGGAGGCCGGTGACCTTGCGGGCGAGGAGCGGTTTCGAGGCGAAGACGCCGACGGCGGCGGCCCAGCCCTTCGGCTTTCCGTAGTAGTCGCCGGAGCAATGAAGGCACTTCAGCGGCGAGGGCCCCGAGCAGGGCCGCTCCCCGTTCTGAAGGAGGGTGCGGGTGGCGCAGAAGTAGCCGTAGTCGCGGGCCGAGAGCAGCAGCGGAATCCTCCTCCTGCCGAGCGCGACCGCCAGCGAGAACGAGATCCAGCCGTAGGCATGGATCACCTCCGGTTCGAAGCGATCGATCAGCCGCCGCAGGCCGACGACGGTGACCGGGTCCGGAAAGGGGGGTTGGTGGCGCTGGCGCTCGTCGCGGATCAGGGCCGGGATCGAGGTCCGCAGCTGAAGCAGGCGGTGGACGGCGATCCCCTCGTCGTCTTCGACCCTGGGCAGGCCGCCGTGCCAGGGGGTCGCCACCGCGATCTCGTGGTCGCGCTCGACCATCGCGCGGGCGATCAGCCGGTTCTGCCGGTGGGCTCCGCCGATGAACGGGGGGTAGTGGTCTGTCACGAGCAGGATGCGCATTCGGCTCAGGTTCCCATCGCTAGTCCCGGGCCTGCATTCTCGCCAGCGCCCGATTCAGTGAGGATCTTCGCACCGGGAACAGGAACAGGATCGCGAGATGCCTTGCAAGCCGTCGGGGCGAGACAGCGATCGCCACGAACCAGGCGACGAACATGATCCGCATCGGCGCCGCGACGTTGTCGCGACGACGGGCGGCGCCGACCGCGTCGCGAACGAGACCGCCGAGGCTGTCGCCGGCGATCGGGTGGCGCTCGGGCTCGAGCTTCACCGAGATGATCCGGTTGGCGAGGTCGGCGATCGAGAGGATCTGCTCCGGTCGGGGCCGATCGAGCTCGTCGGCGAGTCGCAGCAGCGCCTTCGAGGTAGCGGCGGACCGGTCGATCGCTTTGCGCACATGGGGAAGCGAGAGCTCGGCGCTCTGCGGCTCGTAGCTGTTGCGCCCGTGGACCCGGTAGGACGCGAGGACCTCTTCCAGGGAGGCGATCGGCCCGATCAGCGCGGTCAGGTGGACCAGGTACCAGTCGGCGCCGCTGACCGGGTAGTCCTCGCTCGGGATCGGGGCGATCCGCCGCACCACCTCGGTGCGGAAGGCGTTGGCGCTCATCGCCATCCAGGTGATGTCGAAGGGGTAGGCCAGCTCCGCCGCCCGCATGTCCCCCTGCGGCATCGGCAGGTGCTCGGCCGGCTTGACAACGCCGGTCCCGCGCCCCTCGGCGTCGATCACGTCCATCCGGAACTGGACCCGGGTCAGGCGCTCGTCGGCGGCGAAGGCAGCCGCGGCGCGGGCGGCGGCCTCGGGGTGGAGGACGTCGTCGGCGTCGAGAAAGATCACGACCTCGCCCTTGCAGCTCGAGAGCCCCGCGTTGATGGCGGAAGCCTGGCCGCCGGCCTCCTTGAGGATCACCGTGACCTCGTCCTCGCGCTCGCGGAGGAGCTCGCGCGAGCCGTCGGTCGAGCCGTCGTCGACGACGAGCACGTTGACCGCCGGATGGGTCTGCCCGAGCGCGCTGTCGATCGCGTCGGGGAGGAACTCGCCGTAGTCGTGGTTGTTGATCAGGATGTCGACCGCCGGAGCGGCGGCCCGATCACTCATCCGGCGCCCTCCGGAGCCGGGACCCAGTTCTGGACGCGAAGGGCGATCTCGTCGGTCTGGTTCTGGCGCAGGAGCGTCGCGACCACGGGAATCTGGGTTCCGGCGGGAGTCGGCCCGGCGTCGAGGCGGAGGATTTCGGTCTCACCCGGATCGAGGGTGAAGGCGCGACGGATCAGGGGCTCGTCGCCGATCCTGATCAGGAGGTCGAAGGGAACCGCCGTCTGCTCCTGGTTGCCGACCCCGACCTTGAATTCGCTCGAGCCGCTGTCGGGCTCCGGCAGGACCCAGAGCTGGGTGTGGCCGACGGCGCTCTCGACCGTGAACGTCGTCGCCGCGAGGACCAGGGCCGCCACCGCAGCCAGCAGTCCCGCCCCGGTGAGGGCGACGGCCAGCGGCCGCGGGCGAGGAAGGCGCAGGCGCCGGGCGCCGGCGGCCGCTCCGCGACGAGCGGCGGCGACCAGGCATCCCGCGAGAACGACGAGCACCAGCAGCAGCGCCCAGCTGATCGTGCGGATCCCGCCCGGGGCGTAGTTGAGGACGAAGGCGCCGAGCGCCAGCGCGCAGAGGCTGAGTCCGAGGCTGACCACCCAGACCTGCGCCCCCGGGAGGCGCCGCTGCGCGAAGCAGGCCGCGGCGATCGCGTAGCCCGGCAGGAAGAGGGTCAGCGGCGCCGCGAACGCCAGGCGGACCGCCTCGAGGGGCACGGCGACGGCGACGGCGGCGCAGATGAGCGCTGCCGCGGTCGTGATTCGGAGGTCGGCGTGGCCCTTCATCGCGCTTCCAGGTCGTAGACGCTGATGTCGCCGCCCGAGTAGACCCGCGCGGCGCCGGGGATTTCCTTGAACTTTTCGACCGCGCCCCGGGGCAGGATCCGCTCCGCCGCCACCTCGCGTCGGTCGGTGAAGAAGTAGCCCCTGAGGGAATCGGATCCGACTTCCCGGCGGTCGATGATGATGTAGCGGATGCCGAGGTCTTCGAGCAGCGGCAGCTCCCAGTCGGAGAGCGCCGGCTCGGTCAGGATTTCCTGGATGTTCGGCGACTTGCCCGCGAAGGCGATTCGTTCCGAGGGAGCGAGCAGGAGGCGGGCGTTGGAGGTGCTGGTCGCGAACTTCTCGCCCCTCTCGAAGTTGTCCTCGGCCCATTCGGCGACGGCGAGCTCGGAGGAGACGATCGTGCCGCCCTCGGCGGATGCGCGCAGCGGCGCGGAGAGCTGGAGGTCCCAGGGCCAGCCGGCGATCGCGCCGCCGACGACGATCACGCCGAGCGCCGCCGTGACCGCGAGCCGGCCGAGCACCTCGCGGCCGCGCAGGCGCCAGCGCTCGAGGCCGACGCAGGCGACGACGAACGCTAGGCCGATGAAGAAGAAGCCGCTCGCGCGGTTGCCGGTCTCCCAGGCATCGGGCGCCAGCCGCAGCGCCAGCGTCCCGAAGAAGCCGAGGGCGGAGACCATGAACATCAGCGCGAAGGGATCGGGTCGGTATCGCCGCCAGGCGTTGCGGAGGCCGAACGGCAGCGCCGCCGTCAGCAGCAGGACCGCGAGGAAGGCGACGCCGCGCGCCACCGTCGGCGTCGAGGGGATCTCGGCGCCCTTGCCCTGGAAGAGGCCCCGGGCCGGCTCATCGCCAGCCGCGGTGCTGAAGACCGCGTCCAGGGCCCTGGTCAGCACCGGCCCGAGGTAGTCGACCGTCGAGCTCGCGACCAGGACCAGCCAGGCCACGGCCAGGGCGGCGGCCAGCGCCGCGAACGGCCAGGGGTTGGGCCATTTCCAGTCCTTCTGCTGGTAGCGGTAGACGAGGGCGAGGAAGGTGAGGAACCCGACCACGGCGTAGGAGGTGAGGTGATGGGTGAGCACGATCGCGCCGATCCCGAGGACGATCGGCAGGGCCCAGTCCCGTCCCCAGTCGGGCCGCGATTTGTTGCGCTCCGCGAGCGCCATCAGGACGAAGACGAAGATCGGCAGCGAGAGCGACTCATAGGAGAACTGGGCGCTCCAGAAGAGGAAGTTGAAGTTGCCGGCGTAGACGGCGACCCCGAGGCCCGCGATCCTCGCCGACCCCGTGACCTTGCTGAAGAGCAGGAACATCGCCGCGACCAGTAGCAGCCGGGCGGCGCCGACGATCACGATCCCGGCGCCGTAGGGGGACATCCCGGTGAGCGTCATCAGTGCCGAGGTGGCGCCCTCGAGACCGGGATAGTTCGGCGTCGCGGTGAGGATCGGGTTGAAGTGGAAGAGATGGTGGTGGTTGACGATCTGGGTCGCGTTGAAGGCGTGCACCGGCTCGTCGGAGAAGGTGAAGAGCGGCGCGTCCCGGAACAGCTTCACCCCGTAGAGCGAGAGGCCGAGGAGGCAGACGAGGGCAAGCCGTTCCCCGGGGGAGGCCTCCTCCGAGGTGAGCCGGTAGAAGATCGGCAGGACGATGATCAGGACCCCGGCCCAGAGCATCAGCGTCGGCGGTCCGTCGAGCTGCCTGGCCAACACGTTGGTCACCGAGCAGAGCAGGAGCCCGGCGCCGGCAAACAGCGCGATCAGCGGGAAATGCCGAGCGCCGCGGCGATTGGCGGACAGAGCATCGGTCCCCGATGGGGGGAGGGTCGCTGCTTCGGTCACGATTGCGATCCTACGTGGGAGCCCAGCGGCGCTTCAGCCGGCCGACGGGCGGCTGCGGCTCAGGCCGCGGCCCCCCTGGCCGTTTCGGCGCTCCGCTGCTCTGCGGCAGCGTACGGCGTTCCGCCGACCGTGCGCCGTCGCCGGGCCTCGCTGAAGATGGTTCCGAGAACGCGGAAGCCGTCGCGGAAGGTCTTCAGGTTGCTCTCGCCGTAGATCCGGTCCTTCTCGTAGCTCGGGACCTCGGTGATCTTCATCCCGGCGCCGGCGATCCGCAGGTTGATCAGCGTCTCGACCTCGAAGCCCGGGACGTCGAGGGCGATGAACGGCAGGCAGCGCGCCCAGAAGGCGTTGTAGCCGTAGCAGAGGTCGGTGAAGTGGGTGCCGTGGAGAAGGTTGGCGGTGCCGCTGAGGACCGAGTTGCCGAGGCTCCGGATCGGGGTGATGTCGGCGCTGCCGCCCCCGGGGAGGAAGCGCGAGCCCTTGGCGAAGTCGGCGCCGGCCTCGAGCGCCTCGATGAAGCGCGGGATCTCGGCCGGGTCGGCGGAGCCGTCGGCGTCGAGCATGACGACGAGGTTGCCGCGAACCGCGGCGAAGCCGGTGCGGAAGGCGTCGCCCTTGCCGCGGCCGCTCTGGGTCAGGACCCGGATGTCGGGCCGCGCCCGCTGGGCGGCTTCGATCGTCCCGTCCTGCGAGTTGCCGTCGACGAGGATCACCTCGTAGAGGTCGGGCGGGAGTTCGCTCAACACGGTGCCGATGTTGCGCTCCTCGTTCATCGCCGGGACGACGACGCTGACCTTGGTGTTGCGGTTGGAGCGGCGGTCCGGCCCCGCGTAGGGGACGGAGGTCCGGGCCGCGAGGGCCTCGACCTCGATCAGCGGCACGCCGCCGACCTGGCTCGACCTCGTCGCCGGAGCCTCGAGCAGGTCGAGGGGCCGGGGGAGCAGGCTGACCGGCACCCCGATCGACTTGAACGAGCTGACCAAGTCGAGCAGTCCTTTGTCATCGGCGTGCCGCGAGGCGATCACGACGCGATCCGCGTGGTAGCGGTCGACGACCTCGAGAGCGGAGACGCGTCCTTTGTCGCCGCCGTCGTCCTCGGGCGGCGGCACGGTGGCCACGACCTGGGCGTAGGAGCGCAGGGGGACGAAGGAGCGCAGCCGCTCGGCGGTGTCCTCGTCGCCGACCAGGACCCAACGCTCGGTGTGGTCGAGGCCGCGCATCATCGGGCCGCTGAGCGCGCGCCCGCCGAAGTCGAGGAGGACGAACAGGCCCCAGAGCGCGAGCTGGGCGGGGCCGTCGAGCGGGGTCAGGAGCGAGGCGGACCAGGCGAAGAGGGCGGCGACCATCAGGCGGATCACGGGCCAGGCCATTCCGGAGTCGGCTTCGATCGCGCCCCTGCCGGGCGTGGCGGTGTAGACGCCGAGCAGCGCGTAGACGGCGACGAGGAGAAGCGGGGCGACCGGGAAGGCTGGCAGCAGGGCGACGTCGGTGAGCGCGGCGACCGCGACCAGGGCGATCGTCGAGGCGGCCAGGTCGACCCCGGGTACGAACCACCAGGAGGCGCTGCGGCGCGTCTTCGGCAGGCTGCCGAGGGTCGGCCGGTCCTGGACGATCGCCTCGGCGGGCTCCCGCCTGGTCGAGATCGGGGCGTCGAGCGGTATATCGGCTGAAGTGTTCATCGTTTGGCGGCTTGAGATCTGCGGGTCTGTTTGGGAGCTAAACCGGCTGGACGGTCGCGAGGACATGTCCGGACCCATATCGGCAGTCGTGCCTGATCACGTTAGCGAGCCGCGGAGCGTGCATATTGGATTTCAGATTACGAACACCGAAGTGTGCAACGGATCGGGGGCAGTCGCAAGGCGAATCTGTAAGCGGCGGTTCCCGGCACCGATTAGCGGGTACGCCAAGCCGCGCATAAATGGATCAATTGCCCGTCCTAGAGGCCGTAGGACTCGGCCAGCTCCGGGTCCTTCTCGGCCAGCATCTCGGCCAGCTCGACCATCACCTTGCACTGCTTCCAGGTCGCGTCGTCCTGCATCTTGCCGTCGATCATGTGGACGCCGCGGCCGTCGGGGATCGCCTCGAGGACCTTCTTGGCGAATTTGACCTCGTCGGGCGGCGGGCTGAAGACCTTCTTCGCGATGTCGATCTGGACCGGATGCAGCGACCAGGCGCCGACGCAGCCGAGCAGGAAGGCGGCCCGGAACTGGGTCTCGCAGCCGGCGGTGTCCTTGATGTCGCCGAAGGGACCGTAGAAGGGGAGGATCCCGGTCGCGGCGCAGGCGTCGACCATGCGCGCGATCGAGTAGTGCCAGGGGTCCTGCTGGGCGCTGACGCGGTCGGCCTCCGGGTTCTCGGGGGCGGCCGGGTCCTCCATCGAACGGTAGCCGGGGTGGCCGCCGCCGACGCGGGTGGTCTTCATCCGCCGCGAGGCGGCGAGGTCGGCGGGGCCAAAGCTCATCCCCTGCATCCGCGGGCTGGCGGCGGCGATCTCCTCGACGTTGACGACGCCCTGGGCGGTCTCGAGGATCGCGTGGACCAGGATCGGCCGCTCGAGTCCGGCCTTGGCCTCGAGCTGGGCGAGGAGGCGGTCGACGTAGTGGATGTCCCAGGCGCCCTCGACCTTCGGCACCATCACGACCTCGAGCTGGTCGCCGATCTCGGTGACCAGGGTCGTCAGGTCGTCGAGGACCCAGGGGCTCTCGAGCGAGTTGACGCGGGTCCAGAGCGCCGTCTGGCCGAAGTCGGACTCCTTCGCCGCCTTGATCAGGCCCGCCCGTGCCGCCTCCTTGCGGTCGACCGGGATCGCGTCCTCGAGGTTCCCGAGCAGGATGTCCGTCTTGGCGGCGATTCCGGCCGCCTTTTCGACCATCTTCTCGTTCGAGAAGTCGAGGAAGTGGATCATCCGCGAGGGGGTGACGGGAATCTCGCGCAGCGGGTCGGGCGCGCCCATCGCCTGCGGCTGGAAAAAGTCTCTCGGGTTTCTCACGCTGCTCCTCGGTCGGCGGTTTGGCGGCGGAAATCTATTCGTTCCGGTCGTTTTGCCGCCTACAGCCAGCGTACTCTCGGCGCCGTGGAGGCCTCCGAGCGAGACGACACGCAGGACTGGCTGCTCTCCGAAGAGACGAAGCCACCGCTCTTCAACGAGCTGGTCGAACGGGTCGACGAGGCCCTCGACGTCGCCTACGCCTCCGAGGCGGCGATCGAATCGATCGGTCGTGCCGCGACCGAGGCCGCAGGCCGGGCCCGCGATGCGCAGAGGCAGGCGAAGGTCGCGGCCGAGCATGCCGAGCGCTCGGCCGGGCTCGCGGCGCGGGCCGGGGCCGCGGCGGCGTCGGAGAAACCCCCGACGACCCGGAGTGCCTCCCCGAGGCCGGTGGAGGACCCCAGCCTGCTCAGGTTCAGCGACCGGGCCGACAAGCTCGTCGCGCGGCTGCGGGCGCTACAGCGGATCCCGCTGCGCAGCCACGAGGCGCCGAGGTCCCCGAGCGCCTAGCGCGGGGAGGCGTCGCCGCGCAGCAGTTCCCGGTGCAGAGCCTGGATCTCGCTGCCGGGGGCGCTGCCGAGCTCGCTCATCAGGAGCCGGCGAAGCTCGTCGTAGGTGCGCAGCGCCTCGGCGGTGTTGCCGGAGGCGACCAGCGCACGCATCAGGCTGAGGTAGCCGGACTCGCGGAACGGCGAGAGCCGGATCAGGGCGCGGGCGGAGCGCTCGGCCCCGGCGAGCTCGGTGCCGCCGAGCCCGATGCCGGCGTTGGCGATCGCCTCGCGGGCTCGCAGCTCCAGCTCGCCGAGGTCGCGGCGCACGTCGTCGACCCAGGGGGCCTCGAAGCCCGCCAGGAAAGGCCGTCCCGAGATGTTGAGGGTGATGTGCGACTGGGCCCAGGCCTCGCCCCAGGCGCCTGCCCCGAGCGCCGTCTCGGCGACCCGCATCGCCCGCTCGGCGGCCTCGACGTCGATCCAGGTCTCGGGAGGAAGGTGCAGCTCGACGGTTTCGCGACCGGCGAGGGCCTGAGTCCCGAGGGCGCTGCGCAGGCGCGAGAGCTGGGTCCGCAGGGCGGCGGCCGGGTCGACCGGACGCTCCTCGGGCCAGATCGCCTCGATCATCTCCTCCCGACTCACCGCCCGGCCACGCCGGATCACCAGGTAGGCGAGCAGGACCCGACCCTGCCGGCCCCGCAGCGCCGGGGTCACGTGGTTGCCTTCGAAGTCGACTTTCAGACGCCCGCAGAGCTGGATCCGCGTCTGTGCTTCCAGCTCCGACGGAGGCTCGGGAAGAAACGCGGCGGAAACGCTGTCGTCACGCAAGGGCATCGGCACCCACCATGATCGTCAGCAATGCAGAGCCACTTGAGCGCAGAAACCCGCACCGCCCCGCTGACGCTCCGCTGCGAGTGCGGGGCCCTGATCGGAGCCGACCGGCCCCGGACCCTCGTCGAACTGACGCGGATGCACATCGGCGAGTTCCACCCGGACATCGACTCCAACGTCCCCGCCGACCTGATCCTGGCGATGGCGGAGAGGTCCGGCAGCCCGGAGGGACGGCCGTAGGCGACCTGCCGCCCCGGCCCCGCCGATACCCTCGGCGCCCCGCAGATCCCGACCAGAGCGGCGGCTACGGCTACTCGAAGGAGTACGAGATCGAGCGCCTCCACCGCGACGCGCCGCTGCTGCTGATCGGCGAGGGGACCTCGGAGATCGAGCGCATGGTGATCGGCAAGAAGCTCCTCCAGCGCCACAAGATCTAGGCGCCGCAGGAGCCCCCGCCGGGCCGGGCCGGCTAGGAGCCGGTCCGGGTGCGGGTCTGGGTCTGGCCCTGGGTCCGCGTCTGCGTCTGGTCGCCGGTCCTCGTGTGGGTCCCGGTGTGCGTCCGCGTGTCGTTGTCGTTGGTCGTGCCCCTGGTCGAGTCGCCGTTGGCGCTCGTGTCGTTGGTGCCCAGGCGCGTGCGGGTGTCGTTGTCGTTGGTGGTCCCCCGGGTCGAATGCCCGTTGGCGCTGGTGTCGTCGGTGGCCTGCGCCGAGGCGCTGTCGTCGTCATCGTCGCCACCGCCACCGTGGCCGCTGTGGTCCTCGCCGTCGTCGTCGCCACCGGACCCCGGTCCGCTCTTGGCGACGGCCGACGGCACGTCGCCGATCAGGCCGGCCGCATTTGCCGCCATGAAGAACGGGATCGCGGCGAGCACGAGGAACGCCAGGAACAGCGCCCCCGACTTCCGCAGGGCACCGGTCTCGGCGGGGAGCACGGCATCCTCGGCCTGGAGCCGTCCGTAGACCCGTGCCGCCGATGAGACCCCTCTCGTCCTGCTGTCTTGCTGGGACATGGTTCCTCCTTGTCTGGTGCGCGGGTTATCGACTACCCCCGTCTTCCTCGCCAACACGACGGCGATCCGAAGATCACGGACGAATCTCGGAGGCCGCCCGGCTCAGGTGCCGAGCGACCCGCGGCGGGCGAAGCGGGCCTTGCTGGGCAGCCCGGCCAGGATCGGCTCCAGCCGCTCGACCACCTCGGCGCCGCCGGGCCGCTTCGCCGGATCGGGATCGAGCAGCTCGTGCAGCAGGGCGGCGAGGCCGGTGGGCAGGTGGGAGGGGAGGGCCAGCGGATTCTCGCTCAGCTGCGGGAAGCGCCCGGCGCCCTCCTCGCCCCAGCCCTCGAGGAACGGCTTCTCGCCGCTGATCGCGTGCCAGAGGGTGGCTCCCAGTCCCCAGGAGTCCGTGGCGGGGCCGATCGTGCCGCGCTCGCCCGCGGCGACGCATTGCTCGGGGGCCATGTAGGCGTCGGTGCCGATCGGGCCGTCGGTCTCAGCAGCGCGCTCGACGGTGCGGGCGATGCTGAGGTCGATCAGGCGCGGGGGGACGCCCATCACGATGTTGTCGGGCTTGACGTCGAGGTGGACGAAGCCCTCCTGCCGCATGTACTGAAGCGCTCCGGCGACGTTCGCGGCCAGCGGCAGGATCTGCTCCAGCGGCAGGTTCCCGTCGCGCTTGATCAGACGCCGCAGCGACGGGCCCTCGAGGTGCTCGATCAGCACATGGGGGCGGGGCCCGTCGAGCTCGGCGTCGAAGGCTCGCACCAGGGCGGGATGGCTGAGCGCGTTCAACACCTCGACCTCGCGCTCGAGGTCGCGCAGCGCCTTAACGTCGGCGGCCTGATCTGGGCGCAGGACCTTGGCGACCGCCAGCGCGAACAGATCGTCGTCCCAGACGAGGAAGACCTCGTAGCGGCTACCGCCCCCGAGCGACTTCAACACGACCCTGCCGTCCCGCAGCTCCTCGCCCTCGTCGAACTCCCAACTCGGCCGCTCGCTCATCGACGACAGGGTAGGGGGCGCGGCCGCTCGGTTAGCATCGCTGTCCATGGCGTCGACCTCCGATCTGATCAAAACCGCCGTCGAGCGCTTTCAGGAGGAAGTTCCCGCCCTCCAGAAACTGAAGCTGGTGTTCGGGCTCGAGCTCAAAGCCAAACACGACATCCAGCTCTACCGGGTCGAGGTTCCGGGGCCGAAGATCAGCAAGGACCTGGCCCAGGACGAGCGGATCCTGGTCGAAATCGACCGGCCCCAGTTCAACGAGCTCGCCGAGAAGGGCACGATCAAGAGCTACCGCAAGGCCTATGAGACCGGCCACATCAAGGCGACCGGTGATTCGAACGTGAGGAAGCTGATCGGCCAGGTCGTGGAAAAGCAGGAGCAGCGCGAAAGGCTCAGGAAAGTCCACTGAGTCGGCGGACCGCGGCGGCCAGGTCGGCGGCGCCGTGATCGGCCATCGGATCGCCCGGCTCCGGCTCGCCGAGCCGGATCGTCGTCATCCCCAGGCGCCGGCCCGCCTCGACGTCGAGGGCGCTGTCGCCGACCATCACCGCCCCCTCGAGCTCGACTCCCTCGAGCTCGCGTGCCGCCCGCTCGAACATCGCCGGCCCCGGCTTGCGGCACTCACAGGCGCCCTTCTCATGAGGGCAGTGGTAGATCGCGTCGAGCCGCGCGCCCTCGGCGGCCAACAGCTCGACGAGTCGCTCGTTGACCCGCGCCAGGTCCTCCTCGCCCATCAGGCCGAGGGCGATCCCACGTTGGTTGGTGACGACGACGACGCTCGCCGGCAGCTCGTTGAGGGTCCGGATCGCCTTGGCGGCGCCGGGCAGGAGTGCGACCTGCTCGGGAGCGGTGATGTACTCGCCCTCGGGGGCCGGCACGTTGATCGTCCCGTCGCGGTCGAGGAAGACCGTGGCGCCGGGCTCGATGCGCCCGTCGCCGCTCACGCGCCGGGTTGGTCGGCCATCCGCGCCTCGACCCACTCGCAGATCGTGTGCGCGGCGAGCATGTGGCCCTCCTGCACCCGCGGGGTATCGCCGCTCGGCACGCGGAGGACCAGGTCGGCGGTCTCGCCGGCCGGCCCGGGGTCGGCCCCGGTCATCGCGATCGTCAGCATCCCGATCTCGCCCGCCGCGGCCAGCCCTTTGACCACGTTCGGCGAGCGGCCGCTGGTCGTCAGGCCGATCGCGACGTCACCGCGGGCCCCCAGGGCCCGCACCTGGCGGGCGAAGACCTCCTCGAAGCCGTAGTCGTTGCCGATCGCGGTCAGCGCCGAGGGGTTCGCCATCAGCGCCAGCGCCGGCAGCGGCTCGCGATCGGCCAGGTAGCGGCCGACGAACTCGGCGGCGACGTGGATCGCGTCGGCGGCCGAGCCTCCGTTGCCGAACAGCAGCAGCTTGCTGCCGGCGCGGAAGCTCCCGAGGACCGCGTCGGCCGCGGCGGCGATCTCGACGGCGCACTCGCCCGTCCGCATCGCCTCGGCGACCTCGACCGCCTCCCCGAGCCTGGTCCGGGCCAGCTCCTCGGCGCCGCCCTCAGCCATCGAGATGGGACCAGGTGGTGAGGCCGATGTGGTCGAACTGGAAGTCGACCGCCTCGGCGCCGAGCGCGGCGAGGGCCGATTTGACCTCGTGTTTGGAGTCGTAGCGGCAGTAGAGGAGCATGTAGCCGCCGCCGCCGGCGCCGGTGACCTTGCCGCCGATCGCGCCGTTGCGCTTGGCCTCGTCGTAGAGCTCGTCGATGTGGTCGTTGCTGATCTTCGGCGACATCTTCTTCTTGTGCTCCCAGGCGCGGTCGAGCTGACGCCCGAACTCGGAGAGATTTCCCTGCAAAAGCGAGTCCTTCATCTCGACGGCCAGCTCCTTTTGCATGCGCAGCCCGTCGATCGTCCCGCTCTCCTGCGAACGGTAGCGCCCGGTCTGGTCGTCGATGATGTGGTCGGAGACGCGGGTTCCGCCGGTGAAGCAGAGCAGGAGGTTGTACTCGAGCTCGGCGATCGTCTCGTGGTCGACCGCGAGCGGGTTGACGACGACCTCCTCGGCGCCGAACTCGATGAAGTTGAAGCCGCCGAACGCCGCCGCGTACTGGTCCTGGGCGCCGCCCTTGAGGCCGAGGTCCTCGCGCTCGACCGTGTAGGCGAGGCGGGCGGTCTCGTGGTCGGTCAGCGGCATGTCCATGTGGCGGGCGAGCAGCCCGACGAGGGCGACGACGACCGCCGAGGAGGAGCCGAGGCCCGAACCCGGAGGGGCCGCGGAGTGGAGGAAGAGGTCGAAGCCGTTCTCCGAGTCGGCGGCGACCTTCTGGATCGCGGCCTTGATCAGGTCGAGGCGGTCGCCGTCGGGACGGGCCTCCTCGAGCGCGATCGAGGCGACCGTGTCGAGGTCGAGCGACTGGATCCCGATCTGGCGATCCTCGCGGGGGCGCAGGGTCCCGTATGCGTAGCGGTTGATCGTCGCGCTCAGAACCAGGCCACCCTCCTCGGCGGGGTAGGGGTCGACGTCCGTCCCCCCGCCCGCGAAGCTGACACGGAGGGGCGCGCGGGCACGGAGGAGCCGCGGGGTGCTGTTCTGGGCCGCCATCGACGCCGCACGATACCCGCGCGGGGCAGATCGATCATCTAGCATCCCGCGCCGTCCAACGAGCCAGGAGAGCTTTCCACCGATGAGCGATCAGACGTACGAGTTGACCACCGACCAGGCCGAGCGCGAGGCGAGCGGCGCCCACAGCTACGGCCGCTACCTCGAGGAGTTCGAGGTCGGCGCCGTCTACAAGCACTGGCCGGCCAAGACCGTGACCGAGGCCGACGATCACCTGTTCTGTCTGATCACGATGAACCACCACCCGCTGCACATCAACGACGTCTACGCGCAGGGCTCCCAGCAGGGCCGCAACGTCGTCGTCGGGCCGCTGGTCTACTCGCTGGCGCTCGGGATGTCGGTCTCCGACGTCTCCGGCAAGGCGATCGCCAACCTCGCGACCGAAGAGCTCAGCCACCCGAACCCGGTCTTCCACGGCGACACGCTGTTCTGCGAGACCGAGGTCCTCGACGTCAAGGAGTCGAAGTCGAAGCCCGACCGCGGCATCGTCAAGGTCCACACCCGGGTCCTCAACCAGGACGGCGTCCTCGTCGCCGAGTTCAAGCGCCTGGTGCTGGTCCCCCGCCGTGAGCCCGGCGAGACGCCGGCTGCGGAGGACTCGGTCGACTAGGCCGCGACGGCGCCCTCGGCCGGTGCGCCGGCCGTGAGGGGGGCGGGCAGCGGCAGGACGATCGCGGGTTCGGCGACCGGCGGCGCGCCGGCGGGACGGCGCCCGCGCAGGCGCTCGTGGCTGCAAACCACGTAGCACCACTCCATCAGCCACATCCTCGCCGCCGGGTCGATGTCGGCGATCGTCGCCCCGACCAGCCAGCGGCCCTCGGACTCGCGGACAGAGCGCACCTCGACCTGGGCGGCGACCTCGTGAATCTCGCCGCCGGCGTCTTCGAGCGCAAGCAGGACCGCGGGACGCTCGCCGACCTCGACCGGCGCGTCGAGCGAGAGCCCGACCCCGACCGAGCTGGCGTCGATGACCCTGCCGGTCACGGACCCATGGCGGCCGAAGACCTCGGCGGCCGCGTCGCCCTCGAAGCGGTAGACCTGGCGTCGCTGCTGGCGGCGGTGGACGGCGAGGATCGTGCGCAGAACCCGTCGCAGCTCGATCAGGCCGAGCGCGGGGACGATCACGGCGGCGATCCCCGGCATGTCGGCGAGCGGTCCGACGCCGGCGAGGTCGAGCAGACGCAGGGCGGTGCCCCCGGCCAGCACCAGCGCCAGCAGCAGGACTAGCCTCAGCTTCATCACCGCCGCCATCCCACCGCCGTCCCTGCCCTCCTTCGGCGTCACCTTGAAGGCGGTGCGGCCGGGCCGGAAGGCGCAGCGCAGGGCCCGCGTGTAGATCTCCATCGTCATCAGCTCGTAGTGGGCGGTCTCGCCGATCTTCATGTAGCCGCGGGTGAGGGAGGCGCCGGCGAGGAGGTTGAGGCCGACGGCCGGCAGCCAGAGCGCGGCCAGGGCGACCACGCTCACCTTCATCGGCAGGGCGCCGGTCCAGAGCACCGCCGCGAGGGTGGCCAGCATCAACAGGCGCATCGGCGGGGCCAGGTAGGCGGCGAGGCTGGAGAAGTAGGAGAGCCGCTGCGTCGGGGTCAGCTCGGATGCGCGCAGCGGCGACTCGGGCAGGGTGAAGACCGCGAGGTTGCCGCGGGCCCAGCGGTCGCGCTGGAGCAGATAGCCGTCGAGGTCGTGCGGAGCGAGCCCCTGGACGAGGATCTCGTCGTGGTAGCGGCTGGTCCAGCCGTTCCGCAGCAGGCGGATGGTGGTGTGGAAGTCCTCGGCGATCGTCTCGGTGGCGACGCCGCCGATCTCGATCAGCGCCTCGCGTCGCAGGACCGCCGCCGACCCGCACCAGTAGGCGGCTCCGTGGCGGTTCTTGCCGGGACAGACCACCCGGTAGAAGAGCGACTGCTCGTGGCGGCCGACCACGTAGTGCTGGACCGAGTCGTGGTTGAAGAAGTCGTGCGGGCTCTGCACGAGGGCGACGCGGTCGTCGTCGAAATAGCCGACCATCGCATCGAGCGCGTCCGGCATCGGCACGTGGTCGGCGTCGAGCATCAGGACCAGGTCGCCGTCGGTGCGGGGGAGGGCGGCGTTGATGTTCCCGGCCTTCGCGTGGGAGTTGTCGGCCCGGGTCAGGTACCTGGCGCCGGCGACCTCGGCCAGCTCCCGCATCTCCTCGCGACGGCCGTCGTCGAGGAGGTAGGTGGTGTGCGGATGGGCGAGGGCGCGGCAGCCGGCGAGCGTCGCGGCCACGACCCCGACCGGCTCGTCGTAGGTGCAGACGTAGATGTCGACGGAGTGCTCCTTGACCGCCACCGGACGCCGGGCAGGCGGCCGCGACCACGAGTACCAGGCCAGGGTCCCGAGCGCCCAGAACCCGTAGAGCTCGGTCACCAGCAGCACCGTGAAGAGGATCGGGTTGCTGCCTTCGCCACTCCATCCAACGCGCCAGGTCAGATAGACGACCCCCCAGGCGAGGGCGAGCAGCGCGAACGCCCGCAGCACCCACTGGTGGCGTTCGAAGAAGCGACCGGGGCGGGTCTGGGCGTCGCCTTGCACGCCTCTTCATCGACGGCTGGGCCCCCGACTTGAGGGCTGGACCGCGCCCGACGACGCTAGTGCGCTTCGTCGGAAGCGTGGGCGGGCGGGCGCGACTCCTCCGCCAGCGAGGTGATCTCGAGCGGGCCCTGGGCCGCATCCTCGAGCACCTCGCTCGCCTCCTCTGCCGAGCGGGCGTAGAGCTCGACCAGCATGTGGACGACGATCCGCTCCTCGTCGTGCTTGTGGAAGCGGACGTGGGTGAAGAACTCGCGGACGCCGGCGTCGCCGAACGCCCCGTAGGTGAGGAACTCGATCGCCTCCGGGCCCGAGCAGCTCTCGACCCGGTCCTGGTCGACGGTCACGGTGCAGGAGGCGACCCAGGGGGTGCCGGCGACCATCCGTTCCCAGCGGTCCTCGATCGGCACGACCCGGTCGCCCTGGAAGGTCAGGTGGGGCTGGTCGTGCATGCAGTCGAGGCACTGGACGACCGCTTCCTGGACCTCGTCGACCCCTTCGGCGGGGATGCCCGACTCGGGGTCGACCCGGCGGATCGCGTCGTAGTGGATCTGGATCTCGAGGTTGCGCGACCAACAGCGGTAACAGCGCAGCCAGGCTGACCGCTCGCCGTCCATGGGCCTCAGGTCGCGGCGCTTGGCTGGGGGGCGCGCTCGGCGACCAGCTCGACGATCTCGCCCATGATCCGGTTGAGGTCGAAGTCCTTCGGGGTGTAGACGCCGTCGACGCCGGCCTCGCGCAGGCGCTCGGCGTCGGCCGGCGGGATGATGCCGCCGGCGACGACCGGAGCATCGACCCCCTCGCCGCGCAGCAAGCGGACGATCTCGGGGATCAGCTCCAGGTGCGAGCCCGAGAGGATCGAGAGGCCGACCACGTCGACGTCCTCCTGGAGCGCCGACTCGGCGATCTCGGCCGGAGTCAGGCGGATCCCCTGGTAGATGACCTCCATGCCGGCGTCGCGGGCCCGCAGGGCGATCTGCTCGGAGCCGTTGGAGTGGCCGTCGAGGCCGGGCTTGCCGACGAGGATCTTGATCCGGTGACCGATCTGCTCGGAGACCTCGTCGACGCGGGTCCGGATCTGGGTCAGCTGGTCGCGGTCGGCGGGCGGGGCGGCGCCGCTGACGCCGGTCGGCCCCCGGTAGGCGCCGAACGCCTCGCGCAGGACCGCGGCCCACTCGCCGGTCGTCGCGCCGGCCTTGGCGGCGGCGATCGTCGCCGGCATCACGTTCTGCCCGTCGTCGGCGGCGACCCGGCCGAGCTCCTCGAGGGCGGCGCTGACCGCGTCCTCGTCGCGCTCGGCCTTCCAGGCCTCGAGCGCCTCGATCCATTCGCGCTCGACCTCGGGGTCCGGGGTGAGGATGCCGCCGTCGGCACCCGCCGTCAGCGGTGAGTCCTCGGTCTCGGTGAACGAGTTCTGGCCGATCACCTTCTGCTCGCCCGCCTCGATCCGCGCGACCCGCTCGCGGTGGGACTCGACCAGCCTGGCCTTCATGTAGGGGACCGCGGCGACGGCGCCGCCGTGCTCCTCGACGACGGCCATCTCGGCCCGGGCGCCCTCGCTCAGCTCCTCGACCAGTCCGTCCATCACGACCGATCCCTCGAACAGGTCGGGGTACTCGAGCAGGTCGGTCTCGTTGGCGAGGACCTGCTGGATCCGCAGGCTCCACTGCTGGTCCCAGGGGCGGGGGAGTCCCATCGCCTCGTTCCAGGCCGGCAGCTGGATCGCCCTGGCGCGGGCGTCGCGGCTGAGGGTCACGGCGAGCGCCTCGAGCACGATCCGCTGGATGTTGTTCTCGGGCTGGGCCTCGGTCAGGCCGAGGCTGTTGACCTGGACGCCGTAGCGAAAGCGCAGCATCTTCTCGTCGGTGACGCCGTAGCGCTCGCGCCCGATCTGGTTCCAGAGCGCGCCCATCGCGCGCAGCTTGGCGATCTCCTCGACGAGGCGGATGCCGGCGTTGACGAAGAACGAGATCCGGCCGAAGACCTTCGGGAAGTCCTCGTCGGAGACCTGGCCGCGCGTTTTGACCTCGTCGAGGACGGCGATCCCGGTCGAGAGCGCGTAGGCGATCTCCTGGACCGGCGTCGCTCCCGCCTCCTGGAGGTGGTAGCTGCAGATGTTGGTCGGGTTCCAGCTCGGCACCTCGTTGACGGTGAAGGCGACCATGTCGGCGATCAGCCGCATCGAGGGCTCGGGCGGGAAGGCGTAGGTGCCCCGCGAGAGGTACTCCTTGATGATGTCGTTCTGAGTCGTGCCCTTGAGCTTGGAGCGATCGACGCCGTTCTCCTCGGCGACTGTCACGTAGAGGCCGAGCAGCCAGGCCGCGGTCGCGTTGATCGTCATCGAGGTGTTCATCTCGTCGAGCGGGATCCCGTCGAGCAGCTGGTGCATGTCGCCCTTGTGGGCGATCGAGACGCCGACCTTGCCGACCTCGCCGCGGGCGAGGACGTGGTCGGGGTCATAGCCGGTCTGGGTCGGGAGGTCGAAGGCGACCGAGAGCCCAGTCTGTCCCTTGGCCAGGTTCTTGCGGTAGAGCTCGTTCGAGCGGCGGGCGTCGGAGTGGCCCGCGTAGGTCCTCATCACCCAGGGGCGGTCGGGCTCGGGAAGGCGGTGATCGCTCATTGCTCCGAATGATATTTGCAGGCGGCGGAAAGACCTTGTTCAGGCCCCGGCAAACGCATCTTTTCCGCCGGCCTGTGTTTAGGGTGGAGCCGATGAGCAAGCCGAAAACATCAGTCGCGGCGCTGGCCGCCACGGTCGCCTTCCTGGTCTTCGCGACCACGGCGAGCGCCGCCCTGGTCACCGTCTACCGCAACCCGATGCAGAAGGAGACGCAGCGGGCGGAGTCGGTCAAGCTCTCCGGCGAGCGCTGCTCTCGCGGGGGCTCGGACACCGCCCTGCGGATCAAGGTCGGCAAGCGCACCCAGGAGTGCTCCTACCGGACGCCGGTGATCGGCCGCGACCTCCAGATCGCGGCGACGATGAGGCTGCTGAGCAGCACCCCGAGGAACCTGCGCTCGAAGTCGTTCCTGGCGCTGAGCCTGCGGACCGGCGGCGGCGCCCACTACCAGCTCGCGATCTTCCCGCTCCAGCGCAAGGCCCAGCTGCGCAAGACTCTCGCCGACGGGCGCGTCAAATTCCTCCGGATCGCGAAGAAAGTGCGCAGCGTCAAAGGCGTCGACAAGGCGAACAAACTGCGGCTGCGCGCGTTCAACATCACCTCCGGACCCGAGAAAGGCAATTGCCGCCTCCTCGGCTATGTCGGCAACGAGCTCGTCGCCGACTTCACCGACCGCGCCGCCGGCGACCTCCAGGGCAGGGCCTCGGGGTTCGCGGTCGGCTCGACCAAGAGCGGGACCGGCGTCACCGGCAGCGTCGACGACGTGGTCATCCGCATCCCCAGCCCTTTCTAGGCCGATCGGCCCGGCGGGCGGATAATGCGGTCGATGTCGACGACGACGATCGAGCGACCACGGACATCCGGTCCCGGCGAGGGGCTCGGCGGCCAGTGGCGGGTGATCGTCCGCAACGACGACCACAACACCTTCGAGGGCGTGGCCTCGACCCTCGCCCGGGTGATCCCCGGCGTCGATTACAACCGCGGCTACCAATTCGCCGAGCAGATCCACAACTCCGGCCAGGCGATCGTCTGGACCGGCCCCAAGGAGCCGGCCGAGCATTACTGGGAGCAGCTCCAGGCAGCCGGGCTGACCATGGCGCCCCTCGAGCGCTGCTGACCCGCTCCCGCGACCAGGCCGCCCCGGGCCGCAAGCCGAGGCCCAGGTGGCGGTGCGACTTTCCCCTTCGCGGGGGTTTGTCCCAATAATGCTCGGAATGTCCCCATCGCTCGAGCGCCGCTGAGTCCCCCCGGTGACTCACTCTCCAAGAATCTTCCTGGCGCTCCTCGCAACCGCCGCCGCCCTGTTCGCGACGGCCGCGCCCGCGAGCGCCGAGCCCTCGTTGCCCGCCGGCTTTCAGGATGAGCTGGTCCTCGACGGCCTGAGCCAGCCGACGACCTTCCGCTTCGCCCCCGACGGCAGCGTCTTCGTCGCCCAGAAGACCGGGGAGATCATCGTCTTCGACGAAGGTCTCGGCGACACGACGCCGGAGACCTTCGCCGACCTCCGCACCTACGTCTACGACACCGGCGATCGGGGCCTGCTCGGCCTCGCCCTCGACCCCGAATTCGACGAAGGGCGCCCCTACGTCTACGCCCTCTACACCTACGACCACATCTTCGGGGATCCCGACCCGGCGCCGAAATGGGGCACGCCTGGGACCAGCGGCGATCCCTGTCCCGACACCAACGGCGGCGACGCCTGCCTGGTCAGCGGGCGGCTGGTGAGGCTGACCGCCGACGGCGACCAGGCGGAAGGACCGGTCGGGGACCCGACCCAGCAAGTCCTCGCCGAGGGCTGGTGCCAGCAGTTCTCCTCGCACTCGGTCGGCGATCTCGAGTTCGGGCCGGAAGGCGCTCTCTACGCCAGCGGCGGCGACGGCGCCAGCTTCTTCGGCTACGACTACGGGCAGCTCGGGAATCCGGTCCCCAACCCCTGCGGCGATCCTCCCAGCCCCGCCGGCACAGCGCTCACATCGCCGAGTGCCCAGGGCGGGTCGTTGCGCTCGCAGAACCCAGAACTCCTGAACGGCAAGATCCTGCGGCTGGATCCGGACACCGGCGAAGGGTTGCCCGACAATCCGCTCTCTTCGGCGCCGCACGTCAACGAACGGCGGACGATCGCCACCGGCTTCCGCAACCCCTTCCGCTTCGCCTTCGACCAGCAGACCGGCGACATCTACACCGGCAACGTCGGCTCGTCCGAGATCGAGGAGATCGACACCTTCCCGGGGATACCGAGCAGCGTCTACAACTCGGGCTGGCCCTGCTACGAGGGTCCCGATACGCAGTTTCTCTACGACGACAAAGAGCTGACCCTCTGCGAAAGCCTCTATGACGCGGTCCCGCAGCTGACCAGCGATCCGTTCTTCTATTACAGCCACGGCCAGTCGGTCGTCCCCGACGACGAATGCCCGATCGAATACGGCTCGGCGCTCGGCGGCGTCTCCCTCTACGAGGGGGACAAGATGCCCGGCTACGAGGGCGCCCTCTTCTTCGCCGACTCGGTCCGCGGCTGCGTGTGGGTGATGCGAGCCGGCGATGACGGCGAGCCGGACCCGCTGACGACCGAACGGTTCCTGCGCGACACGCGGATCTACCCGGCGATCGATATTCGCGAAGGCCCGGACGGCTACCTCTACTACGTCAACCTGCTCGGCGACGAAAACGGCGCCGACGGCGGCATCCACAAACTCGTCTACGCGCCGAAATCCCCGAAAGCGCGGCTGTCCGCGGACAAGACCTTCGGGACCACCTTCCCGTTCACAGCCAACCTCGACGCCGGCGCCTCCAGCGACCCCGACGACGATCCGCTGACCTACGACTGGGACCTCGACGAAGACGGGACCTTCGAGATCGAAGACTCGACCGATCCGACCAAACAGGTCACCTACACCCAGGCCGAACAGGACCAGCGCAAGGACGAACACCTGCCGCTGAACCGCATCGTCACGGTCAGGGTCAGCGATGACGAAAGCCTCTCCAGCGTCGCCGCGATCACGCTCTACCCGGGCGACAAACCGCCCGAGGTGACGATCAACTCCCCGTCGACGACCCAGAAATGGGCGGTCGGAGACAACATCCACCTCCAGGGCCTCGCGACAAACGCGAAAGGCGAGTCGATGTTCGAGCCCCTGCCCTACTACTGGAGCACCCGGGTCTACCACTGCCCTAACCCCGACGAGCCGGACCATTGCCATGGTCACCCTCTTCAGACTTTCGCCGGCACGCGCAGCGGTGACTTCCAAGCACCCGAACATGACTATCCATCCCTTATCGAGATAACCCTGCGGGTCGCCAGCAGCCGAGGCCTGGTCGGTAGCGAGACGATCCTGCTCGAACCCGCGACGGTGAACCTGGACTTCACCTCATCGCCGACGGGCGTGCCGCTGACAGCGGGTCTGCTTCAGGGACCGTCGCCGTTCACCCTCACTGCGATCAAAGGTTCGAACGTTCAGATCTCGGCGCCCGAGGAAGTCGAGATCGGTGGCAAGACATATGTCTGGGAAAGCTGGTCGGATGGCGGCGCCCGTGAGCGTTCGATCACCGCCTCGAGCAACAAAGCTCTGCAGGCCAACTACGACACGAGCGAGGTCGAGCTGGATTTCACGTCGCTGCCGCCGGGCATTGAAATCACCATTGGAAGCCAGTCGTCGACGACGCCCTTTTCACGCATAGTCGAGGAAGGCGAGGAACTGGAGATCTCGGCTCCCCAGAGCGTCGAGCTCGGCGGGAAAACCTACGCCTGGGAGAGCTGGTCCGATGGTGCCGCCCGCGAGCACACGATCACGGCTCAATCGGATTCGACCTTTCAAGCCGCTTATTCGTCTCCCGAGGCACCGAAAACGGTGAAACTCTCGGTCGCCTCGACGCCCACGGGGATCCCGCTCGTCGCGGGACCGATCAGCGGACCCGCCCCCTTTACCCTGACCGCGTACGAGGGAGAAACCCTGCAGCTATCGGCACCCGAGAGCGCTGAAGTCGGCGGTGACACCTATGACTGGCAGAGTTGGTCGGACGGCGGCGCCCGCGTCCACACGGTCATTGCCCAGACGGATTCGAGCTATACGGCGGCGTTTACGAAACCGATCATCCCCGTGGAACCACCGCAGCCGCCTACGCCGCAGACACCGCCGCCCCCGCCCCCACCACCGACGCCGAGCGACACGAAGCCGCCGGCAACCAAGCTGGGCGCTCACCCGCCGAAGTCGACCCGCAAGACGACCGCGAAGTTCAGCTTCTCCTCCAGCGAGAGCGGCTCGAGCTTCAGGTGCAAGCTCGACCGCAAGCCGTTCAAGACCTGCCGCTCACCGCAGAAGCTCAAGAGGCTGAAGCCGGGCAGGCACACCTTCAAGGTGATCGCCACCGATGCGGCCGGCAACGCCGACGCGACGGCGGCCTCCTTCCGCTGGAAGGTCCTGGCGCCGCGGCCGCGCCGCTAGGCCCGGTCCGGAGCCGACCTGCCCGCCCACTTGCGGCGGCGCCATCTGAAGATCATCCGTCCGATCAGCATCCGCCGACCGGCCTTCGAGTAGAGCTCGTCCATCTCGCCTTTGCCGCTGTTGGGGTGGAGGTGCTCGACGATCGAATCGGGCGCGGAGACGAAGGCGCCGCGCATCTTCGCCGTCTCGATGAACTCGTCGTCGACGTACTCGTGGGGATAGCGCTCGTGCAGGACCTTGGTCGGGTCGTCGATCGTCCCCAGCTTCGTGTACTCGCGGGTGATCAGGGCGTGGTCGGCGTGGGTTCCCGCCATCACCCGCTTCGAGTTGAGGTCGTTGACCCCGACCACGCCGATGCCCGGCGCGAGCTTCGCTTTCGCCGCCTCGAGCCAGCCCGGGTAGAAGCGAAGGTCGTCGGCGCCCTGGAAGATCAGCGGCTCGTCGGTCTCCTCGATCGCCCGGTTGATCTTCTTCGCGTAGTTGCCGTCGACGATCAGCATCTCCTCGCCCTCGGCTTCGATCGCGCGGTGCTCCTCGTGGTCGCCGGGATCAGCGACGAAGAGGACCCGTCCGGTCGGCGTCGTCTCCCGGATCGAGTCCAGCAGCGGTTTCACGTTCTGGGGACGACCCAGCACCGGAACCACGATCACGACCTCGGCCCCCACGCCCATCCGCGAATGGTAGCCGCCGGTTTAGCAATCAGTGCGCCTTGTGAAGTCAGCCGGTCTCGACCGGTCGGGAGCTCCGCCCGGCGAAGAGGACCGGCCGCAGCAGGGTGGCGAGCATCACCAGGGCGAGAACCGTCTGGCTTCCGGTCCAGGCGATGCCGACGGCCTCGATCCCCAGCTCGCCGAGCAGCAGCGCGCTGAGGCCGATCACGGCGATCGCGTGGGCGCCGGAGAAGGCGACGACGATCGCGCCGCGGTGCTCGATCCGGGCGACGCTGAGGCCGAGGGTGACGATCACGTTCGGGATCGCACCGATCGCGAGCCAGCGCAGCAGCGGCGTGCCCGCGTCGGAGTAGTCCTGGCCGAAGAGCAGCAGCAGCCAGGGCGCGACGATCACGGTCAGAACGACGACCGGCACGATCAGCCGCAGCGAGTGGCGCAGCGCCTGCATGGCGAGGCGCCGCAGCGCCTGCATGTCGAGCGCCGCCTCGACGGTGAGCGAGGTCATCATGTTGATCGCGACCAGCTGCAACGAGAGCGAGAACAGCCAGGGGACGTAGAAGAACGCGGCCTCGGAGGCGGTGGTCTGGTTGGCGACCAGGACCGGCAGGTAGAGGTTGCCGGCCATCGCGAAGAGGTTGGCGCCCCAGTTCCCGGCCGCCATCCGCATCAGGGTGCGGCGGTCGAGTTCGCCGAACGAGCGATCGGCCGGGATCAGCCGGCGATAGACGAGGTAGTTGACGAGGATGATCGCCGGCAGCAGCGGCGCGTTCCAGGCGACGAACGGGCCCGCGGCGGGCAGCAGCGCCGGCAGGAGGACCAGGAGGACGAGCTTGCCGGCCGAGTAGATCGAGTTCTCGAGCGGGATCCACTGGGCCGAGCGCAGGCCGGTGAGGACGTTGTCCTGGAGGACGAAGATCGTCGTTCCGGCGGTCGCCAGCGAGAACCCGATCACCCAACCGGGGTCGGCGAGGAAGTCGAGGCTCGGCGACCACAGCTCGCTGCTCAGGGCGACCCCGGCCCCGACCAGCAGCGAGAGCAGGCCGGTCAGCAGGTAGGTGCCGGTGACCATCTTGGTCGTCGCCGTGCCGGCGATCGGGAGGTAGCGGACGACGACCGCCGAGAGGCCGAGCGAGCAGACGCCGGAGACGAGCGTCATCGCCGAGATCGCCGCCGCGTTGAGGCCGACCTCGTGGGCCGAGTAGGTGTGGGCCGCCAGCGCCCAGAAGGCGACACCGAGCAGGCTCGTCACCCCGGTGCCGATGATCAGGTAGTAGCCGGTTCGGTAGAGCCGGTCGCTCAGGTGCTCGCCGAGCCGGCCTTGGCGAAGCAAGGAGGGGATCGACGGCGAGACGCGGCGCCCCCGGTTACTCGCTGACGACCAGCGTGTGCCAGGAAGGCAGGATCGGGATGTCGTGGAAGTCGATGATGCTGGCCCTGATGTCCTCGACCTCGGTCGAGAACCACCAGCGCTCGAAGTCGGAGCGGTTCTCCCAGATCGAGCTCTGCTGGAAGTGGAGCGGGTCGTCGATCGAGCGGATCAGCGACCAGCTCTTGGCTCCGAAGGAGGGCATCCGTGCCGCGGCCGGCTCCCAGAGGTCGAGCCAGCGATCGGCTCGGAACGGCGCGATGTGCCAATCGAGAACGCAGACCTCACTCATGCTCCGACCTCCGCTCGGATCGCGCCGGGACCCTCCTCGACCTTGCCTTCGTCCTCGGCCTCGGCGCCGACCAGGATCGAGATCTTGCCCAGGTGCTTGTTTTCGTGCAGGAGCTGGTGAGCCCCGGGGACGCCCTCGAAGCCCATCGTCTGCCAGAGGACCGGGCGGATCTTGCCCTCGGCCATCAGCTGGTTCGCCCGCATGCACTCGTAGGCGTTGGCGAAGTGGGAGCCGATGATCTGCTTCTGGCGCATCCACAGGTAGCGGACGTCGAAGTCGAGCTGGAAGCCCGAGGTGGCCCCGCAGATCACGACTTTGCCGAACGGCTTGACGACGTAGACCGAGGTCGGGAAGGTCGCCTGGCCGACGTGCTCGAAGACGATGTCGGGGGCGTCGCCGAGGATCTCTTTGACCCGCTTGGCGAAGCCCCGTGAGGCCTTGAAGCGCTCCTTGTCGGCGGCCGGATCGGCGAGATTGTCCGGGGTCCGCATCATGTCCGCGAACTCGCTGCGGTTGATGTAGTCGACCGCACCGAGCTGCTTGACCAGCTCGCCCTTCTCGTCCGAGGAGACGACCCCGACGGCGTTGGCGCCGGCCGCTTTGCAGAGCTGGACCGCGAAGACGCCGAGGCCGCCGGCCGCGCCCCAGATCAGGACGTTGTGGCCGGGCTGGAGCTTGCACTGGTCGATCAGCATCCGGTAGGCGGTGAAGTAGGTGAGCCCGTAGGAGGAGGCCTCCGCCCAGCTCATGTTCTGGGGCCGCGGCAGCAGCTGCTGGGCCTGGACCTTCGTGAACTGCGCGAACGAGCCCCAGGTCGTCTCGTAGCCCCAGATCTGCTGGCTGGGAGCGGCGAGCGGGTCGAGCCCGTGGACCTCGACGTCCTCGTAGGAGGCCTGGTTGCAGTGGACGACGACCTCGTCACCGGGCTTCCAGCGGGTGACGCCCTCCCCGACCTTCCAGACGACGCCGGAGGCGTCGGAGCCGCCGATGTGGTGGCCGTACTCGGGATGGTCGCCGTAGGGGAAGACGGAGACCGGCTTGCCGAGCGCCGCCCAGACGTTGTTGAAGTTGACCCCGGCCGCCATCACGCGGACGATCACCTCGAAGGCGCCGGGCTCCGGGACCTCGATCTGCTCGAGCTGGAAGGCATCGTTGGGCTCCCCCTGGCGCTCCTCGCGGATCACCCACGCCGCCATCGTCTCGGGCAGCGTTCCGGGCTCCACGTCGAGCTTCGAGACTTCGGTGGTGTCGACGGCCAAGATGGTTCCTCCGCGGGTCGGGTTGAGAGCGGAGCGAATCCTAGTTGAGAGGCGGACGGCCTCGTCTGCAAGGGACCGTTCAACCGCGGCGGTGCGTCCGGCGGCACGTCTACCTTCGAGTGCCCGATCAGGAGAGTTCTCGGATGGCCGCACTTCTCGTCATAGCCCTGCTCGTCGCCGCTTCCGCGGCGGTCTACTTCGCCTCACGCGCCTCGCGCTCGGCGGCCGAGGCACGCTCGGCGGCCGAGCAGCGCGACGCCGCCCTGGAGGAATGCGGGGAGCTGAACGGCAAGCTCGACCAGGTCCCCGAGCTGCGACAGCAGCTGGCTTCGGCGTCGGCCCGGCTCGAGGTCGTCGAGGCGGAGCGCGACCGGATGCTGGGCGAGCACGGACTGCGCAGCCAGGAGACCTCGACCCACATCAAGGACCTGCGCCGCGACCTCGACGACATCGCCAAGAGCAAGCTGCCGTCGATTCTCGACCACAGCTCGAAGGCGGCCTCCGGCGCCGAAAGGGTCGAGTCGAGCATGAGCACCTGGACCCGGCGGATCGCGAACCCACAGAGCCGTGGCGCCTTCGGCGAGCTCGCGGTGGAGAACCAGCTCAAAGGGCTCGGACTCGAGCCGGGGCGGGACTACATGCGGCAGATGGCGACCGACGACGGTCGCCTGCGGCCGGACTTCGTCGTCCGGCTCGGGGACGCGAGCGTCGTCATCGACGCGAAATTCGCCCTCGACGAGGAGCTCGCGGGAATCGACGACGCGGTCGATGCCGACGACCCGGAGCGGCTGGTCGGCTACGGGCGCAAGCTCCGGGCCCGCGCCGAGGACCTGGCGAAGAGGGACTACTCGAAGGTGGCCGACAGGGGACGGGCGATCGTCCTGCTCTACGTTCCGGTCGAGGGCGCCTACGAGGCTCTGCGTGTCCTCCCCAACTTCTCGATCGAGAAGTTCTCCCAGCGGCACCGGGTCTACCTGGTCACGCCCTCGCAGCTCGGCCTCGCGCTCGGCTTCGTCGCCGAGGTCGCCCACGACGCGCGCCGGAGCGAGGAGACCGAGAAGGTCGCGACGACCCTGCTCGACGCCGCCGAGGACATGGCCAACATGGTCGACCAGCTCGACCAGCATGGAAAGCACCTTCAGACGGCGTTCACGAGCTACGACAAACTCGTCGGCATGACCGGCACCCGCGGAAACCTCTGGCGGCGGATGACCGCGGTCTTCGAGTTCGCCCGCACGACGCCGACGACCGATGGCGAAATCCGCGAGATCAACCCCCCGCGCGAAGACGCCGACCAGATCGCCGCCCGCTGGCGCGAGGCGTCCGGCGAATAGCCCACCGCCGGCCGCGGTCGGCGCCGAGGATCGAATCGAATCTTGTGCACCCAGGAGGTGCATAACGTTCAACTCGATCGGCCGGCCCGCGACACTCGCCGCTCGGCCCGCGACGCTCGGCCGCTCGGCCCGGTGACGCTCGCGCCGCTCGGCCCGTGACGCTCGCCGCTCGGCCCGTGACGCTCGCCGCTCGGCTGGGCGCGGTTCGTTCGGCTAGGGGAGCAGCAGGTCGTTCTGGGAGGAGGCGCGGAACGGGCCGACCGTGAGCCGCGCCGGCTCGGCGCCGGGGATGCCCTTGGCGCTGACGCGGTAGACGCCGGTCGGGAGGCCGACCTGGAAGAGGTTGTTGCCGGTCGCGACGAGGGGCCCCGAGGTCGCGCTTTTCGGACCGGTCAGCTGGAGTTTGGCGTTCTCGTGGGTGAGGTTGGCGCTGACGAAGACGACGTCGAGGGGCCGGTCGTCGCCGATGTCGGGCTGCGGCTGGTCTTTGTTCTGGGGGATGATTTTCGAGCGTTCCGGTCCGATCGCGATCCGCGACGGCGCGACGGTGATCGAATCGTCGTTGATCGCGACGCTGACCCGGACGGGAGGCGCGGGACGCGGATCGTTCGCGTGATCCTCGGCGCCGCAGGCACTGAGTCCCACGAGCGCCAACGCGCTGGCGCACGCACCCGCTGCGATACCTCTCCCGAGAGCCATCGCGGCGGAATCTAACCGAACGGCAAGTCGACTACTTCCGCCGTAACGCCATCTTCACCAACCGAGAGCTCGTCGCCGGGCTCGGCCTCGCGCCGGATCACCGCCAGGGCGATCGGCCCGAGGGCGGGGGAGACGGCGGCGCTGCCGACCTCGCCGACCTCTTTGTCGCCGAGGCGGAGGGTTGCGCCGGGGACGAGCGGCGCCGGCGAGCGGAGGCCGCGGAGGTGGCGGTTCGGTCGCCCCCGGTGGTGGAGGCGGGCGACCGGCTCCTGGCCGATGTAGCAGCCCTTCGTGAAGCTGACCGCATCCTCGACGATCCCCGCCTCGGCCGGCATCGTCGCGATGCTCATCTCCGCCCCGTAGCGGGGCCTGCCGCGCTCGATCCGAACGATCTCGGCCGCCGCGTCCTCGACGCCGGCCGCTCCTGCGTCGAGCAACGCCTCCCGCAGGCGCCCCGCGTCGTCGGCCGCGACGACCAGGTCGGCGCCGCCTTCGGTGCCGACCAGCAGGCACTCGACCCCGGCGACTTTGGTCGCTTCGCTCTCGTGCTCGTCGAGCACGGCGGCGCCCGTGACCGTCGGCGTCGCCGGCCCGAGCAGGCCGAGGATGACCCGCGCCGCCCCGAGGTCGGCGACCTCGACCTGGCGGCCGATCTTGTACATCTCGAGGTGGCGACGCAGCGGCTCCGAGGTCGCCGCCTCGGTGTCGAGCCAGATTCGGTCCTCGGCGAGGCGCAGGACCCGCATGTCGGCGACGATGTGCCCCTTGCGGTCGAGCAGGGCGGCGTAACAGCCCTCGCCCGGCGCCAGCGCCTCGACGTCGTTGGTCAGCTGGCCCTGGAGGTAATCGGCGGCGTCCGGGCCCTCCACCAGCAGCTTGCCGCGCTCGCTGCGATCGAGCAGCCCGCACTCCTCGCGCAGCTGGCGGTACTGGGCATCGAGCTCGAGGGACGCCGGGGTGGCCATCGGGGTCGATTCTACGAGGCAGGTGCAGGGGACTTTTCGACGCATCGAAAAGTCGGGTTTAGATGTGTCAAAATCAATCGTCGATGTCCGATCCGACGAAAAGCGCCGCGGGGATCAGCCGACGCAAGCTCCTCGGCGGCGCCGCGATCGCGGCGCCCGCCGTGGTCGGGCTCGGCGGGCTGATCGGAAGCCGCCAGACAGGGGCCGCCGAGCCTGCGCGCTCGCAGGACCCGACGATGGCCGGCCACCCGGGCCACGACGGGTTCATCCACGCCCGCTTCGCCGATGGGCCCGAAGTCGACCACCGCGCCAACGGCTTCGACCCCTCGGACATCCTGCGCGACTTCGACTACGGCAAGACCCGGCGCCTCGGCAACGGCCGCCTGCTGCGCGAATGGGAGATCGTCGCCCACGACAAGGAGATCGAAGTCGCCCCCGGGGTCAAGTACGAGGCCTGGACCTACAACGGCCGCGTCCCCGGGCCGACCCTGCGGGCCCGCGAGGGCGACCTCCTGCGGATCCGCTTCGTCAACGCCTCCGACCATCCCCACACGATGCATTTCCACGGCATCCACCGGGCGCTGATGGACGGGATGCCGGGGATCGGCGAAAACCGCGGCGGCGGCCAGATCGAGCCCGGCGGGATCTTCGAATACGAGTTCGAGGCCGAGCCCTTCGGCCTGCACCTCTACCACTGCCACGTGGCGCCGCTCGCATCCCACATCGCCCACGGCCTCTACGGCGCCTTCATCATCGACCCGAAGGAGGGGCGGCCGGAAGCCGACGAGATGGTAATGGTGATGAACGGGTTCGACACCGACTTCGATCTCGAAAACGAGCTCTACGCGGTCAACTCGATCCCGTTCCACTTCATCAACCGGCCGATCCAGGTCCGCCGCGACGAGCTGCTGCGGATTTACGTCGTCAACGCGCTCGAGTACGACCCGCTCAACTCCTTCCACGTCCACGCCAACTTCTTCCAGTACTACCCGACCGGGACCTCGCTCGAGCCGAGCGAGCTCACCGACACGGTGATCCAGGGCCAGGGGCAGCGCGGGATGCTCGAGATGAAGTTCCCGTTCGACGGCGACTACATGTTCCACGCGCACGTGAGCGAGTTCGCCGAGCTCGGCTGGACCGGGTTCTTCCGGGTCGGCGAGCCCTCCGATCTGGACCACTCGGCCGCCGCCGCGGCCTACTGCAAGCTGCCCTGGGGCGGCGACGGGGCGCCCGCCTGATGGAGGCCGGGGCCGGAGCCGAGCGGCTGGGACGGCGGCTGCCGACGTGGACCCTGGGGGTCTTCCCGCTGCTGCTGATCGCGTTGGCGATCGCCGCCATCGCCCTGCTCGGCGGCGGTCTCGGCGACCGCGACACGCCTCCGGTCGAGGAAGTCGCGGTCGAACGCACCGTCCTGCGCCCGGGGGTCATCGAGCTGACCCTCCGCAACGACGGGCCCGACGCGGTCGGGGTCGCGCAGGTCGCCGTCAACGACGTCTTCGCGCCGTTCTCCAGCGAGGCCGGGACCGGGCCGGTCGAGATCGGTCGCCTCGACTCGGCCCGGATCGAGGTCATCTACCCGTGGATCGAAGGGGAGGCGTACGAGATCTCGGTGCTGACCTCGAGCGGGGGCACGATCGCGGCCGAGATCGCGGTCGCCGCCGAAACCCCGGAGGCCGACGGCGGGTTCTTCGGGCTGATGGCGCTGCTCGGGATCTACGTCGGCGTGATCCCGGTCAGCCTCGGAATGCTCTGGCTCCCGTTCCTGCGGCGGATGAGCGCGACCTGGATGGCGGCGTTGATCGCCTTCACCGTCGGACTGCTCGCCTTCCTCGCGATCGATGCCGGCCTCGAGGGGCTCGAGATCGCGGCCGGGGCTCCGGGCGCCTTCGGCGGCTCCAGCCTCGTCTACCTCGGCGCCCTTGCCGCCTACCTGGCGCTCTCCGGAGTCGACGCCCACCTGTCCCGTCGCCGCAGCGCCGGCGCCGATGCCGGCGCCGGCGGCATGTACCTGGCGCTGCTGGTCGCGATCGGCATCGGCCTCCACAACCTCGGCGAGGGCCTTGCGATCGGGACCGCCTACGCGGCGGGCTCGCTGGCACTCGGCGCCTTCCTCGTGATCGGCTTCGCGATCCACAACACCACCGAGGGCCTGGCGATCGTCGCCCCGCTGAGGGAGGGCTCCGGCGACGCCGGGCCGGGCCTCGGCCGCCTGCTCGCTCTCGGCCTGATCGCCGGCGGGCCGGCGATCCTCGGAGCCTGGATCGGCGCCGCGGCCTTCAACCCAAGCGTCGGGGCGCTGCTGTTCGGGATCGGCGTCGGCGCGATACTGCGCGTCGTGGTTCAGCTCGCGCCGCTGATGAAGGACGACGAGGGACGTATCCTCAATCCGGTCTCGGTCGCCGGCATCCTCGCCGGCCTGGCGGTCCTCTACGCCACCGGGTTACTGGTCTCGGTATGAGCGCCCAGGGGCGGGCCGCCCGCTCGCTCGGAACCGAGGCGATCGAGGACTACGCGAAGGCGATCTACTCGCTCTCGCGGGAGCGCGAGGGGCCGATCACGAACGGCGAGCTGGCGGAGCGCCTAGGCGTCACCCCGGCGACCGCGACCTCGATGTTGAAACGGCTGGCCGGCCTCGGCCTGATCGACTACCTCCCCTACAAGGGAGCCAGCCTGACCCCGGGCGGCGAGAAGGTCGCGCTCGAGGTGATCCGCCATCACCGTCTGATCGAGACCTACCTCTCCGAGGCCCTCGGGATGCCGGCCGATCGCGTCCACGAGGAGGCGGAGGTCCTCGAGCACTACATCTCCGAGGAGCTCGAGCTGCTGATGGCCGCGAAGCTCGGCGAACCGAGCCACGATCCTCACGGGACCCCGATCCCGGGGCCGGACCTGCGGCCACCGGAGGGCGGCGGGGATAGATGAGCGAGCCGGCGCCGGGCGCAGGTGAGCCCGGGGTCGAGGCGGTCCTGCCCGGCGAGGCGGCGGTCGCCGAGGCCGCCCGTCGCTCGCTCGACGGCGAGGCCCGCGGCCCGGCCCGGATCTGGCCCTTCCTCGGCCCCGCGTTCGTCGCCGCCGTCGCCTACATCGACCCCGGCAACTTCGCGACCAACATCGCCGGCGGCGCCAAGTTCGGCTACCTGCTGCTGTGGGTGATCCTGGCCGCCAACCTGATCGCGATGGTCGTCCAGACGCAGTCGGCCAAGCTCGGGATCGCGACCGGCAAGAACCTCGCCGAGCTCTGTCGCGAGCGCTTCTCGAGGCGGGTCTCGGTCGGTCTCTGGGCGCAGGCCGAGGTGGTCGCGATGGCGACCGACATCGCCGAGGTGGTCGGCGCCGCCCTCGGCCTCAACCTCCTCTTCGGGATCCCGCTGTTCCCGGCCGGCCTGATCGCCGGGGCCGGGGCGTTCGCGATCCTCTACCTCCAGCAGCAGGGATTTCGCCGCCTCGAGGCGGCGATCACCGCCCTGGTCGGCGTCGTCGTCGCCTCCTTCGTCTTCGAGCTCTTCCACGCCGACCCCGACGGCGGCGAAGTCGCCAGGCACCTCTTCGTGCCCGGCTTCGAAGGCACCGAGAGCATTCTCCTCGCCACCGGGATCATCGGCGCGACGGTGATGCCTCACGTCGTCTATCTGCACTCGGCGCTGACCCAGCGCCGGATCGTCGGTCGCGACGACGGCGAGAAACGGAAGATCCTGCGGTTCGAGAAGGTCGACGTCGTGATCGCGATGTCGCTGGCCGGCGTCGTCAACCTCTCGATGATGGTCGTCGCCGCGGCTTTGTTCCACGAGGGCGGGCTGGCCGGGATCGATTCGATCGAAGGCGCCTACGAGGGCCTGAAGACGCTGGTCTCGACCGAGGCCGCGACGATCTTCGGGATCGCCCTGCTCGCCTCGGGCTTCGCCTCCTCCTCGGTCGGGACGATGGCCGGCCAGGTCGTGATGCAGGGGTTCATCCGACGGCGGATCCCGATCTTCGTGCGGCGGGCCGTGACCCTGGCGCCGGCGCTGGTGGTCCTCGCGATCGGCCTCAACCCGACCGACGCGCTGGTCGGCAGCCAGGTCGTCCTCTCCTTCGGAATCCCGTTCGCCCTGGTCCCGCTGCTGCTGATCGCCTCCAAGCGCGAGGTGATGGGAGCGCTCGTCAACCCGCCCTGGCTGACCGGGCTGGCCGGGACCCTCGCGGCGATGATCATCGCCCTCAACGTCTTCCTGCTCCAGCAGGTCTTCTTCGGCTAGCGATGAGACGCCGGGCCGAGTTCGAGATCGAGACCCGGCTGGCGGCCGACGCCGCCGCGGTCTGGAAGCGCGCGACGAGCGCCGAGGGAATCAACGACGAGATGCGCCCCTGGTTGCGGATGACGGTTCCCCGCGGCCTCGACTCGCTCGACATCGACGCGCTCGGGCCCGGCCGGATCGGACGATCGTGGATCCTCCTGCTGGGGATCGTGCCGGTCGACTACGACGACCTCTGCCTCGAGCGGATCGAGCGCGGACGCGGCTTCCACGAGCGCTCGACGATGCTCTCGCAGCGGCTTTGGGAGCACCGTCGCACGATCGTGCCGGGAGACGATCGCGGCTGCACCGTCGTCGACCGGATCGCCTGGGAGCCGCGCCCGCCGATCCCCGGGTCGCTGTTTCGCCCGCTGTTCCGGGCGTTCTTCCGCCATCGGCACGCGCGGCTGCGGCGCCACTTCGGGGCGGCCAGCGTCTAGGCTTGGGACGTGCCCCTCGCCGATGAATTCCGACAGGTCCTCGACACGTTGCCGCCCGACTGGACCGACCTCGAGTTCGACGTCCGGATCGATGACGAGAAGCGCTACGTCGACGCGGCGGTCTGGGCCAGCCAGGTCAACGCCCAGCCCTACTCGGAAGCGGACTGGCATTGGCGGTTCCTCGTCGCCCACAGCTTCGGCCACGCCGCCGCGGCCGAGACCGTGATGGGCGTGATGGAGAAGTTCGACGCCGAAGGGATGGCGGGGGAGCTCCGGGTTCGCGAGGTTCGCGAGGGGCGCTCCGAGGTCGTCCAGATGTGGGGGCGTCCCGAGAGCGTGCGCGAGGAGTTCCGCCAGCGACGGTCGCTGTAGTGGCGCGGGTCCTGGCCGTCGTCCCGGACCTGATGCTCTCGAGTCGCGTGGTCGAGTCGCTGGCCACCGCCGGTCACATCGTCGACGTCGTCTCCGAGGTCCCGCCGTCCAGTGATGCCGATGCGATCGTCGCCGACCTCGACGCGGTCGAGCCCGAGGCGCTGACGCGTGCGGAGCGGCCCTCGCTCGGCTTCTACTCGCACGTCGACGTCGAGACCCGCCGGGCGGCTGAGGCCGCCGGCGTCGACGTCGTCGTGCCGCGCTCACGGATGGTCCGCGAGCTTCCGCGGCTGGTCGAAGGCCTACTGGTCGCCGAATGAGTTGAGGGTTTCGCCCGGCGGCGGAAACGGGAAGGCCTCCTCGACGTCGAGCGGCTCGGAGAGCAGGCCGTGCTCGAGATCCCAGCGGGCCCAGGCTTCGAGCCGGTCGCGGTCGAGGGCGACCGGACGGAGCGCGGGGAGCAGGACGCGCAGCTGCGCCGCCTGTTCGTCGCGCCTCAGGGCGGGCGAGGAGGAGAGCAGGTCGTCGAGCGCTTCCCCGGGGCGGTGGACCGCGAGGCGGTAGCCGCGCCTGGTCGCCACCACCATCGCGTCGGCCAGTTCCGGCCGCTCGTCGATCGTCGAGGCCGCCGCGACAAGCACCAGCTCCGGGTACCTCGGGGCGCCGTATTCGTCGACCTTGAAGATCCGGACGGGGACGTTCCTTTCGGGCAGCACCACGCCCTCCGCGTTCCAGAACCCGGTCACCGCGTCGACCTTCCCCGCGGCCAGGGCGGAGACGGCGTTGAACCCGATCGTGACCCGCTCCACGGCGGCGGGGTCGGCTCCATCGGCGCTGAGCGCGGAGTCGACGACGGCATCGTCGGAGGGAAGGCCGGTGACGCCGACGGTGGCGCCGGCGAGGTCGCGCGGCCGGCGGACCGGCCCGTCGGCGCGGCTGATCACCGATGCCAGCGGGGTGTTGACGATCGGCATCAGGCCGACGAGGTCGAGCCCGCGCTCGCGGGCGATGCCGAGGTCGTGGATGTCCATCAGCGCGAACTCGACCCGGCCCGCGGCGAGCAGCTTCGGCGCGTCGGAGGCTTCGCCCGGCTCGCGGATGTCGAGGTCGACGCCTTCGCGGTCGTAGATCCCCTCGACCTCGGCCGCGAAGACGCCGGAGTGGACCGCGTTCGGCGTGAAGTCGAGCATCAGCGTCGCGCCGATCGGCGCGCCCGGTTCAGCGCCGCCGTCTCCGCAGCCGAACCCTCCGACGCCGAGAAGGGCGGCCGCCAGCAGCGCGGCAACACACCTCATGGAGCGCGAAACCCTAATCGTTCTGCCATTCCGGTTAGACTGCCGCCGCCCACCGTTTCCAGGACTTAGGAGGAGAAGCGTGCAGGAGCGAGGACTTTCGGCATATCTCGCCGAGCTGATCGGAACTTTCCTGCTGGTGTTCTTCATCACCAGCGTTGTCGTGCTGTTCGTGGCCACGGGAGACCAGGCGCAGTTCGGCTCGGATTTCGCGGCTGTCGGTCTCGTCCACGCGTTCCTGCTGTTCGGCCTGATCGTGATGTTCGGGGTCGTCAGCGGTGGCCACTTCAACCCCGCGGTGACGCTCGCGGCGCTCGCGATCAAGCGGATCTCGCCGATCGACGGCGCGATCTACATGCTCGCCCAGCTCTCGGGCGGCGTCCTCGGAGCGCTGCTCTGCAAGGGCCTGCTGCTCGACGAGGGGCGCGCCACCAACTACGGTGCGGCGACCGTCAGCGGACTGCTCGGCGGTCCTTTCCAGGGGGCGATCATCGAGGCGCTCGGCACCTTCTGCCTGGTGCTCGTGATCCTCGCCGCGGTTTTCTCGCAGAAGAGCTTCAAGGAGTGGGCGCCGCTTGCGATCGGCACCACGCTGGGCTTCCTCGTCATCGTCGGCGGCCCGCTGACCGGTGGCTCCTTCAACCCGGCGCGCTGGTTCGGCCCGGCGCTGGTCAGCAACGAGTGGGGCGACGTCTGGCCCTACCTGCTCGGCCCGATCGTCGGCTCGCTGCTCGCGGCGGGGGTCTTCAGGTTCGTGCTCGAGGCCGGTGGTCTGCCGCCGACCGAGCCGTCGAAACCAATGCGGACCACGCCGAAGAAGCCGGAATCGGCGAAGCCGGACGCCGACAAGCCCAAAGTCGAGCCGGCTTCCTGACCAACGTCTGACCCGTTTTCGCCGTTATCGGAGTTGGCCCCCTGATAGGGGTGCCAACTCCCGAAACGGCGGCGGGTTCGTGAGGGCGGAGCCGACCCTGTAGCGTCCGCCGCGTGCGACGGGTCACCTTCTCACGCAACTTCACGCTGTCCCTCTCGCGCACCTGCCAGTGCTACTGCAAGTACTGCGCCTTCGCGACCCATCGCGCCCACGTCTACTCGCCCGACGAGGTCGACGTGCGCCTCGACGAGGCCGAGCGCCGTAACGCCAAGGAGCTCCTCGTCCTCACCGGCGAGCGGCCCGAGGTCAACCCCGAGGTCGCCGCCCGGCTCGCCGAGTGGGGCCATCCCGATTTCACCTCCTACGTCGTCTGGGCCTGCGAACGGGCGCTCGAGCGAGGGCTGCTGCCGCATACGAACATCGGCGTCGTCGACAAGGTGGACCTGGCGCGGCTGCGCGAGGTGACCGCATCGCAGGGGCTGATGCTGGAGTCGATCTCCGAGAGGCTGATGGACACCGTCCACGCGGGCTCCCCGACCAAGCACCCGGCGCGCCGCCTGGCGACGATCGAGGCCGCCGGCGAGCTGCGCATCCCGTTCACGTCAGGGATCCTGGTCGGGATCGGGGAGACCGAGGAGGAGCGGGTGCGCTCGCTGGAGGCGCTGGCCGACGTCCACGTGCGACACGGCCATATCCAGGAGGTGATCCTCCAGAACTTCGTTCCGCACCCCCGCTATTACGGGCGCGAGGTCGCGGAGATCGCCGATCAGGCTTCCAGGGACAGGTGGTCGGGGGACGGGGACCCCTTCCCGGGAGCAACAGATGGGGATGCTCCCGGGAAGGGGTCCCCGTCCCCCCAGCAGGAGCCGCCGGAAGGGGAACTGCTCGAGCCGCCCAGCTGGAGCACTCCGGTCGGGATCGAGGAGATCAAGCGCTTGATCCAAGAGTGCAAGAGGCTGATGCCCGACGTCGGGATCCAGGTGCCGCCGAACCTCTCCGAGCACTGGCCGGAGCTGGTCGAGGCAGGGGCGACCGATCTCGGCGGGCTCTCGGCGAACGGCGATCACATCTCGCCCGAGCACGCGTTCCCCAGCCCGCATCAGGTCCGCAAGGAGCTGGCGCCGAGGGGTTTCGCCCTGACCGAGCGCCTTTGCGTCTATCCCGAGTACATGGATTCAGAGTGGATGGAGCAGGGCGTCCTCGACGTGATCAAGCTCAAGTACTGGAGCTTCATCCCGCGGCGCGGCTCCGGCCGCCGGGGCGAGGAGCGGATCGATCCGGCGGTGGCCGAGCGCGCGATCGCCCGGGGCCGCGAGGGCGAGGCCCTGAGCGAGGACGAGCTGACCGCGCTCTTCGCCGAGACCCGTCCGCAGCTGGTCGAGGAGATGCGGGTCGCGGCCGACGAGCTGCGGGCCGAGCTCGCCGGCGACACCGTCACCTTCGTCGTCAACCGCAACATCAACTTCACCAACATCTGCGTCGTCGGCTGCGCCTTCTGCGGCTTCGGCCAGGGCCGACGCTCGCCCGATGCCTACGAGGTCTCGGAGGTCGACTTCGCCGCCCGGATCGAGGAGGCGGTCGAGTTCGGGGCGACCGAGCTCTGCATGCAGGGGGGAATCCATCCCGACCTCACCCTCGAGGAGTACGGCAAGTGGCTGCGGCTGGCCAAGCAGGTGGCGCCGCAGCTGCACCTCCACGCCTACTCGCCGATGGAGGTCCACTACATGTGCGAGCGCTCCGGCAAGAGCCCGGGGGAGGTCTTCGAGTACCTGATCGAGTGCGGCCTCGGGTCGACCCCCGGCACCGCGGCGGAGGTCCTCGACGACGGCGTCAGGCAGCGGATCTCGCCGAACAAGCTCCCGGTCGATCGCTGGGTCGAGATCATCGAGGCCTCGCACCGGGCCGGGCTGCGCTCGACCTCGACCGTGATGTTCGGCCACATCGAGGAACCGCGCGAGCTCGCCCGCCACATGCGGATCATCCGCGAGCTTCAGGAGCGGACCGGCGGAATCACCGAGTTCGTCCCGCTCAGCTTCATCCCCTTCAACACGATGCTCGGGCGCACCCACGGGATCGAGGAGATCGGCGCCGCCGAGAACCTCAAGCACACGGCCGCCTTCCGGCTGGCGCTGGGGAGGACGATCACCAACCTCCAGGCCAGCTGGGTGAAGATGGGCCTCGGGGCCGCAACCGAGGCGCTGCGGTGGGGCGTCAACGACCTCGGCGGCACGCTGATGGAGGAGAACATCTCGCGGATGGCCGGCTCCCAGCACGGGGTTCGTCTCGACCCCGAGGAGCTGATCGAGGCGGCCCAAGCCGCCGGCCGCACGGCGGCCCAGCGGACGACGCTCTACGAGATCGTCGAGATCCACCAGCCGCTCGCCGCCGCCGGCTAGCGCGCCGGTCTTCCGCGTGTGAGCGCGCCGGTCGTCCGCTAGCGGAAGAGGTCCTCGTCGCGCGGCCGGCGCAAGGACGAGGCCCCCGGCCCGTCGGCGGCGGTGACGAAGCGCTCGAGCCCGCGCACGATCGCGGCCGGAACGCCGCTGCTCTTGTCGCGGACGAGGTCGGCGGCGCCCGCCGCCTGGTCGGCGATCGCGATCGCGGTGGCCGCGAGCTCGCGGCCGGAGGCGTCGGTGCGCCCGCGCCAGTCGTCGAGCGGCTCGATCCCGGCGCAACCGATCGCGACCTCGGCCTGGCCGAGTCGCCAGGCGCGACCGAAGCTGTCGGCGATGATCGTCGCCAGCGGCGCCGAGCCGCTCCGCTCCTCTAGTTCGGCGCGCAGGCGGCGGGCCGAGGCGTCGGGGTCCGCGGGCAGCAGGCAGACCGTGTCGTCCTCGGGCAGGTTGGAGCTGTCGATGCCGGCGTTCGCGCAGACGAACCCCTGCCTGGTCTCCGTGATCAGGACCCCGCGCTCGGCGCGGAGGACCTCGGAGCTCTCCTCGAGGATCAGCTCGATCAGGGCCGGCTCCTTGCCGAGCACGGCGGCGAGCTTGCGCGCCTCGGCGCCCGGCAGGACGGAGGAGAGCTTGCGGATCCGCCCCTCGGCCTTGGAGACGGCCTTCTGGGAGACGACGACGAGGTCCCCGGGCTCGAGCGTGGAGCGGGCCGCGATCAGGCTCCCGAGCTCGTCGCCCTCGGCGAGCTCGGGAAGTCCGGTGACCGCGAGCACGCCGAGCTCGCCGGGGGCGTCGTCACTCATCGTGCGGTCGGGCTCATATGCCGAGGGCCTGCGCCGTCCGCCGCGCCGCTCCCCGGCTCCCCGCGAGCTCCCGAGTCAGGGCGACCAGGTCGGCGGGCGTGTCGAGGTCGAGCGCCAGCGACGGCAGCTCTTCGACGGCGAAGGGGATCCCGGCCTCGCGCGCGGCGGCGACGTGGCGGGCGCGGCTGCCCTCGCCGAAGGCCGGGCGGATCGCGCCCGGCGGCGAGAGGACCAGCGCGTTGGTCCCGTCGCCGTGGCGATCGGGGACGATCGTCGCGAAGGTCCCGGGTACGCCGGTCAGCAGGCGATCGAGCTCGCGTGAGTCGAGCAGCGGGCAGTCGCCGGGGAGCAGGACGACGAGCCCGGCATCCTCGACCTCGGCCCGGGCGATCCCGGCCAGCGCCGCCTCGGAGTGGCCCTCGTCGGCGGGGTCGGGGACGATCTCGGCGCCGGTGCCGGAAGCGATCTCCTGGGCGAGGGGGTCGCCGCTGACGACGATCGTCCGCTCGATCGCCCGTGAGCCGGCGATCGCCTCGAGCACGTCTTCGAGCATCGCCGCGGCGAGCGCCCGGCGACGCTCGTCGTCGAGGCCGGCGGCCAGCCTCTGCTTGGCCGCGTCGAAACGCTTGACGGGGAGGATCGCGGTGGCTTTCAAGCGCAGCTGAGGCTAGCGGGCGCTCAGCCCGCGGCGAGGCCGGCGGCGAAGTCGATCGCGATCCGGGCCAGGCGGGCCCTGCCCGGCGCGCCATCCATCAGCGTCGCGGTGGCGAGCGTCGGGATGGTCTCCGGCGGCGGGTCGGGGTCGCCCTCGTCGACGACCATGCCGTCGATCAGCCCCTCGTAGAGCGAGGCCACGCCGGCGGCGGTCGAAGGCCGGCCGGTGGCCGCCATGAAGCGCTCGGTCGGTCCCTTGACCACCTTGCCGGCGACGAAGGGGCTGACCGCGACGACCGGCGCCCTGGCGGCGGCGATCGCCTCGCGCATTCCGGGGATGGCGAGGATCGGACCGATGCTGATCACCGGGTTGGAGGGCCCGAGGACGATCACCTCCGCGGCGGCGATCGCCGACAGCGCCTCGGGTGTCGGCCGTGCCTCGGCGATGCCGTCGAGCTCGACGCCCAGCACCTCCGGCTCGCCGCCGTCGACGATCAGGTATTCCTGGAGGCCGCGCGGGCCGGCGGCGGTGCGGACGACCGTCCGCACCGGCTCATCGCTCATCGGCAGCACCGCCGCCCGGACCCCCAGCGCACGGGCGATCTGAGCCTGGGCGTCGGTGAGGCGGCCGCCCTCGGCCATGAACTCGCGCCGGTAGAGGCAGGTCGCGAGATCGCGGTCGGAGAGGCCGAACCAGCTCGGCGCCCCGAGCCGGCCGAGTCGCTCGAAGACCGTGAAGGTGTCGCCCTCGATGCCCCAGCCGCGCTCGGCGTCGATTTCGCCGCTCAGCCAGTAGGTGACGAGGTCGGGATCGGGGGAGACGTGGACGCCGAGCAGCTCGACGTCGTCGGCGGTGTTGGCGATCACGCTGAGGTCGGCCCCGAGCTCCTCCTGCGCTCCCGCCGCCAATTTGGCGCCGCCGGTGCCGCCGGCGAGCAGGGCGACCCTCATCGGACTAGGTCCAGCGGTCGGCGTCGGGGAGGCCGGTGAGCTTGATGCCGGCGTGCGCCTTGTAGCGGCTGTTGATCGAGATCAACATCGGCGTCAGCTGCTCGACGATGCGGGCCATCTCGAGGGGGCCGGCGTTGACGGCACGGAGGCCCGGGATCAGCTCGATCAGGCGCGCGACCCGGGCCTTGTCGGCCTTCTTGTCGCCGCAGACGAGGACGTCCTCGTCGAGGGTCGCGCCGGCGTCGGCCAGGGTCGGGGCGCCGACGGTGTGGAGGGCGGCGACGACGGTGACCCCCTCGGGGACCATCTCCTGGGCCTGCTGGGCGGCCGAGCCCTGCCAGACGCCGAGCGAGCGGGTCGCCTTGCCGCTGACGGCGGCGGCGAGCGGGACGGTGCAGTCGACCAGGATCTGACCCGGCTGAAGGACCTCGCGGAGGTTGTTGAGGTTCTCCGACTGGGCGCGGAAGGGGACGGTGAGGAAGACGATCTCGGCGCGCCGCGCCGCCTCCTCGTTCGGGAGGCCCTCGACGGCGGCGTCGGGGACGGCGTCGCGGATCTTCGCGGCGGCCTCCGTGGCGCGCTCCGCCGAGCGCGATCCGAGCACCACCGACCGACCGGCGGCGCCCCAGCGCCGCGCCAACCCGGCGCCGAGGGCGCCGGTGCCGCCGATGATCGGGATCGGTTCGCCGGTGGAAGAGGACATTGGGCGCGCCAGTCTATGCTCCTGCGCGATGCGACTCGAGGGACGCAAGGCGCTGGTCACCGGCGGCGCGAGCGGGATCGGCGCCGCGATCGCGGCCCGGCTCGCCGCCGAGGGCGCCGAGGTCTGGGTGGGCGACGTCAACACCGATGGCGCCGAGCGGGTCGCCGGCGAGATCAACGGCCATGCCCTCGAGCTCGACGTCACCGATCTCGAGGCCGCGCGGGCCGCGGTCGCGGCGACCGGAACCCTCGACGTCCTCGTCAACAACGCCGGCACCGACGAGTTCGGGTTCTTCACGTACACGACTCCCGAGCAGTGGCAGAGGGTGATCGCGATCAACCTGATGGGCGTCCTCAACTGCACCTCGGCGGCGCTGCCCGGGATGCAGGAGGCCGGCTACGGGCGCATCGTCAGCATCTCCTCGGAGGCGGGGCGGGTCGGGTCGAAGGGCTCGGCCGTCTACTCGGCGGCGAAGGGCGGGGTGATCGCCTTCATGAAGACGATCGCCCGTGAGAACGGCCGCTACGCGATCACCGCCAATTCGATCGCCCCGGGGCCGATCGAGACGCCGCTGCTGATGGGCGCCAAGGAGTTCGGCGAGATCGGCGAGAAAGTCATCGAGACGATGAAAGGGCTGACCCAGATGAACCGCCTCGGCCAGCCCGACGAGGTCGCCGCCGCCGCCGCCTTCCTCGCTTCCGAAGACGCGACCTACGTGACCGGGGAGACGCTAGGCGTCAGCGGCGGCCTCGGCATGGTCTGAGGGGCCCGATGGCGCTGGGGCCGATGAAGGACACGGTGGACGACGACGACCGTCCCTCCGAGCCGACCCTCGAGCCCGGCGCCGAGCGTGTCCTCGAGTTCGAGGCGGAGGGGATGCTGCTGACCGACGTCGGCGGCACGATCGGGACCAGCGTCCTCTCGACCCCCGGGATGATCGGCATGATGGAGCGCTGCTCGGCCGTGCTGGCCTACGAAAATCTGCCCGAGGGAAGCGCCACGGTGGGCTTCGAGGTCTGCGTCAAGCACGTCGCCGCCGCGCACGAGGGCTCGAATTGCCGCGTCCGTTCCACCCTGCGCGAGGTCATCGACAACCGCAAGCTCCGCTTCGACGTCGAAGTCACCGAGGCCGACCGCACGATCGGCCTCGGCACCCACGAGCGCCGCGTGATCAACGTCAGCCAGTTCGGCTGAGCAGCCGCCGCCCCCGGGGGCGAACTCCGCCGACTGCTGCATATGACCGGTCATGGCCGGACAAATCGAGCAGTCGCGCTCCATATGGGCGCTTGTCCGGTCTCAGCATGGGGTCGTGTCCCGGAAGCAGCTCCTGAACCTGGGGATGACGCGCCATGCGATCGAGCATCGGGTCCGATGTGGGCGACTCCATCAGCTTGGTTCCGGCGCCTTTGCCGTCGGCAGGCCGGACGTGACCCGCCGGGGGTCGATGATGGCGGCGGTGCTCGTGTATGGGCCCGGCTCTGCGATCAGCCACTGGAGTGCGGCGGAGCTGTGGGGCCTTGTTCAACGTAGTCACCAAATCGAAGTATCAGTGCGCACATGGTCCGATCGGGGGAGGAGGGGGAGCGTGCGGGTGCACCGGCGGCTTGCCTTGGAAGACCGCGACCTCGCAGTTCGGGACGGGATTCCGGCCACGAAACCGGTGCGGACGCTGGTGGACCTCGCGGCGAAGAGCGGGCCGGCGACGATCGAGCGCTTCGTCAATGAGGCGGACCGCCTGGACCTGGTCGCGCCGGATGTCTTGCGGTCCACTCTCGCTCGGTATCGCGGGCAGCGCGGCGTGGCCCGGCTGCGTTCCGTGCTCGATGCGCACACCTTCCGTTACTCCGAGTCCGAGCTCGAGCGACGCTTTCTCGATCTCGTCGCGCGCGCCGGGGTACCGATGCCCGAGACCCAGCAGCAGCTCGGCGCCTACCGGGTCGACTTCCTCTGGCCCGAACTGAGCCTGATCGTGGAGACCGACAGCCTCCGGCATCACCGCACCGCGGCCCAGCAGGCCCGTGACCGACGTCGCGACCAGACCCATGCGATGGCCGGCTGGACCACTCTGCGCTTCAGCCACGGCCAGCTGCGCTACGAAGGGCCGCGTTGCGTCAGCACCCTGCACGCCGTCATGCGACGGCTGGAGGTCGGCTCGACGCCCGAATAAGCTCAGATCGATGTCGGAGATGCCGAAGACGGTGCGGCTGCGCGAGGTCGGACCCCGCGACGGGTTCCAGAACGAGCCGGAGACGATCGCGACGGACGACAAGGTGCGGCTGATCGACCTGCTCAGCGCCACCGGGATCTCGCGGATCGAGGTCACCTCGTTCGTCCGCCCCGACGTGATCCCCCAGCTCGCCGACGCCGAGGAGGTGCTGGCCTCGGTCGAGCGCCGCGACGGGGTCGCCTTCTCGGTCCTGATCCCGAACCAGCGCGGGCTCGAGCGCGCACTCTCGATGCGCGACCGGTTCGACGAGGTCAGCGTGTTCCTCTCCGCGTCGGAGACCCACAACCGCAAGAACGTCAACCGCTCGATCGAGGAGTCGCTGGCCGGGCTCGAGGAGACGCTGGCGAGCGCTCGCGAGGCCGGGCTGCGCTGCGAGGGGGTGATCGCGACCTCCTTCGGCTGTCCCTATGAGGGCGAGGTGCCGCCGGGGCGGGTGTTCGAGATCGCCGAGCGACTGACCGCCGCGGGCTGCGCCGAGATCGGGTTCGGCGACACCACCGGGATGGCCAACCCGCGCCAGGTGCGCGACTTCTTCGCCGCCGCCGGGGAGCGGCTCACGGGCAGCGGAACCGGCGGAACCGGACCCGAGCTGACCGCCCACTTCCACAACACCCGCGGCCAGGGTCTGGCGAACGTCCTCGCGGCGTTGGAGGAGGGCGTCGACTCGTTCGAGGCGAGCTTCGGCGAGCTCGGCGGTTGCCCGGTGCCTCCCGGCTCGACCGGCAACGTCTCCAGCGAGGACGTGGTCTCGATGCTGCACGAGATGGGAGTCGACACCGGCATCGAGCTCGAGCGCCTGATCGCCGCCTCGCGGGCGGCGCAGGAGGTCCTCGGGCGCCCGCTCGGGGCCCACGTCCTGCGGGCCGGCCCCGTCGATTGGCATCGCGAATAAGGTTCCGCCGAGCGTGGCAATCGACACGGTGATCTTCCTTGATTCGAATCCGTGGCTAACGCCGCGCGAGCGAGGCATCGGATGACGGATTTCGCCGCCGCCCTCGAGGCCGCCCTCGCCGGTGGCCCGGAGCGCCACCACGAGAAGACCGCCGAGCAGGGCAAGCTGCCAGTGCGCGAGCGGGTCGAGCGCCTCGTCGACCCCGGCTCGCTGTCCGAGGAGGGCCTGCTCGCGAACTGGGACGAGGAGGGACTCGGGGCCGACGGGGTGATCACCGCGCTGGCGAGGATCGACGGGCGCCGGGTCGCGCTGATGGCGAACGATCCGACCGTCAAGGCCGGCTCCTGGGGGCCGAAGACGGTCGAGAAGATCCTCCGGATCCAGGAACGGGCGCTGGCGACGCAGGTGCCGATGGTCTACCTGGTCGACTCCGCCGGGGCGCGGATCACCGACCAGGTCCAGATGTTCCCCGGGCGCCGCGGCGCCGGCCGCATCTTCCACAACGAGGTACGGCTCTCGGGACAGGTGCCGCAGCTCTGCCTCCTCTTCGGGCCGAGCGCCGCCGGCGGCGCCTACATCCCGGCCTTCTGCGACATCGTGATCATGCGCGAGGGCAACGCCTCGATGTACCTCGGCTCGCCGCGGATGGCGGAGATGGTGATCGGCGAGACCGTGACCCTCGAGGAGATGGGCGGGGCAAAGATGCACACCGGCGTCTCCGGCTGTGGGCACTTCCTCGTCAAGAGCGACGAGGAGGCGATCGACCTCGCCAGGCGCTACCTCTCGTTCATGCCGGGCAACTGGACCGAGGGCGCTCCCCCGGCCCCACCGGCGCCGCCCTCCTCGGAGGCCGCGATCGCCGAGATCGTGCCCGCCGATGAGAACCAGCCCTTCGACATGCGCGAGGTGCTCGACGCGCTGCTCGATGCCGACTCGCTCCTCGAGGTCCACAAGCGCTGGGCGAAAGAGCTGATCGTCGGCTACGCCCGCCTCGACGGCCGCGCGATCGGGGTCGTCGCCAACCAGCCGAAGCAGAAGGGGGGAGTGCTCTTCGTCGACTCGGCGGACAAGGCGGCGCGGTTCATCCAGACCTGCAACGCCTTCAACCTGCCCCTGCTCTTCCTCGCCGACGTTCCGGGCTTCATGATCGGCACCGCGGTCGAGCGCCAGGGGATCATCCGCCACGGGGCGAAGATGATCAGCGCCGTCTCCGAAGCCACCGTCCCGAAGATCTCGGTGATCGTGCGCAAGGCCTACGGCGCCGGCCTCTACGCGATGTCGGGTCCCGCCTTCGAGCCCGACTGCACGATCGCGCTGCCGAGCGCCTCGATCGCGGTGATGGGACCGCAGGCCGCGATCAACGCGGTCTTCTACAACCAGATCCAGGCGATCGAGGACGAGGTCGAGCGCGAGGCCTTCGTCGCCGCGAAACGCGAGGAGTACGCCGCCGACATCGACATCCTCCACCTCGCCTCGGAGCTCGTCGTCGACGCCGTCGTTCAGCCCGACGAGCTGCGCGAGGACCTGATCCGCCGCTTCGGCCACGCCGAGGGCCGCACTCGTCGGGGCGCCGAGCGGCGCAACCCGATCACGCCTGCTTAGTCGCACAGCTGGGCAAGTATCTGTGCGCACATGTTCCGCGGAGTGGTTCCGCGGAGTGGTTCCGCGGAGTGGTCCCGCGGAGTGTCTTTTGCAGGGGTCCCGCGGAGTGTCTTTTACGCCCCGTTAGGGCGCGTCGCTACCGTTTTCTGATGGCCAAGAGGATCGGAGCCCCCGCCGCAGCCTGGTTCGCCTGTGCGACCTCACTGGTGCTGCTCACCCTCGTCGCCTACGGCGTCGACGCCGCCCAGCGGGCGGACGCACGGGTGCTGGCCCGGTTCTCCGCCCACGAGGACTCGCTGGGAGGGATCGCCGGCGGGATCGCCCATCTCGCGGACCCGCTGCCACTGGCGGCGCTGCTGATCGGCGCCTGCATCATCGCGCTGCTTCGCGGCCGCCCTTTCGACGCCCTCGCGGCGCTTGCGGTGGTCGCCGGCGCCAACGTCACCACCCAGGTGCTGAAGGTCCTCCTCGCCCATCCCCGGTACCAGCCCGTGCTCGGCCCCGAACAGCTCGGACCGATCGCCTTCCCCAGCGGCCACGCCACCGCGGCTGCCTCGATCGCGATCGCCTACCTGTTCGTGGTCCCGCGCGGGGCGAGGCCGGCGACGGCGCTGCTCGGGGCGGGATTCGCGGCCGCCGTCGGCCTCTCGATCGTCGTCCTCTCCTGGCACTACCCGAGCGACGTGCTCGGCGGCTATCTGGTCGCCGCCGGCTGGGGGTTCGCGATGCTCGCCCTCACTCGGGCATGGCGGCGGCCATCGCGACGAAGTAGTCCAACGCCTCCGGGTTGGCAAGCGAGTCGCGGCTCGCGGCCCTCTCCACCGGTGTCCCCATCAGGATCCGCTTGACCGGGACCTCGAGGACCTTGCCGCTCAGCGTCCGCGGCACCTCGGCGATCTGGAAGACCTCATCGGGGACGTGGCGCGGGGAGCAGCGCTCGCGCACCCGCCGGGCGATCTCCCGCTTCAGCTCGTCGTCGAGCGAGGCGTCCTCGCGGAGGACGACGAAGAGCGGCATCCAGCCGTCGGTCCCGGCTCTCGGGACGTCGACGACGAGGGCGTCGAGGATCTCGTCGATGCTCAGGACCGCCCGGTAGATCTCGCTCGTACCCATGCGGATACCGGAGCGGTTGATGGTCGAATCCGAGCGCCCGTAGATGATCGCGGTGCCGCGCGAGGTGATCTCGATCCAGTCGCCGTGGCGCCAGATGCCCGGGTAGTGCTCGAAGTAGCTGGCCCGGTAGCGGCTGCCGTCCTCGTCACCCCAGAAGCCGACCGGCATCGACGGCATCGGCTCGGTGACGACCAGCTCCCCGACCTCGTCGACGACCGGCTGCCCGTCTTCGTCCCAGGCCTCGACCGCGGCGCCCAGCGCCCGCGCCTGGAGCTCGCCGCGATAGACGGGGAGGAGCGCGCAGCCGCCGACGAAGGCGGTGCAGAGGTCGGTGCCGCCGCTGGTCGAGAACAGCCAGGTGTCCTCGCCGAGATGGCGATAGACCCAGTCGAAGCCCTCGGGGGCCAGGGGGCTGCCGGTCGAGCCGACCGCCTTCAGGCGGCTGAGGTCGCGGCCGTCTCCGGGCTCGACGCCGTCCTTCATGCAGGCGGCGATGTAGGAGGCGCTGGTGCCGAACATCGTCACCCCGGCGCGCTCGGCCAGGTCCCAGAGAGCGCCCATGTCGGGATGGCCGGGATTGCCGTCGTAGAGGACGATCGCGGCCTTGGTCAGCAGGCCGGAGACGAGGAAGTTCCACATCATCCAGCCGGTCGTCGTGAACCAGAAGAGCCGGTCGCCGGGGTGCGCGTCGACGTGGAGGTTGAGCTTCTTCAGGTGCTCGAGCAGGATCCCGCCCTGGCTCTGGACGATCGCTTTCGGAAGCCCGGTCGTGCCCGAGGAGTAGAGGACCCAGAGCGGGTGGTCGAAGGGGACGCGGTCGAACTCCAGGTTCCCCCCGGGATCGCCTCCGGGGAGCGTGTCCGGGGCCACGCTCGCGCGCAGCGCCGCCCAGGTCGTCGCGTCGCGAAGGTCGCCGAGGTCCGGTTCCTCGGAAAGGTAGGGGAGGACGACTGTGCGCTCGAGGGACGGCATCGCCTCCTGGAGCTCGGCGAGGACCTGGCGCTGGTCGAAGCGCTTGCCGCCGTAGCCGTAGCCGTCGACCGCGAACAGGACCTTGGGTTCGATCTGGGCGAAGCGGTCGATGACGCTGGCGGGCCCGAAGTCGGGTGAGCAGCTCGACCAGACCGCACCGATCGAGGCGCTGGCGAGGAAGGCGACGATCGCCTCGGGAATGTTCGGCATGTAGGCGACGACCCGGTCGCCGCGCTCGACACCGAGCGCCCGCAGGCCGGCGGCGACTTCGCCGACCTCCCGGCGCAGCTCGCCCCAGGTCATCTCGTCGAGCTCGCGGAGCTCGGAGGCGTGCAGGATCGCCACCTCGTCGTCGTCTTTGCCGGCGAAGACGTGCTCGGCGTAGTTCAGGCGGGTGCCGTCGAACCAGCGGGCCCCCGGCATCTCGCGCCCCGAGAGGACGGCGTCGGCGCCGCCCTCGGCGATCACCTCGAAGAAGTCCCAGATCGACGCCCAGAAGTCCTCGACCTCGTCGACCGACCAGCGCCAGAGCTCGTCGTAGCCCTCGAAGGCGAGCCCGCGCTCGGTCTCGAGCCAGCGCATGTATTCGGTCAGGCGAGCGCGCTCGACGAGCTCGGCCGAGGGCTCCCAGAGCAGCTCAGGCGCCGGCATCTCGCTCCGCGTAGCCGGGGTCGTGCGAGCAGATCAGCTCGACCTCTTCGCCGTGCCGCGCGATCAGCTCCCGCAGGCGCTCCTGGTTGGCCCTGCGCTGCTTGGTGTCGGCGGCATTGAGGAGTTGGAAGAAGCTCAGTCCCGGTGGACAGCGGGGGGGAGAGGCGACCTCGTCGTGGTGGAAGTAGGCATCGCCGCAGTGCAGGAGCCAGCCCTCGCCGGTTCTGACGGCCACCGCGGAGTGGCCGAGCGAGTGCCCGGCGAGCGGGACGAGGACGACCTCGGCGCCGATCCCCGGCAGGATCCGCACGCCCTCGAAGCCGAACCAATCGTCGCCGTCGACCTCGTGGCGGATCCAGTTCGGTCCGTGCTGCCAGTGGCTCGCGACGTAGCGCGGCCGGTCCCGCAGGCTGGGCTCGAGGGCGGCCTCGAGCTCGCGGGCGAAGACATGGACCTCGGCCTCCGGGAAGTCGGGGAGCCCGCCGGAGTGGTCGGGGTCGAGGTGGGTGGTGACGATGCGGCGCACGTCGGCCGGGTCGAAGCCGAGCGCCCGCACCTGTTCAACCGCCGTGTCGCCGGCTTCGGCGCGCGGGCGCATCAGCCTGAACACCGGGCCCAGCCGTCCCGGATCGCGTGTGTCGTCGAGCCCGAAGCCGGTGTCGACGAGGACGAGGCCGTCGTCGGCCTCGATCAGCAGGCAGTTGCAGGTGAATCGCGCGGCCTCCGTCCAGCCTCCCTCGCCGGCGAAGAGGCGCCGACCGTGGGGGCACATCGTTCCGCAGTTGAGGTGGTGGATCCGCACGGTCGCGGGGCAGTCTATTCGCGGCTTTTGCCCCCGCGCGCTCTATCGTTGGCGCCGCGCCGGAGTGGCGGAATTGGCATACGCGATCGACTCAAAATCGATTGCCCTCACGGGCTTGTGGGTTCGAGTCCCACCTCCGGCATCGAGCTCCGTGGCGCTTTATGCACCCCCGTGGGTGCAAAAGGCGACACGCGAGCCGCGGGCGCCGGCCCTCAGGCGGGCTGGGGGGCGCCGTTCTCGGGTGGAGCGCCGGCTCCGTAGTCTTCGCTGGAGCCGATCAGCCGTTCCTCCTCGACGTGCCAGTTCTGGTTGAAGGCGTAGAGCGAGGCGGCGGCGACGATGATCTGAAGCAGGGCGAGGATCACGACCAGGAGGCCGATCAGCGGTGTCGGGATCAAACCGTCTTCGAAGCCGGCCTTGTCGCGGGCGAACCAGCTGTTGGCGCCGACCGCGCAGAGGATCGCGAGGATCACCGAGAGCGCTGCGGCGACCGGGAGGATGCCGCGGTTCCAACGGAAGACGAGGAAGGCGAAGAAGGCGTAGAGGAGGCCGTAGATCAACGAGACGAGCGCCATCCCGGCTCCGCCCGACATCAACCCGAAGCCGGTGATCGCGACGAGGCAGGCGATCACCGAGGTCGCCGCGAGCAGGAAGACGAGCACGAATTTAGTCGTGACCGACTCCGCCTTCTCCCGGTTCGGGCGCCAGAGCTCGTACCCCGGCCTTACCTCTCCCACGCTCACGCCGACGATCATAGAATCTAGAAGCGACGACGCGGCATTTTCCGCGCGTTAAGCCCCGAGGGGCGACCACGCGGGCGTGGCGGAATTGGAATACGCGCCAGGTTTAGGTCCTGGTGAGCTTCGGCTCGTGGGGGTTCAAGTCCCTCCGCCCGCATCGACAGGAAAATTGCAGCGCCCGTGCCCGGATCCGGGGCGGGACGCTCGATCCCGGGGAATAGAAAAGGTTTTCGTTTCGCCGTTTGGGGTGCGGGTACCTAGACCGCTGAGCGACGGTGCCGACCGATTTGGTCCGTCGATGAGCGAAAACGGGATGGAGCGAGAAAGATGCCTGACGTCAACGAGATTCCCAGCAAGGCGCTACAGGTGGCGCGCAAGGCATCGCCGGCGGCCAAGAACCCGAAAGGAATGGCTGCGGCGGGAGCTGCGCTGATCGCGCTTCCATATGCGGCCCAAGGAATCGCGAAGCTCAAAGGCTCCGGCGCCGAGAAGGCCGCCGAGGTCGGCGAGAAAGCGAAGAAGAAAGCGGTCGAGAAGGCGACGCCGAAAGGTCTCTCCGGACTCACGGACCTCTTCGGTGGCGGCAAAGACGATGACGACGACTCCGAGGACGGGGGCCCGCTCTCCAAACTCTCGGGGCTGTTCGGCGGCGGCGGCGACGAGGACGACTCGAGCGAAGCGGAGATCGCCGCCCACGGGAGTGGCCGGCGGATGCCGATCCAGCAGGCCGTCGACGTCGCGGTTCCGATCAAGGTCGCCTACAACCTCTGGACCCAGTTCGAGGAATGGCCGACCTTCATGCACCGGGTCGAGAGCGTCCAGCAGGTCGACGACTCGACGGTCGAGATCACCACGAAGGCCTGGGGTGTGACCAGGCAGTTCGAGGCGAGCATCATCGAGCAGCGGCCCGACGAGCGGATCGAGTGGGACGTCGAAGAGGGCCTCTCCCACAGCGGAGTCGTCACCTTCCACGAACTGGCCGACCGGCTGACCCGGATCGAGATCTCGCTCGACGTCGAACCCGAAGGCCTGATCGAGAAAGCGGGTCGCGGGATGCGCTTCGCGAAGCGCGCGGTTCGAGGCGACCTTCACCGCTTCAAGGCCTACGCCGAGATCGAGGAGGAAGCCGAGGAAGGCGGCTGGCGGGGCACGATCGAAGACGGCGACGTGAAGAGCAAGACGGAGCGGAAATCGGGCGGCTCGCGTTCGCGGAGCAAGTCCCGCGCCTCCGGACAGAGCAAGAACGGCGCGGACCCGAGCGGCTCATCCCGCCGGTCCGGCTCCCACAACTGATCGCAAGGAAGGTTCCCAATGGCGCAGACCAAAACGAAACCCAAATCGAGCTCGAAAGCGAAACCGAAAGCGAGTTCGAAATCCAGTTCGAAACCGGGCTCGAAAGCGAAAGCGAAAGCCGGCTCGAAACCCAAATCGAGCTCGAAAGCGAAAACGAAATCGAAATCGAAAGCGAAATCGACTTCGAAATCGAAAGCCAAAACGAAATCGAAAGCGAAATCGGCGGCCAAATCGGGGCGCAGCTCGAAAGCCAAAGCGAAAGGCTCGAGCTCCGGGTCGAAAGCCGGCGGCGGCGCGCTCGACAAGATCAAAGGTCCCGCCACGGCGACGGGCGCGGCATTGCTCGCGGTCGCCGGCGGGGTCGCCGTCAGTCGCTCCCGCAACGGCAGCTCGGGCCTGAAGAGCGGGCTGAGCGGCAAGAAGGTCATGAAGGCAGTCGGCGGCGGTGGCAACAAGGCGTTGAAGGCCGTCAACGGCAAGCAGGTCATGAAGGCGGTGAAGAAGGCCGACCTCTCCAAGGCCGTCAAGAAGGTCGACCTGCCGGACGCCGACGAGGCGATCGACTGGATCGAGGAGAAGGCCAAGGTGCTCGGAGACGCCGGCTACAAAGTCGCCGAGGCGAGCTCGCAGGCGCGGAGCGCGAAAAAGGCCGTCTCGGGCAAGTGACCGAGTCGTAGGGGCGCCCTGGCATCAGAGCGCCAGGGCGCTAGTGGGCGTGGATGTGACCGTGGCCGCGCACGGTCCGCCACGAGTCCCGGGTGATCTTGAGGATCACCGCGGTGATTCCGAGGCCGATCAGCGGGTCGGCGATCGGCACGCCGATCGCGACCGCGGCGGCGCTGGCGATCACGGCGAGGCTGACGTAGGCATCGGCGCGCGCGTGGTTGCCATCGGCGATCAGGGCAGGACTGTCGAGGCGGGTTCCGGCCCGGGTCCTGATCCTCGCCGCCACCAGGTTGCCGGCGAAGCCGATCGCCCCCGCGAGGGCGACGGCGCCCAGGCGCGACGGCGTCTCGGGGTCGATCAGGCGCACGATCGCCTCGGCGCCGGCGACACAGGCCGAGAGGAAGATCGCGGCGACGACGAACAGGCCGGCGGCTCGCTCGGCGCGCGAGGATCGGAGCAGGAAAGCGATCCCGAGCGGGATCGCCGTCGCGGCATCGCCGAAGTTGTGGATCAGGTCGGCGAGCAGGGCGACGCTGCCGCTGAGAGCGAAGACGGCGGTCTGGGCGAGCGCGGTGGCGGCGAGCACCGCGAGCGAAAGCCCGACCGCGGCGAGACCCTGGCGCGAACGCTTGATGCTCGGGTCGATCAGGCCGTGTGAGTGTCCGTGGCCGCGGGCGCTCGCACCACTCATCGGCCTAGCGTAGAGCCGCGCCGTCGGCGCCGCGGCTAGCATCTCGATTCTCGGGGCAGTGGCCCAACTGGCTAAGGCACCGGTCTCCAAAACCGGCGATTCCAGGTTCGAGTCCTGGCTGCCCCGCTCTCAATGGACGCCTTCGAAGCCATCGTCCTTGGACTCGTCCAGGGACTGACCGAGTTCCTGCCGATCTCCTCCTCCGGCCACCTGCTGATCGTGCCGGCGTTCTTCGGCTGGGAAGATCCCGGCGCCGCCTTCACCGCGGTCATCCAGCTGGGGACGATGGCCGCCGTCCTGCTCTATTTCCGCAACGACCTCTGGCGGATCCTCGTCGCCTTCCTGCGCTCGCTGCGCGGCGAGCGCTGGCGCTCGGCGGACCTCGACGCCAAGATGGGCTGGTACATCGCCCTCGGCACGGTCCCGATCGGGATCTTCGGGATCGCCTTCTCGAGCCAGATCGAGTCCGGGGCGCGTTCGCTCTACCTGGTCGGCTCGATGCTGATCGCGTTCTCGTTCGTGATGATCGCCGCCGAGCGGGTCGGCAGCCGCGACCGCGGCCTGGAGACGCTGACCCCGCGCGACGGCGCCGTGATCGGGCTGTTCCAGGCGCTCGCGCTGGTCCCGGGGGTCTCGCGCTCGGGAGCGACGATCTCGGCCGGCCTCTTCCGCGGGCTCGACCGCACGTCCGCGGCGCGGTACTCGTTCCTGCTCTCGGTCCCGGCGGTCGTCATCTCCGGGCTCTTCGAGCTCCGCAAGATCGGCGAGGGCGGGGTCGGCTTCACCGAGACCGCGATCGCCGCCCTGGTCGCCTTCGTCACCGGCTACGCGGCGATCGCCTGGCTCCTGCGCTTCGTCGCCGCGCACTCGATCACCGCCTTCGTGCCCTACCGCCTCGTCCTCGGGGCCGCCGTGATCGTGCTCGCGGCGACCGGTGTCATTGCCGCTCCCTGAGTGCGATCGCTCACACCGGGGGACACGCCCGTCGGAGCGGTATGCCACACTGCCGCGATCGTAAACCTGCCTAGTTCCTCGGCCGCACAGGGCGAGGGAACGGGGGACCCAAGGGGGCCGAGCACACGGCCCCGGGGGCGAATCGGACGCAGCAGACGTCCGTAGCGCAGCTCTTTCAGCGCGAGCCCGTCAGCTAACCCCGTCGGCTCGAGAAAGAGAGGTTCCCGAGTTGTTCGGTTCAGCACCACGACGCACTCGCCGCGTAGTCCTTTCCCTGGCAGCCCTGGCCCTGACGGCTCTCGCCGTTCCCGGCGCCGGCGCCCAGGCTGCGACGGGCGGCGGAGTCCCGATCGGCGGCAAGCCGCGGCTCGCCGACGCCACCTGCACCAGCCGCTGCGTCTCCGTGCGCAAGGCGACCCCGGGCGCGACCGTCCGCCTGACCGGGAGCCACCTCAACTCCGCCGTGCGGGTCGTCTTCCGGGGCGCCGAGGGCGCCCTTCCGGCCACGGTCTTGTCGCGGACCGGCGCCGAAGTCAGCGCCAAGGTCCCGTCGCGGGCCTACAGCGGCCGGCCCTACGTGGTCAGCGAAGACGGTCTCAGCTCCAACCCCTCGCCGAAGCAGCTCAAGGTGCTGCCGGTCGAGGCTCTCCCGCGTCAGGTCTTCCCGATCCGCGGTCCCCATCAGTACTGGGACGGCTTCGGCGCCGGACGCGGACACGAAGGGGCCGACGTCGGCGCCCGCTGCGGGACGCCGCTGGTCGCCGCCCAGGCCGGCCGGGTCCGCTACACCAAATTCCACGCCTCGGCCGGGTACTACGCGATCATCGATCTCGCCGGCTCCGACCTCGAGCTCGGCTACATGCACCTGATTCGGCCCGCCCTGGTCGGGCCAGGGCAGAGCGTCAGCGCCGGCGAGCTGATCGGATACGTCGGCGAGACCGGCAACGCCTCCGGCTGCCACCTCCACTTCGAGGTCTGGAAAGGCGTCTGGTACGGCGGCGGCTCGGCGATCGATCCGATGCCCTACCTCAAGGCCTGGGACCGCGGCCGGCGCGTCTAGCCCGGCGCGGGCACGAGGCCGATCAGCTCGAAGTAGCCGATCAGGAAGAGCCGGCGGCCGTCGGAGACCATCGGCGTGTAGCCCGCCTGGCGTAGGTGGAAGGTGCGCTTGCGGGTGCGGACGTCGATCCCGATCGTCTCGTCGGTCTTGAAGCTCGACGTGTAGACGGTGTGGCCGACGACGGTCGCGGTCCCGGGAACGGGACCCCCGACCTCGTAGCGCCAGCGGCGCTTGCCCGACCTCGCATCGAGCGCGTAGAGATGCTCGTCGTAGGAGCCGATGTAGACGGTGGCAGGGGTGCCGGGGACCGCGGCCACCGCGGGTGAGCCGTAGATGTAGCTGCCGGTCGGGAACGACCACTCGATCCTGCCGCGCTCGAGGTCGAACGCGTAGACGGTGCCGTCGTCGCGGGCCGCGTAGGCGCGCCCGAGGTCGATCGCCGGCGAGGAATAGAAGCCGCCCGAGCCGAAGGGGGGAAGCTTGGTCGTGTTGGTGCGCCAGACCGGCCTGCCGGTCTCGGCGTCGAGGCAGAACATCGAGCCCTCGTAGTCGCCGACGTAGACGCGACCGTCGTGGTAGCTGGGGCTGGCTTTGATCGCCGCCGGCGAGTTGAATTCCCACAGGACCTTGCCGTCGGACGCGCGCAGGGCGACGACGTTGGTGCCGTCGTCGCCGAGGTAGACGACGCCGTCGACGGCGACCGGGGATGACTCGAGGTGGGCGTCGAGGTCACGGTCCCAGACCTGGTGACCGTCGTCGCTGTCGAGGGCGACGAGGTGGCCGTCGATGTCGGCGAAGATCACCCGGCCCTGGTGGTAGAGCGGGGCGGTCACGTCGGCCGGCTTGCCCTTCTCCTTCGGGTCGCGGATCTTTTCCCAGAGCACCTTGCGGTCGCGCAGCCGCACCGCTTTCGCGTTGCCGTACTTGTTGACCACGAAAGCGACCCCGGCGCCGATCGCGGGCGGGAACTCGATCAGGGCGTGGGTGTTGATCGACCAGGCCTCCTTCAGCGGCGGGTCGAGCGGCCGGCTCTCGGTCGCCAGGTAGTGGGTGCGCTCGGGAACCCGGCCGAAGTACGGCCAGTCGATAAGCGCGCCGCCGCTCCCGCCCGACGTGGCGGACTCAGAGCCGTCGCCGCCGGAGCCGCCACCGCAGGCGGCGACCGCGAGGGCGGAGGCCGAAACGGCAAGGCAGGCAAGGATGCGGTGGACGAACGGGCCGGTCTTCATCGGGCACGGTTGGCATCGACACCTGGCTGCGGTAGCTTGACCGCCGAAGATGCGCAAACTCGTCCAAGCGGTCGCGCTCCTCGCAGCGGTTACGGCGGCCTTTCCGGTGGTAGCCCAGGCGACGTCGGTCCCTGGGCCGAACGGAAAGATCGCCTTTGCCAGCGGTAGGGCGAACGAACAGTTCCCGGCACCCGCCGCAAAAGACGACGCCAATGCCCGGATCTGGGTGGTCGATGGGCCGAACGGCACCGCGGTCCAGGTGACGACCGTACCGTCGGGCCAGCACCGCCATCCGAATTGGTCCCCGGACCACACCAAGATCGTCTACGCCGCCGGGGTTGCGTTCAGCGGCGAATACGCCCTTTGGATCAAGGATTTGAGCACGGGGGGCTCCTTCCAGTTCCTCGAAAAAGCCCCGAAACAGGATCGACCTTCCTGGTCCCCTGACGGCAGCCAGATCGCATATGGATCACAGGGGGACCTTTGGATCAAGTCACTGGAGCCAGGCGCGACCGCGGTCAACTTGACGAACAGCAGCGAATACACGGAGGAAAGGCCCGTCTGGAGCCCAGACGGCAACACTCTTTACTTCAATCGCGAAAAAGTCCCAGTCGACGCCAACAAACGCGATCTCTACAAGATGAGCGCGAATGTGGGAGCCGCGGAGTTGCCGGTGCTGACAGGCGTCACCGACGACTGGCAGCCGGCGCTCTCTCCGGACGGCGAACGCCTGTGCTTTTTGCGCGGGGGGCAGGACGAATCCGCCGACCTCTGGACGGTTAACGCAAACGGGACTGGCGCGAATTCGTACGCGGCCAGGCCTGGTTTAGGAGACCTGAACTGCGTCTGGTCTCCGGATGGCACTCGAATCGCCTACACAGAGGGAGCCTTCTACAAAGGCCAGATGGTCTCTAGGGGGATCAACGGCGGCACAATCGACTCCTTTTTGAACAACATCGACGAACACTTCGACGGCAACGCTGACTGGGCGACGAACTTCCCGCCCACTTGCGACTCGCGGACCCTTGGCACCGAAGTGAACAAGTTCGTCTCGGTGCAGCTCGCCTGTACGGACCCCGACTTCGGGTTCGGGAAAGAAGCGGCGGGGCCGGAGCCGATCGAGGAGACCGGGATCGAAATCGTCTCGCCTCCGGCGCACGGCACGATCGGCGGCATCTCGGACGACGCGAAAGTCGTCTACACGCCGAACAAAGACTTCAAAGGGACCGACACCTTCACCTACACGGGGGAAGACAACGCGTCCAAGGCCCAGTCGGCGACGGTGACGATCAACGTCACCGGTGGCGGTGGCGGGGGCGATAAAGCCGCGCCGAGGATCTCCGGGGTCAAGGTCTCGCCGAAGGTCTGGAGCCTCGGCTCGAAACTGGCGAAGATCTCGCTGGCGCCTACCGGGACGACGATCTCGTTCCGGATCAACGAGGCGGCGAGGACGACGCTCACCTTCCAGCGCAAGCTCCGCAGGGGCGGCAAGACGACTTTCAAGACCGCCGGAAAGATCATTCGCCAGGCCAAGGCCGGCAAGCGCAAGGTCAAGTTCCAGGGGCGCCTGAGCAAGAGGAAGAGCTTGAAGCCGGGCACCTACCGGGTCCTGGTCGGAGCGGTGGACGGCTCCGGCAATCGCTCGAAAGCGGTCAAGGGCCCGGCCTTCACGATCGTCACCGACTAGCACCGACTGGAAAGGAATTTCCCAATGCCGAAGTTGAAGACCCGCCTGATGACAGCCGTCCTCGGCGCCTTGGTGGCACTGATGCTGGTCCCGGCCGGCGGCAGCGCGGCGACCAACTTCGGCAGCCGGCTGAATCAGTCGCCGACGGATTTCGTCTGCGACAACCCCAATTTTTCAGCTCCGTGCACCATTGCTTCCTACAACCATCCGAGCGAACCGGAAGGCGACGATTACACCGGTGGTGCCCCGGTCGACGGCGTGATCACGAAATTTCGTATTCGAGCATGCGCGAACGAGGAACCGGGCCAGGTCACCTTCCGACTGGCCAGTTATGAGACCTTGCCCGCGATGGGCGCCGATTCTGCAATCGCATCGGCGGCTGGGACCGGGCCGAAGATCACGGTGAATCCGATCGAAGACTGCAACGAAGCGCCGATCACTGAGGTGCCCGGTCGCCTGCCTGTCAAAAAAGGTCAGTACCTGGCCGTAGATACGACCAAATCGGTCGCTGCCGTCTACAACTCCGGCGGCGGCCAGTTGAGCTACGTCTACGCCCCTGTCCTTGTCGACGGTGCAGGGCCGCGGGGCTCAAACGAAGCGACCCCGGAGCTGCTGGTCGCGGCGACGATCGAGCCCGACGCCGACGCCGACGGCTTTGGCGACGAGACCCAGGACGGATGCCCGACCCAGGCCGTCTCGCAGGGAGCCTGCGACACCTCGAAACCGGCGGTGACCGGCTTCGGGGTCGCCAACGGAACGATCACCTACACGCTGAACGAGGCGGCGACTGTGAGATTCCAGCTGGCGAAGAAGCTGCCCGGGCGCAAGGCCGGCAAGAAGTGCGTGAAGAAGACGAAAGCCAACGCGAAGAAGAAGAAGTGCAGCCGGCTCAAGAACGTGGGCGCGAAGTTCGACGGCACCGGCAAGGTGGGGAAGAACACGGTCAAGCTGCCGAACGGGAAGAAGCTCAAGCCCGGCAAGTACAGGCTGACGATGACCGCCACCGATGCCGCCGGCAACACGACGACGGCCTCGACCAACTTCACGGTCAAGAAGAAGAAAAAGAAGAAGTAGGGCGGGGGCCCTCAGCCCGCTTCGCGGATCCGGACCCAGCGCTCGAGGAGCGGATCGACGATCGTCGGCCGGCCGTCGACCCGGACCACCTCGCCATCGCCGACGAGCCCCCGTTCGCCGGACTGGGCCTGGCTCTTCTGGAGCCCGAAGGCCTGAAGGGTGCGTTGGTTGAACAGGGTCTCGCCGCTCAGGGCCAGGGCCTTGAGGACCTTGCGCTTGTTGCCGCTGCCCGCCAACGCCTGCCAGGTCCCTTCGAAGCGCTCCTTCGTCTCGCGGTCGATCTGCTCCAGCGCCCGGTCTAAGGTCTCGGCGCTCGCCGTCCCCTTCGCCGGCGTCCGCTCCCAGAGGTGGTGGGAGACGAGCATCGCCCTCTGCGGGTGCCCTCGAACCAGGTCGAGCACCAGGTCCAGCGCCGCGCCGGCCCGCTTGCCGGTCGCCTCGAACCGAGCGCCGATGTAGTCAGCTAGGTCCGCGTCGGAGAGCGGCCCCAGCCCGATCGGCCGCGCTTGGTCGAAGAGCGGCTTGCGACGGCTGTTGAAGTACTCCTCGAGCAGCGACTGCTCGGAGCCCGCGAAGACGTAGCTGGCGGCGTCTCCGTGGAGTTGGATCTTCGATCTCAGGAGACCGTCGAGGTCGCCCTCCGCCCGCAGGAAGTCCTGGAACTCGTCGAAGAGGACGATCGTCCTTTCCCCGGCCTCGAAGACCTTCTTCGGCAGGTCGAGGAGGTCGGCGAGCCGCTGCATCGCATCGCTGTCGCCGAGGTACTCGAGCTCGCCGCCGACGCCGCCGGGAGTCGCCTTGACGCTGCCCTTCCAGGTGCGGCGCAGGCGGTCGAATCTCGCCGCGATCGGACCCTTGAGCGCCGCGACGTAGGCCTCTTCGATCCGCCGCGCGACCTCGGTCGGGCTGGTGGCGACCATGAAATCGACGTAGACGACCCGGAACCCGCTGCGCTCCGCCTCCTCCTTCAGCTTCAGGAGGACGCTGGTCTTGCCGAACCGTCGCGGAGCCTGGAGGCGGGTGTTGTGCGCGCCTTCCGCCATCTCGAGGAGATGCCCGACCTCGCTGCGGCGATCGATCAGCTCGCCGGGAGGGACGGGGACGTCGTAGATGAAGGGATTCAGCGCCGGTATAGAAGAACTGTACCACTCAGTACAGATGAACTGTACCGAGAGGACCCGTGCAACCTCTGCCCGGATCGGTGGAGGGGCGCGATCAACTCGGATCCCCCTGCTGAGGGGCCGAGCAACCGCAGCCGCTGCCGTCGGTGTCGCAGCACTCGGCCTTTTCCGTCGGCTCGCAGCAGGCCTCCTGCGCGGTGGGAGAGCAGCAGCTCGGGGGGTTCTCTAGCTCAGCCATGAGCTCAGCTCCTTCAGTGCCTCGGGATTGACGTAGTAATAGGCCCAGAGGCCCTGGCGCTCCGAGTCCACGATGCCGGCCTCGCGCAGGACCTTGAGGTGGTGGGAGACGGTCGGCTGGCCGACGTCGAAGAGGGGAGTGAGCTCGCAGACGCAGACCTTGCCCGCGTGCTTGCGCAGGACGTCGACGAGCTGGAGTCGGATCGGGTCGCCGAGGGCTTTCGCGATCGACGCCATCCGCTCGGCCTGCCGGCGCTCCACGTCCGGGTAGGCGACCGGCTCGCAACACGGCTGGCCGACGGGGCGCTTCTGCTTGGGAGCCAGTTTGAGATCGACACTCATCGATTTACATATATCGATTCAACTGACGATTGTCAATGTAATAGGATCGAAGCGTGGCTGCCGAGGTCCATCTCCACGATCCGCAGACGCTGTACCGGCACTGGGAGGAGCAGCAGTGGAGTCCGTTCGACGTCGCGCTCGCCGCCGACCGGACCCAGTGGCAAGCCGTCGAGGGCGATGACCGGGGTCTCATCCACTGGGTCCTGGCCTCGCTGATGGTCGCCGAGGAGCGGATCACGACCAAGTTCTCGGGACTGGTCGGGGCCGAGGCGAGCGAGGAGGAGACGACCTTCCTGGCGACGCAGCAGGTGGACGAGGCGCGGCACATGCAGTTCTACGCCCGCTTCCAGAACGAGGTCGTCGGCGAACCCGCGGCGATCGCCGAGCACGTCGCCAAGTCCCGCGAGCAGCTCTCGCCGGCTTTCCGCCAGATCTTCGACGTCGTCCTCGTCGAGGCTCACGAGCGGCTCGTCGCCAATCCCGAAGACCTCGGGGCGAAGGTCGCCTTCGTGACCGTCTACCACCAGGTGCTCGAGGGGACCCTGGGACTGACGTCGTTCAACTTCGTCACCGACTACCTTGAGCGGGAGGGACTGCTGGCCGGCTTCGTCGAGGGCTATTCGAGGATCCACCACGATGAGCAGCGCCACATCGGCTACGGCACCTGGTTCCTGCGCGAGGCGGTGCGCGAGCACCCGGAGCAGGCCGACGTCGTTCGCGGAACCCTGCGCCGGTTGCTGCCCGCGGTCGCCGAGGCCCTCACTCCGCCCGATCGAGAGGGGACCGACTGGGACGCGCTCGGCGCCGGCGCCGAGGACATCCGTGACTTCGCAGTCGGCGGCCTCGGGCGGCGACTGAAGCTGATCGGCGTTCCACTGGAGTCGCTTTGACGGGATCGAAGCCCTCGGTGCTCTTCGTCTGCGTCCACAACGCCGGCCGCAGTCAGATGGCGTCGGCCCTGCTCTCGCAGCTGGCGGCCGACCGCGTGGAGGTTCGGTCCGCCGGTTCCGAGCCGGCCGATCGGCTCAATCCGGTGGTTCTCGAGGCGATGGCCGAGAGGGGGATCGATCTCTCGAAAGAGCAGCCCGAGCTGCTCGACGCGCAAGCGGTCGAGGAGGCGGACGTCGTCATCACGATGGGATGCGGTGACGCTTGCCCGATCCTCCCCGGCAAGCGCTACCAGGACTGGGAGCTCGCGGACCCCGCCGGCGAGGGCTTGGAGACCGTGCGCGGTATCCGCGATCAGATCGAGGGCAGGGTGCGCGGGCTGCTCGCCGAGCTGGATGCAGCCCGACCCGCGGGACCGGCGGCTTAAGCGGCGGACGGGAATCGAACCCGCGTCATCAGCTTGGAAGGCTGAGGCTCTACCGTTGAGCTACCGCCGCAGTCGAAGCGCCCGTAACGGTACATAGAGTCCGGGCGATGGACCTCGGCGAGATCGTCGCGATCGCCCTGGCGGGGCTCGCGGCGGGCACGATCAACACCGTCGTCGGCAGCGGAACCCTGATCACCTTCCCCGTCCTGCTCGCCTTCGGGTACGCGCCGGTAACCGCCAACGTCTCCAACAACATCGGCCTGGTCCCGGGCGCGATCTCGGGGGCGATCGGCTATCGCCGCGAGCTCGCCGGACAGCGATCGCGGGCGATCCGCTTCGGCTGCTTCTCGGTGCTCGGCGGGGCGATCGGGGCCGTCCTCCTGCTCAACCTGCCCGCCGCGGCCTTCAAGGCGATCGTCCCGGTCTTCATCGCCATCGCCCTGGTGCTCGTCGTCCTCCAGCCGCGGATCAACCGCTGGGTGGCGGCGCGGAGGGAGCGGGGGGAGGATCACGAGGACACCCGGAGGACGCTGCCGCTGGTCTTCGGGGCCGGCGTCTACGGCGGCTACTTCGGCGCCGCCCAGGGCATCATCCTTCTCGCCGTCTTCGGGGTGACGCTGACCCAGGACCTGCACCGCAGCAACGCCCTCAAGAACGTCCTCGCCGCCTCGGTCAACGGGATCGCCGGCCTGATCTTCGTCTTCGCGGCACACGTCGCCTGGGCGCCGGCGGCGATCATCGCCGGGTCCTCGATCGTCGGCGGCCAGCTCGGCGCCCGCTACGGGCGGCGCCTGCCCCAGGACATGCTGCGGATCCTGATCGTCGTCGTCGGCGTCGCGGCGATCCTGAAACTCCTGCTCGACTGACGCCGGGGCCTCGCCCGATCGGAGTCGGCGCGGCCGGAGATCGCGCGGTAGCCTGGCGCGGTGGCGTTCCCCGTCAGTCGCGTCCTCTCCAGCTCCCAGCTCGAAACGCTCGCCGAGCATGGGGAGGAGCGGAGCGCGGAGGTCGGGGAGCGGCTCTTCGAAGTCGGCGATGCGAGCTATCCGTTCATCGCGATCCTCGAGGGCGAGGTCGCGATCCTCGACGGCGCCGGGCGGGAGATCGTCCGCCACGGCGACGCCGGCTTCCTCGGCGAGATGAACCTGCTCTCCGGGCAGACCGTCTACCTGACCGCGGAGGTGACCGAGCCGATGCGCTACATCGCCGTCGAGCGCGACGCCCTTCGGGCTCTGCTGTTCGAGGACGGCTCGCTGTCGGACCTCTTGCTCTCGGCCTTCATCGAGCGTCGCGAGCGGCTCCAGGAACTGGAGGGGATCGGGATCGAGATCGTCGGCCCGCGCGAGTCCCCGGCCACCGTGCAGCTGCTCGACTTCGCCCGCCGCCAGAAGCTGCCGCATACCTGGCTCGATCCGCGGCAAGGCGAAGCGGCGCGGGCCCTGGTCGAGTCATCCGACCCCGATGATCTTCCCCTCGTCCGGCTTCCCGGCGGACCGGAGCTGCGCCGGCCCAGCAACGGGCAGCTCTCGCGGGCGCTGGGAATCGGCCTCGAGCTGGGGCGGCGCGAGGAGGTCGACCTGCTGGTCGTGGGCGGGGGGCCGGCCGGTCTCGGCGCCGCCGTCTACGGCGCCTCCGAGGGCCTCGACACGCTCGTCGTCGAGCGCACCGTGCTGGGCGGCCAGGCGGGCACATCGCGGCGGATCGAGAACTACCTCGGCTTCCCGGCCGGGATCAGCGGATCCGAGCTGACCAGCCGGGCGATCTCGCAGGCGCGCAAGTTCGGCGCCCGCACGGGCACCCCGTACAGCGCCCGGGCCCTGGAGCCGGGCGAGGAGCGGCATCTGGTCCGGCTCGAGGAAGGCCACGAGGTCGCGGCCCGCTCGGTCCTGCTCGCGACCGGGGCCGAATACCGGCGCCTGCCGGTCGACGGCCTCGAGCGCTACGAGGGCCTCAGCGTCTTCTACGCCGCCGGGCCGCCCGAGGGGCGTCTCTGCGGCGGCCAGCGGGTCGCCGTGGTCGGCGGCGGCAACTCGGCCGGTCAGGCGGCGATCTGGCTGGCGCGGGGCGGCGCCCTGGTGACGATCCTCCACCGCCGCGCGGATCTCGCCGAGACGATGTCCCGCTACCTGATCGACGACCTCGAGCGCCACGGGGTCGCGGTCCGCGACCGCAGCGAAATCAGTGCCCTCGAGGGGGCCGACGGCCAGCTCGAAGCGGTCACGCTCGCCGACGGCGAGACCTTCCCGCTCTCCTACCTCTTCCTCTTCCTCGGCGCCTCGCCCTGCACCGAGTGGCTGGACGACGTCGTCGAGCGCGACGCCAACGGCTTCATCCTCACCGGCTCCGAGATCGGCGCCGAGGGCCTGCTCGAGACCAGCGTGCCGGGCGTCTACGCCGCCGGCGACGTCCGGGCCGGATCGATCAAGCGCTGCGCGACCGCGGTCGGCGAGGGCGCCGCCGTCGTCCGGTTCGTCCACGAGCGGATGGTCCCCGCCGAGCAGGGGCAGAGATGAGCTCGACGCCGTTGGTCGAGTTCCCCGCCGACGACGTCGAGCGCGCCCGGGCGTTCTGGCGAGGCGTCCTCGGTCTCGACCTGGCGCCGAGGCCGAGCGGCGCCGGCGCCGGTTGGGAGCACGACGGCGACGGGATCCGGCTCGGCATCCACGAGCGGGGCAAGGGACCCGGTGACACCGCCTCGCTTCCCTACTTCCGGGTCGAGGACATCGATCAGGCCCTGACGCGGGTCGTCGAGCTCGGCGGCTCGGTCGTCCACCCGGGCGAGCGGTGGGCGATCTGCCGGGACTCCGAGGGCAGTCCGTTCGCTCTCGAGGCCAACTTCAGATCCAGCAGTTGATCCGCATCCTCGGGGCGGTCAGGGTGCCCGAAACGCACGAAGACCGGAGGAAGCGATGAACGCCAGGCAATCCAATAGCGCCTACGACGCCGTGATCGTCGGCGCCCGCTGCGCCGGGTCGCCGCTTGCGGCCCGCCTCGCCGGGCGCGGCTGGTCGGTCCTGCTGATCGATCGCGAGCCACCGCCCGCGAACACGGTCTCGACCCACATGGTCTATCCGAACACGGTCGCGCGGCTCGCCGAGATCGGGGCGCTCGAGCGGATCGAGGCCGGCCACCGGCTCAACCCGATGACCTTCTCGGTCAGCGTCCTCGGCGAGGACTTCGAGGGCCCGTTCACCCCCGTCGGCGGATTCGACAAGATGCTCAGCATCACCCGGCCCGTCCTCGACGAGGCGCTTCTCGGTCTGGCGATCGACGCCGGTGTCGAGACCCGCTTCGGCGAGAGGGTGAGCGGATTGATCGGCGGCGGTCGGGACGGCGATCCGGTGCGCGGGGTGGTCCTCGACGGTGGCGAGCGGATCGAGGCTCGCTGGGTGCTCGGCGCCGACGGGCGGAACTCCACCGTCGCCCGGCTCCTGGGCCTCGAGAAGCAGCGCCCCCTCGCCGGCGAGATGGCATTCATGTTCGGCTATTGGCGCGGGCTCCCGGAGACGGACCGGTTCCGGCTCGACGTGAGGGAGGTCGGCGCCCTGACCTGGGCTGCCTGCGAGGACGACACGTCGATTCTGATCCTCGGCGTCGAGCCGGAGCTGGCGCGCGGGACCGCGGAACAGCGGCAGCGCGGCTTCGTCGAGCGCCTGGCCGAGTTCGACGGCAGCTTCGACCCCGCCTGGCTCGAGCGCGCCGAGCAGGTGGCGCCCGTTCAGATCGTTCCCGAGACGATGCTGCGCGGGTTCTTCCGCGACCCCGCCGGCCCGGGCTGGGCGCTCGTCGGCGACGCCGGGCACTTCAAGAACCCCGCCACCGCCCAGGGGATCTCCGACGCGATCGAGCAGGCGCTCTTCCTCGCCGACGCGCTGAGCGGCCCCGACGAGGGCCTCGCCTCCTACCGGCCCTGGCGTGAAGAGCGGGCGCGGGAGCACTACGAGTGGTCCTTCGACTTCGCCTCGTTCCCGGTCCCGGAGGTGACGGGACCGGTGTTCGCGGGCATCGCCGGCGATGCGGAGGCCGCCCAGGACTTCCGCGACTCGTTCAGCCGCCTCGTCAGACCCCGCAGCGGAGTGCTGACGCCGGAGCGGCGGCGGCGCTGGCTCGCGGCGCCGCCTGCTCGCGTCTAGGGCGGGCTCAGGCTCGCGCCGAGCGCCCGGCGGTCCTCGGCGAAGAGGTCGTGGACGAGCTTGATCGCGACCGAGCCCTCGCCGACCGCTGCCGCGACCCGGTTCATCGAGCCGTCGCGGACGTCACCCGCGGCGAAGACGCCGGGCATGCTGGTCTCCAGCGAGAGCGGCCTGCGCTCGAGCGGCCAGGCTCCGTCCTCGGCGAGGCCGGCCCCGGTGCGAAGGAAGCCGTCGGCGCTTCGAGCCAGCTCGCCCGGCAGCCAGTCGGTGTTCGGCCGCGCCCCGATCATCACGAACAGTCCGTCCGCGGCCACGGTGTCGGTCGCGCCGCCGGCGCCGCGCAGGGTCAGATGGGCGAGCCAACCGTCCTCGCCGGCGCCGCCGCCGATGACCTCGGTCTCGAGCCGCAGCTCGAGGTTCGGTGTCTCCTCGACCTGGCGGACGAGGTAGTGGGACATCCCGGCGTCGAGTGAGCCCGCCCGAACCACCAGCGTGACGGTGCGGGCGTGTTCGGCGAGATGGAGCGCCGCCTGGCCCGCCGAGTTGGCGCCGCCGACGACGAAGACGTCCTCTTCGGCCGTCGTCGGCGCCTCGTCGGCGGCGCCGCCGTAGAAGACGCCGGCGCCGACCAGCTGCTCGAGCTCGGGCACGTCGAGGCGCCGGTAGGTGGCGCCGGTGGCGAGGACGAGGGCACGGGCGCCGACCTCGTTGCCGTCGGAGAGCCGGACCCAGATGCGCTCGCCGTCGCGCCGGACGCCCGCGGCATCGTGCATGAAGGCGAATTTTGCGCCGAAGACCCAGGCCTGCTCGTAGGCGCGCTCGGCGAGCAGTCGGCCGCTGACGCCGCGCGGAAAGCCGAGGTAGTTGCGGATCAGCGAGCTCGACGTCGCCTGGCCGCCGATCCCGCCGTCGTCGACGACCAGCGTCCGCAGCCCCTCCGAGGCGGCGTAGACCGCGGCCGAGAGACCCGCCGGGCCGGCGCCGACGATGACGACGTCGAACTCGCGCTGGCGGGGGTCGACCGTCGCCCCGGCGGCCCGCGCAAGCTCGAGGTTCGTCGGGTCGGCGAGGACGGTGCCGTCCGGGAACAGCACCGCCGGCAGCGGCTTGCCGTCGCAGTTCTCGGCGACCATCGTCCGGCCCTCGCTCGAGTCGGCGAGGACGAAGGCATGCGGCACCGCGCAACGCCCGAGGACCTCTTTCAGCTCGTTGGCGCGGCCGGTCCACGACTCGCTGATGATGTGGACGGTGTGGGGGGAGACCCGGCGTGCGTGGGCCCACTCGAGCAGGAAGGTCGAGACGGACTGGTGGAAGAGCTCGTCGGGGGTCCGCGACGGGCGGGTCACGTAGTACTCGATCTGCCGCCGCGCCATCGCCTGGAAGATCGCGTCACCGGTGCGGCCGTCGCCCCAGCTTCCCCAGTCGATCAACAGGCCACGCTGGGCGTGGGGGTGGAGGGTCCGGACCTTGCCGAGCAGCTCGTTGCCGGTCGTCCGCTCGAGCCACTGCGCCGAGAGCACCAGGGCGACCTCTTCGCCCGCGGCCGCGAGCGCCTCGAGCTCCGTCGTCGCCTCCTCCGCCGATCCCGTGCAGATCACGCGGTAGCTCTTTGAGTACCGATCGACGAGCTCGCGTTCGACGTTTTGCAGGGCGCCGGCATCTTCCTCGACGGCGAGCAGGACGGGAACGGTCACGCGAGAAAATTACCGCGGGGCGATCAACTAGCGCAGCAGCTTCTTCAGGACCAGCTTCCTGCTCACGGTGTTGGCGACGCTGCCGCTGGGGGTGTAGGTGACGTTGAGCCGAAGCTTGACCTTGCCGGAGGCGCCGAGCTTCCTCGCCTTCTTGCCCTTTGCCCTGACCGGCATCTTCACCGTGACCGGCCCCTCGGTGGCCATCGTCTTCGTCGCCAGGCCCCTGCCGGCGAGGGTCAGGGTGCCGCGGCCCGGAACCGTGACCGGGAGCTTGGCGGTGCCCCTTTTCTTGTTCAGCTTCGGCTTGCCGAGCTTGATCGCGTTGGAGAGCGAGGAATCCACCGGCGCGGCGGTCACCGTCACCGTTCGTGCGTCGGTCGCCGTGTTGCCGACCGCGTCGCTGACCGTCGCCGCCGCGGTGAAGGACCCGGGCGAGGGGAATGCGCGTTGGACCGTCGCGCCGGTCAGGGCGGCGCCGTCGCCGAACAGCCACGACACGCTCGGGGCGCTCCAGTCGTCCGCGACCGTCGCGCTGAAGGTTCCGGCGACGTCCTCGGGCAGCGACTCAGGCGTCTGGAGCCCCTGGAGCACCGGCGGCGTCGCGTCGAACTGCGTCGCAGCGAGCGCGGCGGCTTGAACGGTCGCGCCGTCGGGCCAGAGGGCGACGGCGCTTCCCTCACCGGCGCCCGCGAGTCCGACCCCTGACGGGAGGGGAGGGATTCCGCCGGGAGTCGCGACCTCGGTCGGCGCGTCGAACGGGCCGCCGTCCTCGCTCGTGCTCGCCTTCACCATCCCATCCGCGGTGAACAGCAGGCCGGTGCGCCCGGCCCCGAATGCGGAGATCTCGACCGCCCCGAACTCGGGCGATGCCAGCACCTGGTGCGGCGCGGAGAACACCCCCGCCGCGGTGGCCTGGCGAACGCGCAGCTCGTCTTCGGCGGCGCTGATGCCGTGTCGCCACCAGAGCCAGGGGCGGCCGGCGTCGTCGACGCTGAGGTCGAGCTCTTCCGGGCCGGCGAAGGGACCCGACCCTTCGTCGAGCAGCTGGGCGGCCGGCAGGCCGCTGCCGTCCCGCGGCCCGGCCGCCATCTTGCGTTGGTAGAAGCCGGCGCTGCTAACCGTTTCGAGGCGGTAGGCGAGCAGCTGGCGGCCGTCGGGGAGAAGCTCGATGGCGCCGCGGAATTCAGCCCCTGCGGGTGGACCGGGGGGTGGGGTCGTGTTGAGCGCGGCGAAGTCGACGGTCTCGGTGCTCGGCGCTCCGCCGGCGTAGCGAACGATCAGCATCCGCGCCGTTCCGCCGGGCGGGTTGAGGACGCTGGTGCCGACCGCTACGGCGACCTGGCCGTCGTCGCGGACCGTGATGTCGAGCGGGTGCGTTTGCACGTTGGCGACCGACGTCGCCAGCTCGTTGCCGACGAGGTTCAACAACGGGATCGGGGTTTCGAAGCCGTCGGCGCCCGCGGGGCGGATCGCCAGGGTCAGGCCGTTCAGTCCCGAGTAGTACGCCATAGCGACCATCCCCGACTCGTTTGCCGCGAGCACCGGGTAGCTGGACCCCGGTTCGGGCGGACGGGCGTCGGCCACGGTCCCGTCGGGTTGCAGGGCCTTGATCCTCAGCTCGCCGTTGATGCCCCCGGACCACGCTGCCAGAACCTCGCCGTCGGGCAGCGCCACCGCGCCGAGCCAGCTGGGGACGTAATCCGGGTTGCCGCCGTCGAACACGAAGGGCTCGCCGAACGTCCCCCCGCGGGGGCGCACAGCCGCCCGGACGCGCGGGTAATCGGACCAGAACGCAACCGTCCGCAGGTCCGGGGTGACCACCGCGACGGGCGTGCGAACGCTGGATCCGGTGGAGGCGGGGGCGATCTCGTCGGACCCCGGGACCCATCCGGGCGCCGCCGCCGCGCTGGTCGGCACCGCTAGCGCAACGGCTGTCAGCACCACCCCGAGGCTCCCCCGCATGGAACGACCCTAACCGGTGGGGGGCTGCGAAGTGGAGATCGCCCGCCCGGCCACGATCATCTGTCCTGCGGCACGCCCCTGTGGATGAAGGCACGGAAGTCGCGCCCGGCAAGTTTCACCGGATCCCCGCCCAGGATCGGCATGGCCAGTGAGCCCCTCCAGGTCCCGTGCCCCTTGCGGCCGTGCCGAGTGAACCTCGCCGCGCCGGTGAAAGGCGGCGGCGGTCGCAGCGTCGCGGTGCCCTTCTCGAGGTTCCAGTGAAAGACGCTGTCCCTTGCGGGCAGTTGGACCCCGCGCGCCACCGACATCCCTTCGCGGACTTCGGCGAGGGCGGCGAAGAGGGCGATCCTGTGTGGCCCGGTCTCGCCACCGTCGTAGATTTCGACCTCGACGATCCTGCCCTCGGCACGCGAACCCGATCTCGCACCCAGGGTCGCACCCTCGTCCGAGTAGATCGGGGTGAACGGCACGACGCGACGTGCGAGCCGTCGCCGCGGGCAACTCCTCGGCGCCGGGTCGATGCGGAAGGAACCCTCGGCGACCGGGGCTTCGATGTGGACGTAGCCGTTCTCGCCGGTGAAGACGAAGCTCCCTTCGAACCTGGCTTCGCCCTCTTCGTCGCCGTCGCAGTCGATGCTCCCGTTGCGCTTCGGAGTGAAGCGGTAGTCGAGCTCGCCGAGGCTGCCGAATCGAGCGGTCACCCGTTCTGCGGTGACCTCCGCCGGCGCCGAGTAGTAGGCGACCCGGGGACCGCGGTTGATGAAGATGGTCGCGTTCACGTCACCGTCGTTGTTGTCGACGAGAACCTGGACGCCGAAGCCTTCGACGTCCAACCCGAAGGCGACGTCGCGCTCGACTTCCCGCACGGCGCTGCCCGCCGGCGCCGGAACCGCAGCGAGAAGCCCGGCAAGGAGCACCGACGTGAAGACGAGAGCACGCATCGAGCAAACGGTACTGAGGCATCACTCGATCCATCGCCTGCGGCACCCGATTTTTGATTGAACTTTTTATTCCGAAGGTAGGGTGGCCTCATGACCTTCCCGCGCAGCCTCCGCGTCCCTGCTCTCGCGATCGGTGTCTCCGCAGTGCATCTTCTGTTCGCCTCCGGGGCCGGCGCGGAGACGGTGATCGGTGAATCCACCACGATCGCAGCGCAGGAAGGCACCCCCTCGCCGGAAATTACCCTGGTCAGGGCCTCCGCCTCCTACGAACCGAGCGCAGGGAATCTGAGCCTCGCCGTCGTCACGGGCGCTGCACCGCAACCCGAACTCGGTGCCGAACCAAACGAAAGCAATCTCTTTGCCATGTTCGTCAAAACGACCGCGGCGTGCAGCGTCGCCGGCCTCGACAAAGCTCTCGAAGGCACGGACCCATCGATTTTCTCCATAGCCGTTCTCAGAAGCGCATTCGCCGAACCGACCACCGCGGAAGGCCTGGTCGCGACCCCGCCGGCGGTACTCCCGATCCAGAAGGCGGTTTCCGGCACGACGACCACCTTCACGACCCAGACGTCCGCCCTTGCCGACCAAGAATTCAACTGCGCCAGCGTCAGCGCGCTCGGCCCCACACAGAGCGACCTGACGGCGATGGTCTTTGCGATGGCCCCGGCGCCTCCGCCTCCCGCCCCACCGGCACCGGCCCCTGCGAGCCTCTCGATCGCGAGGCCGAAGCCGCTGAAGCTGAGGGTCGGCAAATGGAGGACGGTGAAAGTCAAGATCACGAATACGAGTGGCACCGACGCCGAGCAGGGCGCGCTGCGCATCAAGGCCCCGAAGGGGGTCGTGGTCAAGCCCGAAAAGCAGAAGCTTCCAGCCCTGGCCGCCGGCGCCTCCTGGCGGCTGTCGGTCCGTGTCGAACTGACCAAGAAGGCGAAGAAGAAGTCAACCCTGTCGCTGACCGCGGACGCCGCCGGGGTCATCGCCAAGAGCGCGCTCGTCCTGAAGCGGAAAAGCAGCCGCTCTCGGTAGCCGGCCGGCGCCGGCCACGTGGCGGCCCGGACCACCGTGACGAATCGGGGCGACTGGATTTGAACCAGCGACCGCTCGGCCCCCAGCCGAGTGCGCTACCAGACTGCGCCACGCCCCGTGGCAAATGCATTCTAGGCGTCTAGCCTTTGAGGATCTGCCCGACCCACGCGACCGCATGAGGGAAAGCGCCGGCATCCTCCTCCACCGCAGCACCGGGGGCTCGCTCGAGGTGCTCCTGGCCCACCCCGGCGGGCCGTTCTGGGCGAAGAAAGACGAGGGGGCCTGGACGATCCCGAAGGGGGAAGTCGACCATCCCGAGGAGCTCGTCGCCTGTGCGTTGCGGGAGCTCCGCGAGGAGCTCGGCTCGCCGCCGGAGCTGGATCCGACGACCCTGGTCTCGCTCGGCTCGGTCAAGCAGCGGGCCAAGGTGGTGCACTGCTGGGCGGCCGAGGCGGAGTTCGATCCCGCGACCGTGCGCAGCAACAACTTCTCGATGGAATGGCCGCCGCGCTCCGGCAAGGACCAGCAGTTTCCGGAGATCGACCGCGCCGAGTGGTTCTCGCCCGAGCGGGCGAGGGACAAGATCCTCGCGGCGCAGGCGCCGTTCATCGATCGTCTCCTCGAGCTCTTGGATTAGGCGCACCGCTGCACTAGGCTCGGGACGTGGAGGACGTACCCCCTCGCAAGAACCCGCTCTCGGTCCGGCTCCTCGGGGCCGGGGTCCGCAGCGCCCGCACGGTGACCAAAGCGACCGGGATCGACCGCGCAGTCGAGACCGCCGCCGAGGACGCGATGGTCGCGGCGATCGAGAGCGAGGCCGTGGAACGGGCCCTCGCCCGCGTCCTTCAGGGGCCGGTCGTCGAAAACGCCGTCCACGGCGCGCTCGACAGCGAGACCGTCAAACGGGCGCTGGTCGACGCCCTTGACAGCGAGATGGTCGACGAGGTCTGGCGGCGGCTGCTGGCCAGTGACGAGGCCCAGAAACTCGTCGAGCGGATCGCCGAGGCGCCGGAGATCCGCGCCGCGATCAGCGCTCAGAGCGTCGGCTTGATCCAGGACGTCGGCAACACGGTCAGCGCCACCGCCCACCGGGTCGACAACGGTGTCGAGCGGGTGGGACGGCGCGCCTTCTTCCGCAAGCCGCGCTCGGTGCCCACCAATCACGCGGGCGCCCTCAGCCGCGCGCTCGCCTTCGCCATCGACGGCCTGATCGTCAACCTCGCCTTCTCCGGGCTCGCGGCCCTGGCGGCGCTGATCGCCGCCGCTTTCAGCGGCAACGGCGACGGGATGCCGGCGCTGACGATCGCCGCCGGCTCATTCGCCTGGTTCGGGATCGGGGCCCTCTACCTGGTCGGCTTCTGGACCCTGACCGGCAAGACCCCGGGCATGCACTTCCTCGACATCAGGATCGGGCCCGAGGGGGAACGGCTGAGCCTCGGTCGGGCGATCAAGCGTCTCTTCGGACTCGCCCTGGCGATCATCCCCTTCGGGATCGGCCTGCTCGGGATCGCCCTCCGTGACGATCGCCGCGGCTGGCACGACCGCATCGCCCACACCGACGTCCTCTACGAGCCCGAGGAGCGGCACGCCGCGCCCTGGTCGAAGCTGGGGCCGGAGCCGGAGGAGCAGGTCGAGGCGCCCGCGGCGGCGGCGCCCGCAGGCACCGCCGCGCGGACGTGGGGGACTCAGCGGGTCGAGCCTTCCGGGCCCTCGACGAGCTTGTAGATCACGATGATCGCCAGCGCGAAGATCGCCAGCGACCAGAACGGGTAACCCGGCATCGACAGCAGCGCCCCGATCGCGTTCAGGGAGGCGATGAAGATGCCGAACCAACGCCCGAATTCCCCGCCGGAGAAGAGCGAGAAGGCGGCGACCATCTCCAGCACACCGATGATGAGAAGGACCCAGCCCCAGGTGTTGAGGCCGCTGATGATGTAGGTCCCATGGTCGGTGAAGAACTTCGAGTCTCCGATCGCGGCGATGCCGTAGATGATGTTGAGGACGCCGGCGACGATCAGCAGGACTCCGGCGAAGACCCACCAACCGCTGATCAGACTTTGGTCGTTCATTCGTTCCTTTCGCTTGGTCAAAACGTTTTGAGCGTTGAACCGAGGGCGATCCTAGAGCGGTACTCGGCCGTAGGAATCGCCTTGCCACGAATGGTCGATGAGGAGGGAGTCCGAGTCCGCCTCGCCGACGCTCGGCCCGACCCGAGGGCTCGAGCCCGCCCCCGACCCCGGCCGAGCGGCTGCGGGTGGGGGCGGGCCGCCGTCGGGGATCAGCGACTCGGGCGGGGGAGGGAGTCGCCGAGAATCAGGCGGGCGCGGTAGTACAGGGCCTCGTCCGCACGGCTGCTGCCGGGCTCTTTGCGTGCGGCACGGCTGGCGCGATTCTGGCCGGTCCCGGCTGGCGCCTCGTCGCGGATCAGCCCTCGGAGGCGTCCCCGTGAGGTGAACGTCGTGGTCGTCCTCCCGCTCATCATCATCCTTTCCTTAGTTTGTTCACCAACTAAGCCAACAATACAACACTGCCAGGTCGACTGCTGCGCCAGACCGGCCTGGGGCGGCGGAATGCAGCAGTCGGCTGGAATCAGGAGGAACGGGGCGGCTTACGGCCGCTGCGGCGATGGGGGGCGGGGCGCCACCCGGCAGAGATGCGCCCCGCCCCTCGCCTCTTCAAACGGCTGCAGATCGCTCTGCGTCGCCGCCGTCCTGAGCACCGAGGGGAGTCGAGGCCCCGCGGTCGCCGGACGGCGAGTCACCGTTGAAGCTCTTTGTCTGGCTCGGACGCAGGTAGGCGATCTGCCCCTCGCGCAGCTCCAGCTTTTGGAGCTCGGCCCGGGTCAGCTGTGCCCAGACCTCGGTCCCGTCGCCGAGCACGAACTCGATCCGGATCTCGAAGCCGAGGGCGACGATCCGCTGGACCATCGCCTCCTCGGTGCGATCGTCGGGCTCGAGGACGACGTCCATGTCGTGCGGACGCACGTAGCTCTCGCCGAGCTGGTTGACCTCGCCGACGAAGCTCATCACGAACTCGTTGGCGGGGTGGTCGTAGAGGTCGTCGGCGCTGCCGGACTGCTCGACCCGGCCCTCGTTCATCACGACCAGCTGCTCGGCGACGTCCATCGCCTCCTCCTGGTCGTGGGTGACGAAGATCGTCGTCACGTGCATCTCGTCGTGGAGATGACGCAGCCAGGTGCGCAGGTCCTTGCGGACCCTGGCATCGAGTGCCCCGAACGGCTCGTCGAGGAGCAGGACCTGGGGCTCGACGGCGAGCGCGCGCGCCAGGGCCATGCGCTGGCGCTGGCCCCCGGAGAGCTGGTCCGGGTAGCGATCGGCGAGCCCGTCGAGCTGCACCAGCTGGAGCAGCTCGTGGACCCGGTCGCTGATCTTCTGCTTGTCCCACTTGCGGATCTTCAGCCCGAAGCCGACGTTCCCGAACACGGTCATGTGCTTGAAGGCGGCGTAGTGCTGGAAGACGAAGCCGACCTCGCGCTTCTGCGGCGGCGTCTTCGAGACCTCCTGGCCGCTGATCACGACCTTGCCGGTGTCGAGCGTCTCCAACCCGGCGATCGCCCGCAGCAACGTCGACTTGCCGCTGCCGCTGGGGCCCAGCAGGGCCGTCAGCGACCCGTCGGGAACGTCGATGGACACATCGTTGAGGGCCTGAAAGTCACCGAAGCGCTTTGAGGCCCCCTCGACTGAGATTCCCATCAGGCGTCCTCCTTTCTTTTCAGCAGGTTCATCCCCAGCAGGGTCGCCAGGGCTAGGACGGCCAGCAGAATCGATGCGCCATAGGCGCCGGCCTGATTGAAATTGGCGTACTGCTTCTCGACGAAGAGCGGCAGGGTCTGGGTCTCGCCGGTGATCGAGCCGGAGACGATCGTCACCGCGCCGAACTCGCCGAGCACCCGTGCGGTCGTGAGGACGACCCCGTAGGCGACTCCCCAGCGGATCGCCGGCAGGGTCACGCGCCAGAACGTCTGCCAGGCGTTGGCCCCGAGGGTCGAGGCCGCCTGCTCCTGCTCGGTGCCGATCTCCTGCAACACCGGCACCGTCTCCCTGACCACGAACGGCAGCGAGACGAAGATGCTGGCGAGGACCATCCCCGGGACCGAGAACAGGACCTTGATCCCGGCCTCGGCCAGGGCAGGGCCGAACCAGCCGTCGGTTCCGTAGAGGAGATAGAGCGAGAGCCCGATGACGACCGGGGAGATCGCGAACGGGAGGTTGATGACCGCGTCGATCACCCCGTTGCCCTTCCACTTGTGGCGGACCAGGAGCAGCGCGCAGCCGACGCCGAAGATCGTGTTCAGGGGAACCGAGATCACGACCATCAGCAGGGTCAGTTTCAGCGCGTGCAGGCCGTCCGCCGAGGTGATCGCTTCGAACGGCGGCGCCAGGCCCTCTTCGAAGGCTTTGTAGAAGATCATCACCAGGGGCGCGAGCAGCAGGAGCAGGAGGTAGCCCAGCCCCAGCGTCCGCAGGCCCCAGCGGCTGGCGGTGCTAGTTCCGCTCATCGTCGCCCTCCTCCTTCGAGCCGGTCGGCTCGCTGCCGCTCATCGGCATCGTCGTCAGACCGCCCGAGGAGCCCCGTTCATGGCGGCTCGTCCAGCGCTGGATCAGGCTGACGAGCGCGAGCAGGACCAGCGATGCGAGCAGCAGCACCACCGAGACGGCGGAGGCGCCGATTTCGTTGCCGGACTCGATCTGGTTGCGGATGAAGACCGATGAGACCTGGGTCTCCGGCAGGCCGCCGGCGAAGATCAGGACCGACCCGAACTCGCCGAGCGCGCGGGCGAACGCCAGCGCCACGCCGGCCGCGAGACCGGGGAGGAGGTTGGGGAAGATGATCCGCCGGAAGACGGTGAAGCCGCCGGCGCCGAGCGAGGCCGCGGCCTCCTCCATCTCGCGGTCGATCTCGATCAGGAGCGGCTGCACCGCCCTGACCACGAACGGCAGGGTGACGAAGAGCAGGGCGACGACCACCGCGGTGCGGGTGAAGGCGATGTCGATGCCGAGCGGGCTGTCGCTGCCGTAGATCGCCAGCAGCGTCAGGCTGGCGACGATCGTCGGCAACGCGAACGGGAGGTCGATGACCGCATTGACCGCCGCCTTGCCCGGGAAGTCGTCGCGGACCAGGATCCAGGCGATGATCGTCCCGAAGATCGCGTTGACGACGACGACGATCAGCGAGCAGATCACCGTCAGCTTCAACGAGGAGACCGCGAGCGGCGAGCTGACCTGGTCCCAGAAGGTGCCGAGGCCGCCTTCCAGGGACTGGCTGGTCAGCGCCGCCAGCGGCAGGAGGACCATCAGGCTCAGGTAGAGGACGACGAGGCCTCGCCCCGCGCCGGCCCCGACCCCGGGCAGGCGCATGCCTGCCCGGGGAGCCATCTGTGCTGTTGCCGGGTGCGCCTCCATCAGCCGGAGGTGGAGACCCCGAGTTCCTTCTCGATCGCGGCGACGGAGCCGGTTTCGTCATCGAAGAACTCGTCGTTGACTTTGCCCCAGCCGCCGAACTGGCTGATCTCGAACAGGTCCGGCGGGGTCGGGAACTGCTTCTCGTCGATCAGTTTCGGGTTGACCGGGCGGTACCCGTTCTCAGCCCAGATTTCCTGGCCCGCGTCGGACCAGATGAAATCGAGGAAGTCCTGAGCAGCGGGCTCCGGAGCCGTTTTGGTGACCGCGATCGGGGTCTCGATCAGGATCGTCGAGGGCGGGACGACGTACTCGATGTCTTCGCCCTCCTCTTCGGCTTTGATCGCCTCGTTCTCGTAGCCGAGCAGCACGTCGCCCTCGCCCTGGGTGAAGGCGGAGAGGGCGTCACGGGCGCTGCCGGGCTGGGCGACGGCCTTGCCGAGCAGCGTCTTGACGTCGCCGAGCGCCTCTTTCTCGGATTTGCCGGCGTTGATCGCGTTGCCGTAGACGGCCATGATGTTCCAGCGGGCCGCGCCGGAGCTGAACGGGTTCGGGGTGACCACGTCGACGTCCTTGGTGAGAACGTCGTCGAGGGTCTTGATCCCCTCCGGGTTGCCGCTGCGCACCGTGATCACGACGACCGAGTCCTGGGCGATGCCCTTGTACTCGTTCTTGTCCCAGCCCGCCTCGACCTGGCCTTCTTCGACCAGCCGTTCCATGTCGCCGGCCTGGGCGAAGTGGACGACCGAGGCCGGCTGGCCGGCCGCCACCGCGCGGCTCTGGTCGCCGGAGGCGCCGAACGAGTTGCTGAAGCTGACTCCGGACCCCTCGGGGGTTCCCTCGAAGGCCGGCTCCAACTCTTCCTGGTAGACGGCTTCCGGGGTGGAGTAACCGACGACGTCGAGACTGCCGCCGCTCGAGGATCCGCCATCGGTGCCTCCGGCGGTGCTGTCGTCACTGCTGCCGCAACCGGCCGCGAAGACGGCAAGTAGGAGAACGAGGAGGGCGGCCGGGAGGACCGCCGTCACGCCTCGCCGCCGGGTTGCTTTGCGAGCGTTCCGCATAGAAAAGGATTCCCTTCTTTGTCGACTGATTTAGTTTTTTGACCAACTTAGTTCTAAACGAGGTCGCGCACGCTAGCACAATGTTGATCGGAAAAGTTGGGAATCCAGATCCGAATTCAGGAATACGCTTCGCCCGAGACCCCCGTGCGGCGTTTTTCTCGTCGCATGGGCGAAAAATGCGCGGCAAAGGAGGAGTGCGTGGAGATCGTGAGGACGCCCGCCGAGGCGACAGAGGGACTGCCGGACTTTCCCTACGAGTCCCGCTTCGAGGAGGTCGACGGGATCCGTCTCGCCTACCTCGACGAGGGGGAGGGGACGCCGGTGGTCTTCTTCCACGGCGAGCCGACCTGGTCGTTTCTCTGGCGCCACCTGATCCCGCCGGTCCGCGACGCCGGCTTTCGCTGCATCGCTCCCGATTACGCGGGCTTCGGCCGATCCGACAAGCCGACCGAGATCGGATGGTTCAGCTACGACCGCCACGTCGAGCTGATGGCCGGACTGCTGGAGCGGCTCGAGCTGCGCGACGCGGTCGCCGTCGTCCACGATTGGGGCGGGCCGATCGGGCTGCGGCTCTTCGTCGAGCACCCGGACTGGTTCTCGCGCCTGGTGATCACCGACACCGGCCCCTTCACCGGCCACCAGAAGATGAGCGAGGTCTGGCTCCGCTTCCGCGAATTCGTCGCCGACGCCGAGGACCTGCCGGTCGGCTTCCTCGTCCAGGCCGGGGTCAAGGGCGACGCTCCCGAGGACGTGATCGCCGCCTACGAGGCGCCGTTCCCCTCGCCCGAGTCGAAGGCCGGAGCGAAGGCGTTCCCGCTGCTGATCCCGACCGAGCCCGACGCGCCGGGCGCCGCCGAGGGACGCAAGGTCGCCGACGCCCTGCGCGATGACGAGCGCCCGACCCTGGTCCTCTGGGCGGATTCCGACATGGCCCTGCCGCCCTCGGTCGGCGAGGCGGTCTCGGAGCGGCTCGGCTATCCGGCGCCGAGGCCGATCGAGAACGCCGGCCACTTCTGGCAGGAGGACGCCGGCGAGCGGACCGGGAGGGAGATCGCCGAATGGCTCGGCGAGGGCGGCGGGTCGCCGAGCCGCTAGGTCGAGGCGGCTGAGGCCTCGCCGGCTAGGCCAAGGCGGCCGAGGCCGCCGACCGTGCGACCGCGGCCCGCATCTCCTCGCGCGAGCGCCCGGTCAGCAGCCGCACCCGGCGCGGCGGCCCCGACTCCTCGACCCAGGTGACGGTCCCCGGCCAGTAGGGCCCCGGCGGGGTGCCGGGATGGTGGAAGGCGGAAGCGAAGGTCCAGCTGCCGGTGTTGTGGAGGCGGCCGCCTCCGTCCAGCACCCACTCCGCCTCGCCGTCGAGGGGACCGGGGCGGTGGGTGTGGCCGGTGATCACGTCGACCCCGACCAGGCCGAGCCGTCGGCAGGTCTCGGTCGCGGCGGCGATCCCCGACCGGGTGATCGCCTCGGCGGTCAGGATCGGCTCGAAGTCGGAGCGCAGGGTTCGGTTCAGGGCCCAGATCGTGGCCGGTACGCCGGCGCCGACCGTCGCCCTCAATGCCGCGTCGCGGATCCGTCCCCGAGGCCGGCGGCGCCCCGAGATCGCGCGCCAGGCCCGCTCGGAGGGACGATGCGCCCGCTGCGCCAGCCCGGCCTGCGCCATCCCGTGGGTGAAGCCGTAGATCGGTTGCAGCACCTTCTCGTAGTCCGCCGGCTTCGCCCGGTCGGGGATCGAGCCGAAGATCCTCATCACCGTCGCCGTCGCCAGGCACTCGAGCCGCGGCAACGTCATGTGGCAGTCCATGTAGTGGCCATGGGTCGCGTAGACGTCGTCGCGCACCCAGACCCCCGGGTACGACACCGTGAGGCGGGCGCCGCCCAGCCAGCCGGCGATCGTCGCGGCCGGGCCGTCGGCGGCCGGCTCGGTGCGCGCGAGGCCCAGCGCCCCCTGGCCGCCGGCGTTGATCCGCTCCAGCAGCGGCTCGGCGAAGCGATGGTCGTGGTTGCCGGGCACCAGCATCACCTCGCCGTCGCCGATCGCCTCGCCGACCTCCTCGAAGAAGGGACGGGCCCGCTCCAGCGCGATCGGCAGCGGCTGCTCGCGCAGCTCGATCGCGTCGCCGAGCAGGACCAGGCGCTCGGCGCCGGCGATCTCGTCGAGCAGGGCCCGGCGGATCTCCGGGTCGCGGGCGACGTCCTCGCCGGTCGTGGCGCCGAGGTGGAGATCGGAGATGATCGCGGTCCGCATCGGGACAAATTACCCCTGGCTGCCCGGCCAGCCCGGTCTCTAGACTCCGCTGGGTGAGCGCTCCCCTCTCCGACGAGCGGCTGGCCCCCGCGAACGGGATCGAGCTCGCCTACCAGGAGGTCGGCGAGCCCGAGAGGGGGACCGTGGTCCTGGTCATGGGCCTGGCGACCCAGATGCTCGCCTGGGATGAGGAGCTCTGCGCGAAGATCGCCGAGCGCGGCTTCCGCGTCGTCCGCTTCGACAACCGCGACATCGGTCACTCGACGATGCTCGACGAGCTCGGGATGCCCTCGCGGATCGACATGCTCACCGGTCGCCGCGCCACCGCGCGCTACCTGCTCTCCGACATGGCGAGCGACACCTTCGGGCTGATGGATCACCTCGAGATCGAGTCGGCGCACGTGGTCGGCGCCTCGATGGGAGGGATGATCGCCCAGGAAATGGCGATCCGGCGTCCCGAGCGGGTCGCCTCGATGGTCTCGATGATGTCGACCACCGGCAACCGCTGGGTCGGCACCCCGACGATCCGTGCCTGGGCCCTGCTGCTCTCCGACTTCGCCAGGGACCGCGACGCCTACGTCAAGCAGGCGGTCCGCACCTTCAAGGTCCTCGGATCGCCCGGCCACCAGGACCTCCCGTACGTCGAGGAGCTGGCGGGGGCGATGTACGACCGCTCCCACAACCCGGCCGGGATCATCCGCCAGATGCACGCGATCAGCGCCTCGGGCAACCGCACCGAGGCCCTTGAGCGGATCGACGTCCCGACCACCGTCCTCCACGGCTCCTCCGACCCGCTGGCCCGGGTCGCCGCCGGCAAAGCGACCGCGAGGGCGATCCCCGGCGCCAAGCTGCACATCTTCGAGGGGATGGGACATGACCTGCCCCGGGCCCTGTGGCCCGAGTTCGTCGAGGAGATCGCCGCCGTCGCCGAGCGCTCCCGGGATCAGATCGCCGCCGGCGCCTGAAGCGGCGCTCGACGATTTCGACGGGCCACGCTCGAGTGATGAATCGACCCCAGCGGGGTGTGGTCGATTCATCACTCGGCGCCCTCGGCTGCACGCCGCCGCCGCGGTCCCGCTCGCGCTCGAGAACGACGAGATCTCCTGGTCGAAGATGCGGCTGAGAGGAGTCGAACCTCCACGGGCTCTCGCCCACACGGACCTGAACCGTGCGCGTCTACCAGTTCCGCCACAGCCGCGGGAGCAGGCAATCTAGCGGGTCGCAGGCTCGCTAAGATGCGCAACCCACGCCGCTATCGTCTAGGGGACTAGGACGCCGGATTCTCAGTCCGGAAACCGGGGTTCGAATCCCCGTAGCGGTACTCGGCCTGGTCTTCAAACTCTTCAAAGAACAGGCGTTGAAGTAGCGGTTTGAGAGTTTCGAGCTCGAGCGCACCTCCTCAGAACGAATAAGGCCCGATTGCGGGGCCTCACGTCTCGTGAAAGTCGAAAAGGAGCGAGGCGTCCAGGGGTGATCCCTGAGCGCTGGTGCTACTTCTAGATGGGGATGGGCCGGTGTCGACCTGGTAGGCCTCGAGGCTTCGTCTCTCGCTTGGGCAGGTCGGCACCCGCCGAGCCCGCAGCGCACAGCAGCGCCGCCGTAAGGAAGGTCGAATCCAATCCGATCCCGATTGGCGAGCATGCCATCGAGGGCCTTCTCGTTGCGGTTGAACGGAGACAGGCAGTTGGTGTTGAGATGAACACGGGTGCGGGGTGAGCGCATCCAGCACCATGTTCGTACGAGCCTCGGCCACTCGGCTGCGGCGATCCGAGGAGCTCCGGGAGCCCGACGAATGCAGGCCAGATTGCGAGCCGTCAGCAGCACCTAGACGCGGGACGCCTAGACTGGCCCGCGTGTGCCGCCTCTTTGCCCTGCACGCCGGTGACCGCGACGTAGCCGCCGATTTTTGGTTGCTCAATGCGCCGGGCTCGATCGCGCGGCAGAGCGAAGTCAATGCCGACGGCTACGGCTTGGCGGCGCTGACGGCAATGAGCGGCCTGATCATCATGCGCAACCCTGTCGAAGCCGCCGGGAGCGATGCTTACCAACAGGTTGCGCAGCGGCTCGTCGCTGCCGAGATGATCGTCCATCTGCGCTATGCAGACACCGGCGGCACCTCGCTTGTCAACACCCATCCCTTCACCCAGGACGGCCGGGCCTTTGCGCACAATGGCGTCGTCGGCGATCTCGAGCGGATCGAGCAGCGGCTCGGCTCCAACCGCGCAATGGTCATGGGAGAAACCGACTCCGAGCGCTTCTTCGCTCTGATCACGCTGGCCATCCGCGACGCCGGTGGCGACGTCCGCGCCGGGATCACCGCTGCCGTGCGCGAGGTCGCCGAGCAGTACGAGCTGTACAGCCTCAATTTCGTGCTCGGCGAACTCGGGCACATCTGGGCTTTTCGCTACCCGGAGAACAACCCACTGCTGTTCTTTCAGCGGAAGGCCGGGGGACCGGCCGGAGGGGCAGAACTCGACCACTCTGATTCCACCGGAAACTTGCGTCTCCACTCCGACGACGCCGCCCACGCTCCATTGGTCGTGATCGCCAGCGAGCAAATCAGCGACGAGCCGGGCTGGGAGGAAATCGCGAGCGGCGAGCTCGTCCATGTGGGCCCTGATCTCCAAGTCGATCGGGAAATGATCATCAGCGGACCCCCGCGGCACCCGATGGTCCTGCGTGGCCGGGCGGAGAAGGCTCAGTCCTACGACTGAGGAGAACTAGAGTCGAAACGCTGCCTCGCCCTAGGAGGCGAGGATCTTGGCCTTCTGGGCCGCGAACTCCTCCTCGGTCAGGATGCCCTGCTCTCTGAGCTGCCCCAGCTCCCTCAGTTGATCGATCGCCGAGTCCTGAGCGGGCGCGGTCGGGGCCGGCGCTTCCGTCGCTGTCAGGCCGACCGGCTGTTCATAGCCTTCCTGTTCTGCCCAGCGCTCCGATTGGCGTTTGGTGACCCGGTTGCGAACCCCCGTCGCCGTACCCGCAATAACGGCCGTTCTGGCCACTCCGCGCAAAAGTCCTGGCATCTTGTCTCTCCTTCTGCTCTCAGGCAGTCTCGGCCGCGTCGAGCGCGGCGATCAGGGCCTGGGTCGGGATGCGCCCGCTGGCGACCAGCTGACCCCCGGAGCGTCGTACGGCGGTGGCGAAGGGGCCGGCCCAGCTGTTCTCGTAGACCAGCAGGGCTGCCGATGTACCCGGCTCCAGCGCGGCCGCAGCCTCGTCGGTGTCCTCGTCGGAGAGCAGCCCCGAGCTTGCTCCTACGAACACGCCGTATTCCTCCCCGAGGTCGGCAACCTCGATGCGGGCGACGGACCCGTCCTCATCCTTGGCGATGAAGGCGAGGTCGAGGATCCGGATCAGGCCGCGCTCGACAAGCTCGACCAGATGGGGCATTGCCTCCCCGGTCGGTTGTCGTCCGGGCCACTCGACGACGATGTAGTCGATAGGCCCCATCTCCAGGTCTGTGCCAGTGGCGCTCTCCATCAATCTCCTCTCGGTCGGTCCTCTCGTGCGGCCCCGCAGGTTCCAGCGCCGGCTCGTCGAACCTACCCCAGAACTCAGACCTTTTGTAAAGGAAATGTCGATCGAGCTTGTCCGCCTCCAGCCCGGTTAGGTTCCTCGCGATACGGGCGAGGCTCAGGCCAGCTCGGAGGGTATGGACAACGAAACCGCCCGGCCACAGGCCCGGTGAGAAGGAGAGTCATATGGAGGCTGGTCGAGCATCGCGCCCGGCAGCGGGCGGCGAGTACTCAGGCTGGATCGCGTTCGCAGGCGTGATGATGATCATTCTCGGCTCCCTGGATGCCTTCTGGGGGCTCGCCGGGATCCTGAACGACGAGATTGTCATCGTCGGCGGGCGGGGCTCGCTGATCTTCGACATCACGACCTGGGGCTGGATCCATTTGATCCTCGGCTCGCTCGTCGCTCTGACCGGCCTCGGGCTGCTGACGGGCAATACGGCGGCACGGGTCGCGGGCATCTTCTTCGTCTCCGTGAATGCGATTGCTCAGATCGTCTGGTTCCCGGCAGCCCCGCTCTGGGCGATGCTGATGATCATTCTGGACACGATCATCCTCTACCAGCTGATGGTCGGTTGGACCCGCGATGAGGTCACACGATGATGCCGATCGCGGATTTCACCTTCGGCCACGCGCTGCTGACCGTTGTCGAGATCTTCCTGTTCGTTGCCTGGATCTGGGTGCTGGTCTCGCTGTTCAGCGACCTGTTCAACGATCCCTCGGTCTCCGGCTGGGGTAAGGCGGGATGGACCTTCCTGCTCTTCCTCGTCCCGTTCCTCGGGGTGCTGATCTACCTGATCGCGCGTGGCGGCGGGATGCAGGAGCGGGCGCTGAACCGCGCCGATGCGGCACAAAAGCAGTTCGACGACTACGTCCGGAAAACAGCAGGCAGCTCATCAGCCAGCGAGCTCGAGACGCTGGCCAATCTGCACAGCAAAGGAGTGTTGTCGGACTCCGAGTTCGACCAGGCCAAGCAGAAAATGCTGGCCTGATCGGGCGAGGCGTGCGATTGATGAGCCCGATTGGTCCTGATGATTGAGCGGATTGAAGAGATGCCGCCGGGGACAATCGGCCTGCGTTCTTCCGGCCGGCTGACCAAGAACGACTACGTCGAGGTCCTGGAGCCGGTGCTGCGTGAGGGAATCGCTTCCGGGCAGTTGCGACTTCTCTTCGTGATCCAAGACTACGACGGCGTGGCTCCTGGGGCATGGCCCGAGGACTTCAAGACCGGGATGTCTGCCTGGTTCAAGGACCATTCGGCCTGGCGGCGTTTCGCTGTCGTTACCGACGTCGAGTGGCTGGCGAAAGCTATGCGCATGTTTGCCTGGGCCGTCCCCGGCGAGGTCATGGTTTGTGCCTTGGGTGAAGAGAAGCAGGCGCGGCGATGGGTCGCTGAATGAGGACCGGATTTAGATGAAGGGCAGCCACCAGCAGGAGGTGATCGGATGACTGCGGCAGCATCTAGCGAGAGCAAGCATCGATTGACCGTCGCCATCGTGCTGGTGGTCGCAGCGATCCTGACCTTTATCGCCATCTTCTCGTTCTGGGTCAATCGCCAGGCGATGAACACGGACAACTGGACCGAGACCAGCGGCCAGCTGCTCGACGACGAGGAGATCCAGGCTCAGCTCTCGACCTTCCTCGTCGCCCAGCTCTACGCCAACGTCGATGTCCAAGCCGAGCTGGAAAGGGCATTGCCACCCGAGGCCAGCGCCCTGGCCGGCCCGGCGGCAGGAGGCCTGCGCCAACTGGCCCAGCAGGTCGCCGAACGCGCGCTGACGACCGCCGCCGTCCAATCGATCTGGGCCGAAGCGAACACAGTCGCCCACGAGAACTTCCTGAAGGTGATCAACGACGAGGGCGATCTCGTCTCCACCGGCGAAGGCGAAGTCACGCTGCAGCTGGGCGATGTGGTCAGTCAGGTTGGTGAACAGGTCGGCGTACCCTCGGACCTGCTGGCGAAACTGCCCGAGGATGCCGGCGAACTGAAGGTCCTCGACTCCCAGCAGCTCTCTACTTCGCAGAAGGTGGCCAAGGCGGTTCGCAAACTGCCGATCGTCCTCACGGCCCTCCTTCTCCTCCTCTACGGCGGCGCCATCTACCTGGCTCGAGGCCGTCGCCGGGAGGCAGTGCGGGCCACCGGCTTCGGCTTCATCGTCGCCGGTGTGCTCGCGCTCCTGCTTCGCTCGCTGGCAGGCGACAACATCACCGACTCTCTGGCGGCGACAGCCTCCGTCGAGCCGGCAGTCGAGCATGCCTGGGAGATCGGGACCTCTCTGCTCGTCACGGTTGCGGTGTCGGCGATCGCCTTCGGCGTTCTCGTCGTCATCGGCGCCTGGCTTGCCGGTAAGACGGCACCAGCTACTGCACTCCGACGCGAAGCCTCCCCGTATTTCCGCGAGAACCAGGCGGCGATGTATGGGGTAGCGGCGGCGATCTGGCTTGCCTTGATCGCCTGGGCTCCGATCGAGGCCTTCCGCAAGCCCTTCGGCATCCTGCTCTTCGCCGTCCTGTTCGCGATCGGGACCGAGGTCCTGCGACGGCAGGCGCTCAGCGAGTTCCCCAATCAACCGCGCCGCCCGCTCGGCTCAGATCTCCAGCCCGTGTGGTCTCGCCGGGAGCGCGCTCCTGTTGCGGCCAGTGGCGAAAGCTCCTCTCAGCTCGGGGATCTCGAGCGCCTCACTGCTCTTCGTCGAGAAGGGGCTTTGACCGACGAGGAGTTCGAGGCGCAGAAGAAGGGCATCCTCAGCGACAGGAAGTGAGCGACGCGGCCCTGGACGTTCGAACGGTTTCCGCGTTGGCCGCGCCTGCTCTCCCTACCATCGACGTCCATGGCGCCAGCGCCTCCTGAGCCGCAGTCCGCGCCGAGGTTTGAAGCGTCGCGACCCGCCTCCCCGCGCACGCGGCACCTCGGGTACCTGGCCGGCTCGGTGGCTTGGGTGGTCGCCCTCGTCGTCTTGGCTCTGGTCCTCGATCGAACCGATTCCGTCGGGGCAGCGCTCGCCATCGTCGGCATTTCAATCGCGTGTGGCGTCTGCGCCGCTGGCCTGACGCGACGAGGACGGGTGAAGGAGGAAGAACGGAGATGAGCGATGCCGTTCTGGCCGCGCTCCTGCTCTTCGTCGGCCTCTATCCCGTGGTCTCCGCGGGCCTGTGGATCGGCGGTGCACTTGTCTTCCGCTTTGCCGACGAGCCAGAGAACCCTGTGGAACAGGAGGGGCCTTGGCCCGGCGTGACCGTTCTGATCCCGGCCTTCAACGAGGAGCTGGTGGTCGGGTCATGTGTCAGGGCAGCGCTCGGATCCGACTATCCCGCGCTCGAGGTTCTCCTCCTCGACGACGGCTCCCATGATGAGACCTCGGCAGTCGCCGAAGCGGCCGCTGGAGGGCACCCGTCCTTCAAGGTCGTTGCCGGCGAAGTGAATAAGGGCAAGGCCACCTGTCTGAACGAAGGCTTTCGGATCGCACAGCATGACCTCGTCGTCATCATCGACGCCGATACTCACCTGCACCCCCAGGCCGTCAGGCGCCTCGCGGCGCATATCGGTCGCTCGCCTCTGCTCGCCGCTGTCGCCGGCAGGCCTCACGTCACAAACCGACAGAACTTTCTCTGCGCGATGCAGGTCCTCGAGGCTGCTTCGATCATCGGCTTGATCCGCCGGACTCAGGCTGTGGCCGGCCGTGTCGGCGTGGTTGCCGGCGTGCTCGGCATCTACCGTGGGCAGGCCGTGCGTGAGGTTGGTGGTTTCAACGCGCAGATGGCTACCGAGGACATCGACCTGACCTGGCGGCTTCTGCTCGGCGGCTGGCGTACCTCTTACGAATCGGCGGCCCTCGTCGGGATGGAGGTCCCCTCGACTCTCCCGGCCCTATGGGCCCAGCGTAGGCGCTGGGCGCGTGGGCAGGGAGAGGTTCTCCACGCTCATCTGCCTGACATTCGCCGATGGAGCCAGCGCGGACTGTGGCCGATGGCGGTCGAGGCGGTGGCCTCGCTCCTCTGGATAGTCCTCCTGGCCGCGTCGGCAGCTCTCGCCGCAATCGCGGTCGCCGATGGCGCGAGCGTTCCCCTGCTCCCGCTGGCGTTGGCCTGGGGCGTCGCGACTTCGGTCGTAGCGACATTGCAGCTGGCCTTCGCGCTGCAGATGGGCTACCGCCACGACTCTCGTGCCGCTCTGGTCTTCGCTTTGGGCCCTCTATTCCCCTTGGCCTACTGGTGGATCTCCGCACTTGCAGCTCTCCGCGACGAGTTGCCCGCCCTCCTCCGAGGGCCCACCGAGGAGCGGGTTGCCTGGGACATCCCGCGCGACCTCACGGTTTCAAAGTAGGCACAGCTCGATAGAGCTGGCACATCGGCACTGGCCCCAAGGCGGCGCGCCGGCCCGGGAGGGCGCGCTAGCGAAGGCAGGTGTCGAGCCAGATCCAGTGGCTCGAGCGGTGAGTCTTCCCGTCGTAGGTGAGGCGCACATCAAGATGAGCCTGCGTGAAGCAACCGCCGCCAGGGCGGTCCGCGAGACGGCGTGGAAGCGGGCACCCCATGCGCCGTCACCCTGGGCTTAGCCAGAACCGCTCCGAAGGACCATGGCTGCCACCAAGTCTGACCATTGGACACCTGGACCAAAGTCGTCCAATGGAGCTCGATCGGGGCCGCAAAATGGCGGCCCCCTTGACCCATTGCATTCTTTGAACACGCCTGCCCAGACCTGTCCGGTTGCAGCGGCCTCGGTGAAGTCAACCATCTGGCGCCCGAGGCCTCGCTAGCCTTACGCGCGATGTCATCAAGGCCGGGGAGCCGGGTTCTCGGAGGAGTCTTGGTGCTCTTCGCGCTGATGGCATCCCCGCTGGCGAGACCGGCGGATGCAGAGTGGAGGGCGGTCTCGCCACCTGCGGGCGGGATCCGCGATCTCCTCGTCGCCGATTCGAGTGCATGGCTGGTCCAACCTCCTGGTTCTTCGACGAGCTTCAGCGCTACGGACGACGGGGGCCTGAGCTGGACCACGGGCAATCTCGCCGACTTCAACACCGCCTATCCGGTGGGCGCCGTCGCCGACCGCACCTTTCGGCTGCTCGCCCTGCGGTCGATGGGGGCTGGCCGCGAGCTCCAGGTCTTCCGCGTGAGTGCGAGCGGCGCCGTCACCCCGCTGGGACCTCTCCTGTCCGTGCCGGACCAGGGGTTTCACTCCCGGGCCTTCGGGGTCTCCGACGCCGGGGACACCTGGATCGCTCACTACGACGACGGCGCCGGCGAGTTCGTGCTCACGATCGTGGGCGCCGACGGCTCTATCGCAACGAAGGCGATTCCCTCGCCGAGCGGCGATCCGGACCCCGCGAGCGAACGGTGGCGGGTCTGGCGAACCGTGTTCGGCCTGCGCCTGCAACGCGAAGCGCTCGGGATCGTCTACCGCGACACCTATCGGCTCAACGACGCGGGCCAGGTCGTCGGCGCCGAGGCCTACCCGGTTGAGTTCGTCGACGGCAGGGTTTGGCTCTCGCCGCGCTACGAACGCGCGTCATGGGACGGTGGAGCTCATTGGGGGCGCGCGTTCCTGGCGTTCCCGGTGCCAAGAGCTCCGGGGCTCGGGATGCCCCGGTATCTGGCCGTCGCCGGGGTGCTCGCCGAACGCTATTCGCCCGCGCTCTACCGCAAGAGCGGCCTGGACCTGCACGACGGCATCGTCGACACCGGCGCGGCCCTCGTCGCTCGGGACGAGAGCCAGATCTACGTGTCCGGGGCCGGCCTGCCGTCCCTGCCCACCGCGATGGGGCCCTTGGAGGCGGACACGCAGAAGCTGCTCGCCCGCGTCAATCTTCTTCGCGCCGACGCCGGCTTTCTGCCCCTGGTCGGGGACCCGACGATCAGCCAGGCGTCCCGTAACCACTCCCGCTACAGCCTGCTCAACCCCGAGGAGACCGCCAGGGGCGAACCCCACAGCGAGATCGCCGGTCACCCTGGATTCACCGGATCGACTCCCGCGGAACGCTGCCAGGCGGTCGGCGCCGAGTGCGGCGGCGAGGTGATGTTCGGGCCGGACGCAAGGGACCCGGTCGGTGGTTGGCTGGCGAGCGTGTATCACCGACCGCTTCTCGGCTCTCCGGCCGCGGGCGTCGTCGGGGCCGGTCGGGTCGACGGCGGCCACACGGTAGCCAACGCGGACTGGCGCGACACCCACAACCTGATCGTCGCCCCGATCGGCTTCCCGAACGGCCGGTGGCGGGGGGAAAGCGGGTTCTCCGGCGAGTGGCCAGATCCTGTCGTGCATTGCCGCGAACGCGGGAACCCGATCCAGTATCCGGTCGGCATCACCGTCTCTCTCTACCTCCCCGGCGACGAACTCTCCACCGCGCAGGTGACCGACATCGACGTCCGCGTCCGCGGCGCCGGGACCCTCCCCGGCTGCCTGATCAACAGGGAGCAGCTCTACCAGGGCGATGTCGGGCACTTCGTGCTCGACGACCCGCTGGTGCCGGGGCAGACCTACGACGTCACCGCCCGGTGGACGCCCGAGGGGGACTTCCAGCCTCCCGGCGGCGCTTTCACCCCCGGCCCGACCCTGAGCGAGACCTGGTCCTTCACCTTCGAACCGGACGGGTACTCCGAACTCATCGATCCGATCAGGTGTCGCGGGGCCGGCGTCGGCACCCTGCGGCCTTACAAGCCGCGCTTGCGCCGGTCGCAGAGGCGCGGCGCGCGCAAGGCGGTCGGAGTCAGGTTCGCCGTACACGGGGCGACCAGGATCCGGGTCCGCCGAGCCGTCCTCCTGGTGCGGCTCGGCCAGAAGCTGAGGCGGGTCGTCGTCGCGTCGAAGGCGATCCGCGCCAAAACGCTCGAGCTCGCCGGGCGCTCGTTCGTCCGCTTCTTCCTCCCAGCTGGGCTCGCGCGCAACCTGCCGCTTGGACGTCGGCTGCGCCTCAAGGTCAAGCTCACGGCGACGCCGACCGGTCGAGCTGCATGCAGGCAGGCGCTGGTCGTGAGGCGAACCGCGCGGACCAGAGTCGTCCTCACCCCCAAGCGAGGCCCGGCAGCCGGTCCCTTGAAACGCGGCCGGGGCACGGGCGCCTCGTCCTGACGAGGCCCCGCCGGCGGTTCCCCAGGGCGGCGACTCTAGACTCGTCGCCGATGCTTGGGAAGAGTCTCTGGCGAGGCCTGCTCGTCCTGATCCTGGACGCGGGCACGCTGCTGCTCTTGTCGCAGGTCCTCGTCGGCTTCGTGCTCGACGGAGCGGCCACCGCGCTCGGCGCCGCGGTGCTGATCGGGCTGCTGAACGCGCTGGTCCTGCCGGTGCTCGTCCGCCTGACGCTTCCCCTCTCCGTCCTGAGCCTGGGTCTGGCGGCGCTGCTGCTCAACGGACTGCTCGTCACTTTCGCGATCGACGTCCTCCCGGGCGCTGAGATCGAGGGAGTCCTCGAGGGCACGGTGGTGACGATCGTCATGGCGGCCGTCAGCGCCGGCGTCTTCGCGCTGCTGGCGATCGACGAGGACGACTCCTGGTACCGGCAGGTCGTCCGGCGCCAGCTGCGGCGCCGCAAGCAGACGATTCGCAGCGAGGTCCCCGGCGTCCTCTTCCTCGAGATCGACGGGCTCGGCCACGACGTTCTCCACAACGCACTGGCCGACGGCAGCGCCCCGAACCTCTCCGGCTGGATCCGCGAGGACTCGCACCGCTTGCGCCGCTGGGAGACCGACTGGTCCTCGCAGACCGGCGCCTGCCAGGCCGGCCTGCTCCACGGCGACAACGACGACATGCCCGCCTTCCGATGGTGGGAGAAGGACCGGGGGACGGCGATCGTCACCAACCATCCGCGCGACGCCGAAGAGCTCGAGCGGCGGCACTCCGACGGACAGGGCCTGCTCCACGCCGACGGCGCCAGCCGGGCGAACATCCTCTCCGGCGATGCCCCGCATTCGATGCTGACGATGAGCACCGCGCTGCGGCGGCGCGGCCCGATCGGCAGGGACTACGCGGCTTACTTCGCGCGGCCATACGCGGTCGCCCGGACCCTGGTCCTCGTGATCGCCGACGTCGTGCGCGAGCGTCGCGCGGCACGGATGCAGGTCCGCGACGATGTCCGGCCCCGCATCGGCCGCGACCGCTCCTACGCCCTTGCCCGCGCCTGGGGAACGGTCGTCCAGCGGGATCTCCAGGTCGCCGCCGTGGTCAGCGACGTCCTCGCGGGCCGGCCGACGATCTACACGACGTTCCTCGCCTACGACGAGGTCGCCCACCACTCCGGGATCGCCCGCCACGACGCCCTCGCCGTGCTCCGCGACCTCGACCGGCAGATCGCCAGGGTCGTGACGGCCTGCGCGGAGGCGCCGCGACCGTATCGGCTCGTCGTCCTCTCGGATCACGGGCAGTCCCAGGGAGAAACCTTCCTCGGCCGCTACGGGGAGACACTGGAGGACGTGGTCAGCTCCGCATGCGAGCCGGACAGCACCCTCGCCGTCGAAGGGGGCGACGACGACGCCCTTTCCTACCTCAGCGCCGGCCTCACCGAGGTCGCCCGCGACGACACGGCCGCCGGCCGCACGGTCCGGATCGCGACCCGCGAGCGCAGCGCCGACGGCGTCGTCGCCCTCGATGCCGGGTCGCGGCAGGAGATCGAAGCCGCGGATAGCCACCAGGTGCCGGAGCTCTCGGTGCTGGCCTCCGGATCCCTCGGGCTGGTCAGCTTTCCGCGCCAGCCCGGCCGGGTGACGTTGGAGAGGATCGAAACGCTCTATCCGCGCCTGATCCCGGCGCTCCGCGAGCATCCGGGGATCGGATTCGTGATGGCTCGCTCGGAACGCGACGGGGCGGTCGCGATCGGCGATCGCGGCGTGAACTTCCTCCACGAGACGCGGGTGGAGGGCGAGGACCCGCTGCTTCCGTTCGGGCCCAACGCGGCCCGGCACCTGCTCCGCACCGACGGCTTCGCGCACTGCGCCGACCTGATGATCAACAGCACCTACTGGCCGGAGTTCGGCGAGGTGGCGGCCTTCGAGGAGCTGGTCGGCTCACACGGCGGACTCGGCGGCCCGCAGAGCTTCCCGTTCGTCCTCCACCCGAGCGAGCTGCCCTGGCCCGACGAGGAGGTCGTCGGCGCCGAAGCGGTCCACCGGATCTTTCGGGGCTGGCTCACCGAGCTCGGTCACCCCGGCTACGCCAGCAGGAGCGCCTCGCCCGGCGACAGCACCCTCGCCTCGACCTGAGGCGCCAGCTCGCGCATCGCGGCGCAGAACAGATCGGGGGGCGCGCGGAGCGGCTCCGGCCGCAGGCGGGCCAGCCCGAGCGGATAGAGCGTCCCCCAGTGGATCGGGACCGCCAGCCTCGGTGAGATCAGCGCCGCGGCGCGGGCCGCGCGCTCAGGATCGAGGTGTCCGGGCCCGATGCTCGGCCCCCAGCCCCAGATCGGAAGCAGCGCCAGGTCGATTCCGGGGCCGAGCCCCCGCATCCCGTCGAAGAGGTCCGTGTCGCCGGCGAAGTAGATGCGACGCGAGCCTTCGAGGAGGAAGCCGATCGCCTCGCCACCGCGCTCGAGCCTGCCGCTGTTCGGATGGTCCGCGTGAACGGCGGTGACGGTCGCCGCTCCGATCGCGGCCGAATCTCCGGGGTCGAGCTCGGACACCGACCTGAAGCCGAGGTCGGAGAGGAATCCTCCCGCCCCGCGCGGTGCGAGGACCGGGACCCGGCGATCGAGGCGACGCAGCGAGGGGACGTCGGCGTGATCGTGGTGCAGGTGCGAGACCAGCAGCGCATCGAGGTCGTTGGTGGTGCCGGCGGCCGGCGGCGGGCCGTGGCGGCGCAGGGGCCCGACGCGGTTCCGCAGGACCGGGTCGGTCAGGAAGCGCAGGCCGTCGAGCTCGACCAATGCGGTCGCGTGGCCGACCCAGGTCAGTCGGTCAGGCGCCATTCAGCCGCGTCGTTTCGTGCGTCGGTGGCGCGGCGTATGGTCCCCTGACCCGATGAGCGAGCGACGGACACTGTTTCGAGGGCGCTCGCGCCGACCCGGGCCCGAGGGTTCGGCCGCAGGGGACGAGGTCATCGAGATCGAGCCCGGCGCCTTGGAGGCGCTCTTCGCGGCTCCAAAATGGCTGCGCGACCTGGGCTTCTCCGCCTGGCTCCTGGTCGGCGTCGGCGCGGCCCTGCTCGGTGCGATCTGGCTCCTCTCGCTGACCGAGACGATCGTCATGCCGGTCCTGACCGCCGCGATCATCGCCTCGGTCACCTCTCCCGCCGTCGACTGGCTCGGCCGCCGTCGGATTCCGAGGGCGGTCGGCGCGGCAATGGTTTTCCTGCTGATCCTCGGCATCGCGGTCGGGGTGGGGCTGTTGGTCCTGGGTGGGATCGCCAGTCAGGCGGACAGTCTCTCCCAGCGGCTCCAGGAAGGCGCCGCAGAGGTCCAGTCTCTCGTTTCCGACATCGGCGTGAGCGAGCAGACCGCGGACAGCGCCCGAGCCGATGCGAGCAGCTCGATCAGCGGCGGCTTCGAAGCCCTGACGCACGGCGTCCTGGGCGGGATCGACAAGCTCGCCTCGCTGGCGGTCTTCCTCTCCTTCGCCGCGCTCAGTCTCTTCTTCATGCTCAAGGACGCGCCGACGATCACCGGTTTCGTCGAGCGCCACCTCGGCGTTCCCGTCCCCGTGGCGCGGTCGGTCCTCGGCCGCGTCGGAGACAGCCTGCGCGGCTACTTCGTCGGGGTGACGATCGTCGCCGCCTGGAGCGCGCTGATCGTCGGCCTCGGCGCCTGGCTCCTCGGGGTCCCGCTCGCGGGGACGATCGCCGTCGTCACCTTCGTCGGCGGCTACATCCCATATCTCGGGGCCTGGGCGGCCGGAGTCTTCGCGGTGCTGATCGCCCTCGGCGGCCAGGGACCCGAGGCGGCGCTGGCGGTCGCGGTCATCGTCCTCCTGGCGAACGGGGTCCTCCAGCAGCTGGTCCAGCCGGTCGCCTACGGCGCCGCGCTCGGGCTTCACCCCCTCGCGGTGCTGATCGCGACGATCGCCGGCGGGTGCCTGTTCGGCACGGTCGGCCTGGTCTTAGCGGCTCCGCTTCTCTCGGCGACGCTTCGGATCGCTGCCGACGTCACCGCCGGCGCGGGAGAGCCCGCGCAGCCACAAGCCGGCAGCGGATGAGCGCGGCTCCAGGGGGCGGCGAAGAGGGGAGTCCCGGACGACTCGGTCTTCTGCTGGCGATGGCGATGTTCGTGTTCGTGATCGACACCTCGCTGATGAACGTCTCGATCTCGGCGGTCGTCCGCGACCTCGACACGACCGTGAGCGGGGTTCAGTCGGCGGTCGCGATCGAGGCGCTGGTCTCCGCCGCCTTCATCCTCATCGGCAGCAAGATCGGCGACCTCTTCGGTCGCAAGCGCGCCTACGTCGTCGGGCTCCTCCTCTATGTGTCGGGGGCCCTGGCGATGGTCTTCGCCCAGAGCCTGGCTCCGGTGATCGTCTTCTGGGCGGTCATCGGCGGCCTCGGCGCCTCCCTGTACCTGCCGGCCATGCAGTCGCTGGTCCACGGCAACTTCGAGGGCAGGGCGCAGGCCAAGGCCTACGCCCTGATCGGGGCCTCGGCGGCGATCGCCGCCGCGATCGGTCCGCTGCTGGGAGGCTTCCTGACGACCTTCCTCTCCTGGCGCGTCGGATTCATCCTCGAGGCGGTGCTGATCGCCGTCGTGCTGATGGGCACCCGCTCGCTGCTGCGCGACGTTCCGTACACGGGCGAGCGCGGCGTCGACGTCGTCGGCTCCGCTCTGGCCGCGCTCGGGATGGGCGCGCTCGTGCTGGGCATCCTGGTCTGGCAGGAGGGCGGCGAGTCGGTCGCCGCCCTGCTGATCGCCGGCCTCGCCGCACTCACCGCGCTGGTCTACTGGCTGCGCCGCCGAAAGCGCCGGGGCAAGCCGGCCCTGCTCGACCCCGACCTGTTCAGGTCGAAGATGTTCAGCTTCGGCATCTCCCAGGGGATCCTTCAGCAGGTGGCGCTCGGCGGGATGCTGATCGCCCTGCCGATCTACCTACAGATGGTCCTCGGGTACAACGCGATGGAGGCGGGACTGTCGCTGGCGCCACTCTCGCTGACGATGTTCGGGGTCGCGGTGCTGGCGGGGAAAAGAGCGGGAAGGCGGCGTCCGAGCAGTCTGATCCGGGCCGGATTCGGACTGCTCTCGGTGGGGATCCTGCTCGTGATCCTCATCGTGCCCCGTGCCGACACCGGCTGGTACCTCGTCGCCCCGCTCCTGCTGGCCGGCGCCGGTCTCGGCCTGCTCGTCTCCCAACTCAACAACTACACCCTCTCCCCGGTCTCCGAGGCCCGTGTCGGCGAGGCGGCCGGCATCAACTCCGCGACCGGGTCGTTCGGGCTCTCGTTGGGGTTGGCGTTCGCCGGCGGGATCATGCTGGCGAGCCTCTCGATCGCCTTCACAGAGAAGGCCGAGTCGAGCAAGGTGCTCGTCCCCGCCGAGCAGCAGCGGGTCGCGAACGCCCTCGAGGACGACGCCGAGGTGATGAGCGACGCTCAGTTGAACGAAGTGCTCGCCGGCCAGCCCGAGGATGTCCAGGCCGAGATCCTCAGCATCAACGCCGACGCGCGGGACCTCGCGCTACAGGTGGCGCTGCTGATCCCCCTTCTCGTCTCCCTGATCGGGCTGCTGAGCTCGTTCCGGATGATGCGCCTGCCCGATCCCGGCCCACCGAAGGCGCCGGCCGGGTTGGGCTAGCCGACCCCGCCGCTCCTCAGTGCCTCAGGCGGGTGCCGGAAGCCGTCCGGCTCCCGGCCGCGAGGCGCCCGCCGGCAGCAGCAGTGCCGAGAGGCAGACCATCGCGAAGGCGCAGCCCTGGAGGGTGATTCCGAGCGGGCTCGGGCTGAGCGGGTCGCCGAAGACCAGGACCCCGGCCGAGATCTGGATCGCATTGGCGGTGAGGCCCATCAGCCCGATCGTCTCGACGGCGCCGCCCCGTTGGAGGGCGACGACCGCGGTGTACTGGGCCAGGGCTCCGCAGAGGACGATCAGCAGCAGCCATGAGGCGAGCAGCGGGACGGCCATCTCGGTCGCGTCGGCTCCGGTCAGAGCCTTGATCGCGATCCCGGCCAGCGCGAAGAGGATCCCGGAGATGACCGCGAGGATGGCCCCGCGGCGGGCGGCGAGGCGCTCGGAGCGATGGGCGGCGGTGAGGCCGAGCGCGAGCAGCGCCAGGCCGCCCTCGAAGCCGAGCATCGCCGCGAGGGCGAAGTCCGAGTGGCTGCCCTTGAAGTGGGGGACGGTGACCGCGAGCAGGGCGAGGCCGGCGCCGCCGAGCAGCAGGGCCATCCACTGGCGCCGTGCGACCGGGTCGCCGAAGAGTCCCTGCGACATCACCGCGAGGGTGACGGCGCCGCCGGCGAGGACCGCCTGCACGAGTGAGATCGGCGCCATCGAGAGGGCGGCGATGTGGACCAGCCAGGCGAACGCGGCCAGGCCCCACCCGGCGGCGAACCAGCGCGAGCCGGCCAGCCCGCGGGCGCTCTGGATCGGGCGGCGGAAGTGGATCGGTGCCACCCGCTGGCAGCCCCGGTGCTTGAGCAGCGAGGCGAGGTTCGCCATCAGCGCCGCCGCGAGCGCCAGCGCAAAACCGATCTGTATCGAGGTCAAGCCGCGTTACTCCGCGCCCGGCGAGGATTCCGATTCCATCTGCTTGCGGGCCGTCGCGATCGCGACCGCCGAGGAACGGCAGGCCCTGGCGATGGTGTTGTTGGGACGCTCGGGCGCCCGTCGCAGCTCGAACTCGATCAGGCTGGCGCGGCGCAGTTTCGCCCGCGCTTCGCGATCGCTCTCCGGGGCCTGCTCGATCGCCGCCTCGGCGGCCCGCTCGCGCCTGCATCCGAGGCAGAAGCAACCGTCGGCGCTCTCCTCCCAGGCGTCGGGGAGCGGGGCGCGCTCGCCGTCGGCCCAGCTGACCGAGACGCCGCAGCCGTCGCAGGTCCAGCGCGTCGCCGCCGTGGCGACCGTCATCGCGAGGCCCGCTTTCGCGGCCGGCGGCGCCGGTTGTTGCTCTTGCGGCCGTTGCCCGCCTCGACCCGCTCGGAACCGCGCAGCTCGTGGTTGAACTCGCGTGAGAGCCCGAGGTCGCCGGCCATCCGGCGGACTTCGTCGGTCTGGTCGGCGAGGACGAAGCTGATCCCGACCCCGCGGCGCCCGGCCCGGCCGGTGCGGCCGACGCGGTGGGTGTAGGCGTCGGAGTCGCCGGGAGCGTCGAAGTTGACGACGTGGGTGATTCCGTCGACGTCGATCCCGCGTGAGGCGACGTCGGTTGCGATCAGGGCGTCGACGTCGCCGCGCTCGAACCGGGCCAGCGCGTTCTCGCGCTGGCGCTGGCTCTTGTCGCCGTGCATGACGACGGCCTCGACCCCGCGTGAGCGCAGGCGCTTGGCAAGCCGGTCGGCGCCGCGCCTGGTGCGGACGAAGACCAGGGTCGGTCCGCTGTCCTCGTCGCGCAGCTGCTCGACGAGGTGGTCGAGCTTGGCGCTCGGTTCGCGGACGTGGAGGAAGCGGTGCTCGATGTCGGCGCGGTCGCGCTCGCGCGCCTGGGTGTGGCGGCGGGCGTCGCGGGTGAAGGCGGTGGCGATCTTGCCGGTCGCCCCCTCCAGGGTCGCCGAGAAGAACAGCGTCTGCCGCTTGGCCGGGGTGCGGCCGACGATCCTCGAGACGGCGGGCTTGAAGCCCATGTCGAGCATCCGGTCAGCCTCGTCGAGGACGAGGATGCGGATCGCGCTGAGGTCGACGGCGCCGCGCGAGATCAGGTCCTCGAGCCGGCCCGGGGTGGCGACGAGGATGTCGGCCCGGCGGGCGGCCCGCGCCTGCGGTCCGATCGCGACCCCGCCGTAGACGGAGGTCATGCTGAGGCCGCGGGCCTCGGCGATCGCGTCGAGCTCGTCGACGATCTGGCCGGCGAGCTCGCGGGTGGGGGCGAGGACGAGCGCCGAGGTCGAGCCCTTGGAGGGCTCGAGGCGGTCGACCATCGGGATCCCGAAGGCGAGGGTCTTGCCCGATCCGGTCGGCGACTGGACGAGCAGGTCATGGCCGTCGAGGGCGTCGCGGACGACGAGCTCCTGGACGGGGAAGGGCGTTGCGATGTCGCGGCGAGCGAGCGCGCGCACCACAGGGTCTGAGATGCCGAGATCGGCAAACGTGCTGATGTTTAGTGCTCCTTATGTGAACGACTAGGGAGATCCTGCGACCCCTAGGCGCCCATGGGCACACGGAGGAAACGGAACCTCTCGGGCGGCCAATGCGCCGAACCCGACCCATTCACGGTAGCAGCCACCCGCCGCAGAGCAGGGATTTCCCTCCCAAGGACGTCAACCGCCACTCGAATCGGGGTGCTGCCGGCCGCGTGTCGCTTTATGCACCCACGTAGGTGCATAAAGCGACACTCAGGCCAGGCGCCGCTCGAACACGCACTCCAGTTCGCGCCGGCCCTCGTCGCCCTCGACGGTCTTGTCGAGCTTCATCGAGGCCTCGCGCCCGTCGAGGCGCAGGGTCGCGACCTGGTTGTCGAAGTAGGGGCCGTCGGCGAGCCGCCAGCGGATCCCGGGGTCGGGGGCCCCCGCGGTCCGGCCGAGCGCTCTCATCGCGGCCGTGAACGGTCGCGAGAAGCCGATCTTGATCGCGGTCCGCTCGTGCTGCTCGAGTGGGTTGCGGTAGGGGGAGCAGACCGCCTGGTAGACGGCGCTGTCGAGGTTGGTCCCGGCCGGGAAGCCGACCTCGGCGAGGTAGGCGTGGTGGACGTCGCCGGAGAGGACGACGATCGAGGCCGGCGCCCGGCCGTGGTCGCCGGAGCCGATCTCCTCGATCAAATCGCGCAGCCGCCCGAACGAGGTCATGAACGAGGCCCAGTGATCGAAGTCGACGGCTCGGCGGATCTTCTCGACCCCCTTCGCCGCGAGCGGACCCCAGGCGCCGTCGCAGACCCGCTCGCTCCAGGCCTCGAGGTGGTGGAAGCCCGGCGAGAGCAGGAACGGCACCGTGGTCCCGATCAGCAGGTGGTCGAAGTCGCCCTGGGAGTGCTCGACGATCCAGTCCCACTCGTTCTCGTCGACGATCTCGCGTTCTCCGGTCGTCAGGACCCGGCCCGCCCGCGAATCGATCAGCAGGACGCGGGTGGTGCCGAGGTCGCGGCAGAAGCTCCAGCGGCTGCCGTTGCCGGTCGTTTCGATCGCCGCGGCGAACTCCCGCAGGGCCTTGGTCGCGTGGTGGTTGCCGCGCACCTTCCGGTAGAGGTCGTCTTCATCGAGTGCGGTCGGCGAGAGGTTGCCGAGGTGCTGGTAGACCCAGTAGCTCATGATCCCGGCTTCGGCGCGGTGGTGCCACCACGCCTTCTGCCGCATCTCCGCCAGCCACGACTCGGAGATGTTCCAGTCGTCGCTCATGTCGTGGTCGTCCCAGACCATCGAGGTCGAGATCGTCGAGAACAGCCAGCGGATGATCGGGTCCTTCCAGGACTCTTCGTAGAGCCACGAGTACTCCTCGTAGTCGGTCACCTCCTCGCCGGGCGGGGTGCCGGTGCCGCGCCGCTTGCGGATCTTCTCGCGGGTCTCGAGCGAGCCCTCGTCGACGTAGACCTGATCGCCGAGCAGGATCAGGAACTCGGGCCAGTGGCTGTGCTCGCCGTCGATCATCTCCCGCGCCAGGACCCGCAGGGCGTCGAACTCCTTGCCCTCTTCGTGGTCGTCTTTGGTTTCGACGTAGGGGCCCTCGTGGGGGAGGGCGACCCGGCAGGAGCCGAAGCAGACGTCGATCGGGTTCTCGCGGTTCAGGGTCCGGATCACGCTCGGGGGCAGGTCGGAGTGGGGTTCGGGCCAGCGCCTCTCGCCGTCGAGCGAGACCTCGTACTCGTGGAACCCGGCGGCCTCGAGCCCTTCGATCCGGACCAGGGCGTAGTGGTGCTCTTCGACCGTGAAGGTCGGCTCCTCGCGGCCGAGGATCTCGACCGTGCAGGGGGAGTCGGTCTCGACCCAGATCGTCGCCTCGGTCTCGCCGACGTATCGGAGCAGTGGTCCCAGGATCAGCTCGGCCATCGGGGCAACGCTACCCAACCGTCGGTTTCCCGAAAACTTCTTCGGGTAATCGCCTCTCCATGCCTGACGAAGAGCGCCTTGACGAGAGCGAAGCGATCGCGCGGCTGAACGTGGCGCTGGAGCAGCAGTACCGCTCCGCGCTCCAGTACTCGATCGTCGCCGCCAGCCTCACCGGCCTCGAGGCCCAGGGCCTGGGGGTGAAGCTGACCGAGTACGGCGACGAGGAGCTGAGCGGCGCCCGGCAGCTGATCGAGAAGGTCGTCTCCTTCGGCGGCGAGCCGACAACGAAGGTCGCCGAGCTGCGCTTCGACGCCGCCCCCGGCGACGCGATCGGCTGGCTGCTCGAGTGCGAGGAAAAGGTGATCGAGGCGCTCCAGGAATCGATCGAGCCGACCGGGCGCGAGGGTCGCTCGGAGGCGCTCGAGCACATGCTCGAGCACCAGATCATGCGCAAGCAGGAACAGGTGGACTTCCTGCGCCGGGCCCTGGGCGCCTAGTCCGGCCGGGCTTAGACTCGGCGGGCATGGTCGCCGCGTCGATCTTCACTTCGTTCTGGGAGAACCTCGAACAGCACCACGAGCAGGGGGTCTTCCTCGTCCTCGTCGGCCTGATCCTCTCCTTCGGCTTCATCCGCATGAGCACGCGGATCATCCGCAGCGAAGCGATCTCCTGGTGGCCGGGGAACATCGAAAGCGAAGCTGGCGTCCACGTCCACCACCTCGTCTTCGGGATCGTGGCGATGATCGCCGCGGGAACCCTCGCGTTCGTCGCCGACGGCCGCTCGCCGTTCTTCGAGCTGACCGCCTTCGCATTCGGGGTCGGGGTCGGCCTGACGATCGACGAGTTCGCCCTCTGGGTCCACCTCGAAGACGTCTACTGGGCCGAGCAGGGCCGCAGCTCGGTCGACGCCGCGGTGATCACCGCGACCCTGATGCTGCTGGTGATGCTCGGCGTCAGCCCGGCGACGATCGAGTCGGGGTCGGCCGGGGCCGTGATCAGCAGCCTGATCTCGATCGCCCTGCTGTTCCTCTGCGTCGGCATCTGCTTCGCCAAGGGACGGGTCCTGCACGGGATCCTCGGCATCTTCATCTCGCCGCTGGCGATCTACGCAGCCCTGCGGCTCGGCAAGCCCGACTCGACCTGGGCGCGGCGCCGCTACGGGGAGCGGCGGCCGAAGAAGCAGGCCAAGGCCGTCGAGCGCTTCCGGCCCGACCGCCGCACCGAGCGCCTCAAGGAAGCGTTCCGCGACATCGTCGGCGGCAAGCCCAGCGCGGGCTTGCAGAAGGTCGGCGACGAGGTCGGGGCGGCGACCCGCGAAGCCACCGACGAAGTCCGCAAGCGGGCCGGAGAAGTGACCCGCGGCGGCGACTAGGTGGGCTCGCCGACGAGGCGGTCGTAGGCCTCGGCCCGGTAGTCGAAGATCCGCTCGAGGTCGCGGCGGACGAAGAGCCCGTGGGCGATCGATCCGAGCGGACCGAACGGGATCGCATAGCGGACCCGATCGGTGATCACGGTGCCGCCGTCGGCATCGGGCTCGAAGACGTGGGTGTGCTCCCAGAGCTTGTAGGGGCCGCGGATCTGGGTGTCGACGAATCCGGTGGGCGGGTCCCAGCTCTCGATCCTCGTCGTCCAGTTGATCGGGATTCCGTGCAGCCTCAGGCGGTAGGTGAGCAGGGCGCCGGGCTCCATCGTCACCGGGCCCTCGTTCGTGACGTGGAAGTGAAGCCAGGGCGGCGTCATCGGCTCGAGGTTGAGCGAGTCGCCGTAGTAGGCGAAGGCCTCCTCGGCCGGGATGCCGACCCGCTGGGTTCTCTCGAGTACGTGAGTGCGCATCGGCGCTCGAGGGTAGCTACCCGTTCATCGCTCCGACCACGCTGATCGCAGGCGCAACCGGTTTCGTCGGCCACCGGCTGGCGACGGCGCTCCTCGACGACGGGGCCGGCGTCCGCTGCCTGGTCCGCGACCCCCGCAAGGCGCACGACCTGGAGGCGGGCGGCGCCGAGCTCCACGTCGGCGACGTGACCGAGGAGGAGAGCCTCGCCGGCGCCGCCGAGGGGGTCGACGTCGCCTACTACCTCGTCCACGCGATGGCCGGCGGCGGTGGCTATGCCGAGCGCGAGCGGGTCGGCGCCCGCAACTTCGCCAAGCGGGCCAAGGACGAAGGCGTGGGCCGGATCGCCTATCTCGGCGGGCTCGGCGACGAGAGCACCTCCGAGCATCTCCAGAGCCGCCACGAGACCGCGGAGGTGCTGCGGACCTACGGCCCGCCGCTGACCTACTTCCGGGCGGCGATGGTGGTCGGCGCCGGCAGCGAGTCCTACCGCACGCTGCGCTACCTGGTCGGGCGGCTGCCGGTGATGATCACGCCGAGCTGGCTCCGCACCGACACCCAGCCGATCGGCATCGACGCCGTCGTCGAGTACCTGCGCCGGGCGCCGGAGGTGCCGGAGTCCGAGGGCCGCGAGGTCCAGATCGGCGGACCCGACGTCCTCTCCTACGCCGACATGCTCGACCGGATGGCGATCGTGATGGGCAAGGACCCGCGCCGCAAGATCCCGGTGCCGTTGATCAGCCCGGCGCTCTCGTCGATGTGGCTGGGCCTGGTGACGCCGGTCGACACCAAGGTCGCGCGACCGCTGGTCGAGGGGCTGCGGACGAAGACGGTGGTCGTCGACCCGAGCGGGGCGGAGCCCTTCGCGATCGATCCGGAGGGCTTCGACGAGACGCTGCGGCGGGCCCTGGCCGAGGAAGAGGGGGGCTGAGGCCGCCCCTCACCCCGCCGCCGGATGCCCCGGCGGCAGGGTGGGGAGGAGGCGAGGCTCAGACCTGTTGCGACTTGCGCAGCTGGGCCGCGGCGACCACGCAGCGAGAGAAGGGGGTGCCCTTCTCGCCCTTGACGTGCTTCTTGCTCAGGCCCCGGCAGGCCTGGCGGGCGGTGATCCTGTCGTTGTGCGCGGCCTTGGCCATCGCCGTCACGCATTTGCTGAAGGGAGTCCCCTTCTCGCCCTTGACGTGCTTTCGGCTCTGGTCCTTGCAGTAGACGCCGTAGGCCTTTGCCTTCTCCGGCAGGCCGGCGCCGGGACCCGGGGTCACGGGTGGGACCGGCTCGTACTTGGGGCCGTTCGAATGCCCGTTGCCGTTGCCCGGTTCGGCGGGCTGGTCGGCGATCGCCATCGCGGGCGCCGTCGTGAGGGCGAGCGCGCCGAGGATGACCGCGAACTTCGCTTTGAACCTCATCGTGTCTCCTTGTCCTTGACGGCGCCCGGACGGGCTCCGTGTGATCGTTTCCGGGAGGTTGAACGAGCGATCGGAGCTTTTGTCAGGCCCGACCAATTGCCTATTCGGCCAGCTCGCCGGAGCTCTTCCCCGGTTCGGAGCCGCCGGACCCGGCGCCGGCAGGCGGCTCCGCGGGCGGTTCGGTAGGAGCGGGCGGCGCCACGGCCTTGCCGGAGCCGCCGCCGCCTTCGGCTTGCACGGGCTTCGGCGGCTTCGGCGGCGCCACGGGCTTCGGTGGCTTGGCCGGGTGGGCGGGATGGGCGGGCTTGGTGGGGTGCGAGGAGCGCCCCTTGCCGGACTGTTTGTGGGCGGCCGCGGTCTGCTGGCCGTGCGAGGACGCCGCCGGGAGTTCGCCTTCGCGCCCGCGGGCCAGCCCGCGACCCTGCTCACCCGGACCGCCGCCGGCGTCGGCCCGGTCGGGCCGCTCCGAGGCCGGGCCCCGCGCGCCCGCCGGCCCGACCGCGCGCGCCCGGGCCCTCGCTCGAGCCTCGGCCCGGACGCGGCGCTCGATCGCGGCTCCCTCGCCCGAGGTCGCCGCCGCCGCTGCGGCGCCCGCTGCCGGGGGCTCCCCGGCGGGCGCCTCGCGCGACGAGCTGCCGGCGCCACCGGGAACCCCGGCGTCGACCAAGCCGCCCCGGTCGACGGCGACGGTTCCCACCGCGGCCACCACCGCGACCGCCGCCGTCGCCTTCAGGGCAGCTCCGACGCCGGCCGTCTTCGCGGCGCCGCCGCCGAGCGCGCCCAGCGCTCCGACCCCGGCGCCTCCCCCGCCGGAGCCGCCCAGGATCCCGCTGAGGATCCCGGTCGCGGCGAGGGCGGGGAGCGGCGTGAGCGCGGCGAAGTCCCGGCTGCGCTCGGAGATTTCATCGTCGAAGCGTCGGCAGGATGCGCAGGTGCGCAGGTGGGCGCGGATGTCGCGGCGCCGGGCGACGCGGCCGTCGCCGCCGGAGAGCGCGCGGGTGATCTCCTCGCAGCTCATCTCACGGCCCTCCTCGGCCTGGCGCAGCCCCAGCCGCGCCTCGTAGAGCGTCTGGCGGGCGACCGCCGCCGAGGTCCCGAGCGCGGCCGCGATCTGGTCGAAGTCGAGGCCGGAGAGCTCGCGCATCACAAGCGCCCCACGCTGGCGCTCGGGCAGCTCGCCGAGGTCGGCGATCAGGTTGCGCAGGCGCTCCCTGGCCTCGGCCTCGGTGGCCAGCGCCGGGCCGTCGAAGATCGACTCCGGATCGAGCTCGACGGTCCCGCGCCGGCGGCGGATCGGGTCGATCGAGACGTTGTGGGCGATCCGGAACAGCCACGGCTTGAGCTCGATCTCGCGGTTCTCCCCGGGCAGTGAGGAGAGCGCCTTCTCCATCGTGCCCTGGAGCGCATCCTGGGCGTCCTGGGGATTTCCGAGGATCGCCAGGCAGTAGCGGTAGAGCGCCTGGCCGTGGCGCTCGTAGATCGCCGCGAAGGCGCGCTCGTCGCCGCGGCTCGCCCGCTCGGCGAGACGGCGGTCGGGCATCAGGCGGGAGAGGCCCGGGATCGCGGCCGAGGGTTTCGGAGCCGCGGCTTCGCTCATCGTTGGATATCCGCATCGTTTGGCATCCACTCAAGGTTAGGACTGTTTGCTCGACCTACCAACGGACCGGCGCCGGGCGCGTCAGGCCCTACCCGGGCGATCAGGCGATTCGATTCGGCGGCCGCTCGCCGTCGAGGGCCGCGAGGACGGCGTCGGCGACCAGATTCGCCATCCCCTCGCGGGCCCTGACCGTGGCCGATCCGACATGGGGGAGGAGGGCGCAGTTCGGGGCCGCCAGCAGGCGCGCGGGGACCTCCGGCTCGCGCTCGTAGACGTCGAGTCCTGCGGCGCCGATCCGGCCCTCCTCGAGGGCGGCGGCGAGCGCCTCGGAATCGACCAGCGAGCCCCGCGCCGTGTTGACGAGGATCGCGTTCGACCGCATCCTCGCGAGCTCGGCGTCGGCGATCGTCCCGGCGGTCTCCTCGCCGCCGGGGAGGTGGAGGCTGACGACGTCGGCGCGGGAGAGCAGCTCGCCGAGCTCGACCCGGGATGCGCCCAGCTCGCGCTCCGCCTCCGGCGCCGGGCTGCGGTTGAAGTAGAGGAGCTCGCCCGCGAGCGGCCGCACGAGCTCCGCATAGCGGCGCCCGATCCGGCCCATGCCGACGATCCCGAAGGTGGCGCCGCCGAGCTCGATGCCGAGATCGCCGGTGGTGTCGAAGCCGTGCCAGCGCCCGGCCCGCAGCCGCGCCTCCGCGGCGCCGGTCGCGCGCGCCGCCGCCAGGGTGAGGGCGAGGGCGAGCTCGGCGGTGGCGCCGGTCAGCACCCCGGGGGTGTTGGTCACGAGAACCCCGCGGCGACGGCAGGCCTCGAGGTCGACGTTGTCGTGGCCGACGCCGAAGTTGGCGACGATCCGGAGTCGCGAGCCGGCGGCCGCGAGAAGCCCCTCGCCGACGGCGACGGTCGGGTCGGCGACGATCGCGTCGACCCCGGCGGCGAGCTCGTGGATCTCCTCCGCGCCGGCGTCGAGCCCGCCCTCGCGGACCTCGCAGCGGGCGGCGATCCGGTCGCGACCCGGGGCCGGGATGCGGCGGGCGATGAGCGTGGTGGGGGTCAGGTCACTCCACGACGAAGCGGGTCGGCACGAAGGTCTGGGTGGCGACGGGCGGGCGCTCGTAATGGCGGTCCTGGCGCGGAGGAAGCTCGAGCACCTCCTGTTGCACCGGCCGGCGCGGGATCTGTTCGAGCAGGTGGCTGATCAGATTTAGGCGCGCGGTCCGCTTGTCGTCCGCCTCGACGACCCACCAGCGGGTGTCCTCGGTGTCGGTGCGGGCGAACATCGCGTCCTTGGCTTCGGCGTAGTCGACCCACCGCGCCCGCGCCTCGAGGTCCATCGGGCTCAGCTTCCATTGCTTGGTCGGGCTCGAGATCCGCGCCTGGAAGCGGCGCTCCTGCTCCTCGTCGGAGACCGAGAGCCAGTACTTGATCACGATCAGGCCCGAGCCCTGGAGCATCCGCTCGAAGCTCGGCGCCGTGCGCATGAACTCCTCGTACTCCTCGTCGCTGCAAAAGCCCATCACCCGCTCGACGCCGGCGCGGTTGTACCAACTGCGATCGAAGAGGACCATCTCCCCGGCGGCCGGCAGCTGGGCGACGTAGCGCTGGAAGTACCACTGCGTCTTCTCGCGCTCGGTCGGGGTCCCGAGGGCGACGGTGCGGACCACCCGCGGGTTGGTCTTCTCGGCGATCCGCTTGATCACCCCTCCCTTGCCGGCGGTGTCGCGCCCCTCGAAGAGGACGACGACCTTGAGCCCGGCCTCGACGACCCATTCCTGGAGCTCGACCAGCTCGGTCTGGAGTCGCTTCAGCTCGCGTTCGTATTCCTTCTTCGAGAGCCTGCGAGGTTCGTCGGCCATCGCTCCTCAGCTCGGCTCGAGGAGGACGATCGGGATCTCGCGCTCTTCGCCCTTGACCTGCACCCCGACCTCGGGATGCGCGGCGAGGTTCAGGTACCGGGCGGGTGGGGCGGGGGAGCGCCACTCGTGGCCCTCCTCGCCGTCGGTCGCGCGGTGGCGATCGACGTGCTCCTGGCCGAACAGGAAGGACATGGTCCGATGCTACGCCTCCAGGGTCGGCTCCACCGATCGAGGACATTTGTCCGGTCGACCCGACCCTGACACCGTTCAGTGCAAGGGTTGTCACTGTCCCATTTAGGGGCTACGGTGTTTCACGGGAGACGGGTCAGCGCCACGCAGGGGCGGCGATTTCGTCAAAGGGATCAAAGGGAATACGGAGGGAATTTGATGGCAAGGCGCTTGCTCGCGTTTTTGGTCGTGGCAGTGGGTGTGCTCTGCGTGGCTCCGGCCGCGAACGCGGCCTTCGAAATCGAAGACTGGTCCGCGATCACCTGTTCGGAAAACGAAGACACTCCCGAACTCGGCGATCCCCCCGTGACCGGCAAACGCCCGTTGCCCGAGGCCGCCGAACAGTGCAACGAGGGGACTCCCGACAAGTGGTACACCCAGGCCGCGGGTCATCCTCCGTTCGCCTACACCGACTTCACCCTCAACACGCTCGACAACATCGGCGCGATCGGGTTCCCCGACGGCTTCGTCCACGAGATCGTCGTCGACACTCCCGAAGGTCTCAGCGTCAACCCCGAGGCGGTGCCGCAGTGTCGCGTCGCCGACCTCGAAACCCTGAGCTGCTCGCCGGCCTCGCAGGTCGGAGTCAACTACTTCACCGTCGCCCTTCAGGGGCCCCCGTGCGCGCCGATCCCGCCGGGTGAATGCACCCAGGGTCGAGTCGCCGTCCCCGTCTACAACCTGGTCCCGTTCAACGAAGTCCCCTCGATGGTCGGCTTCATGGGCACCACCGGCCCGACCTTCATCGTCGGCTCGCTGGACCCGGTCGACCAGCACGTCACCTTCACGATCAGCGACATCCACTCGCCGGTGACGACCCCCGGGGCACCGCCCGTCGTCGGCTCGCGCCTCGTCTTCAACGGCCGGGCCGGCAACGGCACGTACCTGACGATGCCGAGCAATTGCGGGCCGGGACAGACCACGGTCCTGCACGTCGAGGCTCATGAACCGCCGAGCCCGGCCCAGACCGACGAAGAGGCGTTCACGACCTCGGTCGGCGCCGAAAACTGCGGTGACGTTCCCTTCGACCCCTCGCTGATCGTCACCCCGCACGGTGACGCGGTCGACTCGCCCGAGGCGACGACCGTCGAGGTTCGGATCCCGTTCGATCCGAACGAGGAGATCGCCAACTCGTACCTGAAAGAGGCGAAAGTGGTCCTGCCCGAGGGTATGGGCCTGAACCCGGCCTCGGCCAACGGCCTCGTGGCCTGCACCGACGCCCAGTTCGCGAAGGGCACGAACGATCCGATCACCTGTCCGGCGGCATCGAGGATCGGGACCGTCGAGGTCCAGACCCCGTCGCTTCCGGAAGACTCGCTGACCGGGACGGTCTACGTCGGCCAGCCGAAATCCAACGACCCGTCGAGCGGCGAACAGTTCCGGATCTTCATCTTCGCCGGCTCGCAGCGCTACGCGGTCAACGTGCGCCTCGAAGGGCACGTGTTCCCGAACCTCCAGACCGGTCAGCTGACCGTGGTGGTCCCGGAAAACCCGCAGGCGACGTTCCATTCCTTCAAGCTCCGCATGAACGGCGGCGCCAGGGGAACTCTGACCAGCCCGCCCGTCTGCGGGCCGAACACGGCCGGCTCGGTGCTGACGCCGTGGTCCGGCAACGCCGAGGCGACGCCGAGCAGCAGCTTCACGCTCAGCGCCGATCCGAGCGGCGGCGGTTGCCCGACGACCCTCGGGGCGCGCAAGTTCGCCCCGGGCTACTCGGCCAGGTCCGACAACCCGGCTGCCAACGCCTACAGCCCGCTGCGCGTCCACATCGAGCGCAACGACGGCGAACAGGAGCTGAAGGTCGTCGACGTCTCGCTGCCAAAGGGCCTCTCGGGCAAGATCGCCGGGATCCCCTACTGCTCGGACTCGGCCCTGGCCGCTGCGGCGACCAAGTCCGGCATCGCCGAGCAGAGCGCGCCGAGCTGCACCAACGAGAGCCAGATCGGCAGGACGACGACCGCCGCCGGCTCCGGCAACGGTCCGATCAGGATCGGCGGCAAGGCCTACCTGGCCGGCCCCTACAAGGGCGCGCCGCTCTCGATGGCGGTCATCACCCCGGCGGTCGCCGGGCCCTATGACCTCGGCACGGTCGTCATCCGTGTCGCGCTCAACGTCAACCCGGAAACGGCTCAGATCACGGCCAACTCGGACGTGATCCCGAACGTGTTCGGAGGCGTCAAGCTCGACATCCGCACGATCGACGTCGACCTCGACCGGGCCGAGTTCATCCACAACCCGACGAGCTGTGCGGCGAACCCGGCGACCGGCTCGATCAGGGGCGGGGGCGCCAACCCCGCCGACCCGGCCGCATTCAGCAGCTACGCGATCTTCGACCCGTTCGGGACGAACGACTGCGAAAAGCTCAGCTTCAAGCCGAAGCTGTACACGAAGCTGCTCGGCGGCCGCAAGGCGACCAAGCGCAAGGGCCACCCGAGCATCCGGGCGGTCCTCCAGACCAATCCCGAGGATGCCAACGTCCGCCGCACGGCGCTGACGCTGCCGCCGGGGCTGTTGCTCGACAACGCCCACATCGGCACCGTCTGCACCAGGGTGCAGCTGGCCGCCAACGCCTGCCCCGCCGATTCGATCTACGGCAAGGCATGGGCGAAGACACCGCTGCTCGCGAACGAACTCTCGGGCAACGTGTACCTGGTGTCCTCGAACAACAAGTTGCCGGACCTGCTCGTCGACCTCAAGGGCCAGGTCGACGTCCGGCTCCGCGGCGTCATCAGCAGCTCCAAGAAGGCCGGCCTGAGGACCGTCTTCCAGGACGTCCCCGACCAGCCGGTCTCGAAGTTCGTCCTGCGGATGAACGGCGGCTCCAAGGGCCTGCTGATCAACTCCAGGGACCTCTGCAAGGTCAAGGCGAAGAAGCGGGTCTCGGCCCTGAACATCAAGGCCCAGAACGGGAAGCAGCTGAAGAACAACAAGCTGAAGTTGGCGATCAGCGGCTGCCCCAAGAAGAAGAAGAAGAAGTAACCGAGGAGCCGATCGAATCCCATCGGCCCGCTGGATAGTCTCAGCGGGCCATGGGATTCATCGAGCCCGCTCCGCCGCCCTTCGAGGACGTCGAGGGGTGGAAGCGCAAGTCGCACCTGGAGCGGATCAAGCCACTCGCCCAGGATTGGGCCCTGAACGGGTTCGGCACTCCGGTCTTCGTCTACCTGCTCTACGTCGTCAAGGTCGCGCTCTACGCGCTCGGCGGCCTGCTGGTGATCTCGGCAACGACCTCGGGCCTCGGCGGCCTCGGCAACCTCGGCGACTGGTGGACGCAGCCGATCGTCTTCCAGAAGGCCGTGGTCTGGACGATGCTCTGGGAGATCCTCGGCCTCGGCGCCGGCTCGCTGCCCCTGACCCTGCGCTTCAAGCCGATGATCGGCGGCGTCCTCTACTGGCTGCGGCCGGGGACGACGCGGCTGCCGCCCTGGCCTGACCGCGTCCCGCTGACCAAGGGGAACGTCCGCGCCCCGATCGACGTCGCCCTCTACGCCGCCGTCCTCTTCTGGCTCGGGTACCTGCTGCTGACCGACGGATCGGCCGACATCACGACGCTCTCCGGCCGCCTCGACCCAAGCGCCGTCGCCACCCTGCTGGCGCTGCTGGTCGCGCTCGGCCTGCGCGACAAGGTCCCGTTCCTGGCGGCGCGGGCGGAGATCTACGGGACGCTGATGATTATCTTCCTGTTCCCGCTGACGAATCTCATCGTCGCCGCCCAGCTCGTCTTCGTCTGCATCTGGTGGGGCGCCGCATCCTCGAAGCTCAACCACCACTTCCCGTTCGTGGTCACGGTGATGATCAGCAACACCCCGTGGAACCGCTTCAGGTCCCTGAAGAAGCGGCTCTACCGCAACCATCCCGAGGACCTGCTGCCCTCCCGCGAGGGAGCGCTCGCGGCCCACATCGGGACCGTGATCGAGTTCACGCTGCCGCTGATCCTGCTCGTCTCCCAGGGCGGCTGGATCGCCACCCTCGCCGTCGCCGGGATGGTGATCTTCCACCTCCACATCCTCTCGACCTTCCCGCTCGCGGTCCCGCTCGAGTGGAACGTCTTCATGATCTTCGGCGTCCTCTTCCTCTTCGGCCACTACGGATCGACGCCGTGGTCGTCGATCGACGATCCGCTGCTGATCGCGATCCTGGCCGTCATCTCGGTGGGGATCCCGATCCTCGGCAACTTCCGCCCCGACCTGGTCTCGTTCCTGCCGTCGATGCGCTACTACGCCGGCAACTGGGCGACGAGCGAGTGGCTGTTCAGCAAGGAGGCGAAGGCCGAGCGCAGGCTCGACGAGAAGGTGAAGAAGGTGGCGCCGATCGTCGTCGACCAGCTCAGAGAGCGCTACGACGACGACCTCGTCGAGGTGCTCGTCTACAAGGGCCTCGCCTTCCGCTCGATGCACTCGCACGGGCGGGCGCTCAACGGGCTGCTGCCGCGGGCGGTCGACGATGTCGACGCCTACGACATCCGCGACGGCGAGATCGTCGCCGGCGTCGTCCTCGGCTACAACTTCGGCGACGGCCACTTCCACGACCAGCGGCTGCTCGAAGCGGTTCAGGAGCGGTGCGAATACGAGCCCGGGGAGCTGCGGGTGGTGATGCTCGAGTCGCAGCCCGCCAACGACCCCCGCCAGCGCTATCGGATCTACGACGCGGCGGAGGGGCTGATCGAGGCCGGGACCGTCGACGTCGCCGAGATGGTCCGCCGCCAGCCCTGGCTCGACGACGAGCCCTTCCCGGCCGCGGTCGTCGAGGCGAAACGCAGGCCGACGGCACCGGTATGAGCTCGGCGCTCGTCGTCGGCTCCGGGCCCAACGGCCTCGCCTGCGCCGCGACCCTCGCCTCGCGTGGGGTCGCGGTGACGGTGATCGAGGCGGCGGAGCAGATCGGCGGCGGCACCCGGACCAGCGAGCTGACCCTGCCCGGCCTCCTCCACGACGAGTGCTCGGCCAGCCATCCGATCGCGGTCGGCTCGCCGGCGCTCGCGGCGCTCGAGCTCGGGCGCCACGGCCTCGAGTGGGCCTGGGCCGAGGTCGACCTCGCGCACCCGCTCGACATCGGGCCGGCGGCGGTCATGGTGCGCTCGATCGAGGAGACGGCGGCCGGGCTGGGGGAGGCTGGCGCGGCCTGGAGGCGACTGTTCGAGCCCTCCTCTCGGGCCTTCGGCGAGCTCTGCGACGACATCCTGCGCCCGATCACCCACGTCCCCGAGCACCCGCTGGCCCTGACCCGCTTCGGGGTGCGGGCGCTGGCGCCGGCCGCCGCGCTGGCGCGGGCGCTGCCGGGGGCGCCGGCGAAGGCGCTGTTCGCCGGCGTCGCCGCCCACGGCTTCTCGTCCTTCGGCCTGCCGTTCAGCTCGGCCCCCGGGATGGCCCTGATCTGCGCCTGCCACCGGTTCGGCTGGCCGGTCGCAAAGGGCGGCTCGGGCGCGATCGCCGCGGCCCTTGCCGCCGTAGTCCGCGAGGGGGGAGGGACGATCGAGACCGGTCGGCGGGTGCGCTCGCTGGCCGAGCTCCCCGACGCCGACGCCGTCTTCCTCGACCTCGCCCCGGCCGCCGTCGTCGAGCTCGCCGGCGGTCGGCTCCCGAGCCGGGTCGCCCGCGCCTACCGGCGCTACCGGCACGGCCCGGGCGCGTTCAAGCTCGACTTCGCGGTCGCGGGCGGCATCCCCTGGCGCGACGAGGTCTGCCGGCGGGCGGGAACCGTCCACGCCGCCGGCGGCTACGAGGAGATCGCCCGCGGCGAGCGCGAGATCAACCGCGGGCGGATGCCCGAGCGCCCGTTCGTCCTCGTCGGCCAGCAGTACCTGGCCGACCCGAGCCGCTCCGAGGGCGACGTCCACCCGATCTGGGCCTACGCCCATGTCCCCAGCGGCTACACGGGCGATGCGACCGGCGCGACGCTGGACCAGATCGAGCGCTTCGCCCCCGGCCTTCGCGAGCGGATCGTCTCCCCGGTGGTGACCCGCACCCCCGCCGAGTTCGCCGCCGGCAACCCGAACTACGTCGGCGGCGACATCATCACCGGAGCCAACACACCCCTCCAGACCGTGATCCGCCCGCGCCCCGCCGTCGACCCCTACGCGACCGGCATCCCCGGCGTCTACATCTGCTCCGCCGCGACGCCCCCCGGCGCCGGCGCCCACGGCATGGGCGGCTACAACGCCGCCCTCTCCGCACTCCGCCACCTTCCCTGACGCCGCTGCGGGCGGCGCGGACGGGCGAGGGTGGCGGGCTCCTACACTTCTGGGATGGCCGAGCGCGATTCCACCTTCACCCTCTACCGACGGGGGATCGAGCTGCTCGCGGACGAGGACTTCGAGCAGGCGACGGTCCCGCTCGAGGAGGCGGCCCGGCAGGCGCCCGAGAAGACCTCGGTGCGCGAGGCCCTGGGCCGCGCCTACTTTCGGCTCGGCCGCTTCGCCGCCGCCGCGGTCGAGTTCGGCGCCGTCGTCGAGTCGCACCAGGTCGACGACTACGCCCACTTCTGCCTCGGGCGGGCGCTGGCGAAGTCGGGGGAGACCGAGCGGGCCCGGCACCACCTCGCGCTCGCCTCGAACCTCCAGCCCGAGCGCGGCGACTACCGCTTCTACCGCGACCAGCTCAGCGCCTAGCGCCGAGCCGCAGCTCAGAGGCCGGCGACGAGGGGGCCGACGGTGCGCTTGCTGAAGTAGGGCCCGAAGGTGTGGGTCTTGTCGCTGTTGCGGCCGTAGCTGGTCAGGCCGTTGATTTCGGTGCCGCCGTTGATCAGCCAGCCGCCGCCGCTGGCGCCGGGCAGCCAGTGGCAGCGGATCTTCAGCGTCGGCGGGCCGGGGATCGTGTAGGTGAAGCGGTCGTCGCCGGTCGAGGGCGAGTCGCACTGCTGGAGCTGTCGCACCCGCCCGGGGTAGCCGAAGCTCTGGAACTGCTCCTTGCGGGGCCGGTCGAGGGCGATGGTGACGCCGCCGCCGACCGCGTCGGCGACGTTCTGGCCGAGCTCGTTGGTGCCGACCAGGAAGGCGCCGATGTCGTAGTTGGGATTGCCGGTCTCGGCCCAGGCCTTCGACGCGAAGATCTCCGGCCGGCGGGCGATGAAGACGCCGTAGGGCGCCGACCCGTCGGTGTAGGCGGGCACGAACTGCATGAAGCGCGACCAGGCGCTGGTGCCGCGGATGCCGCGCGGGCCGCTGTTGACGCAGTGGCCGGCGGTGAGGACGAGGCGCCGGGTCGGGCTGTTGATCGCGGTCCCCGAGCAGAAGCCGGCGTTCCGACCCTGCCGCACGAAGATCCGGCCGTTGACGGCGTAGGGGGGGAGGGTCGCATCGGGGACCGGGGCGAAGCTCGTCGTCGCCAGCGGATCGGCGGCCGTCGGGCCGTCGAGCGGCGGCGTGGCCCGCATCCGCTCCGGGGTCCAGTAGGCGGCGACCCGGGCTTCTTCGGCGGCGATGCTGCTCGCGGTCGCCCCCGCCGCGGGCGCGTGCACGCGCGCCGAGCCGGCGGCGCCGGCCGGAGCGGCGAGCACCGCGAGCGAGGCTGTGAGCGTCAGCGCGAGGAGCACGGCCGCGCCCCTCGCCCGTGCCCTCTGCAAGCACCCTGGCATCGCTCCAAGGATAGACGTGGCGGCGGCCCCGGGTAGACGTTCAGACGACGAGCGGGATCACGCAGCGATATTTCTTCGGGGCGGTGGAGATGCCGAAGTTCACGGCGCCCGTCGGTGACACGGTGACCACGCCGTAGACATCTAGGCCTGAAACGTTCGTGATGTCCCCGCTCCACAGTTCGCCCCCGAGCGCGACCCCCGGCTGCTGCGAGAACGCCGCCAGCTCCAGCGCCTCCGGCAGCGCCCCGCCCTGGGAGGCGCAGGCCGCGGCGGCGACCGGGGCGGTGGCGGCGGCCTCGCTGTCGCTCGACTGCCAGCAGGCGCCGGCGAACGGCTGGGTCCCCGGCCGGCAGCCGGCGCCGTGGCCGTTGACGGTCTCGGCGTCGATCGCGTTGACGGCGTTGAGCGCGGTCTCGGCGTCGACCGCGGTCAGGGCGACGCCGGCGGAGTCGGCGTAGTCGGCGCTCGGGACCTGGCCGAGGCTGCGCTCGTCGACCTCGGCGCCGGTGACGGGCCCGACGGGGGCGGCGGCCAGTGCGCCCGGCCGGAGCCTGTTCGCGGGCAGCGAGCCGGGCTTGATCCGGTTGCCGGGCAGCGACTTGACCCGGATCGTCTTGCCGTTGATCTTGGCGGCCGCGTAGACGCTGCCGCCGAGGGTGGCGAACAGCGCGATCGCGGCGAGGGCCAGGGCCGGCGAGGGCCGGGGAACTCGATGCCTCATCTCTTCGGATCTCCATTCTCGGGTGCCATGCCTGAGGGCCGGGGAAGGTAGGTCGCCGCCGCTCAAGAGCGCAATACCGGTGGACCGACGTTCAGCGGTGGCGGAATCGCCCGTCGGATTCAGGAAAGTGGCGGTCTCGACCCCACCCCTATAGTCTCGGCGCGTACATACGGTCGGTGGTCAAGGGAAGTCCGGTGTGAAACCGGCGCGGTCCCGCCACTGTGACCGGGTCGAGGCAGTCGCAGGCGCGCGAGCGCCGGCCACTGGGGCGGACAACGGAGCCCCGGGAAGGCGCGACAGCCGAGCATTTTGGCCCGGAAGCCAGGAGACCTGTCCCCGGCCAGCCATGACAACCCTCGAGGAAAGGGCGGCTTAAATGCCAAGACTGATCCCATTCCGCCTGGTCGCTGCGTGCGGCCTGGCCCTGATCCTGTTGCTCTCGACCACCGCGGTCGCGTCGGCGAAGAACGTGCGAGCGCACCTGCTCGTCGTCGGCAAGGCCGGCAAGGTGCTCGCCGAGAAGACGATCTCGACCGGTCCGGTCGCGATCCCGACCAGCAAGGCGGCGACCTGCTTCGGCGCCGGCACCGCCGGCAGCGGCAAGAAGTACCCGACCAAGTCTCCGACCGCGCTCGGCCTCTTGAGCCAGGCGGCGAAATCGACCAAGGCGCTGAAGCCGCTCTCGATCACCGACGCCTTCGTCGACGAATTCGGCCTCGGGATCTGCGGCGTCGGCGGCGCCAAGGCCGGCGGCAAGCTCTCCTGGTACCTGAAGGTCAACCACAAGAATCCGAACCGCGGCGGCGAACAGGTGAAGCTCAAGGGCGGCGACGAGGTGATCTGGGCGCTGGCCGGCTTCCCCTACCCGGACGAGCTGGCGCTGACGGTGCCGCGGACGATCGACGTCGGGGTCCCGTTCAAGGTCCGGGTCTGGAGCTACGACGAGAAGGGCAAGCGCAAGCCGGCGGCGGGCGCCAAGGTGACCGGCGCCGCGAAGCCGACCGGCGGCGACGGTTCGACGATGGTGACGCTGAACGCGCCGAAGCTGCTGCGGGCGAAGCGCGGAAAGGACCTCCCCTCGCCCGGCGTCAGGCCGACCTTCGCCGGCTCCGGGACGAACTACGCCCTCGGCTGGTGAGCACCGGCCGTAACCCGGCGGTCGCGCTGGCGCTGCTACTCGCGGCGCTGGTCGCGGCGGCCGGGTGCGGCCTCGGCCCCGGCGATGAGCTCGGCGAGGCCTCCCTCAGCGTCACCCGCGACTTCGGCTCCGAGCAGATCGTCGAGCCCGGCGAGGACGACGTCGCCGAGTCCGACTCGGTGATGCGGGTGCTGGAAAGCGGAGCCGAGATCGAGACCCGCTACGGGGGCGGCTTCGTGCAGGCGATCGGCGGGCTCGAGGCCGACCAGAGCGCCGCCTCCGGACCGTATGACTGGTTCTTCTTCGTCGACGGCATCGAGTCCTCGGTCGGCGCCGCCGACTACCCGCTCGAGGGCGGCGAGGCGATCTGGTGGGACTACCGCAACTGGAAGGCATCGATGCGGGTGCCGGCGGTCGTCGGCTCCTGGCCGGCCCCCTTCGCGCAGGGCTACGGGGGCAGGCCGCGACCGGTCGCCGTCGAGTGCCTGGGCGGCCCCGAGCGCGCCTGCGCGGCGGCCAGGGCCAGGGTCGAGGCGACCGGGGCGCGGCTGGTCGCCGGAGCGACTCCGCGGGACGCGATCCGGGTCCTGGTCGGACCCTGGGAGCGAGTCGCCGCCGATCCGGTCGCCGCGAACCTCGAAGACGGTCCCGAAAAGAGCGGCGTCTACGTCGAGGCCGCGCCCGGCCCCGGCCTCGGGCTCGCCGGTCTCGACGAGCAGGGTCGCCTGGTGCGCGAGCTCGGCGCCGGCGCCGGCCTCGTCGCCGCGACTCGCAGCCTCGACGACCCGCCGCTCTGGATCGTGACCGGCGCCGGGCCGGGCGGCGTCCTCGCCGCGGTCGAGCTGCTCGCGGTCGAGCATCTGCGCGACCGCTACGCCGTCGCCGTCGAAGGGGACGAGGAGATCCCGCTGCCGGTCCGATGAGGTCCCCGTTCGCATACGTGCCGCGCCGCGGGCCGTTGCAGTCGGCCTCACCCGGCGCCGCGGTCCTCTACCTCGGCGCCCTGGCGACGGTGGCGTTCGTTTTCTCCAACCCGCTGATCCTGCTTGCCACCGGCGTCGCCGTGACGTGCGCCGGGCTGCTGGCGGGCGCGCGGCGGGCGGTGCGGGCGGGCCTGCGGATGGCGCTCGCCCTGGCGGCGCTGATCGTCGCCGTCAACGCGCTGATCGTCTCCCGCGGCGAGACGGTGCTGGCGCGACTCGGGGACTGGCCCCTGCTCGGCCGCGTCGACGTCACCGCCGAGGCGCTCGTCGAAGGGCTGGCGCTCGGTCTGCGGGCGGCGGTGGTGATGGTCGCCTTCGCCGTCTACTCGGCCTGCGTCGACCCGGACCGGGTCCTGCGGGCGCTGCGGCCGGTCGCCGGGCGCTCGGCGCTGACCGCGTCGCTGGTCTCGCGGCTGGTCCCGGTCGCGGCCGCGGACGCCGGACGCCTGCGCGATGCCGCCCGCCTCCGCGGTCCCGGGGCGGCGCCCGTCGGCCGGGCGCCGATGGCCCGCCGGCTGCTCGCCGGCTCGCTCGACCGCGCGGTCGACGTCGCCGCGACCCTCGAGCTGCGCGGCTACGGCCACGGCGGAGGACGTCTGCGGCCCGAGCGCCGCGGTTCCCGCCACGACTCGCGGTTCAGGTTGGTCGGAGCCGGCCTCCTCGCCCTCACCCTCGCCGCCGTCCTCGCCGGCGTCGGCGGCTTCGACGCCTACCCCACCGTCGAGATCGCCTCCGATCCCGCCACCCTCGCCTTCGCCGGCCTCATCGCCCTCTCGGGCCTCGCCCCGCGCCCATGACCGACCCCCTCCGCCCCCGATGACCGCCGGCCCGAGCCCGCCGAGGGCGAGGTCCGACCTCCCCGGGACGGATGACCTAGCTCACACCCCGGCGCTGCGGGTCGAGTCGCTCACCTACCGCTACCCGGGAGCGGCGGTGCCGGCCCTGCGCGAGGTCGCGCTCGAGATCGCAGCCGGCGAGCTGGTCCTGCTCGCGGGGCGCTCGGCCTGCGGCAAGACGACGCTGCTGCGCGCCGCCTGCGGCCTGGTTCCGCACTTCCACGGCGGCGAGCTCGAGGGCCGGATCGAGGTCGCGGGTGTCGACGCGATCGAGGCCGGGCCGGGGGCGCTCGGCGCCCACGTCGGCCACGTCGCCCAGGACCCGGAGACACAGGTCGTCTCGACCACGGTGGCCGCCGAGCTCGAGCTGCCGTTGGAACTTCAGGGCGCCAGGCCCGCCTCGAGGGCCCGGGCGGTCGAGGAGGTCGCCCTCGCCCTCGCCATCCCGCACCTGCTCGAGCGCGCCGTCGACACCCTCTCCGGCGGCGAGCTTCAGCGGGTGGCCCTGGCCGCCGCGCTGGTCACCCGGCCCGGCCTCGTGCTCCTCGACGAGCCGACGTCGCAGCTCGACCCCGTCGCCGGCGACGAGCTGATCTGGCTCCTCCGCCGCCTCAACGAGGAGTGGGGGGTGACCGTGCTGCTGGCCGAACATCGGCTCGAGCGCTGCCTGGCCGCCGCCGACCGCGTCGTCGCGATGGACTCGGGCGCCATCGCCTTCGACGGCGCCCCCCGCGCCTTCCTCGACTGGGCCGGCCGCTCCGACCCCGCCCTCGAGACCCCTGCCGCCCGCATGTTCTCGCTGGCGGGCCTGGCCCCCCTGCCCGTCGGCGTGAGAGATGCCCGAACTCAGCTCGGGCGGGTGGCGTCGGGTGAGGGGGGTCGAGGACCGACCGTGGATCGACCGCAGGCCCCCCTCGCCCGGCGACAGGACCCGCCCGCCCTCACCCCGCGCCACCCACCCGCCGCCACGCTCGGCGATCTCTGGGTCGAGCTCGGGGACGGGGAGGAGGCTCGGGAGGTCATCAAGGGGGCGGACCTAGAAATCGGTGCCGGAGAACGGGTGGCCCTGATGGGACGCAACGGGGCCGGCAAGAGCACCTTGCTGCGGTTGCTGGCGGGACTCGTCGAGTCGGTCAAGGGCAGGAGCACCGTGCCGAGGGGCATCGCGCTCCTCAGTCAGAATCCCGGTGACTTCCTCGTTCGCGAGCGCGTGGGCGACGAGCTGCCCGGGGACGAAGGGATGGCGGCGCTGCGGGTGGTCGGGTTGGAGCACACGGTCGACGCCGATCCCCGCGACCTGTCCGGCGGTGAGAGGCAGCGACTGGCGCTCGCGATCGCGCTGGCGGGACGGATGGACGGAGAGCAGCTGCCCGGTCTGGTCGCGCTCGACGAGCCCACCCGCGGGATGGACCGAGCTTGCAAGGACGACCTCTCCGAGCTCATCGATCGGTTGGCCTCGCGCGGGGCGGCGGTCCTCGTCGCCACCCACGACGTCGAGTTCGCCGCCTCGTTCGCCGAGCGGGTCGTGCTGCTCGGAGCCGGGACCGTGGTCGCCGACGCACCCGCGCCCGAGGTCCTCTCCGGCGGCTGGTACTTCGCGACCGAGGTCGCGCGGGTCCTCGACCTGGCGGGCGTGATCACCCCGGAGCAGGGGGCCGAGGTCCTCGGCGCCGGGGGCGGGGAAGGGGCCTGATGTCCTGGGAGCTGGCCAGCTTCGTCATCCTCGGCGTGCTGCTGCTGGCCGGGTTCGCCTGGTACGAGCGCTCGCGGCCGCCGGCCCAGGTCGTGGCGATGGTGGCGGCGCTGGCGGCGCTGGCGATCGCCGGCCGGATCGCCTTCGCCGCGTTCCCGAGCGTCAAGCCGACGACCGACATCGTCGTCTTCGCCGGCTACGCGCTCGGGCCCGCGGGCGGGTTCGCGGTCGGCGGCCTCACGGCGCTGGTCTCGAACATCTGGTTCGGCCAGGGCCCCTGGACCCCGTGGCAGATGGCGGGCTGGGGAATGTGCGGATTGATCGGCGCGGCGCTGGCCCTCGGCGGTCGCAACGTCGGCCGTTTCACGCTCGCCGCCGTATGCGGTCTTGCAGGCATCCTCTACGGCGCCTTGCTCAATTTCTCCCTGATGGCAACATATGGGGGGGATCTCAGCCTCGAGCACTTCCTCGTCCTCGAGTCGAGAGCGATCCCGTTCGATGCAGCCCACGCAATCGGAAACGTCGTCTTCGCACTCGTCGCAGGCCCGGCGATGATTCGCATGCTCGTCAGATTCAGGGAACGGTTCGAGTGGCGGACCCCGGCGGTGACCGCCTCGCTGCTGCTCGTCCTGGCGCTGGCGAGCGCGCCGACCCAGGCCTCGGCCGGCAGCAGCGAGGCCGCCACCTGGCTGATCTCCGAGCAGAACTCCGACGGCGGCTGGGGGTCGGCCCCCGGCAGGAGCTCCAGCTCGGCGACCACGGCCTGGGCGGTGCTCGGGCTCGCCGCCGACGGCCGCAACGCGCTGGACGTCGAGCGCGGCGGCAGCTCGCCGGTCGACTTCCTGCGCTCCCAGGTCGGCTCGATCAACAGCGCCGGCGGGCTCGCCCGCACGATCCTCGCGCTCGAGGCGGCGGGCGTCGACCCCCGCGGCTTCGGCGGGCGCGACCTCGTCTCGGCCCTCGTCAAGCACCGCCGCAGCGACGGGTCCTACGGCGAAGGGCAGGGATGGCCGGGGACGACCTCCTACGCGATCGTCGCCCTGCGGACGGCCGCCGGCGGCATCCAGCAGTCGATCTCCTGGCTCGGCAAGGTCCAGAACCCCGACGGCGGCTGGGGCGACATCGTCGACGGCCCCAGCAACGCCGACGTCACCGGCGCCGTGATGCAGGCGATCCCCAACTCCAAGCTCGCGCAGGCGGGCGGCTCCTACCTGCGCAAGCACGCGCGCAGGGACGGCGGCTGGCCGCTGGCCGGCTCCGGCCCCTCCAACGCCCAGTCGACGGCCTGGGCCGCCCAGGGGCTGATCGCGATCGGCGCCGACGCCGGCCCGGCGCTCGACTTCCTCGCCTCGATGCAGGAGTCCGACGGGCACTACCGCTACTCGGGGGGCGAAGACCTGACCCCGACCTTCGTCACCGCCCAGGTCCTGATCCCGGCATCGGGCAGCTCGCTGCCGGTGCCGGTGCCGGCCCGGGAGCCGGAGCCGGCGGCGACCCCGGAAACGACGGTCCCGCTGGCGCCCTCGTCGCCGAGCGCGCCGGCGCCGATCCCCGGCGTCGAATCGCTGCCCTCGACGCCCTCGGCCGGTCCGGCGCCCGAATTCGCCTCGCCGCCGGGATCCGGCGGCGGCGGCTCCGGCGGCACCGGGCCGCTGGTCCCCGAAGTCTCGGCGACCGGCCCCGGGATCGTCGCGCCGCCCGAGCAGGAGGAGGATCCGGGCCTGACCGAGGCCGCGCCCGCCTCCGCGGTCGACGACGCCGGCTCCGGGGTCTCGCCCTGGGTTCCGATCGGGATCGCGCTCGGGCTGACCGCCCTCGCGGTCGCGGTCCCCTGGGCGCTCGGGCGTCGTTACGCCTGGTAGGGCCACCGGCCCGGATATCTTGGTCGCGATGGACGTAGAGACGGCGGTCCGCACCCGCCGCACCCACAAGGCATTCGGGCCCGAGCCGCTCTCGCGGGGAGAGGTCGAGGAGCTGCTCGACCTCGCACGCTGGGCTCCGAACCACCACCTGACCGCGCCCTGGCGATTCCGCGTCGTCGGCCCGAGCGCGCTCGGGCGGCTCAAGGACGCCGCCGGCCCCGAGGGGGCCGCCAAGCTCGATCGCGCGCCGACCCTGATCGTCTCCTCGGCGCTGCTGGGCGGCGATCCCGTCCAGGACGAGGAGGACCTGCACGCGACCGCGGTCGCCAGCTACATCGTCCTGCTCGGCGCCCACGCTCGTGGCCACGGCGGCTATTGGCGGACGCCGTCGCTGCTTCGCGAAGAGGCCGGCCGCGCCGCCGTCGGCCTCGGCGACGACGAGCGCTTCGTCGGGCTCCTGCACCTCGGCCGGCCCCGCCAGGGCGACAAGGCCCCGCCCGAGCGCCCGCCCGCCGCGCAGACGACCGTCTTCCTCGACTGATGGGGGCGAGATGCTGAGCCGGGCGGCAGCGATCGAGGCGATCGCCGGCCAGCGCTTCGAGGTCGTCGTCATCGGTGGCGGGATCACCGGCGCCGGGGTCGCCCTCGACGCCGCCTCGCGCGGCTACTCGGTGGCGCTGCTCGAGCGCGGCGACTACGCGGTCGGCACCTCGAGCCGCTCTTCGAAGATGGTCCACGGCGGGCTGCGCTACCTCCAGAACCTCGACCTCGGCCTCGTCCGCGAGGCGCTGTTGGAGCGCCAGCTGATGGTCCAGCTGGCGCCGCACCTGGTCTATCCGACGCCGTTCCTGATCCCCTCCTTCGGCGAGGACCGGCGCGATCGCAAAGTCGGCGCCGGGCTCAACATGTACGACGTCATGGCGACGACGCGGGTCGGCCGCAGCCGCCGCGAGATGCGCTCCTCGAAGGACGAGGACGAGGACTTCTACTGGTCGCCGGACCGCCACCGCACCGTTGACCGCGACGAGCTGCTGGAGATGGTGCCGGCGCTCGAGCCGCGCGATCCCAACGACGCCTACCTGTTCTACGACTGCCAGACCGACGACGTGCGGCTGGTCCTGACGGCGCTCGGCGAGGCCGAGCGCTTCGGGGCCGTGATGCTGAACGGGGCCGACGTCACCGAGATCCTCTCCGACCGCGGTCGCGCCTCCGGCGTCGCCTTCGTCGAGGCCGAGTCGGGCGAGCGGATCACGGTCGAGGCTGACAACGTCGTCAACGCGACCGGCGTCTTCGCCGACCGGATTCGGCCCGAGGAGGTGGTCGAGGAGGAGGACGTCCCGCGGATCAAGCCGAGCCGCGGCACCCATCTGCTGCTCGACCGCGAGGACATCTCGACCGGCTCGGCGGCATGCATCGTCCCGGCCGGGTCCGGGCGGATGATCTTCGCCCTGCCCTGGTACGGGCGGACGCTGGTCGGCACCACCGACAACGACTTCGGCGGCGACATCGAGCGCCCCCGGCCCGGCGAGGAGGAAGTCGACTACCTGCTCGACGCGGTCAACGCGTTCTTCGGCACCGAGGTCGCGCGCGGCGACCTGGTCGGCGCCTACGCCGGGGTGCGGCCGCTGCTCTCGACCGGCGACCCGAAGAAGTCGGTCGACATCTCGCGTAAAGCGGAGCTCTACGAGACGTCGTCGGGGATGCTGACGATCACCGGGGGCAAGCTGACGACCTGGCGGCGGATGGCGAAGGCGACGGTCGATCGGATGGTCGAGCGCGAGGGCCGCGAGGCCGTCTGCCACACCGCCGAGATCCCCCTCGGGATGCCCGCCCGGCCCGCGGACCTCGACGCTCCCGACGGCGTCGGCGACGAGTCGATCGCCCAGCTCTCGTTCCGCTACGGGCACGCGGCCCGCACCGTCCTCGCGCTCGCGCACGAAGACGGCAGGCTGGCGGCGCCGATCGTCGAGGGCCGTCCGGACCTGATGGCCGAGGCCGTCGTCGCCGCCCGCCACGAGCAGGCCCGGACGGTCGCCGACGTGCTCCTGCGCAGAACCCGCCTCGGCCTGGTCGCGGCGCCGCAGCTGCGCACCCCCGCGTCGGTCAAGCCTCTCGCCGCCGCGATGGGCCGTGAGCTGGGCTGGTCGCGGCGCAGGGTCAAGCAGGAGGCCGAGGCCTGGCCCGCCGCCGTGGCCGAGGCGGGAGTCGACCCCGCGGCCGGGGCCTGAACCGTTAGCCTGGCGCACCTATGACGAAAGCCGAACTTCAGTCCAAGCACCTGTCCGAGCTGCATTCGCTGGCCGCCGAGGCCGGGATCGAGGGATTCCGAATGCTCCCCCGTGAGGAGCTGATCGACGCTCTCGCCGACGGCTCCGGCGGCGGCGGTGGCGGCCGCTCCGAGCGCGGCGACTCCCGCGGCGGTCGCGGCCGGGAGCCGCGCGGCGGTGGCGGCGGTGGAGGCGGCGGCGGCCGCGGTCGTGAGCGCCAGCGCGGTGGTCGCGGGCGTGGCGGCGAACGTTCCGGCGGCCGCGGCGGCGAGCGTGAGGGTGGTCGCGGCGGCGAGGGTGGACGCGGCGGCCGGGGAGGCGAGCGCGAGGGCGGTCGCGACCGCGATCGGTCCCGTGAGGGTGGCGAGCGCGGTCGCGGCGAGCGAGAGCCCGCCCCCCGTGAGAGCGCCCCTCCGCGCGATGGTGGCGGCGAGCCGCGAGCGGAGACTTCGTCCGAGAAGCCGAAGCGCCGGCGGCGTCGCCGACGCTTCGGCCGTCGCGGCGGCAAGACCGTCCACGCGCACGAGATGCTGATGCCCGCGACCGGCGCCCGCCAGGCCCTGGTCTATGCCGAGACCCGCGGGGCCGCGACCGCGCTGCTGCGCGAGCTCGCCGCGGACCTCTCCGGCGGCAAGGGCCCGGACCCGGTCGCGCTGTTGGTCGACCCCAGCCCGGAGGAGCTCGCCGACTGGAAGCGCGAGGCCCCGAAGGCGGAGATCGTCTCGGCCGGCCAGGAGCGGCACGCCGAAGACGCTCTGGCCCAGGCCGCCAGGCGCGCCGAAACGGGCGAAGCCGTCGTCCTGCTGATCGACTCGCTGACCCGCGTCGGCGAGGAGTTCGGCGGATCGAAGGCGGCCAAGGAGCTGTTCGACGGCGGCCTCGCCTCAGGTGGCGCCGGCGGCGGCTCGCTGACCGTGATCGCCGCGCTCGAGCGCCCGGCCGACTAGCGAGGTCGGTCGATCGGCCGGGGGTTCTCGGTCGCGACCGCGTTTGAGGCGTTCGCGCGCGGCTGCCGCTAGCGGCGGTAGGCGATCCGGCGCCAGCTCGGCTCTTTGGAGAGCTCGATCAGCTCGTTGCTGCGGTCCGGCTGCACGTATCCGAAGGTCTGGGTGCGCTCGTCGAAGACGATGTCCAGCTCGCCCTCCTTGACCCGCTGGTCGAGCCAGGCGCCGCGGAAGACGAGTCGGCGGAGCCAGTGGACGAGGCTGCGATTGGCGGGGCCGACCAGCTCCTCCCAGTTCTCGTTGATGTGTTCTCCGAGCTGGGAGTGGGGCTCGGCGATCTCGCCGCTGACGGCGAGGTCGAGCAGGTCGTCGAGATCCTCCTGGCTGAGTCCCTGGGCGACGAAGCCCAGTTTCACCGCGGCCTGCTCGACCCGCTGCCCGAAGTCCTGCTCGTTGAAGGCGAATCGGAGCTCTCCGTACTCCAACACGTAGTCGGAGCCAGACTCATAGTTCCCTCTGCGGGTCGTTTTCTTATCCATGTGAGTTGAAGCCGTTCGCGCTGTCGCAAGCCCGGCGAAAGCGCTGCCTGATCATGCCGATCATCGTAGCCACGTGCCCGCCCGGGCCCGTGCCTGAACGACGGGTTGCACGGACCGGGGGGCGAGGGAGCCCTCGGCGTCCTCTGGACGTCGAATGCCGCCCTCGCCGAGCCCACGGCGCTTTCGAGGCCTGCCCCGCGCCGAAGTGGGCGCCACCGCCGTCCCCGTCGCCTCCGGGCTGGGGGTGCGTCTGCTCGGCCTCGCGCACCTCGACCGCGAGCGGGCCGGGACCGGCCTCCTGATCCCGCGCTGCGCCAGTGTCCACACGTTCGGGATGCGATTCGCGCTCGACGTCCACTTCCTCGACGGCGAGCTCGAGCCGATTGCCGTCGCCCGCAACGTCGGCCCCCGGCGGATCGTCTCGCAGCGAGCGGCAAAAGCGGTCCTCGAGCTTCCCGCCGACGGGGGAGAACCGTCGCCCGGCCGCGCATAGGCAATCGCCATGCTTCCCGAGAGAGAAGAGATCGCGACCGTCGTCGTCTGCGAGGACGACGAGCCAACCCTCAACTTGCTCTGCGACCACCTTCGCGCCGACCGCTACCGGGCGCTGCCGGCGCCGAGCGCATCCGACGCGCTTCGCCTCTGTCGCTACAACCAGCCCGACCTCCTGCTGCTCGACCTGGCGCTCCCCGACGCCTCGGGGCTCGACGTCCTGCGCGAGATCCGGGCCGCCGACGGAGCCGACGCCCGTTTCGACCCGCGCCTGCCGGTGATCGTCCTCAGCGGCATGGGCGACGACGCCGAGCGCGTGCGCGGATTCGACTGCGGCGCCGACGACTACCTGGTGAAGACTTCGGCGTAATTGTTTGCCGCCTGTTCAAGCGGTTTACGAGCGAGAACCGGGCGCATCCTCTCGTCATAGCCTTCGATGGCCTGTTGGCTGATGATCGGCTCGATCCATGTCTCGCCGATCAGCTCGACGTGGGTTTCCTCGGGAAGCCCACGGTGCAAGACGAAGCCGTCAAAGAGGCGCAGCAGCGCGGAGCGCACCGCTAGGACGCCGTTTGCGTCCTTCACGGCGCCGCCCACAGCGGCGCGGATGCGAGCCAGCTGCTCCAGAAGCTCCTGCTCCAGGTCGCTGAGAGCTTCGCCCGCCTCAATCTCGATCAGGTGAGTCCCTAGGCGCTCAACCTCGGATCGGGCCGCATCGCGCTGGGGTTCAAGTTCGGTCTTGAACTCGATCCAGTCCTCCAACGGGAGGCCGCCACTTGAGTAATCACCTTTGACCCGCACCAGCCGCTCTTCGGCCATGCGCTCCTCCTTCTCGGCGGCGGCGAGGAGCACTCTGACCTCGGACACGCGGCGCTCTAGTGCCGTTGTCAGCTGCTCGCGGCTCGCCTCCATGTCAAGCCCCACTTGCTCAAAGTAGGCATACACGGCCGTATCGACCAGCGCTCTGTCGATTGGCGCCATCGTGCACGTTTGGGGGTCGCGGTGGCGCCCGTAGCAGCGGTAGGTCTCGCGCACGCCCTGGGTCCGTCTGGGCTCGGTGCGAGGGATCATTGAGGCCCCGCAGACCCCACAGCGCAGGAAACCCTTGCGGAAGAGGTGCTGCCCCGCGCTTGGTCGACCGCGCTTGTGCGTGCGACGCTTGGCCTCGCGCAGCACCTTTGCTTCCTCGAAAATCTCGCGATCCACAATCGCCTCGTGCGTAGCCTCGATCAGATGCTCGCCATCACGGATTAGTCCGGCGTAGACCGGGTTTGCGAGGATCACTCGCAGGGTGCCCTGGTGCCATTCGCCTCCGCGCCCCGTTTTGATTCCGTCGGCGATCAGGTTGCGGGTGATCCCGAGTTGACTCTCACCCGCGAGGTATTCGGCAAAGATGCGCCGCACCACCGCCGCCTCGGTGGGGTCGGGGACCAAGATTTTCTCGTCATCTGAGTTGCGCTGCCAGCGGTATCCATAGGGACGAGAGCCGATGTACTTGCCCAGGGCGCGCCGACGGGCGAGTCCTGCCCGCACCGCTTCGCCCTTCCGCCGAGAGTCCTCTGAGTTTCGCTCGCCCATGACCACGGCGAGGATCGGGCTGTCGAAGGTCGAGTCATCCTGAACCGAGCGCAGCCTGACGCCGGCGCGGCTGGTCTCGAAGAACAGCTCGGCGAGGTGGCGGGCCTGCTTGCCGTCGCCGCGAGCGAGGCGATCAGAGTGCTGGCAGATGAGATTGGCACCGGCCTCGGCAGCATGGCTGAGAGCTGCGGCAAGTTCTGGACCCCTGTTTCCCTTCCAAGCACTTGCCGCCTCATCGAAGTATTCCCCGATCACCGTGAGACCTTCTCGCTCGGCGAAGGCGCGACCGTCGTCGAGCTGCGTAGGGATCGAGCCCTTCTTGTCCTCGGTGGACTTGGCGGCGTAAAGAACGGCTGGGATGCCGAGGTCACATGGCACGGTTCTTCCTCCTAACGACGGGCCTTGGCGCGGGGCAGGCGCTTCGGGGGCTCCTTCAGCGATCTGTCCCTGACCTTAGCGTCAGCGGCGGCGTGGCTGACCGCGGCGAGAATTGCCGTCGTGTTGGAGGGCTCGCCTTGCTCGCGAAGCTTGGCGAGGTCGCGGCAGAGCTGCCGATACTCGGCAACCGTCGGAGTGATCTCGATCCGCGGCCTGGGTTCTTTCACGGCTCGACTGGTGAGCGTCGTACCCTGCTCACCCTCCTCGCCGTTCGCCCTTGAGCGGTTCTGGTTGCTAGCTCGGGAGGCCATCGATCTAGGCTGTCCTCTCGCGGCTCGGTGTGTATTGCTGGGGCCCATTGATGTGGCAATGGTCGAGCTTGCGGGAGGACCCAAATGGAGGGTTCATAGTGTGTCGGGGGGCGAGGTTGGGGCTACTTGGCGGCGGGGGGATCGCCTGAGAGCGCCTAATCGGCGCAGCGCCCTTCCGTTGCTTTTCGCCCTTGGATGGAGTTCGAGCGTCCTTGCGTGAACGACTTTGGAGGTGACGATTGATGCTGGGCTTCGGAGTCGTCTGGCTGGCGGGTTGGCGGTCGTTGGTCAGGTGACCGGGGCTCGATTTGGTCTGGGGGCTCATCTAGCCACCGCCTCGCCGATCGCGATGAACTTCTCAGCTTTCACCGCGTAGACCGCGCGCTCAACCGCTTTGCGCGTCAGCCCCGGCGCGCAGAGGTAGTGGACCTCAGCGATCAGGCGCGAGCCGATCGCATGGCGCCAGGCTCGGATCAGTCCCTGGAGGCGGTATGGCGCCTTTGGCGTCAGCTCGACCTCAATCGCGATCGTCCCCTCGTCTGCGAACACAGCCAGGTCAGGGCGGTGCAGGCGCTCGCGACCGTGGAATTCGCCGATGCTGGCGCTGGCGATCGACTTGCCCGCGATCTGCTCGGCGAGGACCAGCTCGCGCTCGCTGAGGACCTTGTCGTCGCCGTAGCGCTTGCCGACCAGCTGCGCCGTACTGACGCAGCGCAGTGTGTGGTCGACGGCGCCGGGCGATGCCGGCGCCAAGGGCAGGCCGAGGCCCGCGTAGCGAAGGCCGGCGCGGGTGGCCCGCAGAAGCCCCGGCTCCGAGCAAAGAATGTCGAGGCGCTCAAGCAGGCCAGCCTCGATGCAAGCCGCGACGCGGCGGTAGGCGGCGGTGCGTCCAACTCCCAACTCGGCCATCGCGTGGCGCATCGCGACGACGCCGTGGCGGCCGACGAAACGGACCAGCTCCTGGTCGCGGTTGCGCGGCGGGGCGGGCGGGGCGTCTTTCGCGAGGCTTTCGGCCATCTGGGGGCAAGACGCACCACAGGGCTCATTCGTCCCCGGTGGCTCTGGCCCTGCGGTGCCTACGCCGCTCCTGCGGCTGACTGCTTGCTGAGACATCGGTGACTCCGTCCCTCGATGGGTTGACGGAGGCCATCACGCACCGCAACGACGGTGCCAAGCTAGGCCGGAGCAAGACAGCGGGACGGAGGAAGAAGGCGATGCAGTCAGCCGCAGGCCGTCTCAGACGATTGACGCGGACCTCTCCGAGAGAGGGAACAACAGCTGATTCCTACAGCCACCACGGCTTTCTAAAGGACTCCTAAAGCCGATCACGCCCCAAACACGGGCCAACACGAGCACTCTCCCTGTCCAGACTCTTACGCCTCAACTCCGAACCGCCTCGCCCGACTCCAGATTCCCGCCTCTTTTCCTCCGTCCCTCCGTCCTGCACCCGCCTCCTGTTCGGCCTCAACCCCGCCTGCCTTCTCCGGCTCCAATCCGATTCGCCCTCATCACCACTCGCTCCTCCGCAACAAACGCACCACCGCGCCGCTTGCCTTGCCCCCAACCGCAATCCCGGAACCCGACCACGACCGCTCACCACCTAATGCATTTCTCCATGGTGAGTGGGCGTGGTCGGGTTCCGAGATAAGGCCCCATCCGGCAAGGCAAGCGGCGCCAGGGTGGACCGCTGGTCCACAGCGCAGTCCACCGTGTCGTCCACAGGGTTTCGCGCCCGGTAGAGCGCAGAGCGCCGACCTACTCGCACAAATAGCGCCTCGCTAGGTCCGGCTGTCAACCCCGAAGGGGTCGGGCGCGAAGCGCCCTTGACAGCCGGCCGCGAGGCGCTTCAATCGCAGGTAGGTCGGCGGGGCAACATCGCCAGTGGATGAAGTCGACGATCCGTTGCGGGTTGGGGGTGTCTCAAATGGCGAGCGGCGGCACGGCCCCGCACTATGTTGTGATCGCTTTGATAACTGTCCCGCGATGGAAAGACGAGATAGGCCGATCAACCAATCACCCATGCGCATGCCCTCGACCTCATTGAGGAGTCGCAAGCGCAAGAAATGAAGGACGATCGCTCTACAAGCGGCGTTGCTCGAAAATTTCTTCAGCTCGATCGCTGAGCGTCCCGAGGGTCGTCCCAAGGCCCTCAGAAACTCGAACCAGCATCTCGAAAGACGGATTTACGGCCCCGCGCTCCAACGTCGAAACATAGGGGCCGCTCATACCTGTGCGGGCTCCTAGCTCAGCCTGACTCAGCTCCGCGCCTTGGCGAAGCTCGGAAATCGCATCTCCCAGCGCGCCCAATCGAGGCGTACGTGGCCCAAGCGTTCTCTCTCGCGGCAAACCCGGTTTCCCCTTGTTCTTCCCGTTCCTGCAACTGCGACCCTGCTACGCGCGGATCATCTCAAATTTGCGCGGTCCTGCGCGGCGCTTCCGTTATACGCTGTAGCGTTATACGAGTTCACTTGTATCGCGCCTTCCGGTTCAACCAGCCGGGGCAAGGGGGCAGCCGATGAAGCGAGGATCGTGGAGCGGGCCACGACCGAGCGCAGCGACCATCGCCGCGGTTCTATGCGTTGCCGTGGCCATCGTCACAACAGCGCTCGGGTCTTCGTCTGTCCAAACGGTTGCGGGTCGCCGGTCTGAGCCGCAGCGCAAGTGCATCCGTCAAAGCTCGGCCCCAAACGTTTGCTTCGATACGCAAGCGCGAGGTCGGGTCCATGGGGTTAAGGCTGCTGCCGATCGTTGCGCGAGGGCGAATGGCTACCTTCCAGACCTCGCGCAGCTTGAGGCCGCTCTGCCGGCTGTCGAGATGGAGCGCCCGGCGGAGCTGTATACCGACAGCTATCGCTTTGGCAGCGGAGACGGGGGGCCTGTCCCGAGGACACTCGTTGCGAGCTCGACGAGTAGACGATGGGTCGTCGACGAATCCTGGCCTGGTTCAAGTCACAGAGCCGGCTTTCGATTCATTTGCTTTTACCGCTGAAACTCTGCGCTTCCGGTCGTGTTCTACGGTTTGGCGATATTCGATTCAGGCGCTAATCTCTGCCTAGCAGGGGAGCTACTGAGGGGGATCAGGATGAACGTCAGTTTTCGGAGGTCGGGGCAGTCGAGTTTCACCCGGGTCAGCTTCGTGATTAGCGGGGTATTGCTGCTCGTCGCTGGCGCGATCCCTGCAACTGCCGCTGCTGAAAAGTGTCAGCCAGGCTTGGTGCGTGACTATCTAGCGCCGCTCTCCAAGCTCCCGCATGTGCCGACCCTTGAATGGTCAAATACGAATCTGCCCTTCGGGCCTGATGGTCTGGTGCTCATCAAGAAGGCTGCTGCGCAACGCGGTCAGCCCCTCGTCCCGGTCCAGGCTTCGGGGGACCTGGGACCCGAAGAATCCGCTCTCGGATACGAACTTCGAAACGATTCCTTTGTGCGGTCAGGACGACTTCAACTCAACTGGAAGGTGCAAGCCCAGCTCGCCCTCATGCGCCACGGGCCGAAGCCCATCGCAACTCGAACAAGGCGAATCGGTGCTCTGCGACGCAACCACGGGAAGCAGTTTCAGGTCCCAGTCCCCACCTCATCTGGGATCTATCGACTGGAAATACGATTTCGCGCTCGCGGAGGAAAGCTCATCGGGCGCATAGGCGAATACTTCCGAGTTCTCCCGGCGAGCTACGAATCCCAAATCACTCTCAGCGCACAGAACGTCCGGCTCGGCGAAACACTCGACGCCTGCCTCGAAAATCTCGGGACCCAGGCCTTGTACTTCGGACCGAACCGGCAGATCGAAGTCTTCGACGGAGTGGCCTGGAAGCCCTCACCGATCGATCCCCCGGCGCCGTCGACCGCCAGTCTGTCGATCCTGGCGTCAGGGCGCCGGATTCCACTGATCTCCTTCACTGTGCCCGCTGATGCGGCACCGGGCACGTACCGGTATCGCTGGCAGGCAGAAGGCGGACTCACTTTGGCTCCCGAGTTCCAGATTGTGCCCTAGTGACTCAGCCTTTTGGCCAACTCGTGCACTCGATACCTAGTATCGACGATTGACGATATTTCGTATTACGTTCTAGGCTGCGCGCGCTACTGAGTGCCGTGGTCCGGACTAGAAGCGGGCCACCGAGCATCGTCCAGTCAAAGCGCGACGGCGGGAGGCGCCATGCGACTTCAGAGGAACGAACTTCCATGGCAGCCGGCAGGTCGGAATGCGCTGGCCGCGATCGGTTTGCTCGCGATCAGCCTTGTTTGCTTCGCAACCTCGGCACCCGCTGCGGAGATTTCACCGATCGACAACGGGCTCAATAACCCGGTGTTGCCAATCGAAGTGGAGTCTTACGCCGCCGGGCACAAGGTTTCGGAATCCGTCGCGCTGGAACGACTCGAACTCCAGCATCGTGGTGTCGGCATCGTCAATCAGCTCAAGGCTCTAGAGGGGAAGGAATACGCGGGAGTCTGGTTCGACAACGACACTGGCGAATTTGTCATACCGGTGCTGACCGATGCGGCGGTCAAGCCCATCGAAGCCACCCTAGATGCGGTCGGGCTTGGCTCTAGCTTTCGGACTGCGCCAGCTCAATACTCTTGGGCCGAGCTCGAAGTCGCGCACAACGAGCTCGATCAGCAGCTTCGTAGCGAGATCCAAAGTGATCTTGTCCAGACTGGACTTGATCCAGCGACAAATTCAATTGTCGTCAGTGAAGCCCAGGCGGCGGGCGATCTCGGGTCAATTCGTGAGGCTGCCCTAGCCAGCGACGTGTCGGTTGAATTGCGGCAGGCACCGGTCGACCGGTTCGAGCCGGAAACGTCCGCGTGCGCCCAGCACATCCGCACGGTCAAAGACGGTCCGGAAGAACCGTGGATAGAAGTTCCGTTCTGGACCTGCGACAAGCCTATTCGCGGCGGCGCCGCCATTGAAGCAATGCCCGAAGAATTGGAACCGCAAATCTGCTCCGCAGCGTTCAAGGCGCTGAGCAATAGCGGGGGGCAGCCGTACGTCCTGACGGCCGGCCATTGTGCCAATCGCCCCAATTGGCACAACGAAGGTTGGCGGGCTCCGAACAGCGCTGACTCAAAAGAATATATGGGGTACATGACCCCGGCGGCAACGAGCTTCCCCGTCCACGACTGGGGCGCGATTCGTGTGTATTCGTTGGGCTACTGGTACGAATCCGTGTGGAACAACCCACTGGTCAGCTTCTTTGGCTTCAACGAAACGTGGCCAATCGAATACGAAAGTTCGGCCTTCAAGGGGCAGGAACTTTGCCACACAGGGGCTCGAACTGGGTCAAGCTGCGCCGTCGTAAAATTGGTCGACAAGACGGTCAACTATCTGGAAGGAACTGTCTATGGCCTGACCGAGGCGACAGAAGGCCCTTATCTCTGCAACAACCACGGCGATAGTGGGGGCGCTGTATGGAGCGGGTACACGGCCCTCGGCATGACTTCGGGGGGCGAAAATCTCGGGTCGTGCGGAACGTCCACCAGCTTGTGGTTTGAGGAGGTAACGCGAGCTGCGGATAGTCTCGAAGTGCACGTCGCAACTCGGGTCGGAGCGAAACCTTACGCCGAGACTCGGGGATCGACCAACGTCGAAGGCTACAAAGCGACTGGTCTAGCCAAAATTGATCCAAACGGACTGCCTACGGAATACAAGTTCGAATACGGGACAACCAAATCGTACGGCAGCTCATCCTTCTGGGCCAGCGCGGGCTCGGGCTATCAAACGTCGGAACTGTCCGCGGTGCTGCCGTTTCTCACACCGCATACGGAATACCATTTCCGCGCCGTAGCGACGAATGCGGCTGGGACGGTCTATGGCGACGACATGACGTTCGAAACGCTCAAAGTTGCTCCCAGCGTCACGACGACAAGGGCAACCGGATTGACAGCCACTCGGGCAACTCTGAATGGCACCGTGGACACGGCTAGCCAATCAACGGGCTACCAATTCAAGTATGGCGAAAGCTCCCATTGCTGCTCCTCGACGAGCTATGAAGTCCTCTCACCCCAGCTGCTGCCGGTCAAAGTCTCAGCCGAAATCTCCGGGCTGAGCTTCGGCGCGACGCGCTACTACAGCACCTGGGCGAGCAATGGCTCAGGGGAAGTCTTGGACAGCCACGAAGAGGTCTTCACCACTGGCTGGTCCAGCGAAAGCACGAATCTCGCGACGAACGACCATCTCGAAGGCATCTCCTGCACGACCATCAACGATTGCACGGCTGTAGGGAACCTCGGTCCTGAGCGTCTAGCAAACGGCAAATGGACTCAGCAGACGGTCGGCGCCCCGAAAGAAGGCTCGTCCGCGCGCTACTACAACGTGTCGTGCGAGACCGCGACCTGGTGCGCCGCGGTGGGTCGTTTCGTCAAAAGCAGCACGCCCTATCCACTGGTAGGTATATGGGAAGGCTCAAGCTGGAAAGCCTATGAACCGGCTCCGCCGGCGGCAGGAAATGCTCAGCTGAATGGGATTTCCTGCGTCTCAACAAGCTTCTGTGTGGCCGTGGGCTACTACACCGAAAGCGGAGTCGGTCGCCCGCTGGCCGTTCAGTGGAACGGTTCAACCTGGAGCAATATGTCGATGCCGAAAACGGCCAGCGCTGAACTCCGCGACATCGATTGCTCGTCAGCTGAAGCATGCACTGCGGTTGGCTGGGGTAAAGCGACCGACTACGACGCCGCTGCCTATCGGTGGAATGGCTCCACATGGACGGAACAGACTCCACCGGCAGTTTCTGGTCAAAAAGATTCTTGGCTCGAGGGTGTCGGCTGTCCCACGGCCACGACTTGCATTGCGGTTGGCTTCTCATCCGAAGATCTGACCAACTTCTCGAAACCAAAGGCTCCTCTGGCTCAGCACTGGAACGGGACCGAAAACAAATGGTCCACGAAAACCACTCCCAATCCAAGCTGGATCGAAGGCCAAGCCAAGAAGCTGGAAGGCGTTTCGTGCACGTCTGCGACCAATTGCTTGGCTGTCGGCTGGGCAAACGGTAGCGAGAACTTCGCTGAGCGCTGGACCGGTAGCTGGGCGGTGCAGTCTGCCGCGCTACCGCCGGAAGGATTGGATGGCGAACTCTACGACGTGTCGTGCCCGGCGACCAACGCCTGCCTGAGTTCTGGCAGCGCAATCATTGGACCCAGTTGGTATGGCCTGGCTAGCTGCTTCTGCAAGACGCCGACGACGACCACAAAAGCAGCATCGAGCATCACACAGACTACGGCGACACTTAACGGCACCGTGAATCCCAACGGACTCGAAACCAAATATTGGTTCGAATACGGCCCAACGACGGCCTACGGGACCAAAACGGCAGAAACCAGTGCTGGCTCGGGCACCGCGAATGCCAGTGCCTCCAAAGGCATTACCGGCCTAGCGGAAGCTACGACTTACCACTACCGCCTGGTCGGGTCAAATTCCGAAGGGAAGAGCTATGGCGCCGATCAAACGTTTACGAGCGGCAACATTGCCGCGAAATTGGCGTCTCTGCCGATTATTGACCCGTTCAACGGCAAAGCCGTCGAAGGCTCCAACTTCGCCACCGACTGGTCCGCCTTGGGCTGGGCCGGTGGAACGACGCCGAAGGGGCAAAACACCGCGACCGGCTGGGGTCCATCGGACGCATCGCCAACCGTCAATGGAGCCTACTTCAAAACCATCTTTAGCGACACGGGAACGGGGGTCGCATCGGCCGCCACGATGTCGGTTAACCCATCCAACAACGAACGCTATTTCGCCGTGTGGGTCGACATGCCGAGCCCGAACACCGCCAACCGAAATGGGTACGAGTTCTTCCTGTACAAAACCGGCTACGACCTCTATAGCGCCGGCCTCCTCAAGTTCGTCGAAGGGGTCAGGACGGATCTCGTGGCCGAAAAAGCAAACGTTAGCTTCGCCAACGGCAGCTCGATGGCGATCGTTGACAAGGGAAGCACCGTCTCAGCCTGGATCAACACGGGTTCTGGTTTCACGCAGTTGATGAGTGGCACTGACTCGACCTTTTCGAGCGGAAAGGTCGGCGTTCAAGGCCAAGGCAATATCACTCGTTTGACCAATTTCAAAGCCGGCTGAATCTTTTCCGCGCCAATGTTGCATGGAAATAGCAGGCGCCGGTGGTTATTTGTGGTGGCCGTGGCTATTGCTGTCTTGGTTCTCGCACTAGCACTCACGCAGCACTGGGTGGTCTTTGAAGCGGGCGGTCCTCCCGAAATGCAACCGCCTCCCCCTAACTAGGCAAAGGCGGGACCCCAGCGACTGCGTACATCCAGGGCCGGATGCGTCGCGGGGTCACTGAGTCCCACGCGCAGAGTAGCGACGAGGGTCCGAACGAGGCACGCCTGCCCTCCCCTTTCAGGTGAACTCGATCGGCTAGGCGGGCCTAAGGCGGAAAATCACGTCGCGGCTCTATTCCTCCAGGTAGCAGCGCGACAACACCGCAGGTGCGCCACCGCGAACGATGAGTGTCAGCTCGCCATCTCGTACCACCGGAGACGAACTTGATCGAGTTGCGTCGATCGACCCTCACCGTCGTACTCGCACACGACCTCGATCGCGTCGAACGTGTCCGCGTGCGGGGTGTACTCCTCGACCACTTCAGCAACGCTGTCATCACTCGACACCGACGCTGGCCGTCCTGTGGTGGCACTCGCCGATACGATCGGGCCATGGTTGCCTGGCATAGCAATCACGGAATTCAGGCAGTCCGTCTCTCCGTTGACCCGTTGTCCGGGAAAACCACACCATCTCCCCGGCCGGGGGGTCCGCCGAACTCCCACAGGTCGTGACCGACTCCCTGGATCGCGTCACCGTCGCCTGGCTGCGCACTGGAGGGATCTACGAAGCCAAGGCAGTTCGCCTTGACGCGAGCGGCGATCCGGGTCCCGTTCGCACCCTGTCCCCGAGCGGCGTCGACGTTCTCAACCCGCGGATTGCGATTGACCCCCAAGACCGCGTCACTGTCACCTGGGAGGACTTTCACCAGCGGGTCCATGTCATGCGCATCGGGGCCGATGGCGCCGCCGGGCCAATCTACCCGCTTTCGGCTCCCGAACGGCTTGCGGGCCATCCCCAGGTTGCGGCCGCACCCGACGGCGGCGCCATGGTCGTCTGGACCCATCCCCCGGTTGTCTTCATCCTGCCTTTCGACGAATACCTCGATCTCGAATTCCAGACCGATAGCGACGTCGTTCAGGCCGCCTTCATCGAACCCCGATGGCAGCCTAGGTTCCGTCCGCGCAGTCTCCGCCTTTGGTCAGCAATCGATGGAGGCCCAGGTCGCGGTCGACTCCCAGGGTCTCCCCACGGTCGTCTGGCACAGCTTCGACGGCACCTTCTTCCGCCCTGACCACTTCACGAGAATTCAATCGAGCAGTGGCCTGGACATCGTCGACGGGGCTCCCGATTTGCCCGTCGAAGAGCCCCCCGTCCCCAAGCAAATGGCGCCTGGCGTGACCCACGAAGGCACGATGCGGCTGGCAGCGCGCTGTCGTCCGAGGTCGCCGGGTCGCCATTCGCGTCGCCTGGGGCGGAGATCTCACGGCGCGCTGCGAGGGCGAGATCGACCTCTTCGGCAGAGTTCGCCTCAGCACAAAACCGACACGACCACGACGACCGCTCCTGTCGAAGGGGAGCTATCGCCTTCGTGGAGGCGATAGCCGCATCGTCAGGCTTGGCCTTTCGCGGTTCGGACGGACGCTCAGTGTCCGGACTGGCCCCCCTGACAATCAAGGCTGTAGCACGCGGTCCGGGGATTGAGAGTCGCACTGTGTCGATGACAATCCCCCCGCCCATCCAAAGCACGATCACTCCCGATAGCAGTGATGGGTCTAGGTCGAGATGGGGCCAAACAATTGATGTAAGCCCAAGAGTGGAAAGTCGAGCTGGCGGCACTCCTCCGCTACCCGACCAAGGTTGGACAGCATGGTCGGCTCGGTCTCTGCGGTGAAGTTGACGTGGACGGCAACCCCATCGGCTCCGTTGCGCACCGCATCCTCGACACCGTTGAGAGATACCTTGTCGACGTGGTGGGAGAGCGTGGTACTGCAGGTCAGGTTCTGGATGAACCCAGCGTCTCCGAGCTCGGTGCTACAGCATCGGAGTACCCCCGGATAGCCGAGAACACTGGCAGCACCTGCCCGAACCGCCAGGTCCACCAGCTTGCCCGGATCGTGCAGCGCGCCGCGGGGACCGGAGATCAGAGCATCGTCCAGCGGCAACACGTAGGTAGGCCCTGAGCCGCCCATGATGCGCCGCAGGCGCCGCTCCTTGCCGATACTCACTCGCCCTCCAGGAGACGCGGTTCCTCCCGAATCAGGGTGGGATTCTCAGGATCCAGGCGTCGGTCATCCTTGAGGATCTCCACCCAAAGTCCATCTGGGTCCCGTACGAAAAACAGGTCCATTTGGGTTCTTCCGGAGGTGACGTCGGTGACCTCACCTAGCCCGGCGCTCACGATTTCGTCATGGGCGGCTTGGATATCCTTTACATGAAATGCCATGTGCTTGACCCCAACCTTGTTGAGGTCGTTCCCCACACCCGGTGGGGCTATCACGGCGGCGTCGGCGTAGCCGACCAACTCAAGTACGTGTCCCTGCTCGTTCTTCAGGTGAACGATAGAGAGACTCTCATCCGAAGCCTCCCAGGTGAGCACCTTTCGATAACCAAAGAATTCGTAGAAGACGACCGACCTATCCATGTCCGAAACGCTAAGCGCCGTGTGATGCGAGACGAAGTTCGACATATCCAACCATCCTATACCAATCATTCTCCGGTGACGCAGGGTCAGTGTTGTGACTCCAGGCAGGTGACGCCCTCCGCGCCCACCGTGGCAGAGTGCTCGGTGTTTGGGTCCATTTCAAACCGGTCGCCTGGGGTCAGTGCCATGTCGCCTTCGTGGAGATGGAAAACGATGCTTCCGGAAAGGCAACGGATCACGTCACGAAAGGGATGGGTATGCCAATCGAAGTACTCGCCAGGGGGACTCGACCATTCGTGAGCGACCAAGCCTTCGCCCGCGAACTCGGCGAGCAGCTTCCTTTTGGTGACGCGACCCCGGCTGCGGCGTTTTGTGAGGCGACTGCCCATGCTTCCCACGGCGTTACTCGCCTCCGATTGACCAAGCTCCGTCAATAACGAGGTTGGCGCCGGTCACTGCTGGCTGGCCGAGAAGGAACGCGCTGGCGGCCGCTATCTCCTCTGGTTCGACGAAGCGACCAATGGGCATCGTGTTAAGCCAATCGGAAATGAGCTCAGAATCAATTCGATCCATATAGGCGGTCTTGACGAATCCTGGGCTGATCGCGTTAATCGTCACTGCCGGCGCGTAGGCTCGTGCCATAGCCTTGGTCAGGTTGATGACGCCTGCCTTGGCGGCACAATAGGCAGCAATGCCGATCCGCGGAGACTCCGGCAAGCCTCGGACCGAAGCGATGTTAACGATCGCTCCCTGAGCAATCGGGCCCGCTAAGAACGCTTGTGACATCAGCGCCGTCGTAAGCAGGTTAGTGTGGAGCATGTCCACCCAGTGGGCCTCGGTCCAGCTGCCCGGCTCGGCCTTCCGGGTCGCCCCGGCATTGTTCACCAGGAAGCGAGGCTCTCCCATCTCGCGAGCACGCATCATGACTCGCTCCGCACCTGTGAAGGTAGACACGTCGCAGCAGCAATGGGCCGCGCTACCGCCTGCCTCTACGATCTCTTCAACCGTTCGGGAGCACCCGGCCTCATCGCTTTTCGAGTTGACCAACACCTGATGACCATCGGCGGCGGTACGAATCGCAATTGCCCTACCGATGCCCGTCGATGCCCCGGTCACTATCGCTACCGACAAGCGAAACCTCTCCTGTTCGCATTTCCGCGCGCGACCGTACCAAAATTTCAGAGCGCAACCGGAGTCGAGCGGGTGTCGGGACCAAACTCTTCGGTGAGCGGCCTTTGCACGCGGGAGCCAAAGGGCCGATCGCTCGCGCCGGAAGCAGAGGAGGCAAGACTAGGAGTCGAGTCGAGCAAATGGCGATGGTCAGCTGGCCGTCCGCATCACGCGCAACGCCGCCCGTCCCTCTGAAAGGCAGCGGTTGACCTTGGTGAACAGGTGCCTCAGCGAGGGTCGGGCCCGGCTTCGTGCCGCTCTCCGAACCGAAGGCCGGAGGTAAGGGTCAGCCCGGCATCTCCCATCCCAAGGCCTCGGCGATCCGACGAGCCAGCTGCTCATTCTCGTCAACCTCGCCCTTCGCATACGAGCGCCCCGAAATGCTTACCCGCATCTCGGGAAGCCCGATCTCCCACTCCGCATTGCGAAAGCTGCCACCTTCGCCATAGCGGGCGAGCTGGCTCAGTGTGATCACTTTGGGGTCTAGCGCATGGCTGCGAACCCGGGTCTGCGCCCCGGGCGTGCCCTCGCGCTCGACCTCTGCGACGTCGATCACGTAAAGCCTTGACTCGCTCGCGGCAACAATTACCGGAAGGCCATCCGCGAACTCGACAACGGCAGTCAGGGCGCCGTCTGGCAATGCGTCCTTTGCATGCCAAGAGGTCGCGGTGTTGACGCTATTTGCTTCATCCTGGTCGTAGTCGTCATGGTGCAGATAGAAGTCGGCGACGAGATCTCCCAGTCGCCAGGCTTGTCCTTCCTCCATCGCTCCTCCAATCCAAACTCGTCGCCGAGTCTCTGGGTCGTTGGTCAGGTTCTCTCGGTCAGCTCACGCTGATACTCAGCGAGCAGGTCCACGGTCGGCTTCCAGCCGGAGCGTAGGAAGAAGTGCCGGGACATCTCGACCGCCTGGCCCCGGCTCTCCGCCACAAGTTGGTCTCGGCTGAGCGTGACCGAGCTCTCGAGGCACTCGCGCCCGTAGCGATAGGGCTCGAAGAAGGACGCTCGCCGGTCATCGGCGACGATCAGTCCGCGGTTTTGCATGCCGTTGAGGCGGGCCGCGATCGTCACCTGCTCGGCATCGGCCTCCTTCAGCGCAAGCCGGGTTGCCAGCTCGAAGACCTCGGTCAGGTAGAAGAGGATCTCCCAGACCTCGATCACTGCGTTAAATCCCTCCGGTACCCGTGCCGCCTCCTGGCCCTCGCGCCAATCGGCGGAGATGGCGCGCAGTTGGGTGAACTGGCCGCTGGTGAAGTAACGCCAGGCCTCGTGGTGGGACACCATTTCCGCGTCGATGTCCTGGCCGACCCAGGCCTCGCCCCGCAGCAGCGGCTCGCGGTGGTCGATGAAAGGCACCGGCCAGCCCCGCATCCGCACCGCCGAGCGCATCAGGATCTCATCGAGCTCGCCATAGCCGAGCCGGTCCTCCTCAAAGGGCTCGGGGCGGATCGTCACCTCCCAGTGGCCCTTGGAACGGATCTTCTCCGTCACCTCACTCATCCCAGCCCGCCTCCAGCTCCGCTTCGAAGCGCTCCTCGTCGCTCGGCTCCCGCTCACCGGGTGCCAGGGCCACACCCGCCCTCTCGGCCGTCCTGATGTAGGCGCGCAGGCTCTTCTCGGTGGCGAGGTCGATGATGTCGCGCATCTCCACGTGCGAGGCGATCTCGGAGGTCTCCGGCACCTTGCGGGGGCGCACGTAGAGGGCTCCCTTGCGCAGCGCGTCGGGATAATCCTTCGCGCAGAGGTGGGGCAGGTCGGCGAACTCGAAGACCCGGATCACAGCGACGGTCACGCCGCTGGAGAGCTCGATCCCGGTGATGTCGAACTCCAGCGGCGGGTCGGCGTATTCGGCGAGCTTGCGGGCGACATCGTCGTAGGCCAGCCAGGAGGCGAGCTCCTCCTCGGAGAGCCCCGGCAGCAGCTTGTCGGGCTCGCCGTCGGCGATGCCGATGATCACGTGGCCGCCGTCGCGCAGATTGCCAAGGCCGAGGGCGGCGCGGGCGACCTTTGCGAAGAGGTGGGCGTCGGTCCGCAGGCCCGCTCCCTTCAGCTCCACGCCACGGCCCTCGTAGCCAAATTTCAGGTTGTCCTCGATCTCCTCTGCGCTCAGCACGTTTCCACCCTACGTCGAGATGTCTCGCATCTCACCCGGCGGCAGGCCCTTTCGCGACTCCCACAGCTCTGCGTAGCCAAAGATCTCCCCGGTCGCCTGAATCATCGCCTCGATCAGTTCGCTCAGGCTCGAGACCGGGATGCGCTCGGGCCTGCTCGGGATCGACCCGAGCAGGTTCTTGTAGGCCTGCTCGCCCTCGACCTCGATGTCCTCTATCTGCCAGGCAGCAAACATGTGCGCCGGCGACAGGTGCACCCAACCGGAGGTGGCTTCGTAGACCGGCTCGATCCAAGGGTGGGCCTCCTCGGCGTGTTCAATCAGCCGCCGGTCGGTCAACTTCCCTTTCTCAGCGTCCTTCAGTTCCCGGAACTCGCCGCCGCCGATCACGTGTAAGGCGATCTCATCAGCGCTCGGCGCAGCGGCCATGTAGGCCATTCGGGTGAGGCTGTCGATCTGCATTCGCAGTATCGGGGCAGCGACAACGAGATTCCAATGGTCGAATGCATCGATGAACCCATCGACCAGCTCGTAGGAGCGATTCATCACTGCGGCGACCATTAGATCGACTGTGTACAGGGCGCCGTCGTCCGCCTCCAAGAAGCGTTTGGCGAGGTCGACGTGGTGCACCCGAAGGCGATCGATGTAGCTGCGCGCATCGATCAGCTCGGGGTGGACGTCTGCTGGTGACCCTGCTGCGGCATCCCGCGGCTCGCGAAACGACTCAGGCAATGCACGGCTCCTTTCAAGCCTTCTGGTTGTGTCGGTCCCTATAGCAGCCTCCATATATAGCCGGACCACGCCGTTCCAAGGAGTCGCATTTCGTTCGGCGTTACCTTTTCCGTGGAAGTTACGAATGACGCGTTTGGGTTCTGAGTCACCAGGGGCGTTCCACACTAGGCTGCTCGCGTGGTCGACTCTCCCGACGAGCAGCTGAACCAAAAGGCCGAGATCCTCCGAGCCGGAACTCGAATCGTGGCGGCCGGTGGTGGCGCTTACCTGCAGCAATTCTTTGGTCCCGCGGCAGGAGCAACCGTCGCTCAGGTTCTTGCCGAGGTGGGGGAGGAGCTGGTCGGCGCCTTGCTGAAGTGGGAATGGCGGCGCATCCACCGCACGCTTCTGGGCTTCAAAGGTCAGGTCGACGAGCGAACAAGCACGGGCGATCAGGTCCGCCGGGAGATCATCGACCCGCAGAGCCCGGCCGCTGCGCAGCTTTTCGAGGCCGTAGTCGAAGCAGCCGCGCGTAGCGCCGAGGAGAAAAAGTGCGACCTAATCGCCAACTTCTATGCCTCTGTCGCCTTCGACGCTTCAATTTCGATTGACGACGCGCTCTTGTATCTGCGTCGGATTCGCGCCGCCTCGTGGCGCCAGCTCGCCGCCTTGCGCTACTTCGAAGACGAGGCCAGGATGCGCGAGCGCGAACTGGTGGGTGCCGCCGGCGCTGAGGGTGACGCTCGGATTCACCCCGCTCTCGGCATCGAGCTCTCCGAGGCGGCTAGCCGCAACCTTGAGCTGATCGGCATCGGTCAAGAAGATGGCTCGGTTTCCGATCCCTCGAGCGTTTTCGGTGGCGGCACGATTACCAGCGAGACGGTTGCCAAGCTGCGTGCCACCGGCCTTGGCCAAACGATCAGCCGCCTTGGCCACCTCGCCGATCTCGTAAGCGACGAAGAACTCGACGCTATCGCCGCCGATCTGCGCTCCGATCAACGTGCTGTTTGTGAGTAGGGGGAGGCGCGGAGTGCCCGCCGCTCTTCGTCGATCGGCGGTCTGTGAGAGCCGGCCCGGTCGATGAGCTCTGATGCCTCCGATCGTGACGCCGTGCGCCGGGCTTTGGTCGCGGGGCTTCGCTCCGAGCGCCTCGGCGTTCTCTGTAAGGACGAGCCGGGGCGCTATGAACTCGGCGGGGAGCGGCTGAGCCAGGCGCTGATGTCCTTCCTTGCCCTCGGCGATCTGCTCTTTCTCGCCTCCGGCGAGCTGCTCGCGCCCCTGCCAGCGATGATCGGCTTCTTCGTCTTGGTGATCGTCCTCGCGGCGCGCGTCTCGCCAACCGCCGGGGCGCTGGCGATCGTCTTCTTCTGGCTCGGGAGCGGCGCCTACCAGCTGCTCGCGGCTGGCCTTGACGCGCTCGCCGCCACCCACGGGTTGCCGGCTCTGGTGGTGATCGCCGTCATCGCCGCGCTCCGAATCGCGCGCTTCGTCCGCGGCGTGCCCCTGCTCTTGCCGGTCGTCCTCGTCATCCTCTTCGCGCCGCTTCTGACCGCCGATCTCTGGCAACTCGCCGCCGACCTCGAGGCGCCCGAGCTCGCAGCCGTCTTCTGCCTCGCCGTCCTGCCATTCCTGTTCGTCCTCGCGCCGCAGCTCTGGCGCAACGCCCGAAGCGCTTTTCTGCGTGCCGCCGAGGCCGTCGAGGAGGACGAGGCGGCGGTGGGGGAGGCCGCCGCGGCGCTCGAAAAGGTCGCCCGCGACGGCGATCCCGACCTGCCCGAGCGTGAGCGTCTGCTGGCGATCGTCGAGGATTGCTTCTCGGGCGAGGCGATCGGGCGCGAGGCGCCCGAGATCCAGCAGCGGATCTCGCGGCTCCTCGGTCGTCGCCTGCTCTTCAGCCTGGTGCCGCTCACCCTCGGGCTTGGCCTGTGCGTCACCCTCTACATCTACTTGGTCGCCTGGGCGATGATCCCGATCGGCACCGTCGAGGGCTGGATCGGCGCCCAGGTGCCCCACGAGACGCTGCCCCTCCTCGGCGACGTTCCCACCGGGCCCTACCTGCCCGCCTCGGTGCTGCTCGGCACCCTGGCGACAGCGATCTTCTTCGCCTTCGTGATCACCGACGAGGAGACCTACGCGACGACCCTTACCGACCTCCTCGTCCGCAAGCCCCTGAGACGCGCGGCGCTCTTCGCCCTGCCCTACTCGACTGTGCGGCACGAGTGGGGCGACCCCGAGTGAACCCATAGGGCCGGGCGAGCCTTTGGACGTTGTCCACCCAGCGCCCAGAGGCAGCCGCCCTTGTAGTTCGCCCTCCTAGTTCAGCGCTGTGCCGCTCTGCAGAGGAACTGACTGCAGTCGCCCGAGCGGGGATTAGACAGCCGCTGGTCACACATCAATTGCGGCTTTCCCGTCGAACGACAATCAAGGCAGAGTGGTGCTCGGGGTCGGATCCGCCTTTGGGCCATGCGCGGGCAAGATGTGCGCCCATGCCCGGCTGCAGCAGCTGTGGCGCTACTCGATTCCGAAGCCATGCCCGAGGTCCAGCTCACGCTGGATCTGGGCATGTCGCCTGGTTTCATGGTCCTCGGCATGCTTGGCGACACTCGCCTCCTGGGCGCGGCTCTGGGCCATCCGCTCGCTCAGGCGCTCGATTGCGCCGAGGTCCATCCCGGCCTCGCCGAGGTCCTCACGGGAGAGGTAGATGTTGGTTCCCTCGCGGGCGCGGCTGAGAGCGACGTAGGCTCCCTCGCGGTCGGTCTGCCATCCGCCGATCAATACCTCGGCGCTCTCGGCGGTGATGCCCTGAGCCTTGTATACGTGGACGGCGTAGGACAGGTTGAGCTCGGAGAACTCGGCGGTATTGACCTGGACCGCGCGCGGGTCGCGCTCATCGGTCTCGATCGTGACCCGGTCCTTGTCGCCATCGGTATCGAGGACGGTGCCGATGATTCCGTTCTCGATCCGTTTCTCACCTGGGATCTGAAACTGGGCGGAGAAGATCACCTCGTCGCCGGCATGCAGGCCGTAGGGCTTGCCAGGTAGCTCGACGCACTCTGAGCCGAGCTCGCCCGCGGCGGCGCGGCGCTCTTGAGCGAACGCGTTGATCTGGTCGCGCTCGGCGTTGGAGGCGTCGGTGATCATCACCGCCCGGCCATCTGGGAGTTCGCCCCTTGCTCGATCCCACTCCTCGACCATCGCCGCGGCAGCCTCGGTGCGGGTGTCGCAGACGTGGAGGCGGTCGTGGGCACGGTAGGCGGCGAGCGCCGGCCCCGCCTCCCCGCTGCGGACCTGCTCCCAGGCAGCTCGCTCCCAGTCGTGGTTGGCGCGGTGAACCTCGCAGAGCTCGGCGGAGGGGACCCGATCCTGGAGCTCAGCAAAGAGGCCGCCGGCGCCGATCGAGCCGAGCTGGGCGGCGTCGCCAGCCAGCACCAGCTTGGCCCGGCTCTCGGCCGTGAGCTCGACCAGACGCGAGAGGCGCTCGGTGTCGGCCATCCCGGCCTCGTCCATGATCACGACGCTTCGTGGGTCAAGCTGGATCCTGTCGTTCTTGACGCCATTGATCAGGCCGTCGGTCGTGTGGGAGCGATCGAGGTGGGCGTCCTCCTTGAGGCGCTGCGCGGTGGCGCCCGCGATCGAGGTACCGATCACCTCGTGACCCTCGAGTTGCCAGGCCCTGGCGGCCGCCGAAAGGACGACTCCCTTACCGGTGCCGGCGCGACCGACCAGCACCGAGATGCCACTGGCCCCGGTGATCGTCTCCAGCGCCCGGCGCTGCTCGACGCTAAGTGATCCGCGGATCTCCTTGCCGATCTCGCGACGCGCCTGCTTGAGGGATGCGTCGTCGAGTGGCGCGCCGCTCTCCTCGGCGCGCCGCTCGGCGATCTCGATAGTCGCCTGCTCCATCTCGCGCAGGCGCCGGGTGGTCCAGGTGCCGCCCTCGAGCCGGACGAGCTGGCCCGATCGCTCCAGCTCTGCGATCAGCCGATCGGCCTCCTGCGGCCGACAAGCTCCGGCGGAGATCTCGTAGGCCTTTGCGCGCAGCTCGCGCCCTTCGATTGTTGCCCGCTCGCGAGTTACCTCCTTCAGTAGCTCCCCGCGCAAGTCGACGTTCGGGCTCGACGCGATCGAGCGCTCACTGAACAGACCACCGGCGCGCTCGGCGCTCAACCCGTGCTCCTCTGCCACCGCCCGCCAAGCCTCGTTGACGTCGAATCGATCGGCGGCGCTCTTCGAGCCCCGGGTGGCGATCGTCAGCGAGCCGAGCTCGCCGGCCCGCGGCTCGCGCCCATAGCGCTGGCGGAAAAGGCGAGCGGCGCACTCGACGTCCTCGGCACGAGAGGACCAGCGCGAGGCCAGATCCTCGGGGACCCCACGGAGCTCAAAGTAGCGATCACCCGTGCCGGTGCGCCGCTCGATCGAGAGCCCGAGCTCACCCAGGTTGGCCGCCAGCTCGGCCCGGTAGAAGGCGCCGCTCTCGCGGGCGCTCCGGTAGAGGCGCCGCGATTCGATCGCCGCCAGCTTGCCGTCGTTGCGCTCGGCGGCGAACAGCAGCAGGTGGGAGTGGAGCTGGGGGTCAGGCACAGCGCCGACATTGGCGTCGCGCGCGAGGCGGCTGGTGGTGTGGACGAACTCGGCCCCGAAGAGACTGCGGGCCCGCTCGAAGCGCACGACCCCGTTCGTCTTTCTCCTGACGAGTGAGACCTCGCGCTCGGTCCTCGCCAGAGCACTTGCCACGGCCTGCTTATGTGCAGCCTCGAGCTGGGCGCGGTGATAGGGACCCGAGGCCGCCCAGAGCGCCGAGACCGACTTCGGAGGGGCGAGCATCAACTCCACTGCAGCGACCCGGGTGCCGTTGGCGCCGGCCGGGCGCAGTGACTCGCCGGTCAGCGGGGAGAGTCCGTGCATCACCTGACGCAGCTCTGCGCGCTGGACGGTGCCCTCGGGGTCGAGGCCGAGGGATTCGAGCAGCTCGGGGGAGCCGTGCCAGCGGCTCGGCACCGTTTGGTCCGGGTCGACCTCGGCGGTGTAGTAGTCGCCGCGGGAGGCGGTGGAGGTCAGGTAGTGGGCGTAGCGGGATGCGGAGTCACCGGGGATCTTGTGGGTGGTTTGCATCCACCCGAACGTAGGTAGGCGGCGATCGGCGCTCAAGAGCGACGATGAATCGGCGGCTATCGGCAGCTACCTAAATGCAAATAGCTCTGAGAGGTGCGTCTAGTCTGCGCTGTTCGCGGTAGCAACGGAGGTCACAGCAGGGCGGATGGCGGGAGTGGGGGGTAACAGGCGTTTGTGAGCCCCGAAGGGGCGTTCGGATCTCTCGGCGATCGGATCGCAACGGCAGTGGCTGGTGGGGTCGCAGAAGTTGTGATGACAAGTAAGCTGGTGCCTTCGGCCACCGTAGTAACCCGAGAGGAGTCAGGAATTGGCGCAGGCACTGGACGTCGCACGCAAGATGATCATTGAGGCGATCGCGGATCTAGACGAGGAGCGTGCGCGCCTCGAGCGGGCACTGAGCGAGCTCGGCGGCAGCAAGGTCGCGCGCCGCTCACCTGGCCGACCTCGTGGCCCGAAGGGCGGCGCCAAAGGAGGTGGCCGCAGGGCTGCTCCTACCAGGCGCCGCAAACGCCGCGGCGGCGGCCGTTCCGCCCAGGCGGTCAAGTTGATCGAGAAATCGCCGGGAATCACGGCCGCGGAGATCGCCAAGAAAATGAAGATTCAGCCCAACTACCTCTACCGGGTGCTGAGCGAACTGGCGAAAGAGGGGCGGGTCAAGAAAGAGGGGCGGGGCTACCTACCTGTCAGCTGAGTGAGGTCGCTTCCTCTTCCAGCTCGACCAGCTGCCCTGCCTCGGCCGACCTTGACCGCGACCAGGGCCGCATTGTCGCGGTAACGGCTCGACTGGGCGGCCTCCCGCACCTTGCGCACGAACTCCTCCAGACCCGACGATCTTAATCGGACCCGAGCCGACGCGATGGGCCTTTGCCCACCGCTCAATTCTGCGCCTGTGCTCTCCCTTGCGCCGACCCGCAAACCTCCCCGCATAGAGTCGGCTCCTCATCGGTGAGGACAGCGAGGTCGGAGCGGTGGAGGAGGGGCCGGCCATGCCGCTCAACGATGGCGGAGTTGCCAGCGCCTTAGCGGCGATCTGCTCGGTCAAGACGCTAGCCCTTCGACTAGCAATTGAGATCGTCAGAAGCTGTCGCGAGAGATGGGTCACTGATCTCATCGATTAGCCCACGGGAGTCCGCGGCTTTTCCCGCGGCGCTGAGCATCATCAGGAGGCGCGTCTGGTCGAGCATCGATCGGCGCAGGCGTTCAGTGAGCTCGGTGTCCATTCCGAGAAGGGAAGGATCAAGAGCAATCAAGTCCATCGCGCCGTCAAGCTTCGCATCCCCTTGATAGCTGGCAACCAGGTCGGCAAAGGCCAGATCGATGATCTCGAGGATCGCGTCGTCGCTCTCGTTGATTAGGCGCTCGTAGGTCTCCGAGATCGCAGCGGATTGAACCGCGGCGTAGGAGTGGCGCCAGTGCTCAGTCTTCTGCAGTATCGCCATCGCCCAACGCGCGAAAGCAACCTTCTCTCCCCGGCGAAGGGTCTGGCTGAGAGTTGTCGAGTCCCTACTTGTCACTGAGACGTCTTGGTCTTCTTACACAGCGCAACTGCCTTTGAGGGGGGCTTGATTCGCTTCGTCTCGGCAGCCTAAAGGTTTCTGGGTTATAGACCATAAAGATTCAGGCGGCAAGCGTGGAGGCTGCACGATGCCGTGCCCCGATCTCGAAAGAGCAAGCCGCAACCTTCTGCCGAGCGCATGGCTGCCCTCGGTGCGGCCGTCAAACGGCTGCGTCTCGAGCGAGAGTTGACCCAGGAGCGCCTGGCCGATCTCGCAGACCTCGATTACACGACCGTTGCCAATCTGGAGCTCGGCAGCGGAAATCCGACGTTGGGAATGCTTTTCAGGGTCGCTGACGCCCTGGGGATCCGAATGGGGGATCTGGCGACCAGAGCAGACGAGATCTATGCCCAGGGCGATGGCGGCAGCAGCGCCTGAACGCTAGGCAGGCTCGCGCCACATGCGCCAGACCCGGGGAGAGTCGCTGAGGCCGATTTCGCCGGTTTCCTTAAACCCGAAGCGGCGATAGAAGGGGATGTTTGCCCGATCCGGCGTCTCCAGGTAGCAGCCAACGCCATCGGCATCAGCACGTTCCAGCCCGGGCTGGATCAGGACCGAGCCGAAACCACGGCGCTGGTGGGACGAGGCCACCGCCAGGGAGTTCAGTCGCCAGTGTGGCTCGGCCGGCGCATTCTCGGCAACGAGGCGCTCCCACCGCCAGCCTCGGAGCAGACTCCTTGCCCCGCCAGGCAGAAGCGCGAGCCCTGCCAGCACGTCCTCATCGATCCTAAGCCTGAGCGTTTCTGGCGGGAACCAAAGCGCGCCTCCAATCGCATCTGTTGTCGTCCACGCGGCCTGACGGGGAAGAAACACCCGGCGGATGAGTACGGCGTAGTAGCGAGACAGCAGCCGGCGGCGCTGCTGTTCGCGAGGAATCAGCCATTTCCAAATCTCGTCCTCCTGGAATCCATCGCCGAGCGAGCGAGAGGCGGCGGGGATCAACTCGCTACTCATTGGAATCACCTCGCCGCTCATTGCCCAACAACCCTAAAGGGACGCTCCTGCTCCGCCCAGTGATGCTCATCGCGACACTGCCTCGCCGATTTGGATGAACTTCTCTGCACGGACCTTGGAGACGGCTCTCTCCACTGCCTGGCGCGTTTGACCGGGTGCGCAGTGGTAATGGACCTCGGTGATCAGGCGCGAACCGATGGCCCGGCGCCAGGAGCGAATCAGACCTTGAAGGCGGTGCGGCGCCTTGGGCGTCAGCTCCACCTCGATCGCGATCGTCCCCTCATCGGTGAGCACAGCGAGATCCGGGCGATGTAGGCGAACCCTGCCGTGGCGTTCTCCGAGGTCGGCGCTGGCGAGCGCCTTGCCGGCGATCTGCTCGGCCAAGACGATCTCGCGCTCTGAGCGAACGCGGTCGTGGCCGTAGTGCTCACCGAGTCGTTGCGCGGTGGTGGTGCAGCGCAGCATGTGCTCGACGCTGCCGGGGCTGATCTTCGCCAAGGGCAGCCCGAGGCCGGCGTAGCGCAGCCCCTCCCGGGTTGCGCGCAAGAGGCCGGGCTCGTAGCTGAGGATGTCGAGGCGCTCAAGCAAACCCGCATCGACGCAGCCGGCGACCCGGCGATAGGCGGCGGTGCGGCCGACCCCGAGCTCGGCCATCACGTGGCGGATTGCGACCAGGCCGTGGCGGCCGACGAAGCGGACCAGCTCCTGGTCGCGGTCCCGCGCCGGCACGGGCGAGTCGAGGGCGAGAACGTTCTCGGCGAGCTGGGGCGGCATCTGCCTACAAGACGAGCCGCGGGGCCGATTCGTCCCCTGACTTCCGCGGGCCTTGGACGCCCTTCGCCAGCCCTGGAGCTGGCGCGTTCTAGGGGATGGGCACGGCGCCCCTGCAGTGCCCAACGAGCGAGATTCGCGGACGCTGTCAGACCGACTTGACTGTGTCGTGTTAAATCGAACCAGCGAACCAGCTCAGCGTGACTTGGGAATCATGGAGCTGCCGAAGGCAATACCAGGGCGGAAGAGAGGAAGTGGCTAAGCCAATCATCCGCGGTGGGCATGATTGCGATCACGACCAACTGGCATTCACGGTCGCGCGCGGGCCTGGGTCCGGGTCGCTTGAACAAGCCGCTTCCTCTCCCACGCCTGGCTTCTGTCATCCAACGGGGAAAATGCTGTCGCATAACCTGCAACTCGACGACGGCGCAAGGCTCCAAGTTTGTGTTGTGGATAACGGAATGCCTGGTTAACCTCTACGCCGATGCGGCGGTTGGAGAATGGCAATCAAGTGCAGGCGCTTGGCGGAGTGCTGGCTCTGGCATTCGTGTTATTTGGCTGCGTGACGATGGCGAGTGCTGCGCCGCCTCCCTACACAGGGGACATGTCGTTTCCCGCGATCAATGGAGCCGCGGATCCCGAGGAATACTCCTGGGAAGTGCAGCTTGGCCCAGAACAGGCGCTGGAGCAACTGGACGACCAACATGCGCAGGTCTATTACGAACACGAACACCAGCCCGCCTTCACGATCACGGCGGAACCTGCCCACGATGCCTTCGGCATCTCGGTGCCGACGACGCTCACGGTCAGCGAAGAGACGATCATCACGCTGACGGTCCACCACCGCGACGGCAATCCGGCGGCGGGCGGGGAGCCGTTCGCCTACCCGGTCAGCGCCGGTCCCGGCTGGGAACCCGGCAGCGCCCCCGTGGTCATCACCGGTCCACCCGACGAACAGGAAATCAAGGAACGCGAAGCCCGCGAACGCATCACCGGCGGGCTGGGGCCGGGCAACGTACCTGAGAGGAAGCGCCACCCGCGCCTCGCGATTCGAGCCTGCGGCAAGCTGGCCGGTGTCCCTCTCCACGCCCACGGCCTCACCTGCCGCACCGCGCGTCGGGTCTACCGGGCCGACATGAGGGACGAGCTTCCGAGCGGTTGGACCTGCTCGGCCTCGCTGGCCCGCTGCTATCGGGGTTCCCTCGGATCTCCCCGCTACCTCTGGTGGAAGCGCACGGTCTACTGACCGCCTGACGCGCAAAGCAGCAAGACGCCACGGCCAGTGCGCGGCTTCTGCCACGTCGATCTTCGCGGCCGAAATTTCGAGAAGAAAAGCCCAGGTGGCCGGGCCGGTTGGAGCCAAGTGCGGATCCGCCAGGCCACCGTGCCCAGCTACCGGGCAAACCGACGGCGCGCAACTCGAACCCACAGGGACCCGGCCGCTCTCGAGCCGGAGGCGGACTGGCGCGAGCGCGAAAACCGAAGGCGCACCCGCATCTGGCCGAGCTGAGGCGCCGGGCGCGACAATAAGCCACACACAGGCCAGCCCACCATGCCAACTCAACCGCGACTTCCCGGCCATCCATCCGCGACAGGCCGCTCCGCTCTTTGAACCCACCTGCGCGCCCAGCCGACCCTCACCACGGTCCGCCACCATCTGCCCTGACCCTACGCTTCAATTCCAAACTGCCTCGCCCGACTCCATATCCCGCTGCTTGCTCCCCGTTTCTCCTCCACTGCGCCCGCCTCCCGTTCGGCCCTCAACCTTTCACTTCTTTTCCGGCTCCTACCCGACCCGCACTCATCACCGCCCCGCCCTCCGCCACAACCACAACCCCTGCGCCGCTTGCCTTGCCCCCTCCGCAATCTCGGAACCCGACCACGACCGCTCACCACCTGATTCTTTTCTCATGGTGAGTGGGCGTGGTCGGGTTCCGAGATAAGGCCTCATCCGGCGAGGCAAGCGGCACCGAGGTGGACCGCTGGTCCACACCGCAGTCCACCGTCTGGTCCACGGGGTCCGATGACAGACAGAAGGCAGAGCGCCGACCTACTTGCACAAATAGCGCCTCGCTAGGTCCGGCTGTCAACCCCTTCGGGGTCGGGCGCGAAGCGCCCTTGACAGCCGGCCGCGAGGCGCTTCAATCGCAGGTAGGTCGGCGGATTAACTCCGGCCTGCAGCTGCTTGCCGAAACGGTTCGCAGCCGCAAAACTCGATGAGCGCCACCCAGCACCAGCAGGCCCCGCTTCAGTTGCCAGTGGGGATCTGCGGCGAAGAGACTCTCCAGCCAGCTGTCCTGGCGACCCCAGAGGTTGGGGCAGCCAACGGCACTCGCGGTGATCGAGCCGAGCCGCAATCGCTTGTGCCCGACGTGCATCTGGGCTCCGAAGCCGTTGCAGTTGGCTTCCCAGTCAATCCATTGACCTCGTCTGCCATGGCTGAGGCCAAGCCCGATTTCCTTCGGTCGATCGAAAAGGCGGGCCGCTCCGGCACCCGAGGCGGAGACGGCCGTGTAGCTCCCCCAGATGCCGTCCGGGGGACGGTAGGTGGCCTCGGCGGGAGCGGAGAGGGTTGCGACAGCCAAAAACGCGACCATCGCCGAAAGACCCGCCCGGTACCTCCATCTCGCTCCGATTCTCAGCATCCGCACACGCTATCTACGTGGGTGGTGCCGATCCGTCACACCTGAATCGTCAGCCAACCCCGGGTTGTTCCAGCCGATCCCAGCTGATCCCGATCTCGCGAGAGCCGCTTGAAGCCGTGCCCTACGTGGATGATTGGATCGGTGAAGGTAAGGCAACCCACGTAGAAGCTGGGGGTGCCTCACAGAGACACATTTCCTTCGAGCCGCAAGACAGCGATCTCAGCAAGCGTCCTGGTATCCCCATTCTCTGCGAGTCGGGCTTCAGCCACGGCCAGCGCCGCCTCGAGGACAAAGAACTTCCTCTGGGCGGGATTCCTCGTCGCGTTCTCGGTGAAGTGCCGCCGCAGCCTCAAGCTCCCAATCGCAATTCGAGCAAGTCACCGTCGTGCCGCTCCAGCAGAGCACGTCGCCGACGTCGACGTCTGCACCGTGCGTCCGTCGGCAGAACTCGACATCCGCAGTGGTCTCGACCAAAAAGCCGCCGCCGCCGAATACGTCCTGCACCGTGAGGGGGCCGCTGCCGCAATCAGGGCATGCTGCCGGCGTGCGCTCCCGATCAAGGGTCCGCTCATCGACCAAATGCCACCGTTGCCCACGTAGGGGTCTTTGCCTCATGCCTGGCAAAGCTGGTTGTCTGTCGGTTCCATACAGATAGGCTCTCTAGAGCACGTTCTATAGAGCGTAGACTACCGAGCGCGCTTTAGGCAGGCTTGGGCCAATGGCCCGCTCTCTGCCTCCGGACCCCGACCTGGGCCTGGCACTTCGCCAGCTTCGGGATGAGCGCAAGATGACGCAGGAGAGCGTCAGCCACGCGGCCGACCTCACCCTGGGTGCCTATGGCCGGATCGAGCGCAGCGAGGTTGCTCCGTCGTGGCCTACGGTGCGAGCCATTGCCCGGGGGCTCGGCATCAGCATGAAAGACCTCGGCGCGGCAGTCGACCGCCAGGGCCGCAGCTAGCGACACTCGGTTGTGCTGGCTGTCAGAGCGGCAGCGGGGGTGTGCCGGTGAGGTTTGGCTAGTGGCCAAACCACTCTGAGGCCAAGGTGCTTTGCGGGTCTGGCCGGTTTCGTCGGCCAGGGCAGGGCGCTGCGCCGGCGCTACTTCTTCGGCGTCGCCGGCTTGGCGGGCGGCGGCGTCGCGACCGCCGGGCGTACCAGGCTGGTCGGGACCGGGCCGGGGTCTTTGGTGGGCTGGTAGCCTCCCTCCTTGATGATCCCTGTGCGGTTCGAAGCCTTGTTCTTAGCTGAGTTCTCCATGGGGCGAGTATAGGACGCGGCTCAGTCGCCGTCCTGGGGATCGAGGATTTCGAGCCGGTCGATGTGGTCGGTGTTGACCCACAGGCCGCGTTTCGGCTCTCGTTCGAGGGTCTCCGCGTCGACCACGCCCGTCTCATCTGAGGGCCAGACCTCCTCGAGGAACAGCTCGGCGGGGTCGGTCGGTGCCTGCGTCGCGTAGGAGTTCGGGCCGTACTTGCCGAGGAAGTGCTTGGTCTTGCCGTCCTCGCCGAGGCTGAGCAGCAGATAGGTCCCGTCCTGGCGGCCGAAGACGAAATCCCAGGCTTTGCGGTAATCGCGTGCCCCGAGCGCGTAGTGCCAGAAGCGAAGCTGGCCACGCTGTTCGCTGCTGCGCAGCCAGACCGAGAGCAGCAGACCGAGGATCGTCGGGATGATGACGCCGACGACGATGCTGAAGGTCGCGAGCTCGCCGAGGTGGTGCTGCCAGTCATCGCCGGAGGAGACGTCTTCGACGATCGTCTGAGTCCAGCCCAGGGCGGCGACGGCGCCCTGGATCACCAGCGCCCAGAAGAGACCGCGAAGGACGAGCTCTAGGTCGCTGCGGGACGCTTTGCTCGCACGGCGGCTTTCGGCGAGGTCTGCGGTGATGAACCCCGGCAAGACAAAGGCAATCGCTATCGCTAGTCCGATCAGCGTGCTGGGCATTGGGCAAAGCTAACGGTTGCACCTGACTGAACCCGGTGGGCACGGGGCCGAAGGTGAATCAAGACGATCAACCAAATCGCTTAATACACGGATGTGTACACAAACAGGGGCGTATTGTTGGAGCGGAGTGCACTGTTACCTACCATCTTGGGATAACAACAATTGCTTCACTGAAACATCGACTTTTCAGTATTGCGTTTGAGTCGTCAGGCCTAATAGTGGTCCCGTGACGAGAGAACGGAGTCCCTTGATGATCCATTGTTTGAACCGCAGCGATTGGACGCTGATCCATCGATCGACTTCGCCAAATGTGTCGAACGAGGAGAATCGATGAGCACCCTGTTCGCGAGAGCCTTAATTGTTTTTACCGCGATTGTCGCGAGTGTCTCGATTGCTGCTCCTGTGGCCGCTGCCTCTGAGGGCGAAGGCCGCTACATCGTCGTCTTCAACGAATCGGTTGAGCATCCGGGCGACCTTGCCCACGATCAAGTCGATGCCACCGAAGGCGACATGACCGCCTTCTTCAGTCGCGTTCTTGACGGATACGCCGCGACGCTCCCCACCGATCAGGTCGATGACATCAGGCGCGATCCCGAAGTCGACTACGTCACGATTGACCACCAGGTTGGGCTCCTCGAAGAAGAAGTCAACCTCGAAACGATCAACAACGGCGGGGTCGAAATCCTCGAAGCGACTATCCCGACAGGGATCCAGCGCACCTACGCCAGCGCCAACAAAGCCCTCAGCATCGACGGTATCGACAACCTCCGCGCTGACGTTGATGTTGCCGTCATCGACACCGGAATCGACTACGAACATCCCGATTTGAGCGTTGCGGGGCGGACGAGTTGTACGTCGGGAACTTGTATCGATAACAGCGGCAAAGATGGCCACTCTCACGGCACCCATGTCGCCGGGACTATCGGGGCGATCGACAATGGCAGCGGCGTGGCCGGCGTCGCGTCGGGGGCTCGCATGTGGGGGGTGAAGGTGCTCAGCGACGCCGGTTCCGGCCAGGAGTCGTGGATCATTAAAGGCGTCGAATGGGTCACCGCCCACGCCAGCACCATCGAGGTCGCCAACATGAGCCTCGGCTGCGGTTGCTCGATGCCTGCCCTCGACACGGCGATCAACAAATCAATTGAAGCTGGCGTCGTCTATTCGGTGGCGGCCGGCAACAGCAACTCAAACGCAAGTTCGTTCAGCCCGGCCAGCAATCCCAACGTGATCACGGTCTCAGCTGTCGCCGATTACGACGGCAAACCGGGGGCGAAAGCGGCGTTCACCTGCGAAAACTACGGTCTCGATGACCGCAAGGCCAGTTTCAGCAACTACGGCACTGGCGTCGATGTCGCCGCACCAGGGGTCTGCACCGTCTCGACCACACCAGGAAACACATACGGCACCAAGAGCGGCACCTCGATGGCCTCGCCGCATGTCGCTGGTGCTGCCGCAATCCTCGCGATTCAGAAAAACCCCGGATCCAAAGCTGACGTCGAAGGAATCCGCAATACCATCGTTGCCGCCGGTAACTCCGAATGGACTGATACTTCGCCCGACGGAGTCAAAGAGCCCCTGCTGGACCTGAGCAATGAATCAACCTTCTCACTCACAGTGAAACCTCCCGAAAACACGGCCTTGCCGGTGGCCTCTCCGGCCACGCCGCTGCAGGCGGTCCCTGAGACCACTACCACTGGCACCTGGACCGGTAGCCCGACCAGCTACGCCTACCAGTGGGAACGCTGTAACGCGGCCGGCGGTGAATGCGTCGACATCGCGGGTGCGACCAAAGCAACTTATACGCCAGTTGGAAAAGATGTCGAAAAAACCCTAGTCGTGAAGGTGACGGCGACGAATAGCGGCGGGTCCAACTCGGCGCGCTCAAACGCGACGAACAAAGTAGTAAAAACGGGGCAGATAACCGAATACACGCTGCCAGAAGGTGTTTCCGGCTACAGGATCACATCGGGCAAAAAATATTTGTGGTTCTCTGGTTACACCAAAGAAAAGCTCTACCGACTTAGTGTGGCGGGCGTAATAAACGCAGAACGCAGTAAATTAGGTGCCGGACTGTGCGGTATCGCTATTGGTCCAAAAGGAAACATTTGGTATACGAAGCCCAACCTCGACGAAGTCGGATACACGCTGGAAAGTAGTTCCTCAAATGCCAACTGGTTTCTCCCAGCAGGTAGCGGTCCTAGAGAAATAGCCGAAGGCCCAGAAGAAAACATGTGGTTCACAAACAATTCTTCGAGCAAGATCGGAAAGATTACTCCAACCGGCGGAATCATCACCGAATATGCGCTGCCCATAGGAAGCGGTCCTGAAGGAATCACTAAGGGTCCTGACGGAAACCTTTGGTTCACTGAGTGGTCGCCCTCGGGCAAGATCGGAAAGATCACTCCATCGGGGACCATCACCGAATATGCGCTGCCGACTGAAAGCTATCCCGCCGGCATTACGGCGGGTCCGGATGGGAACGTGTGGTATGTCAACACTGAATCCAGCAAGGTCGGCAAGATCACTCCATCGGGCATCATCACCGAATATGCGCTGCCCAAAGGAAGCGGTCCCACCGACATCGCAGCGGGCGCCGACGGAAACCTCTGGTTCACTAATCGCTTCTCTCAAAAGCTCGGGAGGATCACTACTTCGGGTACGGTCACCGAATATGTGATCCCGGCTGGAAGTAATCCAGCTGGGATCACAGCTGGTCCCGACGGGTACATGTGGTATACGGAGCTTGGGTCGAATACAATCGGTAAGATCGCTCCGTAGGGACGACACAGAAGCACATAGTAGGCCTGCCCCTTGAACTTTCTTTTCCGTCTGCACATAACTATCGGACACGCAGCGCGGGAGTGAGAGCCTCGGAGTAAGATGGACTGAGCAATGGGTCGCCGTCACGTCAGAATCCAAGTCGTCACGCTATTCGTCTGTTCCTTCATCGTAGTCGGCGCTCTGGTTAGTGCCGCACGGGCAGGTGTTCAATTTTCTCCGCCACAGGTGCTGTCACAGTCCGGTGTTGAGTCAGCGTCACCGCAGGTTGCCGTCGACTCCCAGGACCATGCAATCGCGGTCTGGCAGGCCGTGAGTGCCGACCATCAGCAGCGCTTGGTCCAGCTGGTTCGCCTCGACGCCGGCGGATCGCCCGGCTCCGTGATCAATCTGGTAGCGATGGAGAACTTCGACAATCCCAATTGGTGCCTGTGTCCGAAACTCGTGGTCGACCCTCAGGGCCGCATCACCGCCACCTGGCAAGCGTTCGACGGCGACGCCCTTCGTATTCAGGCCGTTCAGCTCGAAGCCAGCGGCAACCCCGGGCCGATCCTCACCCTCTCTGCCGCGGATACCAATGCGGGCGAACAAGAAGTTGCCGTCGATTCGCTTGGGCGAGCGACCGTCGTCTGGCAACTCAATGACCCGCCCTCGACCATTCAGTCGGCTCGTCTCATCCCGGGTCGACCGCCCGAGGCCGTGCAGACGCTTTCGTCGACAGGCGTGAGTTCCGATTGGCCGGACGTAGCGCTCGATCGCAGTGACCGCGCGACCGTCGCCTGGGGGTCAGATCAAGGAGTGCAGTCGGTCCGCATTGGCGCCGACGGCTCACCGGCATCCGTGCAAACCCTGTCTCCAGCCGGCGAGGACTCGGGTCTGCCCCGTGTCGCCATCGACTCCCAGGACCGCGCCACGATCGCCTGGTGGCGTCTGAATGGAGCCGATCAGGTTAAAGCGCTCCGCCTCGATGCCGACGGCGTTCCAGGTCCTGTTCGCACCCTCTCGCCGCCCGGCGTCGACGTTTTCAACCCGCAGATTGCGATTGACCCCCAAGATCGCGTCACCGTCACCTGGGAGGACTTCGTCCAGCAGGTACACGCGGTGCGACTCGGCGCTGATGGACTCCCTGGCGTGGTTCGCCAGCTCTCTCCTTCCGGCCAGGCCGCCGGCCATCCCCAAGTCGCCGCTTCTCCCGACGGCGGTGCGGTCGTCGTCTGGAATCATCCACCCGTCCTCCACATCCCGCCCTTCGACGAATGCCTCGATCTCGAATTCCAGGCCGATAGCGATGTTGTTCGCGCCGCCTTCATCGAACCCGACGGCAGCCTTGGTCCTGTCAGGGCGGTCTCAGCCTTCGGCCAACAATCGATGGAGGCCCAGGTCGCGGTTGACTCCCAGGGTCTCCTCACAGTCGTCTGGCACAGCTTCGACGGCACCTTCTTCTGCCCCGACCTCTTCACGAGAATTCAGTCCAGTAGTGGCCTGGACATCCTCGACGTGCCTGCCGATGTGCCCATTGAAAGGCCTCCCGTCTCCGGGCCGGTGTTGCCTGGAGTGACCCCGGGGGACGCCACTTTGCGACTGGCAGCACGTGCTGTCGTTCGAGGTCACCAGGTCGCCATTCGCGCCGTCTGCGTCGGAGATATCACGGTGAGCTGTGGGGGCGAGATCGGCCTTGTCAGCAGGGCTCCCTTCAGAAAACCGACACGGCGGTCAGAACCGCGACGAGCGCTCCTTTCAAGAGGGAGCTATCGCCTGCGTGGAGGCGACAGCCGCATCGTCAAGCTCGGCCTTTCGCGGTTCGGACGGAAGCTCTGTGCCCAATCTGGCCCGATGACAATCAAGGCAGCAGTACGCGGCCGGGGAGTTGAGAGCCGCACCGTGTCAATCAAGATTCCCCGCGGCCACTCAAAGGACGATCGCTCTCGGTAGGGCGAACGGGATCCTCGCGACTGATCCTGGTCAGCCGGCAGCTGCTCCAAATACCGGCACCGAGTGGTCGTGAAGTCCTACGGGGCGAGTGCGAAGCTCTCATAGCTGCGCTCCCGAAGGCGGCGGGAATCGTGCTGGGTGCTACTGGGGGCTGGGGATGAAGCATCTCGTTCAGACTTGCGTACGGGTTGACACCGGCCCGGAGACGACGGCCACTCAGACGGCATCTCGAATAAGCAAGGGAACCCGCCCTTCGGTGGTAGGACCCTGCGACGGGTAGTTGGTGCGCTCGATCCTGCTAGACGGAGATTGGCCCAAACAATTGATGTAAGCCCAAGCCGTTCCACTACCCAGAGCTGGTGGCGCGGATCTCGGCCCTGCTGAGGCGGCGGGTGGGCCGGCACGAGGGTCCGACCCGGGTCGGCGACCTCGTCGTCGACCCGGCGCGGCGCCGCGTCTGGGTGGAGGGCAGGGACGTCGCCCTCTCCAACAAGGAGTTCACGCTGCTGCGGGTCCTGGCCTCGGACCCGATCCGGGTGTTCTCGAAGAAGGAGCTGCTCGAAGACGTCTGGGGCTACCGGACCGAGGCGCGGACCCGGACGCTCGACTCCCACGCGAGTCGGTTGCGGCGCAAACTCGACCCCGAGAACGCCCGCTACGTGATCAACTGCTGGGGCGTCGGCTACCGCCTGATCGACGGATGAGCGCTCCGCAGCCGGACCTCCTGGCCTGGGTGAGCGCCGCGATCATGGCCTTGCTGACCGGCCTCCTGATCCTCCGCGACGGCCGCCGTCGGGTGGCGATCAACGAGGCGATCCACGAGCTGCGCCGCCCGCTCCAGGCGCTGGCGCTGGCCGGCCCGCGCGACGGCGCCGGCATCGGCGAGAGCTCGATTCGGCTGGCGGCGGCGGCCCTCGAGCGCCTCGACCACGAGGTCAACGGCGGCGAGCGAGCGCCGCGGCGGGAACGGATCGGGTGCGAGGAGCTGCTGAGCGCCGCGGTCCGCCGCTGGCGGGCCGGGGCCGCGCTGGAGGGGGCGGAACTGGGACTGCGCTGGCGGGCGGGAGCGGTGAGCGTCGACGGGGATCCGATCGAGCTCGGCCAGGCGCTCGACAACCTGATCGTCAACGCGATCGAGCACGGCGGCCCGCGGATCGTGGTCGAGGGCTCGGCCGGCCGCGACCGAGTCCGCCTCCTGGTCGTCGACTCGGGTCGGTCGCGGCGGCCCGCATTGCGCGGCGACGCCTTCTCGGTCGCGGTCGAGCGCTTCTCCGGACGCCGCCGGCGCGGGCACGGTCTCGCGGTCGTACGCAGGGCAGCGGCCCGGCACGGCGGCCGTTTCGTCCTCGAGCACAGCAGCGGCGGTTCGCGGGCGGTGCTCGAGCTGCCGCGGGCCGCGGGGCTGCGGGTCCAGCGGTCGGGATGAGGCGCCGGACCCGGGCGATCGTCTTCGCCGCTCTGGCGGTCGTGGCCGCGGTCCTCGGCGCTTCTCTGATCGCCGGCTACGGCTCGCGGGTGGCCGGTGGATACGGGCCGCTGCGACCGGTGGTGGTCCTGCGGGAGAGCTTGCCCCCGGGCAGGGAGATCGGACCGCGAGAGGCGAGCCGGGCGCTCGAGGTCCGCCGCGTCCCGGCCCGTTTCGCGCCCGCGGGGTCGCTCTCGCATCCCGGCGACGCGCTGGGGCTGGTCCTGCGGGGGCCGGCCCCGGGCGGCTCCTATCTGCTCGCGGCGCAACTGGCGCCGCCGGGGCGGGCTCGCGAGAAGGGGCGCCTCGCTTCCGGCCGCGGGCCGGTCGAGATCGCGGTCTCGGGGGCCGACGCCCTGTTCGCGACCGGCGCCGCCGCGCGGGGTCGAAGGGTCGACGTCGTGATCACCGCGGAACCGCGGGGGCCGGGTCCCGGCCGCACCTACGTCGGGGCCTCGGGGGTGCCGTTGCTCGCCCTCGGGCCCGGGGAAGACGGTTCGGCGCCGGGCGGGACCGCGGCGGCGACCCTCGGGCTGACACGCCGCCAGGCCCTGCGGCTGATCGCCGCCGAGAGCTACGCGCGCAAGCTGACCCTGCTGCCGGTGCGCTAGTGGGGGCCGCCCGCGAGCGGGACATCGAGGAGGTGGCGGCGGACCTCCGCCGCCGGCTCGTCGAGAGGCGCCGCGCCGAGGCGGCCGCCGGGTCCGACTCCGGCGAGTTCGCTGACGAGGTCGCCGAGCTCGTCGCCGAGCGGGCCGCGCTGCTCGAACCCGCGGACCGCGAGGCGCTGGTGGCGCGGATCCTCCGCGACACGGTGGGGCTCGGGCCGCTCGAGGACCTGCTCGCCGATCCCGAGGTCGAGGAGGTGATGGTCAACGGCCCGGACACCGTCTACGTCGAGCGGCGCGGCCGGATCGAGCGGGCGACGGCGCGATTCGCCGACGAGGACGAGCTTCGCAACGCGATCGAGCGGATCCTCGCTCCGCTCGGCCGGCGGATCGACGAGCTCAGCCCGATGGTCGACGCCCGGCTCGCCGACGGCTCCCGCGTCAACGTCGTCATCCCGCCGCTGGCGATCGACGGGCCGGCGGTCTCGATCAGGCGCTTCGGCAGCCGCCGGCCCGGCCCCCGCGAGCTGATCGAGCTGGGGACGCTCGACGAGTCCGGGCTGGCCGAGCTCGAGGCCGCGGTGCGCGAGCGCCGCAGCGTTCTGATCAGCGGCGGCACCGGGTCCGGGAAGACCACGCTGTTGAATGCGATCTCCGGCTTCATCGACCCGGCCGAGCGGATCGTGACGCTCGAGGACGCCGCCGAGCTGCGCCTGCGCCAGCCGCACGTGGTCCGGCTCGAGAGCCGGCCGGCGAGCGTCGAGGAGAGGGGGGAGGTGACGATCCGGGACCTGCTTCGCAACGCCCTCCGGATGCGACCGGACCGGATCGTGATCGGCGAGGTCCGGGGAACCGAGGCCCTCGACCTGCTCACCGCTCTCAACACCGGGCACGAGGGAGCGCTCTCGACGGTGCACGCGAACTCGCCCCGCGACGCGATCGCCCGGCTCGAGACCCTGGCGCTGATGGCCGGTGTCGGCCTGCCCCACGCGGCGATCGCCGAGCAGGCCCGGCGCGGGATCGACCTCGTCGTCCAGATCGAGCGACGCGCGGACGGCGCCCGGCGGGTGGTGGCGATCGAGGAGGTGGGCACTTGAGCTCGACGGGGGCGCTCCCCGTCATCCTCGGAGCCGGCGCCGGGGCGATGGCGGCGCTCGCCCTGCGCGACGCGGTCCTCGCCAGCCCGGTCGTCCTCGAGTGGGTTCGCAGCTCGCTCGAGCCGCTGTTGCGCGCCGGTACCGAGGGCTACATACCCTCGAGTCCGGAGCGGCGGCGGCTGGCCCTGATCGGGACCCTGGTGGCGGTCGTGGCCGGCTGGCTGCTCGGCGGCACGACCGTGGCGCTGCCGCTCGCGGTCGCCGGCCCGGCGATCGCCGCCTGGGCGGTCGCCCACCGGCGGGCGCGCTACCGGGCGGCGGTCGAGCGGTCCCTTGCCGAGGTCTCGGTCGCGATCGCCGACTCGCTCAGCGCCGGCCGTTCTCTGCGCTCCTCGCTGGCGGCCGCGGCGACCACGCTCGAGGGCCCGGCGGCGGTCGAGCTGGCGAGGCTCGGCGCCGAGCTCGCCCTCGGCGTCCCGACCGCCGATGCGGTCGATGCCTGGAGGCGCCGGCTGCGCTCGGCACGGGTCGACGCCTTCGCCGCGGCGCTGCTGAGCCAACGCCTGGCCGGCGGCGACCTCGCCGGGCTGCTTCGCCGCTACGCCGCCGGTGCGGCGGAGCGCGACCGGGTCGCGGAGGACGCCAGGTCGGCGACCGCCCAAGCGCGGTTCACAGGCCTGCTTGTGGTTGCGATGCCGACCGGCGGCGCCCTGTTCGCGGAGCTGTTGCAGCCGGGGTTCCTGCTCGGGATCCTCAGCTCACCGGCCGCGGCCGTCCTGCTGGCCGTAGCCGTCGCGCTCCAAACCGTCGGCTTCCTAGCAATCAACCGCCTCTCCAAAGTCGCATGACCCCCGCCCTCCGGTCGACGGGCCGAAATGTCCAGTCCGAGCCGACAATTCGGCCCGTCGGCGTGGTTTCGCGGGTGGGGTTTGCGGTGGTGGGGGCGGTTGGGGCGTTGGTGGGGGGGCAGGCGGTGCCGGGGAGGATCGGTTGGCTGATGCTTGTGGCGGCTCCCGCGGGCGGGCTCTTCGTGCCCGACCTGCTCGCGGCGCGGGCGCGCCGGGCGCGGCGGCGGGATCTCGTCGCCGCCCTGCCCGACGTCCTCGACCTGCTGGCGGTCGGCATTGCCGCCGGTCGCAGCCCGGCGGCGGGGTTCGCGGAGATCGCCGGCGGCGACGGGCCGCTGGCCGAGGAGTTGCGGATCACGGTCGCCGAGCTTTCCTGTGGGGAGCCGCTCTCGAGCGCCCTCGACTCCCTGCGGGGGCGGGTCCCCGGCGGCGAGGTCGCGACCCTCTGCGCGGCGATCGAGCGCTCGCGGCGCTACGGGTCGCCGCTCGCCGATCAGCTGCGACGGCAGTCGACCGCGCTGCGCCGCGACCAGCGCCGCGCGGTCGAGGAGGGCGCCGCCAGGGCGGCGCCGAAGATCCAGCTCGTCGTCGCCCTCGTCCTCGTCCCCTCGGTCCTGCTGATGATCGCCGCCGGCCTGATCGCCAACGCCGACGTTCTCCTCGCCGGCTTTTGAGCCCGCCACCGGCGCGGCGCGGTCCGCTCCGACCCGCGCGGCTCCCCGATCCCGTCGACGAAGCCGCGCAGGTCGGCCCTACTCCAGCGCCTCCTCGCGCAGCCGGGTCGCGACCGCGGTCGTCGCCCCCCGGATCCGGTTGAGGTCGGCGCTGTTCTCCTTGTGGCCGTTGACGTAGCAGCAGAGGTTGCCGCCGACCAGCTCGAAGGCGAACCTATCCGGCGCTCGCTCGGTCAGCCAGACGATGAAGGTGGGGGAGAAGAGCTGGCGCACCCAGTTCGGGTCCTGGGTGTCGCGGACGAAGATCTCGTACTTGCGGTCGAGGACCTCACTCTCGAGCTCGACCCGCTGCTTGGAGCCGCGGAAGACGTCCTCGAACTTCTCCAGCGAGCGCAGGCCGGACTTGCGCTGAACGTATAGCTCGGGGATCACGAGTTCGCACTCCGGCACGTCGGTCAGGCCGACCGTGTAGCGGTAGTAGTCGGTTTCCTTGCCGTCCTTGTCGTAGCGCTCCTCCTCGTATGTGAAGAGGGCCAGCTTTCCCTCGACGCCCGGACCGAGCGGCCCTTCGAGCAGGCGCTCCGCGTACTGGTCGTCGCCTCTGCCGAGGAGCGGCGTCGACTTCGGCATCCGCATCCGCCCGTCCATCAGGGTCAGGCCGTGGCTCATCGAGTAGGCCTCGAAGAAGGTGTCGGCCGAGCGCGCGTCGGCGATCGCGAAGACGACGAGGAGCGAGATCAGCAGCGCCGCGGCGGCCGCGGCCCCGCCGAGCGGGGCGCTCTTGACGAAGACCCCGGCGGCGACCCCGGCGGCGACGACGAGGATGCCGATCAGGACCAGGGTCGCGGTGCCGGACAGCAGCTGCTTGAAGTGGACGCCCCTGAGGTCGTTGGCGTCGTCGGGGCCCGAACCCTGCGCCTCTGACTCCGCCGCCGCCAGCTCGAACGCTTCCGGCGGTGCCTGTTCCTCAGCGCTTCCCACGGTCGCCGCAACCTACCCGATGCAAACGATCTTGCGTTTGGGGCGTTCCGTCCGGTCTGTGTTGCAAAGTGGGAGAAAGTGGGTTAGGTTGTCGCTCGAGTTGAAGCCCAAGGACCGGGGTGGTGAGGCTCCTCCCACCTCATCACCTCGGTCCTGACTCTTTCTGGCAGCCGCTGAAAGGAACCCACGGGAATGGCTTTTCGGGGTCTTTACGAGCACAGTCTCGATTCCAAGGACCGCCTCACGGTTCCTTCCCGCTTCCGCGCGGCCCTCGCTGACGGCATCGTTCTCTCCAAGGGCTTCGACCCCTGTGTCTGGGTGCATACGACCGCGGAGTTCGAGCAGCTCTCCGATCGCTTCCTCGCGCCCCACAGCCCGTTCGGCAAGGACGCCCGCAGCCTGCGCCGCCGCTTCCACGGCGGCTCCTTCGACGAGACGCTGGACTCCGCCGGCCGGATCCGACTTCCGAAGCACCTGATCGAGCACGCCTCGCTGTCCGGCAGCTGTGTCGTCGTCGGCGCGGGGGAGTACCTGGAGATCTGGAACGCCGAGGCCTGGGCGAAGCAGGAGGAGGAGCTCGACGCGAGCGCCCCCGAGATCGCCGAGGGCCTGGCCACCAACGGAGGTGTGGATTGAGATGGCGACCCCGGCCCTACGAACGGCGCAGCGACGCCCGCAGCCGCTGAGCGCAACCCTGTTGACGATGGCAACAGAGCACGAGCCCGTTCTCGCACCCGAGTTGATCGGTCTGCTGGCGCCCCTGCCCGGGCAGACCGCGGTCGACTGCACCTTCGGCGGCGGCGGTCACGCCGGCCTCCTCGCCGAGGCACTGGGACCCGACGGGACCCTGATCGGAATCGACCGCGACCGGGTCGCCCGCGAGCGATTCGAAGCGATGTCGAAGGAAGTCCCCTGCAAAACACGGTTTATCCGTGGCGACTTCGCGGAAGGTCTCCGGGCCCTTCGCGGCGAAGGGCTTCATCCAGACATGATCTACATGGACCTCGGTATGTCCTCGATGCAGGTCGACGCCTGGGAGCGGGGCTTCTCCTACTCCTACGACGCGCCGCTTGACATGAGGATGGACGACCGCCAGGACTTCACCGCCGCCGATCTCGTCAACGAGTGGCCGGAGTCGAAGATCGCCGGCATCCTGCGCCGCTTCGGCGAGGAGCGCTACGCCGGCGGCATCGCCCGTGAGATCGCCCGCCGCCGCCCGCTCGGGACCACCGCCGAGCTGGTCGACGCGGTCAAGGCCGGGATGCCGGCCTCGGCCCGCTTCGGCAAGGGCCACCCGGCCAAGCGCAGCTTCCAGGCGATCCGGATCGCCGTCAACAACGAGCTCGACTCGATCGACGACGCCCTGCCGACGGCCTGGGCGATGCTCCCGGTCGGGGGCCGCCTGGCGGCGATCTCCTTCCACTCGCTCGAGGACCGTCGCGTAAAGCACTTCCTCGCCGAGCGGGCGCGCGGCTGCATCTGCCCGCCGGAGCTCCCGGTCTGCGCCTGCGGCCGCGAGCCCGAAGCCGACCTCCTGACCAGGCGCCCGGTCGACCCCGGGGCGGAGGAGATCGACGCCAACCCGCGCTCGAAATCCGCCCACCTTCGGGCCGCGGTCAAGATCGCGGAGGCCGCCTGATGGAGGCGGCGACGGTTGCCCGTCGTCCCGCCGCGGCCGCCGCGCCGGCCACCGCGCCGCGCCCGGCGACGCCGAAGCGGCGCCCGCGCGGGCGTCCGGTCCCCGGCCGCCGCACGAATCCGACGAAACGCTCCGCGCCGGCCAAACGCGGCGCCCCCGCCAAACGCGCGGCTCCGGCCAAGCGCGCCCCCGCCAAGCGCGCCGCGCCCTCGCGCCGCCGCGCGACGCCCGCCAAACGTCCCGCCGCCCGCCCGCACCTGATCCCGATCGCGGTCGGCACCGCCGCCCTGGTCAAGGAACTCCCGGACTCCTCGCTGATCGTCCGCCTCACCCAGGGCCGCGCCTGGATCGGCCTGCTCGGCGTGCTCCTGGCCGGGATCGTCGCCCTCAACGTCTTCACCCTCGGCCTCGCTGCTAACGCCGGCCAGATCGACCAGAACATCGTCGCGCTCGAAAAGGAGAACTCGTTCCTGAGCAGCCGCGACGCGATGCTCTCCGGCTCCGGCCGGGTGCGGAGCGAAGCCGGCGCCCTCGGCTACACGATGGCCGACGTCGATCAGGTCACCTCGATCGAGGCCGGCGACGACGACCTCGCGGTCGCGGTCCAGCGCCTGGCCGCCGCCGGGAACGGCCCCTAGCGCGCGATGAGGACCCTCGAGAGGCGGATCGGCCTTCTCTTCGCCGTCTTCCTCCTCTGTTTCCTGGTGATCGTCTGCCGGGCCTTCTGGCTTCAGGGGGTCCAGGGATCCGAGCTCGCCTCCGAGGCCGCCTACCAGCAGACCGAGGTGGTCACCGTCCCCGGCCTGCGCGGCACCGTTCTCGACCGCCACGGCCAGGCGATCGCCGCCTCCGAGGACGCGGCGACGATCTACGCGACCCCCTACCAGGTCAAGAATCCCGCCGAGGCGGCCGAGAAGATCGCGCGGATCCTCGACGAGAGCCCGAAGGAGGTCCTCGAGAGCCTGACCGAGGACTCCGGCTTCTCCTACGTCGCAAAGGACGTGAACCTGCCGACCGCGGCGCGGATCGATCGCCTCGACCTGGCCGGGATCGGCGAACTTCCCGACTCGCGCCGCACCTATCCCCAGGGCGAGATAGCGGGCCAGGTGATCGGCGCGGTCGGCTCCGAAAACGAGGGCCTGACCGGCCTCGAGGCGGGGGAGGACGACGCCCTCCACGGCAGCGACGGGGAACGGCGGATCGTCAACGACGCCCTCGGCGAGCCGATCCGCCTGGAAACCGTGACCGCGGCCGAGGACGGCAGCGACATCCAGCTCACCCTCGATCCCGCGATCCAGGCGAAGACCGAGGAGGTGCTCGCCGGAGTCGGCGAAAGCTACTCGCCGAAGGGGGCGACCGCGATCGTCGTCGACCCCCGCGACTCGCAGGTCCTGGCGATGGCGAACTGGCCGCCGGTCGATCCCGCCGACCTATCCGACGCCAGCAATGAAGACCTCCTCGACCGCGCAACCGGCTTCACCTACGAGCCCGGCTCCACCTTCAAGGCCTTCACGATCGCCGCCGCGCTCCAGAACAAAGAAGTGACGCCGGAAACCAGCTTCACGCTGGAACCGCAACTGCACGTCGCCGACCGGGTGATCGAAGACGCCGAGGAACGGGGGACCGTGACGCTGACCACGGCCGAAATCCTCGCCCACTCCTCGAACGTCGGCGCCGCGACGATCGGGCTCGACATGGGCGCCGAGAAATTCAGCCGCTGGATCGACCGCTTCGGCTTCGGCCGCCCGACCGGGGTCCGGTTCCCGGACGAGGAGCAGGGCCTGGTCCTGCCGCTCGACGAGTACTCGGGTTCGACGATGGGCAACCTGCCGATCGGCCAGGGAATCTCGGTGACCCCGATCCAGATGGTCGCCGGCTACACCGCGATCGCCAACGGCGGCATGCTGCGGCCGCCGCAGCTGGTCCGCAAGGTCGACGGCGAGACCGTTCCCGAGCCGGAGGGCGACCGGGTGATCAAACCCGAGGTCGCGGCCGAGGTGCGGACGATGCTCGAGGGAGTGCTCGCCGCCGGCGGCACCGCCTCCGAGGTCAGCGTCCCCGGCTACACCCTCGCCGGCAAGACCGGAACCGCCGAGGTCGCCGAAGACGGCCACTACTCGACGACCAAGTACGTCGCGTCGTTCATCGGCTTCGCGCCCGCCCAGGACCCCCGTCTGCTGGTCGCCGTGATCGTCGACCAGCCCCAGGGCGACATCTACGGCGGCTCGGTCGCGGCGCCCGCGTTCGGGCAGATCGCGGAGTTCGCGCTGCCCTATCTGGGCATCCCCGCCGAATAGCGGCCCCCAGGGCCTCTGGGCCGCGACCTAGAATCGCCCCGTGCAGCTTCGCGAGCTGATCAGCGAGGGCGTCGAGGTCGAGCGCGCGGTGGGCGACCTCGAGGTCGAGATCACGGCGCTCGCCTACGACAGCCGCCGGGTGCGCCCCGGCACTCTCTTCTTCTGCGTCGTCGGTGAGCGCGCCGACGGGCACGACTTCGCGAGCACCGCCGTCGAGGCCGGCGCCGCGGCGCTCGTCGTCGAGCGCGAGCTGAGCGAGCTCGGTGGGGTCGCCCAGATCGTCGTCGCCGAGGCGCGGGCGGCGATGGCGCCGCTGGCGGCCCGGCTCGCCGGCGACCCGACCCGGGAGCTGCGGGTGGTCGGGGTGACCGGCACCAACGGCAAGACCACCACCGCCTTCCTGATCCACGAGATCCTCGAGTCGGCGGCGATCCAATCGGGCCTGCTCGGCACCGTCAAGCAGGTGGTTGGCGCGGTCGAGACCGAGGTCGAGCGCACGACCCCGGAGGCGATCGACCTCCAGCCCACCTTCCGCCAGATGCTCGAAGGCGGCGACCGCGCCTGCGTGATGGAGGTCTCCTCGCACGCGCTGGAGCTGCGGCGGGCCGACGCGATCCACTTCGAGGTGGCGCTGTTCACCAACCTCACCCAGGACCATCTCGACTTCCACGGCGGCATGGAGGAGTACTTCCTCGCCAAGCGCCGGCTGTTCGCCGAGCTCGAGCCGGGCACCGCCGTCGTCAACGTCGACGACCCCTACGGCCAGCGGCTGGCGATGGACTTCGAGTGCCTGACCTTCTCGGCCGAGGGCGAGGCGGCCGACTACGTCGCCCGCGACGTCGAATTCGACTCGACCGGGGCCACGTTCGTGATCAGCGGCGCCGAGGGGGAGGCGACGGTCCGCACCGCCCTGCCCGGCCACTTCAACGTCGCCAACGCGCTCGGCGCCTTCGTGGTCGCCGTCGCGCTCGGCCTCTCCCCGCACGAAGCGGCGCAGGGCCTGGAAGCGGCGAGCCGGGTCCCGGGGCGGTTCGAGCCGATCGACGAGGGCCAGGACTTCGCCGTCCTCGTCGACTACGCCCACACGCCCGACTCGCTCGAGAACGTCCTGCGGGCGGCGCGGCCGCTGACCGCGGGACGGCTGATCTCGGTCTTCGGCGCCGGCGGCGACCGCGACCGCGACAAGCGCCCGAAGATGGGGCGGGCCGGGACCGAGGGCTCGGACCTGGCGATCGTCACCTCCGACAACCCGCGCTCGGAGGACCCGGGGGCGATCATCGCCGAGATCCTCGACGGGATCGAGGGCAGCGACGGGGTCGAGGTCGAGCCCGACCGCCGCGCCGCGATCGCCCGCGCCCTCGGCGCGGCCGAGCCCGGGGACACCGTCGTGATCGCCGGCAAGGGCCACGAGCAGGGCCAGGAGTTCGAGGACGGGCGCAAGGTCCCGTTCGACGACCGCGAGGTGGCCCGCGAGGAGCTGATTCGGCTGGCCGGCGGGTATCGATGAACCTGGACGCCGAGGCGATCGGGGTGGCGATCGGCGCCGAGGTCCTCGCCGAGGGCGAACCGAGCTCTCCGAGCCGGGCGACGATCGACTCCGGCGCCAGCGGCCCCGGCGACCTCTTCTTCGGCCTCCGCGGCGAGCGCGTCGACGGCGGCGATTTCGCCCCCGCAGCGCTCGAGGCCGGCGCCTGGGGCGCCGTCGTCGGCCGGCCGGCGCGGGAGCGGTTCGCCGCCGACGAGAGGCGGGAGCACGACCTCGGTGGCTGGGTGTTCGCGGTCGACGACCCCCTGGTTGCCTTGCAGTCGCTCGCGCGGGCGTACCGCCGCGCGCTCGGCGCCCGGGTCCTCGGGGTGACCGGATCGGTCGGCAAGACCTCGGTCAAGGACATCGCGCGGGCGCTCCTGCCGGGGCGGGTCCACGCCAACAGCTAGAACCTGAACACCGAGATCGGTCTGCCGCTGACGATCCTCGAGGCGCCCGGGGACACCGAGACCCTGGTCCTGGAGATGGCGATGCGCGGCCCCGGCCAGATCGCCGAGCTGGCGGCGATCGCCGAGCCCGACGCCGCGGTGATCACCAACGTCGGCCCGGTCCACGTCGAGCTGCTCGGCAGCGTCGAGGCGATCGCGGCGGCGAAGGCCGAGGTCCTCGCCGCGTTGCCGCAGCCGGGCGGGACGGCGATCGTCCCGGTCGAGGCGGGGGAGTTGGAGCCGCACCTCGGAGCCGCTCCCCGGCTGCTGCGATTCGGCCCGGGGGGCGAGGTCGAGGCGACCTCCAGCCGCGTCGTCGAGGGCGTCACCGAGGCCGAGGTCACGACTCCGGCGGGAGCCGCCGAGTTCCACTTTCCGTTTGCCGAGTCGCACAACCTGACCAACGCCCTGGCCGCGATCGCGGCCGGGGTCGCGCTCGGCGCCGAAATGGCCGAGATGGCCGACCGCGCTGCGAACATAGGCTTCTCCCGGTTCCGCGGCGAGCGCATCGCCCTCGGCGACGGGATCGTGCTCGTGAACGACTGCTACAACGCCAACCCGGTCTCGATGCGCGCTGCGCTCGATCACCTCGCCTCGCTCGAGGGGGCGAGCCGGGTCGCCGTCCTCGGCGAGATGGCCGAGCTCGGCCCCGGCGCCCCCGCCTACCACCGCGATGTCGGCGAGCACGCCCGGGCCGCCGGGATCGACCGCCTGGTCGGCGTCGGCGAGCCGGCCCGGGACTACGCGCCCGACGAGCTGGTCGGCACCCCGGAGGAGGCCGCCGAGCTGCTCGCCGCCCAGCTCGAGCCCGGCGACGCCGTCCTCGTCAAGGGCTCCCGCTCGGCCGGTCTGGAGCAGGTGGCCGAGACCTTGTCCCTTCTGATGGAAGCCGCCCCCGGACGCGGAGGTGGGGGCCAGTCGCAATCTGACCTTCCTGGCCCCCACCGGAGCAGAGGAGGCGGCGTTTAATCATGGGCGAGGTCCTGATCGCGGGGATGGCGGCGATGCTGATCTGCATCTTCCTCGGCCCCAAATTCATCGAATACCTGCGGGTGCGCGAGTTCGGGCAGCACATCCGCGAGGAGGGCCCCCAGGAGCACCACGCGAAGGCCGGGACGCCGACGATGGGCGGTCTGATCATCTTCGCCTCGATCTGCGTCCCGTACCTGGTCCTCTCCGATCGCGACGCCCAGAGCATGGCCGTCTTCCTCGTCGCGATCGGCTGCGCGACGATCGGCTTCGCCGACGACTTCATCAAGATCGTCAAACGCCGCTCGCTCGGCCTCTCGGCCCGCTGGAAGATCCTCCTCCAGGTCTTCCTCGCCCTCGGCCTCTGGTGGGTTGCCCGCCACGAGGTCGGGCTCGAGCCGATCCTCGAGTTCCGGATCGGCGACGCCAGCCTCGAGCTCGGGCCGGTTCTCTATTTCGTGCTGGTCTTCCTGGTGATCGCCGGCACCTCCAACGGCGTCAACCTGACCGACGGCCTCGACGGCCTCGCCGCCGGCTCGTGCGCGATCGTGCTGCTCGCCTACACCGCGATCTCCTTCGTCACCAACGAGCAGCAGAACCTGGCTCTGCTCTCGGCCTGCCTGGTCGGCGCCTGCATCGGGTTCCTCTGGTTCAACGCCTTCCCGGCGTCGATCTTCATGGGGGACACGGGCAGCCTCGGGCTCGGCGGCGCGATCGGCGCCCTCGCGGTGATGACCCAGACCGAGGTCCTGTTGATCATCATCGGCGGCATCTTCGTGATCGAGGCCCTCTCGGTCGCGATCCAGGTCTTCTCGTTCAAGACCTTCCGCCGCCGCGTCCTGCTGATGGCGCCGCTCCACCACCACTTCGAGATGATGGCCTGGTCGGAGACCAAGATCATGCTCCGCTTCTGGATCATCGCCGCGGTCTGCTCCGGGATCGGCTTCACGCTCTACCAGCAGTCGATCGGGCGGTGATCAGGACCTGGCGCCTGCTGCTGCGGCGCTGGCGGGAGTCCGACCGCGAGCCGTTCGCCGTCCTCAACGGCGACCCCGAGGTGATGGAGCACTTCCCCGCGACCCTCTCGCGAGAGCAGAGCGACGAGCTGATCGGGCGGATCGAGCGGGAATTCGACCGCCGCGGCTTCGGCCTCTGGGCGCTGGAGACGCTGGAGGCGGGCGAGCTGATCGGCTTCGCGGGGCTGGCGACCCCGAGCTTCGAGGCCCACTTCACCCCCGCGGTCGAGGTCGGCTGGCGCCTCGCGCGCCCGGCCTGGGGCCACGGATACGCGACCGAGGCGGCCGAGGCGGCGATCGAGGTCGGCTTCGGGCAGGCGGGGTTGGCCGAGGTCGTCTCCTTCACGGCGGCCCGCAACCGCCGCTCGCGGGCGGTGATGGAGCGGCTGGGGATGGTGCGAGACCCCGCCGAGGACTTCGATCACCCCGATCTCGCGGTCGGCGACCCGCTGCGCCGGCACGTGCTCTACCGCCGCCGGGCCTAGCCGGCGCTCGCCAGCGCGTCGCGCATCTCGCGCACGGCGGCGGCGCCGGCGACCGCGAGCGGCTCGGTGCTGCGCAGGGCGCGGCAGAGGACGAAGGCGCCCTCGAGCGAGGCGATCACCTGGATCGCCAGCTCGCGCGCGCGTCCGGCCTCGATCCCGCCCTGCTCGAAGCGGGCGCTGGCGCCGGCGATCCAGGCGGCGAAGACGTCGGCGCAGGCGGCGCGCAGCTCCTCGTTGGTGCTCGAGACCTCGAGCGCGACGGTCGCGATCGGGCAGGCGTCCGCGTAGTCGGTCTCGACCAGCGTCTCCGCGGCGCCGGCGAAGAACTCGCCGATCCCGGTGAGGAGATCGACCTCCGGGCCCAGGAACTCGCCGAGCAGCAGCCCGTAGATCGCTCCCGAGCGGCGGATCGTCTCGGCCCCGAGCTCCTCCTTGCCGCCGGGGAAGAAGTGGTAGAGCGAGCCGAACGGCGCCCCCGCCTCTTCGACGATCTGCTTGACCCCGGTGCCCATGTAGCCCTGGCGCCGGAAGAGCTCGCCGCTGCTGTCGAGGATGCGCTCCCGCGTCTCACTTGGCATAGTTGCAATTACTAGAGCGATCTATCTAGAAAGTCAACCCGGGGAGGGACGGCGATGAACGAGATCGAGCTGAGCGCAGGCGTGATCGAGTACGAGGACAGCGGCGGCGCGGGGCCGGTTCTGGTCCTGATCGGGGGCCTGGCGATGGACTGGCGGCTGTGGCAGGGGGTGATCGACGAGCTCGGCCCCGAGTTCCGCTGCGTCGCCCCGAACATGCCGCTCGGGTCCCATCGAATCCCGATGGCGCCCGACGCCGACCTCTCCCTGGTCGGGTTGGGGCGGATCATCGCCGAGCTGATCGAGCGCCTCGACCTCGACGACGTCACCCTCGTCTTCAACGACTGGGGCGGCGGCCAGACGATGGTCTCGCACGGGTTGCTCGAGCGGGTCGGGCGGCTCGCGCTCGTCTCCTGCGAGGCCTACGACAACTACCCGCCGGGGATGGCGGGGAACGCGGCGTTGCTCTCGGCGAAGCTCCCGGGGGGCATCGCGCTGATGCGCCAGACGATCCTGCGGCGGCCGACCCGGCGCCTGCCGATGGTCTACGGGCAGATGAGCAAGAAGGGAGTCCCCGACGCGCTGTTGCGAAGCTGGCTGGAGCCGCTCGCGCGCAAGGAGATCCAGCGCGATCTCCGCAAGTACGTGGGGGACGTGCGCCGCGGCAAGCGCGAGATCGAGGCGGCGACCGCTGCCCTGGGCGGCTTCGAGCGTCCGGTGCTGATCGTCTGGGACAGCGAGGGCAAGATGATGCCGACCGAGCACGGGCGCCGGCTCGCCGAAGATTTCCCGAACGCGAGGCTGGTCGAGGTCGAGGACAGCTACACGCTGATCCCGATCGACCGACCCGAGCTCCTCGCCGCCGAGCTCGGCGGATTCGCCGCCGCCTAGCCGGCGAACGGATGCGCGCTCAGCGAGCGGATTGTCGGTCCCGCCGAGTGCTCCTCGTAGTCGAGGTGGGCGAGGAGCGACTCCGCCAGCGCCTCGAGGCCGTCGACCAGGCGCCGACGATCCCCGTCCTCCTCTTCGCCGAGAGCTGCGGCTGAGGCCTCGACCTCGTCGAGCAGATCGGAGACGAGGCGGTGGTCCGCTTCGAGCTTGTCGACGACCGGCGCCAGATCCGGGTTCGCCTCGCGCAGCCGCGGGAAGAAGAGCGTGTCCTCGGCGTTGTGGTGCATGTGGACGAAGCGGCAGTAGCGGATGCAGTTGACCTTCAGCTGCCACAGCGGCCCGCCGGTCTTCAGCGCCTCGATCCGCTCGCGGGCCTGCGCGGCGGGAAGGCCGTCACCGACCTCGCGGGCGAGCTCCTCGACGGTCGCCAGGTCGCGCCGGATCGCGCCGTGGACCCAGAGCAGCTCCTGGTAGAGGGCGAGGCCCTGCTCTGTCTCCTGAGGTAGGTCCACGGGGGTCGGGATCGAAGGTACCCGAGTGACCTCGCCGCCCCCGACCAAGCCGCGCCCGCCGCTTCCCGGCGGGCCCTTCCTGGTCGTCGGGCTCGCCCGCTCCGGGGTCGCGGCGGCGCGATTGCTGGCCGCGCGGGGGGAGAGCGTGACCGGCGTCGACTCGGGCCATCCGAAAGAGGCGGCAGGGCTTCGGGCGCTCGGCGTCGAAGCCGTCCTGGATGCAGACGGATTGGCGCTCCTCGCGGGCGTGCGAACGGTCGTCAAGAGCCCCGGGGTCCCGCGGGAGGCGCCGGTGATCGCCGCCGCCCTCGACCGCGGCGTCGACGTGGTCGGCGAGCTCGAGCTCGCCTGGCGGGCGACCCCGAACCGCACCATCGCCGTGACCGGGACCAACGGCAAGACGACCACGGTCGAGCTGCTCGGCCACCTCTACGAGAGCGCCGGCGAGCCGGTCGCCGTCGCCGGCAACGTCGGCACCCCGCTCTCGACCCTCGCCGCCGAGGGGCTCGATCCGGCGGCGGTCGTCGTCTGCGAGGCGTCGAGCTTCCAGCTCGAGGACAGCGTCGAGTTCGCCCCCGAGTGCGCCGTCTTCCTCAACCTCGCGCCCGACCACCTCGACCGCCACCGCGATCTCGACTCCTATCTGGCCGCCAAGCTGCGGATCTTCGCCAATCAGGGCAACGACGACGTCGCCGTCTTCAACGCCGACGAGCCGGCGCTCTCGGGGGTCGACCTCGGCGGCTGCGCGCGGCGGGTCTCCTTCGGGATCGGGCCCGGACCGGAGTGCGAGGTCGCCCTCGCCGAGGGGACGATCTTCGCCGACGGCGAGCCGCTGCTCCGCGCCGACGAGCTCGGCCTCTTCGGCGAGCACAACGTCGCCAACGCGATGGCGGCCGCCGCGGCGGCGCTCTCGATGGGCCTCGACCGCGAGGCGGTCCGCGACGGCCTGCGAACCTTCGCCGGAGTCCCGCACCGGCTCGAGACGGTTGCCGAGCGCGGCGGCGTCCGCTTCGTCAACGACTCGAAGGCGACGAACGTCGCCTCCGCGATCGTCGGCCTGCGCGCTTTCGGGGCCGGCGTCCACGCGATCCTCGGCGGCAGCGACAAGGGCGAGGATTTCACGGCGCTGATCGATCCGATCCGCGAGCACTGCGCCGCCGTCTACCTGACCGGGGCCACCGCCCCCCGCATGGCCGAGGAGCTGGCGCCGGTCGTCGAGGCGGGGGTCGGGCTGCACCGCTGCGCGGACCTCGAGGAGGCCGTCGAACGGGCTGCCGCGGCGGCGTCCCCCGGCGAGGTCGTCCTGCTCTCGCCCGCCTGCGCCAGCTTCGACGCCTTCGAGGACTTCGAAGCCCGCGGCGACGCCTTCCGCCGCATCGTCGAAAGCGCGGCGATCTAGTGGGCCATGGGACGAGAAAATCGCCGCAGCGGAAGGGGCGGGGGCCGAGGGGTGCGACGAAAGGCAAGAAAAAGCGCAAGCCCTCGATCGCGATGCCGACCGAGTACAACCTGCTGCTGACCGCGACCCTGTGCCTGCTCGCGCTCGGTGCGGTGATGGTCTTCTCGGCCAGCTCGACGACGAAAGTCCTCAGCGACGGCGGGCTCTCGGATTCGACCTTCTATCTGAAGCGGACGCTGATATTCGGCGCCGTCGGCCTCGTGATCATGCACCTGGTCGCCCGCCACGGCCTCCAGTCGATCCGGCGCCTCACCGGGCCCATCCTGGGGATCTCGTTCGTGCTTCTGATCGTCGTCCTCGGCGCCGGCACCGAGGTCAACGGCTCCAGCCGCTGGCTCGGCGCCGGCTTCCTCCAGATCCAGCCCTCGGAGATCGCCAAGGTGGCGCTGATCCTCTACGCCGCCGATCTCCTGACCCGCGAACCGAAGCGGGTCAAATCGCTCGAGGGGCTGACCCCGCTGCTGTTGGTGGTCGGCACCGCCGCCGCCCTGATCGTCCTCGAGCCCGACCTCGGCACGACGATGGTGATCGCGTTCGCAACGGCGGCGACGCTGGTCGCGGCAGGCGTCCGGATCCGCGACCTCGCCGTGATCGGCACGGTCCTCTTCGCGCTGGCGCTGCTGATGACGGTCATCGAGCCATACCGGATGGCGAGGCTGACGGGCTTCCTCAACCCGGGGGCCGACGCCTCCGGGGCCGGCTTCCAGGCCGCCCAGGCGAAGATCGCGCTCGGCTCCGGCGGGCTCTTCGGCGAGGGGATCGGCAACGGCGTCCAGAAGGCCTTCTACCTGCCCGAGGCGCACACGGACATGATCACGGCCGTGATCGGCGAGGAGCTCGGCCTGGTCGGGATCGTCAGCGTCGTCGGCCTCTTCGGCCTCTTCGGATACGCCGGCCTCCAGGTCGCGAAGAAGGCCCGCGACCACTACGGCAAGCTGCTCGTCGCCGGGCTCACCTCGCTGGTCCTGGTCCAGGCGACGATCAACCTCTTCGCGGTGATGGGGCTGGCGCCCCTGACCGGAGTGCCGCTGCCGTTCGTGTCCTACGGCAACAGCAGCCTGATGGCGTGCCTGTTCGCCGTCGGCCTGATCCTCAACGTGGCGCGCGGAGGGACCGCCGCCGCTGGCAAACTGCGGGTCGTCGAGGGCGGTCGGTCGACCGCTGCCCGCAAAAGGAGATCGAGCGGTGGCAACAGGCGTAAGAGTGGTGGTGGCAGCGGGAGGGACCGCGGGTCACGTGGTGCCCGCCATGGCGGTCGCCGACGAGCTTCGGGCTAGCGGCGCCCGGGTGAGCTTCCTCGGCACCCGCGAGCGGATCGAGGCCGAGCTGATCCCGGCGGCCGGCTACGAGATCGACTACTTCAAGGTCACCGGGATCGATCGCCGCAACCCGTTCAAGGCCGCCGCGGCCGGGACCCGCGCGCTCGGCTCCGTCGGCGCCGCCGCCCGCGCGATCCGCGCCCGCCGCGCCGACGTCGTCGTCGGCGGCGGCGGGTTCGTCGCCGGGCCCGCCGGACTCGCCGCGATCCGCTCCGGCGTCCCCCTGGTCCTGACCGAGGCCGACAGCCACCTCGGGCTCGCCAACCGCCTGCTCGCCGGTCGCGCCGCCCGGGTCTGCCTCGCCTTCCCGATCGCGGGGCGCGAGGACGAGCGCTACCTGGTCACCGGCAGGCCGGTGCCGGCGGCGATCCTGGCCGCGGACCGGGCCACCGCCCGCGAGCGCTTCGGCGTCGCCCCCGGCGACCGCTGCCTGCTGGTGATGGGCGGGAGCCAGGGCGCGAGGTCGATCAATGCCTGCGCGCTGAGCGCATTCGCGGAGCGCGAGGGGCGCGACTTCCACGTCCTCCATCTCGCCGGCCGCCGCGACTTCGACGAGCTCCGCGAGCGGCTCGACCGCGCACCCCACCGGGAGCGCTACACCCTGCTCGACTACGAGCCCGACCTCGGCGACACCCTCGCCGCCTGCGACCTCGTTCTCGGCCGCTCGGGGGGTTCGATCTTCGAGGTCGCCGCGCTCGGCCGGCCGGCGGTCCTGGTGCCCTACCCGCACGCCACCGGCGACCATCAGCACGCGAACGCCGCCTGGATGTCGGAGGCGGGGGCGGCGATCGTGATCGACGACGCCGATCTCGAGGCCCCGTCCCTTGCCGCCACCGTCGCCACCCTGCTCGGCGACCCGGACCGGCTGGCGAACCTCGCCCAGGCCTCGGCGGCGCTGGCCCGCCCCGACGCCGCCTGGCGGGTCGCGCGGGAGGTCCTCAAGGCCGCCGGCGTCCCCACCGAGCGCCTCGACGACCGGAGCGACTGGTGAGCGCCGGCGCCTGGTCGGGCCGGCGCCTGCATTTCATCGGGATCGGCGGGGCCGGGATGAGCGGCCTGGCGCTGGTCGCCGCCGAGCTCGGCGCCTCGGTCAGCGGCAGCGACCGCGCCGCCTCCTCTTATACGGAGCGGCTGCTGGCGGCCGGGCTCGAGCCCGCGGTCGGCCACGACGTCGCCAACCTTCCCGACGGGGAGGTCGAGGTCGTGGTCTCGACCGCGATCGCCGAGGACAACCCCGAGCTCCTCGCCGCCCGCGAGCGCGGCCTCGAGGTCATCCACCGGGGGCGCCTGTTGGCGATGCTCTGCGCCGAGAAGCGCCTGATCGCGATCGCCGGCACCCATGGAAAGACGACGACGACGGCGATGGCGGCCTGGGCGCTCCGTGCGACGGGCGCCGACCCCGCCTTCTTCATCGGCGGCGAGGTGCCGGGGCTGGGGGAGGACGAGGGGAGCGCCAACGCCGGCTGGGGGACGGGTGAGTGGGTCCTCACCGAGGCCGACGAGAGCGACGCCAGCTTCCTCGAGCTCGAGCCCGAGGTCGCCGTGATCACCAACGTCGAGATGGACCACCACTCGCGCTGGGGCTCGGTCGCCGAGCTGCGGCTCGCCTTCGAGCAGTTCGCGGGCGCGGCCGGAGCGGTCGAGTTCGACGCCGGCTCCCCCGGCCCGGCGGAGCTGGCGCTCGCGGTCCCCGGCCATCACAACCTGCTCAACGCGCGCGCCGCGCTGGCCGCGATCGAGCCCACCGGGGTCGATCTCGACGCGGCGGCGCGGGCGCTGGCGGCGTTCCCCGGCGTCCGGCGCCGGCTCGAGCTCAAGGGCGAGCGTGACGGCGCCGCGATCTACGACGACTACGCCCACCACCCGACCGAGGTCCGGGCGGCGCTCTCGGCGCTGCGCGAAGCCCGCCCCGAGCGCCTCGTCGCCGCCTTCCAACCCCACCTCTACTCGCGGACCAAGGCCTTCGCGGACCCATTCGGCGCCGCCCTCGCGCTCGCCGACGAGGTCGTCGTGCTCGACGTCTACGCGGCGCGGGAGGAGCCGGCCGGAGAGCTCGAGGGAGTCGACGGCCTGCTGGTCGCCCGCGCCGCCGCCGATCGGGCCGAAGGTCGCTCGGTCACCTGGGCCCCGACTCTCGAGGCGGCCCGTGAGGCGCTTCTCGATCGGGTCGGGCCGGGGCGGGTGATCGTCACCCTCGGCGCCGGCGACGTCTTCAAGGTCGGCGAGGAGCTCGTCGCCGGGGGTTCGCGGTGAACGCCCCCCAGGGGGTCGAGCGCGACTACCCGCTGGCCCGGCTGACCACGGTTCGCACCGGCGGCCCGGCGGACTTCTTCGCCCGCCCCGGGGACGAGGAGTCGCTGCTCGAGCTCCTCGCCTGGGCCCGCTCCGAGGGGATCCCGATCGGGATCGTCGGCTCGGGCTCGAACCTGCTGATCGCCGACGACGGCTTTCGCGGCCTCGCCCTCAAGCTCGACGGGGAGCTGGCGAGGATCGAGCGCGATGGCGAGCGCCTCACCTGCGGCGGCGGCGCCCGCCTGCCCTCGGCGGCGGCGAAAGCGGCCGCCTGGGGACTCTCCGGCCTCGAGTTCGGGATCAACATCCCGGGAACCGCGGGCGGCGCGGTGAAGATGAACGCCAACGCCTACGGCGGCCGCCTCGCCGAGGTGCTCGAATGGGTCGACGTCTGCACCCCGGAGGGCCGCGAGCGGCGGGCCCCGGAGCAGCTCGGCTTCGCCTACCGGCGCTCCGATCTCGGGGCCGACGAGGTCGTCTCGCGCGCCTGCTTCCGGCTCCGGGAGGCCGACCCCGACGCGCTTCGGAGGACCCTCTCGGGGATGCGCGAGCGCCGTCGAGAGGCGCAGCCTTCCGGAATCAAGACGTTCGGCTCGACCTTCAAGAACCCCGACGACGAGCGCGCCGAAGGACGGACCGCCGGACAGCTCCTCGAGGAGGCCGGGTGCCGGGGCCTGGCGATCGGCGGCGCCGCCTTCGCCGAGAAGCACGCGAACTTCGTCGAGAACCTGGGCGAGGCGACCACCACCGAGGTCCTCGAGCTGATGGCCGAGGGGCGGCGCCGGGTCAACGATCGCTTCGGGGTCGAGCTCGAGCCCGAGGTCCAGACCCTCGGCGAGGTCCGGTGGCCGCCGGGGTGGGAGCTGTGATCGCCAGGTGGTGGCGCCCGGCGACGGCGGTGGCGGCCGCGCTCGTCGTTCTCGTCGCGGCCTACTCGTTGCTCTTCGCCGCCGAGGAGGTCGAGCCGACGATCAGGATCGGCTTCGCGACGTCGGCGATCGGCGCCGGCGAGGACGCGGTCGGGGTCACGCCGGATGGCGAGGTCCTGGTCGGAGAGCCGCCGCCCGAGGAGGGCACGGTGCCGCAGCTGCCGGCCACCGAGGTGCCGCAGAGCGGTCGGCTCTCGGGACCGATGCTCGACCAGGCGAAGGTGCTCGGGGCGGCGCCGGAGCCGCTGCGCGCGTGCATCGCCCGCAGCTACCTGGGCGAGAGCGGCATCGACGTCGAACTGGTCGGCGGAATCGAATTGCACTTCGGGGACGCCGCCCGAGCCGGGGAGAAGTGGGTGACCGCCATCGCCCTGCTGGCCGATCCCTCGATCACCGCGCTCGATTATGTAAACGTCGTCTCGCCGACCCGGCCGTCGACCGGAGGGTCCGGCCACCCGCTGCCCTCGACCGAAGAAGGCGCGGGATCGGGCTGCGGGCCGGAGCCGGAGTGATGCGGCGATCCCACGCCTGAAGCCGATTCACGGGCCGGCAGGGACCCCGCATGAGCGGTGGGGGCAAACCCTCGACCTAAGAGTTAGACTGGGAAAACCCTCGACCGATGGTCCAGTCTTACGGGTGCCCGGGAGCCCGTCGGGCGTTTGACAGAGATCATCCAATGCCCTACGTTGAGCGCAAATTCCGCGCTTATCGCGGAAGCTTCAACCCTCTAGCATTGCTGGAGCGTCGGACGGAAGTCAGGCTCAACTCATAACCCAGCCTTTGACGGGCCGGGCAATCGCCACTCAGCTGGCAACGGAGAAATCGGGAGATGGAATCCACATACCTCGCGGTCATCAAGGTCGTCGGAGCGGGCGGCGGCGGCACCAATGCCGTCAGTCGCATGATCGATGCCGGCATTCGCGGCGTCGAGTTCGTGGCGGTCAACACCGACGCTCAGGCGCTCCAGGCCTGTGACGCCGACATCAAGCTCTCGATCGGTCAGGAGCTGACCCGGGGCCTCGGCGCCGGCGGCAATCCCGAGGTCGGGGCGGGAGCGGCGGCCGAGAGCCGCGACGAGATCAAGGAGGCGCTGAAGGGCGCCGACATGGTCTTCGTCACCGCCGGCGAGGGCGGCGGCACCGGCACCGGTTCGGCGCCGATCATCGCCGAGATCGCGAAGGAAGAGATCGGCGCCCTCACCGTCGGCGCCGTCACCAAGCCCTTCGAGTTCGAGGGAAAACGACGGATGCAGCAGGCGCTCGAGGGAATCGAGAAACTGCGCAACAACGTCGACACCCTGATCATCGTCCCGAACGAGAAGCTGTTGCAGGCCGTCGAGCGCCGGACCAGCGTCCTCGAGGCGTTCCGGCAGGCCGACGACATCCTTCGCCAGGGCGTCCAGGGCATCACCGACCTGATCACGATCCCGGGCCTGATCAACCTCGACTTCGCCGACGTCCGCACGATCATGCGCGACGCCGGCTCGGCGCTGATGGGCGTCGGCACCGCCTCCGGCGAGGCCCGCGCCCTCGACGCCGCCAAGGCCGCGATCACCTCGCCGCTGATCGAGGAGTCGATCAAAGGCGCGACCGGGATGCTGCTCAACATCACCGGCCCCGAGGACCTCGGCCTGTTCGAGGTCAACGAGGCCGCGCAGCTGGTCCAGGCCGAGGCCGACGACAACGCCAACATCATCTTCGGCTCGGTCGTCGACCAGTCGATGCGCGACGAGATCCGCGTCACCGTGATCGCCACCGGCTTCGAGGGCTTCGAGCTCCTCGCCCGCTCGCCGCAGCGGGTCCGGCGGCGCTACGAGAGCAAACCGCGGGTCTCCGCCGACGACACGGACATCCGCAAACTGCGGGTCTCCGACGACGACATCGACGTCCCGCCCTTCCTCCAAGGCTGAGCCTCGCCCCGAGCGCGACCCCGGCGCGCAACTCGACCTGGGCCTGGCAGAGGTCAGCGCGGTGTCGAGCGCCTCCTCGGCGCGGCGGTAGTCGGCCGAGTCGCAGAGGACGAGGCTGAGCCGCTCGTGAGGAGGGCCCGAGACCCCTGCTCCCAATAGCCTTGCGGGCGTGAGGACTCCGCTCCACGATCGCCACCTCGAGCTCGGGGCGAAGATAGTCCCGTTCGCCGGCTGGGAGATGCCGGTCACCTACGAGGGCATCCGCGAGGAGCACGTCGCCGTCCGCACCCACGCGGGGATGTTCGACGTCTCCCACATGGGCGAGGTCGAGGTCGAGGGCCCCGGCGCCCTGGCCTTCCTCCAGCTGGTCCTCTCCAACGACGTCGCCAAGCTCGAGATCGGCGGCGCCCAGTACTCCTGCCTCTGCGACGAGAACGGCGGCGTCCTCGACGACCTCTTCACCTACCGGCTCGGCGGCGACCGCTATCTGATCGTCACCAACTCGGCCAACCACGGCTCCGATCTCGCCTGGCTCGGGCGCTGGAGTCGCGACTTCGACGTCGCCGTCCGCGACGTCGCCGATCGCTACGCGATGCTCGCCGTGCAGGGGCCGCACGCCCGCGCGATCGTCTCGGCGACGCTCGGGATCGAGCTGCCGCCGCGGATGCGGGCGACTCCGGTCAGGATCGGCAACCGCCCGGCGCTCGCCTGCGGGACCGGCTACACGGGCGAGGACGGGGTCGAGCTGTTGATCGACCCCGAGATCGTCGCGGCGATCTGGGCCGAGCTGCTCGACGCCGGCGTCGTGCCCTGCGGCCTCGGCGCCCGCGACACGCTGCGGCTCGAGGTCTGCTTCCACCTCCACGGCAACGACCTCGACCCCGAGCGCAACCCGATCGAAGCGGGCCTCGGGTGGTGCTGCGCCGAGGCGACCGGATTCATCGGCTCCGCCGCCGTCGCCGCGGCGCGCAGCCGCGGCCCGGCGGAGAAGCTGGCGCCGTTCAGGATCGAGGGCCAGGGCATCCCGCGGCAGGGGAACCCGGTGCTCGCCGGCGAGGAGGAGGTCGGCGTCGTCACCTCCGGCACCTTCTCCCCGTCGCTCGAGGTCGGGATCGGGATGGCATACGTGCGTCCCGACCTGGCCGAGCCCGGGACAGCGGTCGAGATCGACGTTCGCGGCAAGCATCGTCCCGCCCGGATAGCTTCCAAGCCCCTCTACGAGAAGGAGCGTTGACGTGGCCGAGGCCAACTACCCAGACGACCTGATCTACCACGCCGAGCACGACTGGGCGCGGGTCGACGGCGAGCAGGCGACCTTCGGGATCACCTGGTACGCGCAGGACAGCCTCGGCGAGGTCGTCTTCTACGATCCGCCCGAGGTCGGGGCGACGATCGCCAAGGACGCCAGCTACGCCGAGGTCGAGTCGGTCAAGGCGGTCTCCGAGGTGATCGCGCCGCTCTCCGGCGAGGTGATCGAGGTCAACGAGGCGCTGGGCGACGCTCCCGAGAAGATCAACGAGGACCCCTATGGCGAGGGCTGGTTGGTCAAGGTCAGGCTCAGCGACGGCGGCGAGGCCGAGGACCTCCTGAACGCCGCCGATTACCGCAATTTGCTCGACGCTTAGGGCGGAAGCCCGGCCACCGGCTCCCGTAGCCTGTCGGACGTGACGCGCTACACCTCCGCAACCGACGCCGACCGCGCCGAGATGCTGGCCGCGATCGGGATCGACTCGGTCGACGAGCTCTTCGAGCAGGTGCCCGGACCGCTGCGCCTCGGCCGCGGCCTCGAGCTCCCCGACGGCCTCAGCGAGCCCGAGGTCCAGGCGCGGCTGTCGGAGCTCGCCGCTCGCAACGCCGATGCCGAATCCGAGGTCTGCTTCGTCGGCGCCGGCATGTACGACCACCATGTGCCGGCGATCGTCGACGCGATCACCCAGCGCTCGGAGTTCCTGACCCCGTACACGCCCTACCAGCCCGAGATCTCCCAAGGCGGCCTCCAGGCGATGTTCGAGTTCCAGACCGCGATGTCGGAGCTGACCGGCCTGCCGGTCTCCAATGCCGGCCTCTACGAGGGACCCTCCTCGGTCGCCTCGGCCGGATATCTCGCGATCGGGGCCACCGGCCGCCGGCGCTTCGTCGTCTCCCGCGGCGTCCATCCCCACAGTCGCGAGACCCTCGCCACCTATTCGGTCGGCTACGGGGCCGAGGTCGTCGAGGTCGGGCTCGAGGACGGCGTCACCGATGCGGCCGCGCTGGCCGAGGCGGTCGACGGCGAGACCGCGGCGGTCTTCCTCCAGAGCCCCAACTTCCTCGGCGCGGTCGAGGACGTCGAGGCGCTCGGCGCCGCCGCCAAGGCGCACGGCGCGCTGCTGGTGGTGGCGGTCGACCCGATGACCCTCGGGATCCTCAAGCCGCCCGGGGAGTGCGGCGCCGACATCGCCCTCGGCGAGGGTCAGCCGCTCGGCAACCGGCTCGACTTCGGCGGCCCCTCGGTCGGTTTCTTCTGCGCGACCGAGGACCAGATCCGGCGGATGCCGGGCAGGATCGCCGGCGAAACCGACGACGTCGACGGCCGCCGCGGCTTCGTTCTCTCGCTCCAGACCCGCGAGCAGCACATCCGCCGCGAGAAGGCGACGAACAACATCTGCACCGCCCAGGCGCTGAACGCGCTCGGGGCGATGATCCACCTCGCCTGGCTCGGGCGCGAGGGCTATCGCGAGCTCGGCGAGCTTCTCGTTCGTCGCACCGCGTACGCGCGCGAGCGGCTCGCCGCGGTCGAGGGCATCGAGCTCCTGCACGAGGCCCCGGTGGTGCGCGAGTTCGCCCTGCGGCTGGCGGCGCCGGTCGATCGCGTTCTCGACCGCTGCGCCGAACGCGGGATCGCCGCCGGCTACCCGCTCGGACGCGAGTACCCGGAGCACGAGGACGGCCTCCTGGTCGCGATCACCGAGCGTCGCAGCAGGGCGCAGATCGACGCGCTCGCCGAGGCCCTGGGAGCGGCGATCGCCGCCGAGCGCGGCGATTTGGTCGGCGCGAGGACGACAAAATCGCCGCAGGGGGCCGGATGAGCGCGATCGAGACACCCATGCAGCGGGAAAGCGCCCGGACGATCTTCGAGAAATCGAAGACCGGCCGGCGCGCCGCCGTCCTGCCCGACGCCGAAGTGCCGGAGACGCCGATCGCAGAGCTGATCCCGTCGAAGTTCCTGCGCTCCGAGCCGCCGCGCCTGCCCGAGGTCGCCGAGCCGGAGATCGTCCGCCACTACAACCGCCTCTCGCGGCGGAACTTCGACCTCGACAGCGGCTTCTACCCGCTCGGCTCGTGCACGATGAAGCACAACCCGCGGCTCAACGAGCGGGTCGCGGCCCTGCCCGGCCACGCCCGCCTGCACCCGGCCCAGGACCCGCGCCGCGCCCAGGGGGCGCTGGAGCTGATGTGGCTGCTTCAGGCGAGCCTCAGCGAGATCTGCGGCCTCCCGCACGTCAGCCTCCAGCCCTCGGCCGGCTCCCACGGCGAGCTCGCCGGCCTGCTCCTGACCCGCGCCTACCACGCCGACCGCGGTGAAACGCGGACCAAGGTGCTGGCCCCGGACACCTCGCACGGGACCAATCCGGCCTCGGTGACGATGGCCGGCTACGAGGTGGTCAAGGTCGCGACGAACGAGGTCGGCGGGGTCGAGATGGACGACCTGCGGGAGAAGATCGAGGAGGCGCCGGAGGACGTCGCCTGCCTGATGTTGACCAACCCCAACACCCTCGGGCTGTTCGACGAGAACATCGCCGCGATCGCCGCCCTGATCCACGAGGCCGGCGGCACCCTCTACTACGACGGCGCCAACCTCAACGCGGTGATGGGCCACTCGCGGCCCGGCGACATGGGCTTCGACATCGTCCACGTCAACCTCCACAAGTCCTTCAGCCAACCGCACGGCGGCGGCGGCCCCGGTGCCGGCCCGATCGCGGTCTCCGACCGGATCGAGCCGTACCTGCCGCGGCCCCAGGTGGTTCGACGCGAGAGCGACAACGGCGGCGGCCCGAGCTTCGACCTCGACCTCGATCGGCCGAAGTCGATCGGGCGCCTGCGCGGCTTCCAGGGGAACTTCGGGGTCTTCGTCCGCTCCTACGCCTACATCCTCAGCCTCGGTGGCGACGGCCTCGCCGAGGCTTCCGAGACGGCGGTCCTCAACGCCAACTACCTGAAGGCGCGGCTCGCCGAGGGCCGTGCCGGCGAGCGGCTCCCGATCGCCTTCGACCGCCACTGCATGCACGAGTTCGTCCTCTCCGGCAAGCCGATGAAGCGGGAGCTGGGGATCGCGACCCTCGACCTCGCCAAGCGCCTGCTCGACTTCGGCTTCCACCCGCCTACCGTCTACTTCCCCCTCCTCGTAGAGGAGGCGCTGATGGTCGAGCCGACCGAGACCGAGACGAAGGAGAGCCTCGACTCCTTCGCCGACGCCGTCGAGGCGATCCTCGCCGAGGCCGAGTCCGACCCGGAGCTGGCGAAGCAGGCCCCCTACACGACGCCGGTGCGCCGCCTCGACGAGGTCAAGGCGACCCGCAGGCCGGTCGTGCGCCAGCCGCTGGGCTGATGTCCGCCGAGCGGGACCCGGTCGCCGGCCGGGTCGCCGTCGCCGCCGACGCCGCCGCGATCACCGAGACGCTGGCCCTCGCGTTCTACGCGGACCCGGTCTGGAGCTGGGCCTTCTCGGATTCCGCCGGGCGGTTGGAGCACTATCGCGCGGTCTGGCGGCTGATCGTCGAGTCGGCGATCGAAGGAGGCCACGCCTGGCTGACCCCGGGCGCCGGGGCGGCGGCACTCTGGATCCCACCCGGGCGGCCCGAGCTGAGGCCGGAGGACGCGGCAACGATGCGGCCCAGGCTCGAAGAGCTCCTCGGCGCCGGGGCCGAGCGGGTGCTCGACACGATGGAGCGCTTCGACGCCGCCCATCCGCAGGAGCCGCCCCACTACTACCTGAGCCTGCTCGGAACCCACCCCGATCGCCGCGGCCGCGGTGAGGGAATGGGTCTCCTGGCCGAAAGCCTCGCTCGCATCGACGCCGAGGGCGCTGCCGCCTACCTCGAGTCCTCGAACCCCGCCAACGAGGCTCGCTACGAGCGCCACGGCTTCGAGACCCGCGGGGCGTTCGAGCTCGGTGAAGACGGCCCGGACGTGATGCGGATGTGGCGGGAGCCCCGCTGATGGGCGAGGAGCCTTCCTCGGCGGAGTGGCTCGACCCCGAGCACGTCGGCGCCTACCGTCGGCGCGCCGACGAGTTTCCGCATCGGCTCGAGGGCGAGGCGGTGTTGATCGAGCACCTGCCCCAAGACCTCGGCCGCGTGCTCGATCTCGGCTGCGGCGACGGCAGGCTGCTGGCGATGGTGCTCGCCGAGCGGCCCGGTGCGAGCGGCGTCGCCCTCGATTTCTCCGCGGTCATGCTCGACGCCGCCCGCCGGCGCTTCGACGGCGACGGCCGGGTCGAGGTGGTCGAGCACGACCTCGGCCGCCCGCTCCCCGGCGACCTCGGTCGCTTCGACGCGGTCGTCTCCTCGATGGCGATCCACCACCTCGAGGACGATCGTAAGCGGGCGCTCTACCGCGAATGCCTCGCGGTGCTCGAGCCGGGCGGCGTGTTCGCCAACTTCGAGCACGTCGCCTCACCGACCGAGCGACTCCACGCCGCCTTCTTCGCGGCGATCGGCGAGCCGCTCGAGAACGAGGACCCTTCCGACCGCACCGTCTCGGTCGAGACCCAGCTCGCCTGGCTGCGCGACGTCGGCTTCGAGGACGTCGACTGCCACTGGAAGTGGCTGGAGATGGCGCTGCTGGCCGGCGTGTCGCCTTCTGCACCCGCGTAGGTGCATAAAGCGACACTCAGAAGTCGGGGAGCTCCTGTTCGAGCTCGAGCACGGGGGCGAAGAGGTCGCCGTGCTCCTCGATCCGCTCGAGGACGTCGTCGGTCTCGAAGGCCAGGTCCGAGGCCTTGCCGCTCTTCAACGTGCTCTCGACCTCATCCCAGGTGATCGGGGTCGAGACGGTGGGGCGCTCGCGGGCCCGCAGCGAGTAGACGGCGACCGTCGTTTTGCTGCGGTGGTTCTGGGACCAGTCGACGAAGATCTTGTTCTTGCGATCGACTTTTTTCATTTTCGAGACCACCTTGTCGGGGGTCTGCTTTTCGAGCAGCTGCGCGATCGCTTTCGCCATCGGTTTGGTCTCCTCGTAGGAGGTCTTGACGTTGAGCGGGACGTAGACCTGCATCCCCTTCGAGCCGGAGGTCTTCGGGAACGCCCGCAGGCCGAAGTGATCGAACATGTCGCGCAGGCGCACCGCCACCGCTCAGCAGTCGACGATGTCGGCGGGCGGCCCCGGGTCGAGGTCGAAGGCGAGCACCGTCGGCCGGTTCGGCGCCCGCGAGAGCGACAGCGAGGGATGCAGCTCGAGCGCCGCCAGCTGCGCCATCCAGATCAGGGTCGGGCGGCTGTCGCAGACGCAGAAGTCGATCTTGCCGGCGTTCGGGCCCGCCGTCACGCTCGCGGTCTTGACCCATTTCGGCCGGTGCTTCGGGCAGCGCTTCTCGAAGAAGGCGGCGTCGAGGTCCTCGACCCCTTCGGGGAAGCGCCGCAGGGTGACGGCGCGGCCGTCGAGGTGGGGGACCATCGTCTCCCCGACCTTGGCGTAGTAGTCGACGACCTCGCTCTTGGTGAACCCGGCCTTCGGGTAGAGGACCTTGTCGAGGTTGGTGAGCTTCAGCTCACGACCGTCGACCTCGACAAGACGGCCCTGCGCCACGGGCTATTTCGAGGCTTTGGCCTTGGAGCGCGACGAGGCTTTCTTCGTCGCTTTCTTTTTCGCCGGCGCGCTCTTCTTCTTTTTCGCCGGTTTCGAGGCTTTCTTGCCGTCCTCGCCCTTGACGGCGGCGATCGATTCCTCGAGGGCGGCCATCAGGTCGGGTGCCTTGGTCGCCTCGGGCTCGGTCTCGGCCGAGGCGACGATCTCCTTGCCTTCGGCCTTGCGTTCGATCAGCGCCATCAGTTCCTCGCGGTACTCGTCGCGGTAGGCGGTCGGGTCGAACTCGCTGGTCAGCGAATCGATCAGTTTTTCCGCCATCTCGACCTCCTTCTTCGCCACCTTCGGCTTCTCGGCGGGAAGGACGTCATCGAGCTCGCTGGGGGGCACGACCTCGTCGGCGAACCGCATCGTGGTCAGGGTGAGGACGCCGTTCTCGGTCCGCAGCGCCGCCAGGTGCTCCTTGTTGCGGAAGACGAAGCGCGCGACCGCGACCTTGCCCGAGGACTCCATCGCGCTCGCCAGCAGCGAATACGCTTTCTCGGCGCCGTCCGCGGGTCCCAGGTAGTAGGGGCTGTCGAAGTAGATCGGGTCGATCTCACCGAGGTCGACGAAGTCCTGGACTTCGATCGCGCGCGACTTCTTCGGCGCCATCGCGGCCAGCTCGTCCTTGGTGATCGGGACGTAGTTGCCGGAGGTGATCTCGAAGGCTTTCTGGATCTTCTCGTAGGGGACCTCTTCGTCGGTCCCTTCGGCGACCCGGCGGTGGCGGATGCGGGCGCCGTCGGACTCGCGGATCTCGCGCAGGGAGATGCCCCGTCGCGCGACCGCGCTGTAGAGCTTGACGGGCACGTTGAGGAGCCCGAAGCTGATCGACCCGCTCCAGATTGCTCTAGCCATCGGCGTTCACCTACCCGATTGTTCCAGGGGCACCCACGAGGAACCTTCCGCTCGACGCCGACGAACCGGTTCTTGCGAAGCGGGGCGCGAGGCGCGACGTAGACTCGGCGCGGTGACCAGGCAACAGCGTCTGACCCTGATCGCGACGATCCTCGGATCGACCGTCGTCTTTCTCGACGGCACGGTGGTCAACGTCGCCCTGCCGGCGATCAGCGACAGCCTCGACGTCGGCCTCGCCGGCCAGCAGTGGGTCGTCGAGTCCTACGCGCTGGCCCTGGTCGCGCTGCTCCTGGTCGGCGGCAGTCTCGGCGACCAGTTCGGGCGGCGGCGGATCTTCGTCATCGGCCTGATCTCCTTCGGTGCCACCTCCGTGCTGTGCGCGATCGCCCCCACGGCGGAGTTCCTGATCGGCGCCCGGGCGCTTCAGGGGGTCGCGGGGGCCCTGCTGGTGCCCGGCTCGCTGGCGATCGTCGCCGCGACCTTCGAGGGCGCCGCCCGCGGCAAGGCGGTCGGGACCTGGACCGCGTGGACCGGGATCGCGACGGTTCTCGGCCCCGCCGGGGGCGGCGCCCTGATCGGGATCACCTCCTGGCGGGCGATCTTCTGGGTCAACATCCCGCTGATCGTCGCCACCACGATGCTCACCCTCCACGCCGTCGAGGAGAGCCGCGACGAGGACGCCTTCCTCGGCATCGACTGGCTCGGCATCCTGCTCTCGGCGATCGGGCTCGGCGGGCCGACCTTCGCCCTGATCGAGCAGCCCGCGAACGGCTGGGGCTCGCCGATGGTCTGGCTGCCGATGGTGGTCGGAGTCGTCTGCTTCGGCCTCTTCATCGTCCGCGAGGCCCTCGCCCGCCATCCGATGCTGCCGCTGGGCCTGTTTCGCATCCGCAACTTCTGGGTCACCAACCTGACCACCCTCTCGACCTACGCCGGTCTGATCGGGGGCCTGTTCTTCGTCGGCCTCTACTTGCAGCAGGTCGCCGGCTACTCGCCGCTGGAGGCGGGCCTGGCGACGACGCCGATCTCGGTCCTGATGTTCTTCCTCTCGCCGCGCTTCGGGCGGATCGCCTCGGGGACCGGACCGCGGCTGCCGATGGCCATCGGGCCGATCGTCGGCGGCGTCGGGCTCCTGCTCCTGCTGCGGATCGGCCCCGACCCGAACTTCCTCCTCGACGTCCTGCCGGGTTTGCTGGTCTTCGGCGTCGGCCTCTCGGCGACCGTGGCGCCGCTGACCGCGACCGTCCTCGACTCGGTCGACGAACATCACGTCGGCATCGCCTCGGGCGTCAACAACGGCGTCTCGCGAGTCGCCGGCCTGCTCGCGATCGCGATCCTCGGGGCCGTCATCTCCGCCAACTTCGGCTCCGAGCTCGACCAGCGGCTCGGCCCGGCCCCCCTCTCGAGCACGGCCGGCGCCGCCGTCGCCGAAGCGAAGGAAAAGCCGCTCGCGGTCCCGGGGACGGACGGGATCCCGCCCGCGGAGGCGGACCGGGTCACCGCCGCCGCCGCCGACGCATCGACGGCCTCGTTCCACCTCGGCATCGGGATCGCCGGCGTCCTGATGATCATCGGCGGCATCGTCGCCGGGCTCGGCGTCGAAAACCCGCGCCGCCGGGTCGAGGCGGTGGCGAGCCGCGGGACCGCGCAGGCCGGCGAGTGCGGCCACTCAGCCGACTGCGACGCGAGCCGCGAAGCCCCGCTCCCCGACACCGCCTGACCCCGCGCTTCAGCACTTGACCACACCAGGGTGTGGTCAAGGCGTGAAGCGACGGCCCGAACTAGTCTGGTGGCCGTGAGCGGCGCACCCGTCATCTTCAGCGGCATCCAACCGACCGGGCGCAAGCACCTGGGCAACTACATCGGCGCGATCCGGCAGTACGTGGAGGGCCAGGAGCGCGGTGAGCCGGCGATCTTCTGCATCGTCGACCTGCACGCGATCTCGGTCCCCTACGAGCCCGCCGAGCTCCGCGAGCGGTTCTACGACACGACCGCGATCCTGCTCGCCGCCGGGGTCGATCCCGGGCGCTGCATCTTCTTTCGCCAATCCGACGTCCGCGAGCACTCGGAGCTGACCTGGCTGCTCTCGGCGGTCACCGCCCACGGCGATCTCAACCGAATGACCCAGTTCAAGGAGAAGTCGGCCAAACAGCGCGAGCTCGTCTCCGCGGCGCTCTTCTACTACCCGGTCCTCCAGGCCGCCGACGTGCTCGCCTACCGGGCGACCGAGGTTCCGGTCGGCGAGGACCAGCAGCAGCACATCGAGCTGGCGCGCGAGATCGCCCGGCGCTTCAACGAGCGCTTCGGCGAGACCCTGGTCGTGCCCGAGCACCGGGTCCCGAGGATCGGAGCCCGGATCATGGACCTCCAGGAACCGGACCGCAAGATGTCGACGACCAGCCCGTCCGATGCCGGCACGGTTCTCGTCCTCGACGAGCCCGACGCGATCCGCAAGAAGCTCGGCAGCGCCGTCACCGACTCCGGTCGCGAGGTTCGCCGCGGCGCCGACAAGCCCGGGGTGACGAACCTGATCGACGTCTACGCGGTCGCCCGCGGAATCGATCCGGCCGAGGTCGAGAGCGAGTTCGCCGACGCCGGCTACGGGGACTTCAAGCAGGCCGTGGCCGAGGCGGTGGTCGAATTCCTGGCGCCGGTGCGCGACCGCTACGCGGAGCTTCGTCCGGACGAGGCGGAGCTCGAGCGGATCCTGGCGGCCGGCGCCGAGAAGGCGCGCGAGATCGCCGCCGCCACCGTCGCCGAGGTCCGCGGCCGGATGGGGATCGGCCCGGGCTAGATCGCCGTTTTCGGAGTTGAGACCCCGATCGGGGCGTCAACTCCGAAAGCCGCGGCGCCGGGCGTCTTTGCGTGCCGCTACGGTGGGCCTGTGCCGGTCGCTGAGCTAGATCTCGAGCTCGACGTCTTCGCGGGCCCCTTCGACCTGTTGCTGGCGGTCGTCCTCCGCGAAGAGGTCGACCTGCTCGAGGTCGAGCTCGCCGAGGTCGTCGTCGCCTACATCGAGCACCTCGAGCGCGAGGGCGAGCTCGAGCTCGAGGTCGCGACCGAGTTCCTCGTCCTGATCGCCTCGCTGCTGGAGCTGAAGTCGCGGCTGATGCTCCCGGGCGCCGACGACGGGCTCGAGGAGATGGGGCCCGAGGAGGCGATCGACGAGCTGCTCGCCCGGCTTCTCGAGTACCGCCGCTACAGCGCCGCCTCGAAGGTTCTGGTCGAGCGCTTCGAGGCCGAGCGCGGCTTCCTCTACCGGGCGGCGCCGCTGCCCGGCGAGCTGCGGCGGGTCGCGATCGACGCCGCCACCGCCGTGTATGACCCCGAGCAGCTCGGCTCGGCGCTCGGCGACCTGCTGACCGAGCCGCCCGACGTCGACATCAGCCACATCCGTCCGACGGTCTCGCTGGAGAAGCGGCTCGGGGCGCTGCGCCGGGCGTTGCGGGCGGCCGCCGCCGGCAAGCTCGACTTCGACGAGCACTTCGGCGAGGAGGACCGCCTCACCCAGGCGGTGACGCTGTTCGCCCTGCTCGAGCTCTACCGGCGCGGCGAGGCGACCTGGGAGCAATCCGAGCCCTTCGGCCCGATCGAGATCAGAACCGCGTGAACGACCTCTCGCGGACAATCGAGGCGCTGCTCTTCCTCTCCCCGCAGCCGGTCAGCACGATCGACCTGGCGGAGGCGACCGAGTCGACCGAGGGCCAGGTCACGGAGGCGATCGAGAGCCTGCGCGAGGATCTGGCCGCAGGCCGTCGCGGGATCATCCTCCGCGAGGTCGCCGGCGGCTTCGCGCTCGCCAGCGACCCGGCGAGCGAGGAGTCGGCGCGCAGGCTGCTGGCGAAACCGCGGACCCCGCCGCTGACCCAGGCTCAGGCCGAGACCCTGGCGATCGTCGCCTACCTCCAGCCCGTCTCGCGGCCCGAGGTCGCGCGGATCCGCGGGGTCTCCTCGGAGTCGGCGGTCCAGACTCTGGCCGAGCGTGGGCTGATCGAGGAGTCCGGCCGCTCGCGCTTCGGCGCCGCGATCTTCAAGACGACCGAGCTCTTCGAGCGACTCTTCGGCCTCGGCGCCCTCGACCAGCTGCCCGACCCCTCGCGCTTCGATCCGACGCCCGAGGACGAGCGCGAGCTTCGCGAGCGCCTGTTGAAGGCCGGGGAACAGCGCGCCGAGCCATGAGGGGGCGGGATCGGGGGAGGTCCCGCCGGCGCAAGAGCGGGGAGGCCCGGCCGGGCCCTCGTCCGATCCCGCGCTCTCCGATCCCGCGCTCGTGAGACTGGCCAAGTTCCTCGCCCATGGCGGGGTGGCGTCGCGGAGGATGTCGGAGAAACTGATCGCCAACGGGCGGGTCACGGTCGGCGGCGAGGTGGTGACCGACCCCGCCCGGGATGTCGACGAGGGTGACGATGTGCGTGTCGATGGCGGTGCGGTCGTCGCCGAGGGTCGCGAGGTGTGGGCGATCCACAAGCCGCCCGGCGTCGTCTCGACGGCGAAGGAGCCGGGCTCGCGGCCCGCGGTCGTCTCGCTGGTGCAGAGCGATGCCCGTCTTTATCCGGTCGGCAGGCTCGACGCCGATTCGACCGGGCTGTTGCTGCTGACCAACGATGGGGAGCTGGCGAACCGGCTCACGCACCCTCGCTACGAAGTGCCGAAGGCCTACCTGGTCGAGCTCGCCCGACGGCCCTCGCGGGTCGAGCTCGACAGGCTCGCCGCCGGGGTCGAGCTCGAGGACGGGATGACCGCTCCCGCCGAGGTCGGCCGCCGCGGCGAGAACCGGGTCGAGATCGTCCTCCGCGAGGGACGCAACCGCCAGGTGCGGCGGATGGCCGAAGCGGTCGACAACCGGGTGGTGGCCCTGCGGCGCGTCCGCTTCGGGCCGATCACGCTGGGCGACCTGCGCGAGGGAGAGGCCCGACCCCTCACCGAGGACGAGCTCACCGCCCTCCGCGATCTGGTTCCACCCTCCCGCCGGGCGGGCGCGAAAGAGGCGACCGACTAGTCGCTGACCTGGACGACGACGGTGCGCTCTCGCGGCCGGTCGTCGAAGTCGATCAGAACGATCTGCTGCCAGGTGCCGGTGGCGAGCCGGCCGTCGAGGATCGGAACCGCCTCCGAGGGGCCGACCACGGTGGCGCGCTGGTGAGCATGCGAGTTGGTGTCGTGGTTGAGTCGGTTGTGCTCGTAGTCGCCCTCTGTCGGGATCAGCCGCTCGAGCATCTCGCGGAGGTCGCGGACGCCGCCCGGCTCGAACTCCATCGTCGCGATCGCCGCCGTCGATCCGCGCACGAAGACGAGCGCCTGACCGTCGGCGACGCCGGCGTCGGCGACGGCCCGAGTCACCTCCGCGCCGATCTCGATCACGTCGCAATCGCCGCGCGTATCCACACGAAACTCGGTCGTCCTCGTCGCCACCCCACGACCCTACCCCGCGGTTTTCGGTCTTGACACCCCTGTCGGGGCGCCAACCCCGAGGACCGCGGTTGGGGTGGTGGGTCTGGGAAGATGCCGCGGGTGGGAGACGCGGCGAACGAAAGGCTCTACGCGGTGCGGGGTGCGGTCCAGGCCGACGCCAACGAGGCCGACGCGATCCTGTCCGCGACCGGCGAGCTGATGGCCGAGGTGATCGAGCGCAATGCGCTCGTGGCCGAGGCGATCGTCAGTTGCCTGTTCACGACCACCGAGGACCTCGACGCCGAGTTCCCGGCGGTCGCCGCCCGCAACCTCGGGCTCGAGTCGGTGCCGCTGCTCTGCTGTCGCGAGATCCCGGTCCCGGGATCGATGGAGCGCGTGATCAGGGTCATGCTCCACTTCTACGCGCCGGTCGGCCACTCGCCCGCCCACACCTACCTCGGCGAGACCCGCAAGCTCCGCTCCGACCTCCACGCGGCCCAGTAGCGGCACAATGGGCGCGTGACCGTCACCTTCGCCGAGAAGCTCGCCCGGATCCCGGGCTATCAGGCAGGCGTCCCGACCGGACAGGCGCCGGAGGCGATCGCGCGCGGGGAGATCGCCCAGCTCGCCTCCAACGAGTCGCCGTTCGAGCCGCACCCGAAGGTGGTCGAGGCGATCGCCGCCGCCGCGACCGCGATGAACCGCTACCCCGATCCCGACGCGACGCTGCTTCGGGGCCGGATCGCCGAGCGCTTCGAGACCGAGCCGGCGCGGATCGCGGTCGGCAACGGCTCATGCGAGATCCTCCTCGCCGCCGCCGAGGCTCTCTGCGAGCCGGGCGACGAGATCCTCTACGCCTGGCCGTCGTTCTCGATGTACCCCTACCTGCCGGCGCTGACCGGAGCTCGCGAGGTCCGGGTGCCGCTCGCCGACGGTTGGGTCCACGACCTCGACGCGATGGCTGCCGAGGTCACCGCGGCGACCCAGCTGCTGATCGTCTGCAACCCCAACAACCCGACCGCGACCCACATCCCCGCGGCCGAGATCGGGGCGTTCCTCGACCGGGTCCCCGAGCGGGTCACCGTGATCCTCGACGAGGCCTACATCGAGTTCCAGGCCAACGACGATCCCGACACCAGCGTCGATCTCCTCGCCGAGCGCCCGAACCTGGTCGTCCTGCGCACCTTCAGCAAGTGCTACGGCCTCGCCGGCCTGCGGGTCGGATACGCGATCGGCTCGGCGCGCTTCCGCGCCGCCGTCGACGCCGTCCGCCAGCCCTTCAGCGTCAACGCCCTCGCCCAGGCCGCGGGCGCCGAGGCGATCCTCCACGGCGACGACGTCGAGCGCCGGGTCGAGAGCACGTTGATCGAGCGGGTGCGGGTCGAGGCCGGGCTCGAGGACCTCGGGCTCGCGACCTCCGACAGCCAGGCCAACTTCTCCTGGGTCGCCCTCGGCGACACCGAGGAGGATGCTGTCGTCGCCGGGCTCGCCGAGCGGTCGATCGCCGTCCGCCCCGGGACGCCGCTGGGAGAACCCGGCCACATCCGCGTCACCTACGGCAGCGCGGAGGAGAACGATCGATTCCTCGCCGCGATCGGCGAGATCCTGGGCTGAAAAGCCCCGCGGCAGGGTGACGGGCGTGCTACAAACTGTGCAGTGAAGCGAACGGTCGAGACCTCGAGCCCCCTCCGCGCCACCGGCGCCGCGCCCGAGGCTGCCCGCTTCACCTATTACTGGCGATTTAGCTAGGCGTCCGGCCTGGCGGCATCCGCGAATCGCCGCCAGCCGCTCCCACGCTTGTTGGCCGGGCGCCGTGCATCGTTCGCGTGGTTAGGATCATTTGGCTTTGGAGGAAGGTGAGGACAAGATGATGATCGGGACCGAGCAGACCGCAAGGGACCGAGTCCGCGACCAGCGGATCGACAGGATCGTCGAGCTGGCGTCGCCGGCGACGCTGCTCACCGAGCTGCCGCTCGGCGAGGCCCGCGAGCAGGCGGTGGTGAGGGGGAGGGCCGAAGTCGTCGACGTCCTCGCCGGCGCCGACGACCGGCTGATGGTCGTGGTCGGCCCGTGCAGCGTGCACGACGTCGAGGCGGCGCTCGATTACGCCGGCCGCCTCGCGGCCGCCGCCGAGGAGCGCGCCGAGGACCTGCTGGTCGTGATGCGCGTGTACTTCGAGAAGCCACGGACCTCGATCGGCTGGAAGGGACTGATCAACGACCCGCACATGGACGGCTCCGGCGACGTCAACGCCGGCCTGCGCCTGGCCAGGACCCTGCTGCTCGAGATCCTCGACACCGGCCTGCCGATCGGCTGCGAGTTCCTCGATCCGATCACCCCGCAGTACATCTCCGACGCCGTCGCCTGGGGCGCGATCGGCGCCCGCACGACCGAGAGCCAGATCCACCGCCAGCTCGGATCCGGCCTCTCGATGCCGATCGGGTTCAAGAACCGCACCGACGGCAACGTCCAGGTGGCGGTCGACGCCGTGCGCGCAGCGGCGGCCTCGCACGCGTTCGCCGGGATCGACGACAACGGCATCCCGGCGATCCACCACACGACCGGGAACCCCGACGGCCACGTGATCCTGCGCGGCGGCAAGGGCGCCCCCAACTACGGGCCCGAGGGGGTCGAGGACGCGGTCGCGAAGCTGCGGGACGAAGGCCTGCCCGAGCGCGTCGTCATCGACGCCTCCCACGACAACAGCGGCAAGGTGCCGGCCCGCCAGATCGTCGCCGCGGGCGAGATCGGCCGGCAGGTCGCCGCCGGCAACGGTGCGATCGTCGGGTTGATGCTCGAGTCGTTCCTGGTCGAGGGCAACCAGAGCGCCGAGGGCGGCGGCGAGCTCACCTACGGCCAGTCGATCACCGATGCCTGCATCGCCTGGGAGGACACCGTCTCGGTCCTCGACGAGCTGGCCGCGGCCTGCCGCGAGCGGCGCGGGCGATGACCCTCGCGGTCCTCGGCGTCGGCCTGGTCGGAGGCTCGATCGGGCGGGCCGCCCGAGGCCGGAACGGGACCCGGGTGGTCGGCTACGACCCCGACTCGGGAACCCTGGGCCGAGCTGTCGCGACGGGAGCGGTCGACGCCACCGCGGCGTCGGTGGCCGAGGCCTGCGCCGGCGCCGAGGTCGTGGTCTGCGCGGCCCCGGTCGGCGGCCTCGTCGAGCTCGCCCGCGAGGCGCTGGCCGCCGCCGGCGAGGACGCGGTGGTCACCGACGTCGGCTCGACCAAGCGCGAGATCGTCGCCGCCCTCGGCGAAGACGAGCGTTTCATCGGCGGCCACCCGCTGGCCGGGGCCGAGACGGCGGGGGTCGCCAACGCCCGCGCCGATCTCTTCGAGGGCGCCCGCTGGTACCTGACCCCGACGCCGAGCTCGAGCGGTCTGCTCTACGACCGCCTCCAACGCGCCGTCTCCGACCTCGGCGCCCGACCCCAGGCGATCGACGCCGAGGCCCACGACCGCCTGATGGCGATCGTCAGCCATCTCCCGCATGTCGTCGCCAACGCGCTCGTCGGCGAGGCGGCGGCGGAGCTGACCCGGGACTCCGAGCGCCTGCCGGAGGTCGGCCCCAGCTTTCGCGACACGACCCGGGTGGCGGGCTCGAACCCGGCGGTCTGGGGCGACATCTTCGCCAGCAACAGCGAGGCCGTGGCCGACGCGATCGACGCCCTCGGCGGCCGCCTCCGCGAGGCGGCGGAGCTGATCCGCGGCGGCGATCGCGACGCCGTCGCCGCCTGGCACGCGGCCGCCGCCGAGGACCGCCGGCTGCTGCTCGCGGACGAGGCCGGCGGCGAGGAGCTCCGCGAGCTCCGCGTCATCGTCACCAACCGACCGGGGACGATCGCGGCGCTGGCGCTCGCCCTCGGCGAGGCCGGCGTCAACATCGAGGACATGGCCCTGCACCCGGCCCCCGACATGACCTCAGGCGCCGTCACCCTCTGGGTCGCGGGGTCCCGACAGGCCGAGCGCGCCGCCGAGCTGATCCGGGGCCTCGGGCACACCGTCACCGAGCTGGGCGGGCGCTAGCCGTGGGCTCCACCCGATTCGATCCCTCCGGGCCCCTGCGCGGCGCCCTGCGGCCTCCGGCCGACAAGTCGATCTCCCACCGCGCGGCGCTGATCGCGGCGATGTCGGAAGGGGAGAGCTCGATCGACGGCTACCTCGAGTCGGCCGACACGCGCTCGACCCTGGCGGCGATCGAGGCGCTCGGGGCGACCGTCGAGAGCGCCGACGCGACGGCGCCGGGAGATCAGATCCGGATCGCCGGGGTCGGGCTCCAGGGCGCGGTGTCGGCCGCGATCGACGTCGGCAACGCCGGCACCCTGCTGCGACTCCTGCCGGGCTGGCTCGCCGGGCAGCCGGGGGGCACCTGGAAGCTCGACGGCGACGATTCGATCCGACGTCGACCGGTCGACCGGGTCGCCGACCCGCTGCGGATGATGGGCGCCGGGGTCTCGTGTCGCGACGAGCGCCTGCCGCCGCTCGAGATCGTCGGGGCGCCGCTGCGCGCGATCCGATACGAGCTGCCCGTCGCCAGCGCCCAGGTCAAGTCCTGCCTGCTCTTCGCCGGGCTGCTCGCCGAGGGGATGACCGCCATCCGCGAGCCGGCGCCGAGCCGCGACCACACCGAGCGCATGCTGTCGGCGGCAGGCGCCGAGGTCGAGCGCGAGGGCGATCTCGTCACGGTCCGCCCGGCCTCGCGGCTCGAAGCCGGGCACGTCGTCGTCCCCTCCGACTTCTCCTCGGCGGCCTTCTTCCTCGTCGGGGCGGCGATCGTCCCCGGCAGCGAGCTGAGGCTGACCGGGGTCGGCATCAACCCGACCCGCACCGGCCTGCTCGCGATCCTCGAGCGGATGGGCGCCGCGGTCGAGGTCCAGGCCTCGGACCGGATCGGCGCCGAGCCGGTCGGCGTCATCGCTGCCCGCTTCGGCGAGCTGCGGGGGACCGAAGTCGGCGGCGAGGAGGTCCCGCTGGCGATCGACGAGCTGCCGCTGGTCGCCCTCGCCGCCTGCTTCGCCGAGGGGACGACGACGATCCGCGATGCGGCCGAGCTGCGCAGCAAGGAGTCGGATCGGATCGAGAGCGTCGCCGCCGCCCTCGCCGCGCTCGGCGCCCGGGTCGAGACCGCCCCCGACGGGATGGCGATCGAGGGTGGGGGAGGGCTGCGCGGCGGCGTCGTCGACTCCCACGGCGACCACCGGATCGCGATGATGGCGGCGCTGGCCGGCCTCGCCTCGCGCGATGGCGTCGAGGTCGTCGGCATGGACGCCGCCGCGGTCAGCTACCCGGGGTTCGAGGCGGATCTCGCCTCGCTGCTCGAGGCGTAAGACTCAGGCCATGGTGATCGCGATCGACGGCCCCGCGGGGGCCGGAAAGTCCTCCGTCGCGCGCGCGGTCGCGGCCGAGCTCGGCTTCACATACCTCGACTCCGGGGCGATGTACCGCTGCGTCGCGCTGGCGGCGATCGGCGCTCGCGCCGACCTCGACGACCCGGCGGCGATCGGAGAGCTCGCCGCGGGCCTTCAGATCGACTTCGACGGCGACCGGGTCCTTCTCGACGGCGCCGACGTCGCCGCCGCCGTCCGCGCGCCCGAGGTGACCGAGGCGTCCTCGCGAGTTTCGGTCCACCGACCGGTCCGCGAGGCGCTCGTCGCCGCTCAACGGCGCCTGATCGGCAGCGGCCGCTACGTCGCCGAGGGCCGCGACATCGGCACCGTCGTCAGCCCCGACTCGCCGCTCAAGATCTTCCTCACCGCCTCCGAGCAGGAGCGCGCCCGCCGTCGGGCGGCTCAGAGCGGCGAGGCCGAGGCCGAGGTGCTGGCGGCCCAACGCGACCGCGACCGCCGCGACCGCACCCGCGAGCACAGCGCCCTGCGGCCGGCTCCCGACGCGGTCGAGCTCGACACCACCGGCCTCGGGCTCGAAGAGGTCGTCGCCCGCATCGTCGAGCTGGCCCGCGAGCGGGGGCTCGCGTGAGCGCCCTGCCGACAGTCGCCGTGGTCGGCTTTCCCAACGTCGGCAAGAGCACCCTCGTCAACCGCCTCGCCGGCGGCAGCGAGGCCGTCACCCATTCCGAGCCCGGCGTGACCCGCGATCGCAAGCGGGTCCGCTGCGAGTGGAACGGGATCGCCTTCGAGCTGCTCGACACCGGCGGCATCGACATGGCCGACGAGGACGAGATGGCGCAGGACATCCAGCGCCAGGCGCGGCTCGGGATGGCGGAGGCGGACGCGGTGCTGATGATCGCCGATGCCCGCGCCGGGGTCCGGGCGGGGGACGCCGAGCTCGCCGCGACCCTGCGCGGCGCCGAGGTCCCGGTCCTGCTGGTCGCCAACAAAGTCGACCGGCCCGAGGCCGGGCACCTGACCGCCGAGCTCTACAAGCTCGGTCTCGGCGAGCCGCTGGCCGTCTCGGCGACCCACGGGCTCGGAACCGGGGATCTGCTCGACGCGATCGTCACGGCCCTCGGTGACCTCGAGCCCGGCGAGGAGCCGGCCGACCGGGTGCGGGTCGCGGTGATCGGCCGCCCGAACGCCGGCAAGTCCTCACTCGTCAACGCCTTCCTCGGATCCGAGCGGGTGATCGTCTCCGAGCGCGCCGGCACCACCCGCGACGCGATCGACACCGAGCTCGAGGTCGACGGGCGCTCGGTCGTCCTCATCGACACCGCCGGCCTGCGCCGCCGCTCGAAGGTCGGCGGCTCGGTCGACTACTACGCGCAGCTTCGCTCCGAACGGGCGGTCGAGCGCGCCGACGTCGCCCTCGTCGTCTGCGACGCCAACGATGGCATCACCGCCGAGGACCTGCGGGTCGCGGAGCTGGCGATGCGAGCCGGCTGCGCGACCCTGATCGCGCTCAACAAGTGGGACGAGACCCGCACCGACATCGGCGACGCCCGGGCCCGAGTCGCGCGCAAGCTGCGACTTCGGCCCGAGGTCGTCACCTGCTCGGCGTTGCGCGGGCGCAACGTCGGCAACCTGCTCCCGAAGGCGCTGGCGATCGCCGACCGGGCCGCCTCGCGGATCCCGACCCCGGAGCTGAACCGGTTCGTCGGCGATGTCGTCGCCAAGAACCCGCCGCCGTCGCGGCGCGGGCGCCGCCTGCGGCTCTACTACGCGGCGCAGGTCGGCGAGCGGCCGCCGCGGGTCGCGATCCAGGTCAACGACCGCAAGCTGATCGTCCGCGATTGGGCCTACCACCTCGAGAACCGGATGCGCGAGGCCTACGGGCTCGAGGGCGTGCCGCTGGTGATCGACTTCGTCCCGCACTCGGGGCGGCGCGGCAGCTAACCTTCCGCGCCATGACTGATTCCAAGCCGCTTGCCGAGTCCAACGCCCGCCCCCTCGCCGACGGCGAGTACCTCTTCACCTCCGAGTCCGTCACCGAGGGCCATCCCGACAAGGTCGCCGACGCGATCTCCGACGGGGTCCTCGACGCCGTGATGGCCGGTGGCGAGGGCGACGACGCCCGCGTCGCCTGCGAGACCCTCGTCAACACGAACCTGGTCGTGATCTCAGGCGAGATCCGGACCGAGACCGAGGTCGACTTCACGACGATCGCCCGCGACACGATCCGCGAGATCGGCTACGACGGCTTCGATCCCAACTTCGGCGCCGACACCGTCGAGGTGCTGGAGCGGATGGACCAGCAGTCACCCGACATCGCCCAGGGTGTCGACGCCGCCCAGGAGACCCGCGAGGAGGGCTCCGACGACGACGCCGACCAGGCGGGTGCCGGCGACCAGGGCATGATGTTCGGCTACGCGACCTCGGAGACCGAGGAGCTGATGCCGCTGCCGATCGCGCTCGCGCACCGGCTCGCGAAGCGGCTCTCCGACGTCCGCAAGGACGGCACGGTCCCCTACCTTCGTCCCGATGCCAAGACCCAGGTGACGGTCCGCTATCGCGACGACGTCCCGGTCGAGATCGAGCAGGTCCTGATCTCCACCCAGCACGACGACGGCGTCGACCGCGATTCCCGGATCCGCCCCGACCTGATCGAGCAGGTGATCAAGCCGGTCCTCCCGACCGAGCTCTGCGACCCCGACCGGGTCGCCGAGACGATGCTCGTCAACCCCACCGGCCGCTTCGTGGTCGGCGGCCCGGTCGGCGACGCCGGCCTCACCGGCCGCAAGATCATCGTCGACACCTACGGCGGCATGGCCCGCCACGGCGGCGGCGCCTTCTCCGGCAAGGACCCGTCGAAGGTCGACCGCTCGGCCGCCTACGCGGCCCGCTACGTGGCGAAAAACGTCGTCGCCGCCGGTCTCGCCGAGCGCTGCGAGGTCCAGGTCGCCTATGCGATCGGCGTCGCCCACCCGGTCTCGCTGATGGTCCAGACCTTCGGCACCGGGGTCCTGCCCGACGCCGAGATCGCCCGCGTCGTCGAGTCCGAGTTCGACCTCCGCCCCGGCGCCTTCCGCCGCTACCTCGACCTGCACCGGCCGATCTACCAGAAGACCGCCGCCTACGGCCACTTCGGCCGCGCCGACTCCGACTTCACCTGGGAGAAGACCGACCGCGTCGAGTCCCTGAAGAGCGCCGCCGCCGCTCCCGCCTGACATCGCGCTTCAGCTTTTTTCCACACGCCAGTGTGGTCAAGTGCTGAAGCGCGGTCTAGGAGGAGACCTGGATCCGGGCGCCGGCGTGGCGGAAGCGGTCGATCTCCTGGGTCCCGATTGCCGCGGCGGGGGTGAGGAAGCCGCTGCGCTCGGGGGTCGAGCCGTCCTCGGAGAGCAGGACCCCCGCCTCGGCGAGCATCTTGCCGGTGGTCAGGTAGCCGGGCTGGCCATCGCCCTCGAGGTCGACGCGGACGTAATGGCCGCCGACGGTCTTGGCATTGACCGTCATCGACCAGCTCCACTCCTCCATCCGCTCGCCGGTCGGCCCGAAGCCGGATGACGGGAAGCGCTTGCGCATGAAGCTGGAGGCGCGGCCGCGAACCTTGGGCCCGGCGGTGACCAAGGCCTTCGACAGGGCCTGGGAGCCGGCGATCATGGTGGCGCCGGCGAAGCGCAGCGGCACCGAGGCGGTGCTGCCGGCGATCGCCACCCCCTCGCGATAGCGGAACGGCGTGAACACGCGCTCCTCCTCGGCGGCGAGGATCGAGGCGGTCCGGTGGATCACGGCCGGGTTGATCAGCGGCGACGGGACCATCGGCACGATCACGTCTCCCTGGGCGTTGAAGCGGGGGGCGATCGCGATCGGGCTGGCGCTTCGCACCCGCTGGGCCAGGTCCTCATCGGGGATGAAGGCCGCCGGGTCGGCGGCGAGGGCGGCCTGGGGATCGTCGAGGATCTCGGCCATGCTCTGAAGGGTCCCGCCGGAGATCATGTCGGCCAGCTTGGCCCCGTTGGTGTCGGTCGGCAGCACCGCGTCGAGGTCGGCGGTCGCGAGCTCCTCGCTCCAGCGCTCGCGGGCGGTCTCGGCGGCGAGCAGGACGAGGAGGTCCGGCGGCAGGGCCTCGAAGCCGCTGGTGTTGACGATCTTGACGCCGGCGTCGCGGGCGCGATCGTGGGCGGCGTCGATCATCCGCCGCACGAACGGGACCTCGCCGGTCAGGTCGAGGTAATGGGCGCCGCCGGCGATGCAGGCCTCGATCACCGGCTCGCCATAGAGCGTGTAGGGGCCGACGGCGTCGATCACGACCTTGGTCCGGGCGGCCATCGCCGCCAGGGAGGCCTGATCCTCGACGTCGGCCGCGATCAGCTCGGGGGCCTCGACCTCGATCTCGGCCAGCGTCCGTCGCGTCTTCTCGACATCGCGGCCGGCGGCCGCCCATCTCGCGTCGAGCTGGCCGGAACGGGCCGCGAGGTGTGCGGCCACCTGGCGCCCGGTGATCCCGGAGGCGCCGAAGACGACGACGTCGAGGTCCCTCTCGGCCATCTAGGCGGGCGGCTGCTGTTGGGTGGGTGCTTCCCCGGAGGGCGGCTGCGCCTGGCCGAGACCGTGGCTGCCGGCGGCCGAGCTGCCGGTCGCGCGATCGACGTCGTGGACCACCTCGGCGGGGTTGGCGACCCCGGTGAAGACGAAGTTGTAGTCGTCGGTGGCGGCGGTGTCGAAGTCGACGTCGCCGATCTGCATCACCCGCTGGTAGACGCTCTGCCGGTAGTTGACGTTCTGGACCCGCTCCAGCCGCGTCTCCTGGATCTCGCGGGAGACGATCCCGCGCTTGATGTTGAGGCGGCGGTTGGTGATCGTGTACGTCGTCGCGACCCGCTTGACGAAGCCGATCAGGACGGTGAGGGCGATGATCGCGAGGACGATCAGGAAGACGGTCGCGCTGCTCGCCCCGACCAGCTTCGCGATCGCGCCGACGACGGCGGCGACGACGATCCCCTTCAGGTAGAAGCCGAGGATCGCGCGCCAGGAAGGATGCCCCTCGAAGATCACCTGCTCCCCGGCGCTGAGGTTGAGGTTCGACACGGCGCGCAGCATACAGCGGCGTCCGCCATGCTCCATACCGTGAGCCGGTGTCGATAGCGAAGGTCGAACCGCTCACCAAAGCCCGCGCGCTGCGCGGTCCGTTCGACTATCGCCTGCCGGCCGCGATGGAGGATCTGGGCGTCGGCAGCGTCGTCCGCGTCCCCTTCGGCCACCGCCGCGTCCTCGGGGTCGTCGTCGAGCTCGCCGAGCGCTCCGAGCTGCCGCCTGAGCGCCTCGCCGAGCCGCTCGAGGCGCTCGAGGCGGGAGTGCCCCCCGATCTGGTCCGGCTCGGGCTCTGGATCGCCCGTGAGTACTGCTCGACCCCGGCCCGGGGCCTGGAGCTGGTGCTGCCGCCGGGCACGGGCTCCGGCGGCCAGCGGGTCCGCTCGCGGGTCGAGCTGCGGGCCGAGATCGCGCCGGCCGGCGAGCGGGCGCTGAGCGGCGGCGAGCGGCTCGGCGTCAGGCAGCGGGCTGCGTTGGAGGCGCTCGCGGGCGGGGAGCTCTCGGCCGCCGAGCTCGCCGCCGCCGTCGGCGCCGACCGCCAGGTCCTGCGGCGGCTCGAGCAGCGCGGCCTGATCGAGACGCGGACGACGCGGATGCGGCGGGCGCCCGAGCACCCCTCGGTCGGCGCCGAGGCGGGCCGGCCGCAGCTGCTCCTCGAGCAGACCCGGGCCGCCGCCGAAGTCGTCGCCGCGATCGACGGCGCCTCCGGCGTCCCCCGCGAGACGCTCCTCCACGGCGTCACCGGCTCGGGCAAGACCGAGGTCTACCTGGCCGCGGTCGAGGCGGCCCTCGAGCGCGGCCGCTCGGCGATCGTCCTCGTCCCCGAGATCGGCCTCGCCCCGCAGGCGGTCGCCCGTTTCCGGGCCCGGCTCGGGGACCGCGTCGCCGTCCTCCACTCGGCCCTCTCCGACGGCGAGCGCTACGACGAGTGGCGACGCCTGCGAAGCGGCGAGGCTCGGGTCTGCATCGGCCCCCGATCGGCGGTCTTCGCCCCCCTCGCGGAGATCGGGCTGATCGTCATCGACGAGGAGCACGATCCTTCCTACAAGCAGGAGGGCGACCCCTGCTACGACGCCCGGGCGGTGGCCAGGCACCGCGCCGCCGAGCACGGCGCCGCGCTCGTCGCCGGGACCGCGACGCCGCGCCCCGAGACCTGGCTGGAGCTGCCGCGCCTCGAGCTTCCGCAGCGCGTCGACGGGCGTCGGATGCCGCCGGTCCGGGTCCTCGACATGCGCGAAGCCGACCCCCGCTCGGGCCCCCTTCACGCCGAGACCCTGGCGGCGCTGGACGCGGTCCGCGAGGAGGGCAACAAGGCGATCGTGATGATCAACCGGCGCGGCTTCGCCCCCTGGCTGACATGCCGCTCCTGCGGGCATCACTGGGATTGCCCCAACTGCGACGTCTCGCTGATCGTCCACCGCCAGAGCGGTCGCCTCGTCTGCCACCACTGCGCCCACGCCGAGCCGTTGCCGTCGGACTGCGTCGAGTGCGACTCGACGACGCTCTCCCGCGCCGGCACCGGCAGCGAGCAGATCGAGGGCCTGCTGGCCGAGCGCCTGGCGCCGATGCCGGTCCTCCGCCTCGACTCCGACACGACCGCCGCCAAGGGGGCCCACGCGCGGATCCTCGCCGCCTTCGGCGAGGCCGAGAGCGCCGTCCTCGTCGGCACCCAGATGGTCGCCAAGGGACACGACTTCCCGGAGGTGACCCTGAGCGCGATCCTCGACGCCGACGCAACCCTGCGCTTCCCCGACTTCCGCGCCGGCGAGAGGACCTTCGCGATGGTCGCCCAGCTCGCCGGCCGCTCGGGCCGCGGCGAGGCCGGCGGCGAGGTCGTCGTGCAGACCCTCGCACCGGGCGCCGCCAGCATCGCCCACGCCGCCGCCCATGATTCGGCCGGCTTCCTCGAGGGCGAGGTCGAGCGACGCAGGGCGCTCCGCTACCCGCCCTTCTCGCACCTGCTGCGGATCGTCCTGCGCTGTGGGTCGGAGGTCGACCTCGAGGCCGCCGCGTCGACCCTGGCGAGGGGCCTCCGCGATCGCCTCCCCGGCGATGCCGATCTCCTCGGACCGGCGCCGATGTTCAGGGTCCGCAACCGCTATCGGCGCCGCCTGCTCGTCAAGTCCGACGATCGCCTCGGCGCGATCGCCGCCGCCCGCGAGGCGGTCGAGGAGCTCGGCGCCGACCGCCGCCTGGCCCGCGGCCTCGCGATCTCCGTCGACGTCGACCCGCAGTAGGAAACGGCGCCAGGTCGCGGCATACAATCGGTGCGGTGAGCGAAGAAGCGACAGTCGGGCGCGGCGAGGGCGAGCGCGCCGAGCTCGAACGGGAAGTGGCCGAGCGCCGCGAGGCGGCCCTCGCGCAGGTGGTCAAGTTCGGCGACCCGGTCCTCAAGAGCAGGGCCTCGAAGGTGACCGAGTTCGGCCCCGGCCTGCGGGCCGAGGTCGAGCGGATGGCGGCGATCATGCGCGACGGGCTCGGCGTCGGCCTGGCCGCGACCCAACTCGGGATCCTGCGCCGGATCCTCGTCTTCCAGGCCGGCTCGGACGCCGAGCCGACCGCGCTCGTCAACCCCGAGGTCACCTGGCTCTCCGACGAGGTGGTGCTCGCCGAGGAGGGCTGCCTCAGCCTGCCGCGGGTCTCGATGGACGTCGACCGTCCACTCCACGCCCGCATCGCCGGCCTCGACCTCGAGGGCGACCCGGTGACGATCGAGGCTTCGGGTCTCGAGGCGAGGGTTCTCCAACACGAGATCGACCACCTCGACGGCATCCTCATCCTCGACCGCGCGCCCCGCGCCCAGCGCAAGGGCGCGCTCCGCGCCCTGCGCGAGGGCGGCAGCTACAGCCCGCCGATCGAGGAGGACGAGGCCGGTCCCGCGGACGAGCACCGCGAGCCGCGCACCGACGCGTGAGGACGCTCTACCTCGGCACCTCGGGCTTCGCGGCCACGGTTCTTCGCGCCCTCGCCGCGAGCCCGCATCGCCCGGCGCTGGTCGTCACGCCCCCGGACCGGCCGCGGGGCCGCGGCCGCAAGGTCCAGTCGCCGCCGGCCGCCGACGCCGCCCGCGAGCTCGGGATCGATCTCCTCCAGGCGAAGAGCGTCAACGACCCGGAGGCGCTGGAGAAGATCGACGCGCTCGCCCCCGAGGGCGCCGCGGTCTGCGCCTTCGGCCAGCTGATCAAGGAGCCGCTGCTCTCGCGCTGGGAGATCCTCAACGTGCACCCCTCGCTGCTCCCCCGCTGGCGCGGCGCCGCTCCGATCGAGCGGGCGCTGATGGCCGGCGACCGGCGGACGGGCGTCAGCGTCATGAAGCTCACCGAGGGACTCGACTCCGGGCCCGTGGCCGCGGTTGCGGAGGTCGCGATCGGGCCCGAGGACGACCACGACGCCCTCGCCGCCCGGCTCGCGACGCTCGGCGGCGAGATGCTCGTCGAGGCGTTCGATCGCCAGGCCGCGGGGCGGCTCGAGCTCGTCGAGCAGGACGACTCGCTGGCGACCTACGCCGAGAAGATCGACGCCGACGCGCGGCGCCTCGACCCGGGTCGGACGGCGGAGGAGCTGGCGCGCCAGGTGCGGGCCCTGAGCTCGCACATCGGCGCCTACCTCGAGACCGCCGACGGCAGGCGCCTGGGCGTCCGCCGCGCCCGGCCCGTCGACGACGCCGAAGTCGGCGCCGGCGAGCTCGAGGCGCGGTCGGGGACGCTGTTGCTGGGCTGCGGCCGGGGCACCCTCAGCCTCGAGGTCGTCCAGGCAGAGGGCGGCAAGGCGCTGGCCGCCGACTCGTTCCTGCGCGGCAACGAGCTGCCGCGGCTGAGATCGTGATCACACCGGTCCGCGCCCTCGCCTACGAAGTGATCAGGGCCACCTTCGAGGAAGGGGCCTTCGCCGAGCGCGCCTTCCGCGAGATGGCGGCGGTTCGCAGGATCGACGGGCGCGAGCGGGCCCAGGCCCAGCGCCTCGCCTACGGGGCCGTCCAGAGGCGCGGAACAGCCGACGTCGCGATCGAACGCCTCGCCGAGCGCTCGACCAGCCTGCTCGACCCGCCGGTCCTCGCCGCTCTGCGCCTCGGCATCTTCGAGATCCTCTTCGCCGACTCGACCCCCGACCACGCCGCCGTCGACCAGGCGGTCGAGCTGGTCAAGAAGGCGGGGGCCGCCCATGCCTCCGGCCTAGTCAACGCGGTGCTGCGGCGGGCGGCTCGCGAACGCGAGCGCCTGGTCGCCGAGCTGCTCGCCGACGACTCGACCCCGGAGGCCGCGTCGATCGCCCACTCGGCGCCGCCGTGGCTGGCGCGGATGTGGTGGGAGGAGCTCGGCGCCGAGGACGCGCGGGCGCTCCTGGCCGCCTGCAACGAGCCCGCCGAGACCGCCTTCCGGGTCAACCTCGAGCGCACCTCGCGGGAGGCGGCGATCGAGTCCCTGTCCGCGAGCGGGGTGGAGGCGAGCGTCCCGACCGCGCCCTGGCCGCTGGCGGCGCCGGAGTCGCTCGTCGTCGCCGGCCGAACCGGGGACGAGGTCCCGGCCCGCGTGGAGGCGGGCGACCTCACCCCGCAGAGCCGCGGCTCGGCGGCGGTCGTCGAGGTCCTCGACCCGAGGCCCGGCGAGCACGTGCTCGATCTCTGCGCCGGCCCCGGAACGAAGACCGGGCAGATCGCGGCGCGGATGCAGAACCGCGGCGAGACGATCTCGATCGAGCTCGACTCCGAGCGCGCCGAGGAGGTCGCCGGCCAGGCCCGGCGGCTCGGCCTGCGCGGCGTGACCGTGCTTGAGACCGACGCCACCGAGATGGGGATGGCCGACGTCTTCGACCGCGTCCTCGTCGACGCCCCCTGCTCGGACCTCGGCGCCCTCGCCTCGCGGCCCGATGCCCGCTGGCGCAAATCGCCGCGCGGCATGGAGCGGCTCGCCGGAGTCCAGGACGCGATCCTCGCCCACGCCTCGCGGGCGCTGCGTCCCGGCGGGACCCTCGTCTACTCGACCTGCACGATCTCGCGGCGCGAGAACGAGGACAGGGTCGCCGCCCTGCTCGCCGCGGGGGAGCGCGGGGAGGCGGCGCCACTCCGGGTCGACGACCTCGGCGCCCTCGCTCCGGAGCTCGCCTCTCCCCACGATCGGCGCTTCATCCAGATCCGCCCGGACCGCGATCGCACGACCGGGTTCTTCATCTGCAGGCTGAAGCGCGACAATGACCGCGATGAGCGAGGCGGGGGATGATGAGACTGTGCTGAGACGGGCCGCCTGTCCGGGCTGCGGCGAACCCTGGCTGCGCCCGACCCAACTCCCGGGCCGCTTCCGCTGCGTGTACTGTCTGCGCCGCTTCGAGCTCGTCTCGCAGTGCCCGAACTGCGGCGAACACCAGACGATCGCGCGGATGAGCACCACCGAGGACATGACCTGCCAACACTGCGGAGACTCGATGTTGAGGCCGGTATGAGCGAGAGCCGGCTGCGACCGCTGCTCGCCGAGCGCCGGATCGCTCCCTCGATCCTCTCCGCCGACTTCGCCCGCCTCGGCGCCGGGCTCGAAGAGGTGATGGCCGCCGGCGCCAGGGTGATCCACTTCGACGTCATGGACGGCCGCTTCGTCCCGCCGATCACGATCGGGCCCCTGGTCGCGGCCTCGATCGCCGACCTCGTCCACGATGCCGGCGGCGCCCTCGACGTCCACCTGATGATCGCCGAGCCGGACCGCCACATCGAGGCCTTCGCGGAGGCGGGAGCGGACTCGATCACCTTTCACGAGGAGGCGACCCCGCACGCCAACCGCACGCTGGCGGCGATCCGCGAGCTCGGCTGCCTGGCGGGGATCGCGATCAACCCGGGCACCCCGGTCGAGACGCTTTCCGAGCTCCGGGGGCTGGCCGACATCGCCCTCTGCATGACCGTCAACCCGGGCTGGGGCGGGCAGGCGTTCATCGATTCCTCGCCCGACAAGGTCGGGCGGCTCGCCGAGGTGGTCGGGCCCGAGACGGCGATCGAGGTTGACGGCGGCGTCGACGCCGGGACCGCCGGCTCGGTCTCCGAGGCCGGCGCCAGGCTCTTCGTCGCCGGCTCGGCGGTCTTCGGAGCCGACGACCCCGCCTCCGCCTACACGGCGATCGCCGAAGCCGCCGGCGCGGCCTAGAAGTCAGCCGCGTCGGCCGCGGGCGATCAGCACTCCGACGACCTCCTGCCACCAGGCCTGCTCGGCCGGGTCGTCGCTGCCGCGGGCGGCGCGGCTCTCGCACCAGCCCGCGACCGCCTGCCGACCTCCGACCGCGACGACGCCGCCGCTGATGACGGCGTAGCGCCCGTCGGCGAGGGCGACGAGAGAGCTGGGGACGTCGTGGCGGGTTCGCAGGACGCCGACCACCTGGACGCCGCCGATCGCGTCGGGCGCCGCGGGATCCTCGCCGTCGCCTGCCACCAGCGGCCCGACCGTGAAGACCTGGGGCGATCCGCGCGGGGGAAGGCGCGGGATCTCCTCGATTCCGACCGGGCCCGCATGCCAGCGCGCGGTCATCTCCTCGACCTGGTCGCGAAGCTCGCCGCGGACCAGGATGTGGAGCTCGTCGCCCTCGCGCAGCTCGGTCGAGCCGCGCGGCGGCAGCGCGGCGCCGTCGCGGACGATCACGTTGACCAGCGCCTCGCGGGGGAGCCCGAGTTCCCGCACCAGGTGGCCGGCGGCGGCCGAGCCGGGTCGCAGCCGGTAGGCGATCACGTCGCCGCCCATGCGGCGGATGCGTCCGGACTCGAGCAGGCGCCGCGGCAGCGCCGGCTGGTCGGTCGTCAGGCCGAGCCTGCTCGCCAGCGGCTCGAAGCTGGCTCCCTGAACCAGGGTCGAGGTGACGACGACGAAGAAGACGATCGAGAAGATCTCGCTGCCCTGGCCGACGCCGGCCACGACCGGAAAGGTCGCGAGCCAGATCGGGGTGGCGCCGCGCAGCCCCGCCCAGCCGAGCATCACTTTCTCGCGCACGTTCATCGGGGTGAACGTCGTGGCGAGGAAGGCGGCGAGGGGCCGGGCGATGAGGATGAGAACGGCCGAGAGCAGCAGGCTTTCGAGCGCGACGTTGCCGAGCTGGCTGGGGAAGACGAGCAGGCCGAGCAGGACGAAGAGACCGATCTGGGCGACCCAGCCGACCCCCTCGTGGAAGGCGACCACGGTCCGCTTCGCCGGGATGCTGCCGGCTCCGAGCCCGAGCGCGGTGAGGTAGACGGCGAGGAAGCCCGAGCCGTGCGCGGCCTCGGCGATCCCGAACGAGAGCCCGGCGATCGCGATCGTCGCGACCGGATAGATCCCGTCGGTCGGGAGCCGCACCTTCTCCAGGGCAGCGGTCGCGAGCTTGCCCATCAGCAATCCGACCGCGGTGCCGATCGCCAGTTTCATCGCCAGCAGGCCGGCCATGTCGGCGAGGCCGTAGCCGGGCTCCTGGATCCATTCGATGAAGCCGATCACCAGCAGCAGCGCGACCGGGTCGTTCATCCCCGACTCTCCCTCGAGCGAGCGGGCGAGCCGCTTCTCGAGCGTCGAGCGCCGCAGGACGGCGAAGATCGCGGCCGAGTCGGTGGCCGCGATCGCGGCACCGACCAGCATCCCCTCGAGCAGGGTGATGCCGAAGATCCAGTGCGCGGCGAGGCCCGCGACGGCGGCGGTCACGAAGGTGCCGATGGTCGCCAGCGAGGCCGCGGTCCCGAGCACCGGCCGGATCTCCGACCAGCCGGCGCTGAGCCCGCCCTCGAAGAGGATCAGTACGAGGGCGATCGTCCCCAGGGTCCGCGCCAGCCCCGGGTCGTCGAAGTCGATCCCGCCGATCCCCTCCGAACCGGCGACCATGCCGAGCAGGAGGAAGAGGAGCAGGCCCGGGATCCTGATCCGGTCGGCCAGCAGGGCGCCGACGATACCGGCGGCGAGGAGGGCCCCCGCGATCAGGATCAGCTCTGCGTCGTGGCCTCCCATCGGCTGAACCTAGCGAGCGTCAGACGTTCTCGTCGATCGCCGCCAGGCGCGCCTCCAGCGCCTCCGGCGAGCCCACCTCCGGCACGTCCTCGACGCGTTCGTGTGGGTTGCGGTAGATCAGGTAGAGGAGCCCGAGCAGGATCCCCGCGGTGAGCGCGAAGCCGACCTCGACCCGCCGGAACTCGTCGCCGATCACCGGCACGAAGTTCCAGCCGATGTAGAAGGCGGCGCAGCCGATCCAGCGGACCGCCGCCCGCCGCACCTGGCCCTGGGCGATGCAGGCCTGGTTGACGGTCACCGCCGCCAGGTAGAGCCCCATTCCGGCGGTGACCAATAGCAGGCCCTCGCGGTCGTAGCTGAACTTGTCGCTGAAGGCGAGCTGCATCAGCTGCGGGCCGGCGATCAGGACGACGATGGCGGTCAGCGCCGCGAAGGCGGCGACGCCGAGCAGAACCATCCGCACCGAGCGATGGAACTCGCGCTCGCTGTCCTTCTCGGTGCTGGTGTGCAGGCCGGTGAGATGCGGCAGGATGCTGGTCGACACCGCCTGGAAGAGTTGCAGGGGCGCCCGGGCGATCATCAGGACGTTGAAGATGAAGCCGGCGGCGGCGTCCCCCTCGAGTCCCCACGCGACCAGCGGGCCGGCGTTGAGGAAGGCCTGTTCGCTGAACATGATCAGAAGCACGGCAGCGGCGAAGCCGCCGCCCTTCTTAAGACCCATATCGCCCTCCTCCGGAGAGGTCGGATCGTGACCGGAGGAGGGCGATCCCGACATGTCCTCCGCTTCGCGTCCGGGCATGTCGGCTTGACCTTGGGCCTTCTGTGCGCGGCGGGCGAAGGCCAGGGGGACGACCAACAGCGACAGCGATGGGGCGGCGACGATGCCGATCGCGACCCAGGACTGACCTTCGAGGACGCTGACGGCGACGAGGACGGCGAACATGGTGCGGAAGATCGACTCGGTCAGGATCAGCGCCGTGAACAGGCCGAAGCGGCCCTCGCCGGCGAGGAAGCCGCGGGCGAAGTAGCTGGCCGCGTAGAAGAGCGTCGCCGAGAAGAAGACCCAGTAGAGCGTTTCCTTGCCGTCGAGGAGGCCGTCCTGGATCGGCCCGCGCAGGGCCAGGGCGATGACCGCGAACCCGACCGCGAGGCCGAGCTGGATCGTGGAGGCGACCCGCATCGTCCCGCCGATCGGCTGCTGCCGGACCATCCGTTCGGAGATGTGCCGCGAGAGCAGCTGTTCGATCGGCCGGTAGAGGGTCGAGATCGTGATGAAGACCGCCGACCAGAGGACCGTGATCTGCCCGTAGTCGTCCTTCGAGAGGACGTGGGAGCCGATCAGGAAGTAGACGTAGGTGATGACGCCGGTCAGGCCGACGCCGATCGCGAGGAAGCTGGCGGTCCGGCCGTAGTCGGCGGTCGCCGACCCGCCCTTTGTCCCCTTCATCGCGCCTCGTCGGGACCGGGCCGGTAGTGCGAGGGCTCGACGCCGAGCGCCAGCTCGACCCGCCGGACCCGCTCGAAGACCCGCTGCGTCATCACCCGCTGGCCGGCGAGGAGGTCGCCGATCACCCCCAGCGCGAAGAGCTGGAGCGCGGCGATGAAGAGGACGGCGCCGAGGATCAGCGATTGGATGTGGCCGTCGGAGTCGCCGTTGAGGATCCAGTCGAGGAGGAAGGGCGTCCAGGCCGCGAGGGCGAGGAGGGCGACGAGGGCGCCCGCTCCCGAGAACACCTTCAGCGGCTCGTAGCGGGTGTAGATGCGGATGATCGAGAGCGCGTTGCGGCGCACGTAGGTGCCGGTCGAGTCGAACAGGCGTGACTCGCGCGTCTGGGCGTTGGTCTCGATCGGAACCTGGTCCACCGCGACCAGCATCTTGCCGGCCTGGATCAGGCTCTCGAGCGTGTAGGTGAAGTCGTCGACGACCAGCAGGCCCAGCGCCGCCTCACGGGTGTAGGCGCGGAAGCCCGACGTCGTGTCGGAGATCTCGGTGCCGGAGAGCCGTCGCACCACCCAGCTGCCGAGCCGCTGGAGCGCCTTCTTCGAGCCCGAGAAGTGATCGATCCGGGCGACCTGGCGATCGCCGACGACGATGTCGGCCTCGCCGGCGACGACCGGCGCGACCAGCTTGGCGACGTCGGCGCCGCGGTACTGGTTGTCGGCGTCGGTGTTGACGATCACGTCGGCGCCGAGCTTGAGGCAGGCGTCGAGCCCGGCCTGGAAGCCGGCCGCGAGGCCCTTGGTGTTGGTGAGCCGGACGACGTGCTCGACCCCGTGCTCGCGGGCGACCTCGACCGTGCGATCGGTCGAGCCGTCGTCGATCACGAGCAGCTCGATCTCGTCGATGCCGTCGATCCGCTCGGGCAGGTCGGCGATCGTCGCGGGCAACGTCGCCTCCTCGTTGAGGCAGGGGATCTGGATGATCAGCTTCACGCGCTGGTCAGGGTATCCGCGGCCACGGCGCGCGGGTCCCCACCCACGTCGCTTCATCGGTTTCCCCCCCTCCTGTGTGGTCAAGTGCTGAAGCGCGGTCATGGGGGAGGGGGCGACGGCGCGATTCGCGGGGGTGGGGTTCGTGGGGGGTACCATGGGGTTGACTGACCAGTCAGTCAAGTGTTGGGCAACGGCTATGGATATCCGACTCACAGGCACCGACCAGGCACACATGGCACGCGCCTTGGAGTTGGCCGAGGGCGGGCGGGGGCGGGTCAGCCCGAATCCGCTGGTCGGCGCCGTGATCGCCGACGGCGAGAGGGTCCTCGGCGAGGGTTTTCACGCTCAGCTCGGCGGCCTTCACGCCGAGCGGGCCGCGCTCGAGGATTGCCGGCGGCGCGGCAACGACGCTTCCGGGGCGACGATGTACGTGACTCTCGAGCCCTGTGCCCACCAGGGACGCCAGCCGCCCTGCGCGGACGCGGTCCTGGAAACCGGGATCGCCCGGGTGGTGATCGCCTCCGACGACCCGAGCGAGAAGGCCTCCGGTCGCGGACCCGGAACCCTCCGCGACGGCGGCGTCGCCGTCGAGACGGCCGACGGCGAGCAGGCGACCGCGGCGCGACTCCTGAACCAGCCCTTCCGCAAGCACGCCCGCACCGGGCTTCCGCTCGTCACCCTGAAGCTGGCGATGTCCCTCGACGGACGGACGACGACCGCCGCCGGGGACTCGTCGTGGATCAGCGGCGCCGAGAGCCTCGCCCTCGTCCATCGCTGGCGGGCGGAATCGGACGCGATCGCGGTCGGGATCGGCACTGCGCTCGCCGACGACCCGCTGCTCACCGCCCGCGATCGGGACGGCGACCGCCAGCCGCTGCGGGTGATCTTCGATCGTGAGGCTCGCCTGCCGCTCGACTCGCAGCTCCTGCGCACGCTCGACCAGGCCCCGGTCCTGATCGTCACCGCACCCGCCGCCGACCGCGATGCGGTCGAGCGCCTCCGCGCTGCCGGCGCCGAGACGATCCACGTCGACGCGATCGCTCCCGCCCTCGCCGAGCTCGGTCGCCGCGGCATCACCAGCCTCTTCCTCGAGGGCGGCGCCGCGCTCGCCGAATCGTTCGCGGCCGCCGGCGAGATCGACGAGGCGCGGGTCTTCGTCGCGCCGATCCTGCTGGCCGGCGGGACCCGGGTCGAGTCCCTCGATCCCGCCGCCCGCGACACCCTGATCGAGACCCGCTTCCGGGAGTGGTGATGTTCACCGGGCTCGTGGCGGACATCGGCAGCGTCGAGGCGGTCGAGGCCGGGGGGGACGGCGCTCGGCTGCAGATCGCGACCCGGCTCGCGCCCGAGCTCGCCGCCGGTGACTCGGTCGCCGTCGACGGCGCCTGCCTGACCGCCGCCGAGATCGATTCCGGCGGCTTCGCCGCCGAGGTGATGAACCAGACCCTCGGCCTCACCTCGCTCGGCGGCCTCGAGACGGGCAGCCAGGTCAACCTCGAGCTCGCGATGAAGCCATCGGATCGGCTCGGCGGCCACATCCTCCAAGGCCATGTCGACGGGCTCGGCGCGGTCGGCGCGGTCACCGAGGACGGCTTCGCCCGACGGATCCGGGTCGGGGTGACGCCGGAGCTCTCCCGCTACGTCGTCGAGCGCGGCTCGATCGCGCTCGCCGGTGTCAGCCTCACGGTCGCCGAGCTCGGCGACGACTGGGTCGAGGTCTCGCTGATCCCGGAGACCCTGGAGCGGACGACGCTCGGCGAAGCCGCTCCCGGAGCCAAGCTGAACGTGGAGTGTGACGTGATCGCAAAGTACGTCGAGCGGTTGGTGTCACCATTCCCCCGAAAGGAGCAGTCGTGAGCGAGATGACAGAGACGCAGAAAGACAACGCGAGCGCCGATTCGGTCCACGGCCATTTCTCGACGATCGAGGAAGCGATCGAGGAGATCCGCGCCGGCCGGATGGTCATCGTCTGCGACGACGAGGGCCGTGAGAACGAGGGCGACCTGGTGATGGCGGCGCAGTTCGCGACGCCCGAGGCGATCAACTTCATGGCCAAGGAGGCGCGTGGCCTGATCTGCCTGACGCTGACGGCGGAACGCTGCGAACGGCTCGGCCTCAACCTGATGGCGGCCAAGAACGAGGCGCCGCTGCAAACCGCGTTCACGGTCACGATCGAGGCGGCCGGCGGCGTCAGCACCGGGATCTCCGCCCACGACCGCGCCCACACCGTCCAGGTCGCGATCGACCCCAACTCCGGCCCGCGCGACATCGTCGTCCCCGGCCACATGTTCCCGCTGCGCGCCAAAGACGGCGGCGTGCTCGAGCGCACCGGCCACACCGAGGCGAGCGTCGATCTCGCCCGCCTCGCCGGGCTGACCGCGGCCGGCGTGATCTGCGAGGTGATGAACGACGACGGCACGATGGCGCGGGTCCCCGACCTGGTCCCCTACGCCGAGCGCCACGGTCTGAAGATGATCACGATCGCCGACCTGATCGCCTATCGGCGCCGGACCGAGAAGCTGGTCGAGCGGGTCGTCTCGACCGGGCTGCCGACCTCCTTCGGCGACTTCACCGCGGTCGGCTACCGCTCATTGGTCGACGACAAACACCACGTCGCGATGGTCAAGGGCGACGTCTCCGGCGAGAAGGACGTCCTCGTCCGGGTCCACAGCGAGTGCCTGACCGGCGACGTCTTCCACAGCATGCGCTGCGACTGCGGCGAACAGCTCGCCTCGGCGCTCGGGATGATCGAGAAGGAGGGGCGCGGGGTCCTCCTCTACCTCTCGCAGGAGGGGCGCGGGATCGGCCTGCTCAACAAGCTGCGCGCCTACAAGCTCCAGGAGGAGGGGGCCGACACCGTCGAGGCCAACCTCAAGCTCGGCCTGCCGGCGGACCTGCGCGACTACGGGATCGGCGCCCAGATCCTCGGCGACCTCGGGCTCTCCAGCATCCGCATCCTCACCAACAACCCGAAAAAGATCGTCGGCCTCGAGGGCTACGGCCTCTCGGTGACCGAGCAGGTCCCGATCGAGTCCGATCCCAACCCACACAACGAGAACTACCTGCGCGCCAAGCGCGACAAGATGGGCCACTCGCTGCACCATCAGGGCCTCGCCCTCGACGAGGAGATGATCCACGACGAGGAGGAGCGCGACGCTGAGGGCCGCGGTGGCTGAGAGCGGCGACTTCCTCGAGGCGTTCAGCGACGAGGAGAAGGAGGTCCTGGCGCCGCTGCGCTTCGCCGCCGTCGTCGGGCGCTTCTACGAGGACCTCGCCAACCGGCTCCTCCAAGGGGCCGACGCGGGCTTCGAAATCGCCGGCGTCAACGTCCCCAACGTCAGCCACGTCTCGGTCCCCGGCGCCTACGAGCTGCCGATGGCGGCGAAGACCCTGATCCAGACCGGCGACTACGCGGGAATCGCCTGCCTCGGGGTCGTGATTCGCGGCGAGACCGATCACTACGACTTCGTCTGCGCCGAGGCCGCGCGCGGGATCCAGGACGTTCAGCTCGAAACCGGGGTGCCCTGCGCGTTCGGCGTGATCACCTGCGATTCGATGGACCAGGCGCTCGCCCGAGCCGGCGGCGGCAAGCGCGATCAGGGCCGCAACGCGGCGCTCACCGTCGCCCGCATGGCCCTCCTCCAGCGCGAGAACGCCTGACCCCGCTACCATTCCGCGACCGATGGCCAAGGTTTGTCACAGCTGCGGGAAGGGACCGGCGTTCGGCCAGTCCCGTTCCCACTCGATGGTCGCCACCAAGCGGCGCTTCGATCCGAACCTCCAGAAGGTCCGGATCCAGGAGCGCAACGGGCGCAAGCTCCGCGCTTACGTCTGTACTCGCTGCCTGAAGTCGAACAAAGTCACCAAGGCCGCCTGAGGTCGTCTGACCGGCGCCAGGCGGCGCCCGGCTCTTCGCGAATAGCGCTGCTATTCGCCCATCCCCGTTTCACCGCCTGGCTTGGTCAGACGACCTCAGGAAGTTTCTGGACTCAGGGACCTCTCGGGCGTCCGCGTGCGTAGTACAGGATGTGGTCTCTGGCGGATTCCGGTGCAGCGAGGTTGAACGGCGCAAGCGAGCGCGCGATCCTGCGCGCCGCCCAGGACGGGTCCGAGGCCGCGGTCGAAGAGCTCTTCCGGCGGCACTGGTCGGCCACCCACCGAGCCGCCTACCTGATCGTGCGTGACGGGACCGCAGCCGAGGACATCGCCCAGGAGGCCTTCCTCTCGGCCCTGGCGGCCCTCGACCGCTTCGATCGCCGGCGCCCGTTCGCGCCCTGGCTGCACCGGATCGCCGTCAACCGGGCGATCGACTGGAGTCGGACCCGCAGCGCCCGCCGCGAGGTCGCCAGCGGCGAGCAGGTGATCGACGCGGCGACCGAGCAGCCCCCCGGTCGGGTCGAGCTGGAAGCGGGCGGCGAGGTCGAGGCGGCGCTCGCCGGGCTCTCGGCCGAGCACCGCGCGGTCGTCATCCTCCGTTACCTCCTCGACTACACCCCGGGCGAGATCTCGAGGATGCTCGACCTCCCGCGGGGGACGATCAACTCGCGTCTGCGGCGAGCGCTCGACCGGCTCTCGGGGAGCCTGGGGGAGAGCTCATGAGGGAGACGCTGCTCCGCGAGAAGCTGCTCGACGCCCGGGTTCCCGATGCGGCGGGCGCCGAGGAGCGGGGCCTGCGCCTGGTTCGGACCGCCTACGCCGCCTCGCCGCCGCCGCTGAGGCCGCGTCGCCGCAGCGGCGCCCGCCGCACCATGCAGGCGGCGCTCGCGGTCGGCCTGCTCGCGGTCGCGATCAGCCCCGCCGGCGCCGCGGTGCGCGACTGGGTCGGCGACAACGTCGACCCCGCCCGCGAGCCGGCGCTGCCGGCGCTGACCTCGCTGCCGGCCGCCGGCGAGCTGCTCGTCGATTCGGCCCGCGGGCCCTGGGTCGTCCACGAGGACGGCTCGAAGCGGCTGCTCGGCGCCTACTCGCAGTCGACCTGGTCGCCGCGGGGCCTCTTCGTCGCCGCGACGGCGCCTGATCAGCTCCTGGCGCTCGACCCGCAGGGCGATGTTCGCTGGACGGTGACCAGGTTCGGCTCGGTGAGCGACCCCGCCTGGTCCCCCGACGGCTACCGCGTCGCCTATCTCAACTCGGGGACCCTGCGCGTCGTCGGCGGCGACGGGGCCGGCGATCGCGCGCTCGAGCGGCCGGTCGCGCCGGTGACCCCGGCCTGGCGGCCCGGCCCCCGCCACGTGATCACCTTTGTCGGCCGTGACGGCCGCGTCCGCGCCGGCGACGCCGACCGCGGCACCGAGATCTTCGCGACCGCGCCGGGACCGCTGCCGACCGCTCTCGCCTGGTCGGAGGACGGCTCCCGGCTCCTGGTCGTCGAGCGCTCGCGGATCCGGGTGCTCGACCGCGGCGGCGCCGAGGTCTGGAGCCGGACGGCGCCGCCGGGGAAGGAGTACGGGGCCGCGACCCTCGTCCCCGGCTCCGACCGGGTCGCCGCCGTGCTCGCCTCGCGGGCGGAGCGCGGCCGCAGCGAGCTGCTCCTGCTCGGACCGTCGGGTCGCCCGGCCCGGCTCTTCGCCGGTCCCGGCCGCTTCAGCGGGGTCGAGCCCTCGCCCGACGGTCGCTGGCTGCTGATCGCCTGGCAGAGCGCCGACCAGTGGATCTTCCTCGACCTCGACGATCCCCAGCGGGTGATCGCCGTGGCCGGGATCTCGGCGCAGTTCGACCCGGGGACGACCTCGCCGCCGCCGTTCCCCGAGCTCGCCGGCTGGTGCTGCGTGTCCGGCGGCTGACCCGTCCCGAGGGACCTCTGGCGGCAGCTGCTCCGTATTCGGGGCATGAAGACATCTCTCGCCGCTCTCGCCGCCCTCTCCCTTCTCCTCCTCGCCGCAGCGCCCGCCCCGGCGGACGTCGGCTTCGCGGGCTCGACGGCCAGGGACGGGGAGCCCGGCGACCGAGTCGCGGTGACGGTCGGCTGCGGCTTCTGCTTTCCGCCCTGCGTCGGGGAGCCCGGCGACATGCACCCGCCCGGCAGCCGGCGTGGAGCCTGCATGCCCGGCAAGGAGGGCCCACCCGCCTCGTTCGAGGTCTGGATCACGCCGGTCGACCACTCGCTCGACCCCTACGTCTGCGGCCCCGGCGAGTGGCCGCCAGGAGAGCCTCCTCGGGGGCCCTGCCGCGGCTCGCGGCCGCCCCACCTTCCATCGTTCATCTTCCTCGGCCGGGCGATGCCGCAACCACGGCAGCCCGACTCCAGGGAGATCCCTCGCTACCGGCTCGACTTCGGCGTCCCCGAAGCCCGTCCCGGCCTCTACAAGTACGTGCTCTTCTGCGACGCCTGCATCGACGGGCCGCGCGGCAGCCTCGTCGACGACCGCGGCCGCGCCGCCGGGCCGCTGCGGATCCTGCCTGCCGCCGCCCAGGCGAGCGGGGGTGGCGATCTCGGCGAGGCCCGGCCCTGGATCGGAGCCGGGATGATCGCCGCCGGTCTGGCCCTCGCCGCCACCCTTCTCCTGCGGCGGGGACGGGCCGCCGGACGAGCGCAGGCGGGGTCGGCCTAGAACGATGCGCTTGCCGGCGACAGCGGTCCTCGGGCTCGGCCTGCTGGCGGCGTTGCTGCCCGGTTGCGGCGGAGGATCGGATTCGACCCCGAGCTCGACCGCCGAGCGGGACGCCGACGACGCCCCGGCGGCGGACGCGGTCCGGATCCCGCCGCTGCGGGCGCGGGAGATCACGGTCGAGCACCTGCGCCGGGCTGTCCTCCGCGGCCTCGGTCGCGACTACCTGGGGGGCACCCAGGTCGGGCCGCCGAGCTTCGGCCTCTGCCTCCAGCGGGGGCTGCGCGCCGAGCTCGACGAGGAAAACCTCCGATCCCTGGCCCTGGTCTACAGGCGCCCCTCGGGCCAGCAGTTCACCGCCCAGGCGCTGAGCGCGATGGCAGCCCCGATCGGCGCCCGCTGCGGCGGCCGCAGGTTCACCCCGATGCCGATCGAGGCGTCGATCGCGTTTCGCGCCGGCCACTTGCCGCCGGCGGGGATCGGCTCGCGCCTGAGCTACGGGCCCTACCTCGGCGTCACCTGCGCTCAAGCGAGCTCGACCCGCTGCGATCGCATCGGGATCGACCTGGTTCTGCGCCGCGGGGCGAGCGCCGTCACCGCGACCGTCGCCGGCCGCGAGCTGCGCCTGCGAACCCCCGGCCTCCATACCGGCGCGATCGGCAGGGATTGGGTCGGGTTTCTCGATCGCGCCGGCCTCGATCGCCGCGGAGGCCCTTTCGAGGTCGTCGCCGCCGCCCGCAGGCGGGGGACCTGGGCCGGATACCCACCGGTCTTCGTCCCGGTCGAGCTCGAGATCGCCTACCCGGACGGCAGCCGGGCGACCGGCGCCCTGCCGCGGGTCTCGCTCAGCCCGGGGTGGGGATGATGCGGCCGCTGAGACTCGCCCCCCTGGCGGTCGCGGTGTGTGCCGCGGCCGCGCTGATCGGCTCCGGCCCCTCCGGCGGCTCGGACGTCTCCCTGCGGCCGATCGCCAGCGCCCACTATGGCTTCGAGGGGCTGCTCCCGGTCGGCTGGCAGCGCTCCGGGGAGCGCCTCGTTCCCCTGCTGATGCCCCGCGAGGTCGTCTCGATCGGGACCTTCCCGATGCCGGCGGGCGGCGGCGGCAACTGCGGGCGCGAACCCGTCGCCGCGATCCGTCGCATGCGCCGCGGCGATGCGCTGATCTCGATCCAGGAGTACACGGTGACGGCGAGAATGCGCCCGCTCGCCGGCGGCAGCTTCCCACCGAAGTCGAGCCAGCTCGGTCTCGATCAGCTGCGCTTCGGCCGGGTCGCGCGCATCACTGGAGCACCGCGCGATCCCGGTGTCCCCGTCACCTGGGCGACGATCCCGTTCAGCGAATCGGGCCGCGCCTTCGATGCGCTCGTCTACTTCCGCGGACGGCCGTCCGCCGCCCTGCGCCGAGCCGCTTCGCGGGCCCTCGCCGAGCTCAGGTTCGGAGCGGCCGCCTAACTCTCGGGCTGGACGACGGGGTGCTCGCCGGTCGGCGCCGGGTCGCCCTCGGCGGGCTCGACGTTCAGATTCGGAAGCGCCCTTCCGAGCCAGTCGGGCAGCCACCAGGCGCGCTCGCCGAACAGCTGCATGATCGCCGGGACCAGGACCGAGCGGATGATCACCGCGTCGATGAAGACCGCCGAGGCGAGGCCGAGGCCGAAGAGTTTGATGATCCGGTCGTCGCCGATCATGAACGAGAGGAAGACGGTGACCATGATCGCCGCCGCCGCGGTGATCACCCGCCCGGTCAGCGCCAATCCCCGGGTGACGGCTTCGGTCGCGTCGTGGCTCTTCTCCCACTCCTCGTGGATCCGCGACATCAGGAAGACCTCGTAGTCCATCGAGAGCCCGAAGACGATCGCGAAGAGGAAGATCGGGAAGAAGGAGATGATCGGGCCGGTCCCGTCGACCCCGATCAGGCTCGCACCCCAACCCCATTGGAAGACCGCGACGATCAGCCCGAAGGCGGCGCCGATGCTGAGCAGGTTCATCAGGATCGCCTTCAACGGCACCAGGATCGAGCGGAACACCGCCATCAGCAGCAGGGCCGAGAGCAGGATGACGACCCCGATGAAGAGCGGCAGCTTCTCGGCGATCGCGGTCCCGAAGTCCTCGAAGATCGCGGTGATCCCGCCGACGTGGACCTGGGCGCCGGTCTGCGTCTCGATCGGCGGGATCAGCTCGTCGCGAATGTGGTCGAGCAGCGCCGTCGTCTCCTCGCTCTGTGGCGAGGACTCCGGGTAGACCTGGAAGACGCCGGTGTTCTCGGCGCCGTTCAGCATCACCGGGGTCGTCTCGGCGACCCCGTCTTCGGTCCCGAGGGTCCTGCGGAGCTCGACCAGAGCGGCGTCCTCGCCCTTCGCCGGGAGTTCGGCGACGATCGAGAAGGGCCCGTTGAAGCCCGGCCCGAAGCCCTCGGCGAGGAGGTCGTACGCTTCCCGCGTGGTCGACCCCGCCGGATCGGTGCCGGCGTCGTTGGAGCCCAGTCGCAGCGAGAGGGTGGGGATGCAGAGCGCGATCAGCAGGCCACCGGAGAGCAGCGCCGCCGCCACCGGCCGGCGTTGGATCTCGCGGCTCCAGCGGAACCACCTCGTGTCCTCGGCGGTCGAGGCGCCCCGCGAGCCCAGCCCCGGCACCCGCAGGCGGTTGACCCAGTGCCCGGCGATTGTGAGGAAGGACGGGAGCAGGGTCAGGGCGGCGATCATCGTGAAGAGGACCGCGACCGCCGCCGCCATCGCCACCCCGTAGAGGAAGGAGAGGCCCAGCAGCAGCATCCCCATCAGCGCGATGATCACGGTGATCCCGGCGAAGAGCACCGCGCGGCCGGCGGTGTCGACCGCCGCGATCGCGGCTTCGTGGTTGTCGAGCCCCTCGTCGAGGCCGTTGCGGAAACGGGTGAGGATGAAGAGCGCGTAGTCGATCCCGACGCCCAGCCCGATCATCGCCGCCAGCTGCGGGGCGAACTCCGCGGTGTCGAAGACGTGGGTCCCGAGCGTGACGACGCTGAGCCCGACCCCGAGCGCGAACAGGGCGGTGATGATCGGCAGGCCCATCGCGACCAGCGAGCCGAAGGTGATCAGGAGCACCACGACCGCCGCCAGCAACCCGATCGCGAACGAGGAGTCGCCTTCTTCTTCGGCGCGCGCTTCCTCGATCGGCTGGCCGCCGAGCTCGACCTGAAGGCCGTCGCCGCTCGTCGCCTCGGCGTCGGCGAGCAACGTCGCCGTGTCCTCGACTTCGATTTTTTCGGTGAAGACGTCGTATTGGATCGTCGCGTAGGCGATCGTGCCGTCCTCGCTGACCGCCGCCGCGCCGCCACCCGCGTAGGGGCTGGCGACTTCGCTGACGTGGGGAAGTTGTTCGGCCTTCGCGAACAGCGCCTCCATCTCGTCGCGGACGGCGGGGGAATCGACGCCGCCGTCGGCCTTGAAGACGATCGTCGCGGTGTCGCCCGACTGCGCCGGGAACTTCGTTTCGAGCAGGTCGAAGGCGTCGGTCGAGTCCGAGGACGGCAGCTTGAAGTCTTCGGAGAAGTCGGAGCCGACCGAGCTCGACAGCATCCCGAACCCGATCAGGGCGGCGATCCAGGCGATCACCACCCACTTGCGGTGCCCACAGCACCATGTCGCGAAGCGTCGCATCGGCCGGGCACGGTAGCGAATGCGGTGGCCGGTTTGAACCGCGGGCCCGACAGTTAGATTGCGGGCAATGGCCGATCCCAGCATCGTGCGGTTCAGACGCGTCGTCACCGCCGCCTACGCCAACCTCGAGGAGCGGCGCGAGGAGGTCAACGACCTCAACGTGTTCCCGGTCGCCGACGGCGACACCGGCGACAACATGGCGATGACGATGCGCGCGGTGATGGAGGAGCTCGATCGCATCGATGGCCAGGACGTCGACGAGATCGGCCGCACCGAGCTGGTCCAGGCCCTGGCGCGGGCGGCGCTGATGGGCGCCCGCGGCAACTCGGGGGTGATCCTCAGCCAGATCGTCCGCGGCGCCGCCGAGGAGCTCGCCAGCCGGCCCGGCGAGCTGATCGACCCGGTCCTCGTCGCCTCCGCATTCGCCAGTGCCGCCGACGCCGCCTACGCCTCGGTCCGCGAGCCGGCCGAGGGGACGATGCTGACCGTCTTCCGCGAGATGGCCCACTCGATCGCCCGCCAGCTCGCGCACCTCGACGCCGATCGCCAGCGCCTCGACACCGGGGTCAGCGAGGAGCGGCAGGACGAGGTCCTCGCCGAGGTCCTCGAGCGGGCGATCGCCGATGGGCAGCGGGCGGTCGAGCGGACCCCCGAGCAGCTCGACGTCCTGCGCGAGTCCGGCGTCGTCGACGCGGGTGGCTACGGGCTGGTCCTGATCCTCGCCGGGGTGGTCGCCGGACTACGCGGCGACCCGGCCGACGTCCCCGCGGTCGATCACCAGGAGGCGCCGCGCCTCAGCCGTCCCCACCACGAGGACAGCCGCTTTCGCTACTGCACCAACTTCATCGTCTCCGGCACGGGTCTCGACTCGCGGCTGTTCCTGCCCCGCCTCGAGGGGCTCGGCGACTCGGTCCTCGTGGTCGGCGACGAAACCACCCTCAAGGTCCACGTCCACACCGACGAGCCGGAGTCCGCGGTCTCGGTCTTCGACGACGCCGGGGCGGTGACGAATCTCGACGTCGCCGACATGCGCGAGCAGGTGGCCCAGCGCCAGGCCCGCCTCCGGGCGGGGAGGACCGGCGCCCTCGCGGTCGCGGCCGGGTCGGGGCTCGAGCGGCTGTTCGGCGACCTCGGTGCCCACGTCGTCCCCGGCGGCGAGACCCTGAACCCCTCGACCTTCGAGCTGCTGGCCGGGATCCACGAGGTGCCGGCGGAGGAAATCCTCGTCCTGCCCAGCTCGGCGAACGTGACGATGGCCGCCGAGCGTGCCTGCGAGCTCTCCGAGAAGCCGGCCCGGGTGATCCCCTCGGGCTCCCAGCAGGAGAGCCTGCTGGCGTTGGTCGAGCTCGACCCCGAAGCGACCGGCGCGGAGAACGCCGAGCGCCTGGAGGCGGCGCTCGGCGGGATCGCCAGCGGCGGCGTCGCGGCGGCGGCCCGCGACGACGCCCAGGGGCGCTTCCGCAAGGGCGACGCGGTCGGCTTCGCCGACGGTGAGATCGTCGCCTGGGGCGGGACCGGCTCGACCCTGGCGACGACGATCGAGCAGCTCGCCGCGAACCGGGAGATCGTCACCGTGATCGCCGGCGAGGAGGCGCCGATCCCGCTCGAGGAGGTCGACGCCCATGTCCCCGACGGGGTCGAGATCGAGAAGCACGAGGGCGGCCAGCCGAGCTGGTGGTGGCTGCTCGCGGCCCAGTAGCGGTGCGCACCTTCGGGGGCGAGCGCGAGCAGCGGCGCGGCGAGCTGCTGTCGGCCCCGGTCCACTGGCCCCGGCCCAGCGTCCTCGAAGCCGGACTCGGGGCCCTCAAGGGGGTCGGCCCGAAATCCGCCGAGGCCGCCGCCGAGGCCGGGCTGCACACGATCGGCGACCTCCTCTTCAACGTCCCTCGCCGCCACCGGGACCTGCGGGTCCGGAAGCTGGGCGAGGTCGGCGCGGGGGAGACGGCGACAGTCCGGGTCGAGGTCCGCGGCGCTCAGCCGCGTCCCTTTCGTCGCGGTCGCCTCCGGATGGTCAGCGTCAAGGTCGGCGACGCCAGCGGCGAGGTGCGCGCCACCTGGTTCAACCAGCCCTGGGTCGCGTCGAAGCTCGTCCCCGGAGCCAACCTCCTGATCACCGGCAAGCGCTCCGAGAAAGGCTTCGCCGTGAACGAATGGGAGATGGCTTCTTCCGCCGCGCCCGAGGAGGAGGGCGAGGGAGAGGCGGTCTCCGAGGGGCTGGTCCCGGTCCACGCGTCCTCCGAGAACGTGCGCCGGCGCCAGATCCGCGCCTGGGTCGAGCAGGCGATCGCGCTTTCGCCGAACGCGATCGAGGGGCTCCCGGCGGGGTTGCGCTCCCGCCGTGGCCTGGCTGCGATCGGCGATGCCCTCCGAGTCGTCCAGTTCCCCGGCTCCCAGGACGAACTCGAGGTCGCCTACGGTCGCTTCTGCTTCGAAGAGCTCTTCCTCCATCAGGCACTGCTGGCCAGTCGCAGGCGCACGCACCGCACCGCTCGTCCGGCGCCGCGTTTCGCGGCGCCCGGCGATCTCGTCCAGCGCTGGCTCGAGTCGCTCCCCTTCGAGCCGACCGGCGACCAGCTGCGGGCCTTCGACGAGATCGACGCCGACCTCGACTCCGGCGAGCCGATGGCACGGTTGCTGATGGGCGAGGTCGGCTCGGGCAAGACCGTGGTCGCGGTCTACTCGATGCTGCGGGGGCTGGAAGCGGGCCACCAGGCGGCGCTGATGGCCCCGACCGAGACCTTGGCCGAGCAGCACGCGATCACGCTCGGCAGGTTGCTGGCCGAAGAGGCGACGCCGTTCGCGCTGCTCACCGGCTCGACCCCGGCCCCGCGTCGTCGCGAAACGCTCGACCGCCTCGCCAGCGGCGAGCTCGGCCTCCTCGTCGGGACCCATGCGCTGATCGAGCCGACGGTTCGCTTCGCCCGCCTCGGCCTCGTCGTCGTCGACGAGCAGCACCGGTTCGGGGTGGGCCAGCGGCGCGCTCTCGACGAGAAGGGGGTCGGAGGGATGGCGCCCCACGTCCTCCACATGACCGCGACGCCGATTCCCCGCACCCTCTCGCTCACCGCATACGGGGACCTTGACGCGACGACCCTGCACGAGCTGCCCGCCGGTCGCCAGCCGGTGACGACCAGACTGGTCGCCGAGGACCAGCGCCCCGACGCTTTCGAGTTCCTGCGGGCGCGTCTGCGCGAGGGGCGCCAGGCCTTCGTCGTCTGTCCGCTGGTCTCCGAGTCCGAGAAACAGCAGGGCAAGGCGGCCGAGGTCGAGGCGGAGCGCCTGCGCGCCGGGGAGCTGCGCGAGTTCCGGGTCGGCCTCCTGCACGGGCAGATGGCCTCGGCGGAGAAGGCCGAGGCGATGCGCGCGTTCGCCGCCCAGGAGACCGACGTCCTCGTCTCGACGACGGTGATCGAGGTCGGGATCGACGTCGCCAACGCGACCGTGATGGTGATCGAGGGCGCCGAGCGCTTCGGCGTCTCCCAGTTGCATCAGCTGCGGGGCCGGGTCGGCCGCGGCGAGCACGCCAGCCAATGCCTGCTCTTCGCCGAAGAAGCCGGCGAGTTGGCGCGCAAGCGCCTCGATGCCGTCGCGGGCGAGCGCGACGGCTTCAAGCTCGCCGAGACCGACCTCGAACTCCGCGGGGAGGGAGAGATCCTCGGCACCCGCCAGAGCGGCCTGCCGCGTTTCGCGGTCGCTAAGCTGCCCGAGGACGGCGCCCTGCTGGTCGAGGCGCGGGACGAGGTTCTGGAGCTGTTGCGCCGTCATGGCTCGCTCTCCGATCCCGCCTTGGGCCCGCTCCTCGACGCCGCCCATCGCCGCTTCGGCAGCGGCGCGGCTGATCCAATCCCGTTATGAGGATCGTCGCCGGCGAGCTCAAGGGCCAGCGCCTGGTCGCTCCGCGCGGCCAGAAGGTGCGCCCGACGGCCGACCGGGTACGCGAGGCGATCTTCTCGGCGCTCGGGGATCGGGTCGAGGGGGCGCTCGTCCTCGACCTGTTCGCCGGGACCGGCGCCCTCGCGATCGAGGCTCTCTCGCGCGGCGCCGAGCGCGCCGTCCTCGTCGACCGCGACCCCCGCGCGGCGCTCGGCAACGTCGAGCGGCTCGGGCTCGGCGAGAGGGTCGAGCTGGTCCGCTCCGACGCGGCCCGCTGGCTCGCCGCCCGCGGCCCCGACGCCGCCCGCTTCGACCTCGTCTTCGTCGATGCCCCTTATAGACTCGCCGACCGCATGAGTGAGGACCTCGACAACCACCTGCCGCGCCTGCTGGCGGCGGACGGCCGGGCGATCGTCGAGAGCGGCGCCCGCCGGCCCCTCCGCATCGACAGCCTCGAGCGGCTGCGCCAGCGACGCTACGGCGCCGCGGACGTCGGCTTCTACGCAGCGCGGGGGGAGTCTCCGTGAGCGGCGAGCGCAGCGCCGGCACCGTCGTCTGCCCGGGCAGCTACGACCCGGTCACCAACGGCCACGTCGACATCATCACCCGGACCTCGGCGGTGTTCGAGCGGGTCGTGGTCGGCGTCGTCAACAACCCGATCCGCAAGGAGAAGACCCTCTTCACCGCCGAGGAGCGCAAGGCGTTCATCGAGGAGGCGACGGCGCAGCTCGAGAACGTCGAGGTCCAGATCTTCTCCAACCTGCTGGTCGAGTTCGCCCGCGAACTGGGGGCGAAAGCGATCGCCAAGGGACTGCGGGCGATCTCCGACTTCGAGTACGAGTTCGAGATGGCCCAGCTCAACCGCAAGCTCGACCCCAGCATCGAGAGCATCTACGTGATCGCCTCGCCCCACTACAGCTTTCTCTCCTCGACCGGGGTGAAGGAAATGGCGACCTTCAAGGGCGACGTCTCCGACCTCGTCCCGGCGCCGGTCGCGGCGGCGATGGCGGACCGCCTTGGCGACAGATAGGCTGTCGGACATCGAGGGTCTCGTGGGCGAGGTATTGCAAAAAGCCGAGGAAATCACGGCTTCTTCACCGAAAGTGCCGCTGACACGTAGGCTTACGCTCTGCTGATGGACGTCTTGGTCCTAATAGACAAGCTGGACGATGTGGTCCACAACGCGCGCGCCGTCCCGCTGACGGACCAGGTGCGCGTGGACCGCGAGGAGATCTATGACCTCCTGGACCAGATGCGCGCCACGATCCCCGAGGAGATCAAGCAGGCTCGCTGGATCGTCAAGGAGCGCCAGGAGATGCTGGCCGAGGCCAAGCGCGAGGCCGAGCGGATCGTCCGCGAGGCTCGTGAGCAGCAGGCGCGCCTGATCTCCGACGAAGAGGTCACCAAGCAGGCCGAGCGCGCCGCCGACGAGATCGTCGAGGACGCCCGCGCCCGCGAGCGCGAGATCCGCCTCGGCGCCGAGGACTACGCCGACGAGATCCTCAACACCCTCGAGGTCAACCTTCAGAAGTTCCTCGCCGCCGTCCAGCGCGGCCGTGATCGACTCGCCGGCCGTGACGAAGAGCCGGTCGCCGAACTCGACGAGCAGCAGGCCGCCGAGTAGAGGCGCAGCGCGAAGGCGCTGCGCGGGTCGACGCCCCGGTCGCCTCGGCTACCGAGACCGCCTCCCCCGGACGCCACCCCCAGCTCCCCCGCCGACGGGCCGAAATGTCGGTTCGGAGCCGACATATCGGCCCGTCGGCGCGGAGATCGGGCCCGCGCTCGCCACCGCGCTCTTGGGCGGCTAGCGGCTGTCGTCCGGGGCTAGTCCAGCTTCAGCTCGTCGAGCTTTGACCAGCGGGGGTCGGTGCCGGTGTCGTGCTCGTGGTCCTCGGGGTCGGCGTCGTTGAGCGACTCGCCGCAGACGGCGCAGAGGCCGGCGCAGTCGGGGCGGCAGAGGATCCGGCCCGGCAGGGCGAGGACGGCGGCATCGTGCGCCCAGCGACCGAGGTCGAGGGTGTCCTCGTGGTCGTCGACGTAGGGGCTGCGGAGCTCATCGTCCTCGGCTTCGGCCTGATCGACCTCGCGGGCGTCGACCTCGGTCTCGACCCGGGCGGGCTCGAGGCAGCGCATACACGGCCCCTCGACCGCGAGCGGGAAGCGGAGGCGGAACGCGTAGCCGCCGCTCGGGCGCGAGGCGTCGAGCCTGGCCCGGACCGGGTCCGGCGCGAGGTCGTACTCCTGGCCGCCCAGCTCCAGCGCGTCGAGGTGGATATCCAGGTCGAGCCTGGTCCCGTCTCCGAAGCTGAGGCCGAGGCTGTCGAGATCGATGGTCGTGGACACTTACGATGCCTCCTCTCCGACGAGATTACGGAATGGGCCAATTCGACTGGACACCCGACGAGTACCTGGAGCGGATCCGCGCGCGGATTCCCCGCTACGACGAGCTCCAGGAGCAGGCGATCGCCGCGGTGCCCTTTGCGCTCGAGCGCGTCCTCGAGCTGGGGATGGGGACGGGGGAGACCACCCGGCGGCTGATCGAGGCCCACCCGGATGCCTGGGTGATCGGCCTCGACGCCAGTCCCGACATGGTCTTTCGCGCCCGTGAGACCTACGACGACGTCCAGCTCGCGCGGATGCAGGACCCGCTGCCCGACGGGCCCTGGGACCTGGTGATCTCGGTGCTCTCCGTCAACGAGCTCGACGAGGAGCAACGGCGCTCGCTGTTTCGGCGCGTCCGTGAGCACTCGCGCTCGCTCGTGATCGGCGATGTCTTCGAGCCGCGGCAGCTGTCGGCGGCGGTCGAGTGGTCCGGCGGCGAGGTCGCCTGGCAGGCCGATGAGCTCGCCGTCGTCCGGGCTGTATACGACGGCGGCTGACGGCCCGCTACCATTCCGCGACCGATGGCCGTACCGAAGAAGAGAACCTCGAGCGCCCGCCGCGACAAGCGGAGGGCCACGCACAAGGCAGGGAAGGCGCGCCTCAACCGCTGTCCGCGCTGCCACAGCCCCCGCCTGCCGCACCGGGTCTGCCCGACCTGCGGGACCTACGCCGGTCGCGAGGTCGTCTCGCACCGGATCGCCGATCCGACCGGCGACGCGGCTCAACACACCCCGGAGTAGTGGTGGCCGCCGAGCGCGGCGCCGTCGTCGCCCTCGACGGGCACGGTGCGGAGCAGGGACCCGGACCGCTGGCGGAGGGCGTTCGCCTCGCGGCCGCCGACGGAATCCGGATCCGCGTCTTCGGGCCCTCCGAGCTCGACCTCGCCGGCATCGAGGGCGCCGAGCTGATCGCGACCGAGGACTCGATCGGCAACGAGGACGACCCCGTCCCCGCGGTCCGCTCCCGCCGGGGAGCCTCGGTGGTGATGGCGGCGGCCGACGTCGCCGCCGGCGGTGCGGGGGCGATGGTCAGCCATGGCTCGACCGGGGCGACGATGGCCGCCGCCACCTTCGGCCTCCGGCGCCTGAAGGGGGTCCAGAGGCCGGCCCTGGCGGTGCGGCTGCCGGTGCCCGGCAAACCCGTCCTCTTCCTCGACGTCGGCGCCAACGTCGAGGTCCGCCCCCAGCACCTGGTCCAGTTCGCCTTTCTCGGCGCCGCCTTCAGCGAGGCGGTGCTCGACGTCCGCTCGCCGCAGGTGGGACTGCTCTCGGTCGGCGAGGAGTCGGGCAAGGGCAGGGAGGAGGTGATCGCCGCCAACGAGATGCTGAGCGCCGCGCAGGGGATCGAGTTCATCGGCAACCTCGAGGGCCGCGACCTTCCCGAGGCCGTCGCCGACGTCGTCGTCACCGACGGCTTCACCGGCAACGTCGCCCTGAAGCTGATGGAGGGGACGGCTCGGCGGGTCACCGGCGCGATTCGCGATGCCGCCCGCTCGAACCCTCTCTCGACGCTCGGGGGCCTGCTGATGCGTCCCGCCCTCGGCGGCCTGCGCCGCGACCTCGCCCCCGACACGACCGGCGGCGCGATCCTGCTCGGCCTGCGCGGGATCGCCGTCGTCGGCCACGGCAGCGCCGGCGCCGAGGGGATCGCCAACTCGATCCGCCTCGCCGCCCGCTCGGTCGAGGTCGATGCGATCGGGCGCACCGCCGAGCTGATCCGCGCGGGGGGCGTCGGACGCGGCGTGATAGGAAACGAGCGATGACCAAGGACGAAGTCCTCAGCCTGGTCCGCGACCATCTCTCGGAGGAGCTCGAGGTCGACCCCGGGCGGATCGAGGAGGGGACCCGATTCAAGGAGGACCTCGACGCCGACTCGCTCGACCTCTACGAGCTCGTGATGGAGCTCGAGGACCGCTACGGGATCTCCGTCTCCGAGCAGGAGGCGACCCGGATCAAGACCGTCGGCGACGCCGTCGACTTCGTCGTCGAGCACGCTCCGGCTTGAGCTTGCTCGGGGAATTGATCCGGGAGCTTCCGGAGCAGCTCCGCAGCCAGGCCCTGACCCATGCGACCTGGACCGAGGAGCGCTCCCGCTCCTACGAGCGCCTCGCCTACCTCGGCGACAGCGTCCTCGCCCTCGCCGTCGCCTCCGAGCTCTTCGAGCGCTTTCCCGGCGAAGACGCCGGCGCCCTGACCAAGATCCACAACCAGGCGGTCAGCGGCGTCTCCTGCGCCGAGGTCGGCCGCGACCTCGGCGTTCCGGAGATGCTGGCCGCCGCCCAGCCCGACGCCGAGCTGGCGATCCCGGCCGACGTCCTGCTCGAGGGGGCCCGGCCCCTGCCGGAGGTGACCGAGGCCCTGATCGGCGCCTGCTTTCGGGCTTTCGGCTTCGAGCGGGTCGCCGCCGCGGTGGTCGAGGCCTTCGAGGAGCAGATCGCAGGCGGCGCCGAGTCCCCGGTCGATTTCAAGTCGGCCCTCCAGGAGCTGCTCGCGCAGCGGCGGGCGCGCGTAAGCTACGAGGTGATCGCCGAAGCGGGACCCGCGCACCAGCGCACCTTCGAAGTCGAGGCGGTGGTCGATTCCGAGCGCATCGGGACGGGGCGGGGGAGGAGCAAGAAGGTGGCCGAGCAGGCGGCCGCGGAGGAGGCCCTGGGAAAGCTCGGGGCCGGAAATTAGGCAAAGGCATCGCGTCCGACCGGGACGCGAGCCTTAGGTTGGGCAACCGAATGTATTTGCGATCGATCGAGATGAAGGGGTTCAAGTCCTTCCCGGAGCGGGCGAGGCTCGAGTTCTCGCCCGGGGTCAGCGTCATCGTCGGCCCCAACGGCTCCGGCAAGTCGAACATCACCGACGCCGTCCTCTGGGCGCTGGGCGAGCAGAGCCCGGGAGCGATCCGCGGCGCCTCGATGCAGGACGTGATCTCGGCCGGCGGCAAGGGGGTCGGCCGCCGCCGCGCCGCCGAGGTCGAGGTCGTGATCGACAATTCCGAGGGCCGTGCCGCGACCGAGTTCAACGAGGTCTCGATCCAGCGCACCCTCGATCGCGGCGGCGACGGCGGCTACCGCCTGAACGGCGCCCGCTGCCGGCTGGCCGATGTCGTCGAGGTGCTCTCCGACACCAACCTCGGTCGCGAGATGCACTCGGTGATCAGCCAGGGCCGGGTCGAGAAGATCGTCCACTCGAAGCCGCGCGAGCGGCGGCTGTTGGTCGAGGAGGCAGCCGGCCTCGGCAAGCACCGCAAGCGCCGCCGCCGGGCCGAGTTGAAACTGCGAGCCGCCGCCGACAACCTCGACCGCGCGCTCGACCTCGAGCGCGAGGCTCGCGCCCGGTTGCGGCCGCTGAAGCGCCAGGCGCAGGCGGCCGAGCTCGGCGCCCGGATCGAGAAGGAGGAGCTGGAACTGAAGGGCCGGCTGGTCGCCGAGGAGCTCCGCTTCGGCGAGGACCGCGCCCTCGCCGCCGAGAAGGCCGCCGCCGGCGCCAGGACCGAGCGCGCCCGTCTCGACGCGGCGCTGGCCGAGGTCAGCGAGAAGCGCCGCGAGGCCGAGGAGCGCTTCGCCGCCCGTGACCGCGAGCGGACCCGGGCCTGGGGAACGCTGACCAAGCTCCGCGGCGAGCAGCAGCGGATCGGCGTCCTCGCGTCGACGCTCGCCGACCGCGAGGCCGAGATCGGCCGGCGCCTGGAGTCCCTGCGCGCCGAGCTCGGCCCGCTGACGCTCGACGTCGGCGGCGAGGGCCAGCCGGGCGAGCGCGTGCGCAAGTTAGAGGACGAGCTCGGCGAGATCGAGGCCGGCCTCGGCGCCGCCTCCGACGGCCTCGCCAGGGCCCGTTCCGAGCAGGCTTCGGAGTCGGCTCGCGAGTCGGCGCTAGGTGCGGTGCGCGGGGGGGCCGAGCGCGCCGTCCGTCACGCCCGCCGGGCCGAGGGCCTGCTCGGTGAGCGCCACCGCGAGGCGCTGCGCAAGCGACTCTCCGACGGCGAGGGCCTGCTGACCGCGGTCCGCGACGCCGCGGCCGACGCCGCCGCTGTTGAGGCCGCGATCCGTGCCCGGGTCGAGCGCACCGAGGGCATGGTCGTCGGCGGCCCCGGCGAGAGCGACGAGCTCGCCGAGGAGATGAAGGCCTGCTCGCAGCGCGAGTTCGAGATCCAGGCCGAGCTGAAAGCCGCTTCCGACGCTCTGACCACGGCCGAGGTCGAGGCCGCCCAGCTCGGCGACCGCCGCGCCGAGGCCGCCAAGGAGCTGGCGGCGATCGCCGAGCGGCTCGAAACCGAGGTCGGCGCCGCTGAGCGGCCGCTGAGCGAGGAGGAGCGGAGCGAGATCGGGCGCAAGCTCGAGCGTCTCGAGCGGCGACGGGCGCAGATCGGACCGGTCAACCCGCTCGCCGAGCAGGAGTACGAGGAGGAGCGCGAGCACGTCGAGGCGCTCCAGGTCCAGCGCGAGGACACCGAGCGCGGCATGCGCGAGCTCGAGGCGCTGATCCGCGACATCGATCGCGAGATCGAGCGTGCCTTCGAGGAGACCTTCGAGGCGACTTCCAAGAACTTCGAGGAGATGGTCGAGCACCTATTCCCCGGCGGCCGCGGCAAGCTGCGGCGGGTCAGCCTGCGCCCGGTCCGCGATCCCGAGGTGGCGCCTCCGGAGCCGGCCGAGAGCGCCGTCGGCGAGGTCGGCGAGGAGCTCGACGAGGAAGAGGACGAACAGCGCGAGGAGCTCGGGGTCGAGATCGAGGTCACGCCGGCCGGCAAGTCGACCCGCAAGCTCTCGCTGCTCTCCGGCGGCGAGAAGTCGCTGGTCGCGCTGGCATTCGTCTTCGCCGTCTTCCTCGCGCGGCCGTGCCCCTTCTACATCCTCGACGAGGTCGAGGCGGCTCTCGACGACGCCAACATCGACCGCTTCCTCCAGCTCGTCCGCCGCTTCTCCGACCGGGCCCAGTTCGTGATCGTCACCCACCAGAAACGGACGATGGACGCCGCCGACGTCCTCTACGGGGTGACGATGGGCGACGACGGGGTGACCAAGGTCGTCTCCAGGCGGCTGCCGCGCGAAGAGGCGCGGGGCACCGCTGCCGAGGAAGAGCAGGCCGGCCCGCCGCCCTTCGCCGGGATCGCGGCCGAGGAGGCCGCGGAGGACGCCGACGGGGCCGAGGCCGGCCTCGAGCCGGCGGCGCGGCCCGCGCCCGGATCAGCCGAAGCCGCCTAGGCGCGCCTCGCTATTCTGGGGTCGCGGATTCGGCATCTCGCCGGGCGGGAAGGAGAGGGGACGATGGCGCAGCGGCACATGGACAGGTTGACGTCGTTCGATACTTCGTTCCTGACCAACGAGAAATCGAACGGCCACATGGCGATCGGCGCGATCATGGTCTGCGAGGGCTCGGCGCCGAGCTACGAGGACTTCGTCACCCACATCCGCAGCCGCCTCCACCTGCTTCCCCGGCTGCGCCAGAAGCTGGCCTGGCCGCCGCTGAAGATGGGCACCCCGATGTGGGTCGACGACCCCGGCTTCGACGTCCACAATCACGTCCAGCGCGTCACCCTGCCGTCCCCCGGGACCGACGCCCAGTTCCACGAGGTGATCGGCGAGTACCTCTCGCCGCCGCTCGATCGCGAGAAGCCGCTCTGGGAGCTATGGCTGACCGACGGCTTCGAGGACGACCGCTTCGGGATCATCTACAAGACCCACCACTCGATGGCCGACGGGATCTCGGCGACCGACGTCGGGATGCTGCTCTTCGACGTCGAGCCCAAGGACGAGATCGTCCGCACCGAAGAGGCCTGGACTCCGCAGAAGCCGCCGACCCGTCGGCACCTGGCGGCGGAGGCGGCGCGGGGATTCATCCGCATGTTCCAGCGCTCCTTCGCCTGGATCCGCAACGCGATCGACAATCCGCGCAAGGCCGGCCGCCGCGCAGCGGACGGGATCACCGGCCTCTGGGAGGTCGGCTGGAACCTGACCAACCCGGCGCCCGAGGTCGCCTTCAACACCGACCTCAGCCCCCACCGTGCCTTCGCCTGGACGACCAGCGAGCTCGACGGCTTCAAGCTGATCAAGAACACCCTCGAGGGCACCGTCAACGACGTCAGCCTGGCGGTCGCGGCCGGGGCCGTGCGCCGCTGGCTCCGCGATCGCGACATCGACGCCGACCAACTCGAGCTGCGGGCCCTGGTGCCGGTCTCGGTCCGGACCGAGAACGAGCACGGCGAGCTCGGCAACCGGCTGACCGCGATGCGCGGCCCGCTGCCCGTCCACGTCGCCGATCCGGTCGAGCGGCTGCACACGGTCGCCCGCGAGATGGACGCCCTGAAGGCCTCCAAGCAGGCGCTGGGGGCGGAAGCGATCTGGGGATTGAACGACTGGTTTCGCGAGTTCGCGCCGCCGATCCTCCTCAACCCGACCGCGGCGATCAACTTCTCGACCCGCCTCTTCAACATGCTCGTGACGAACTTCCCCGGCCCCCAGGTCCCGTTCTTCGTCCTCGGCCGCGAGCTGACCGCCGTATACCCGATCGGCTTCCTGGCCCAGGAACACGCCCTCGCCGTCGCGATGTTCAGCTACAACGGCCACATGCACTTCGGCCTTCTCGCCGATCGCGAGACGGTGCCCGACCTGGAGACGATCGCCGGCTACATGGACGAGTGCGTGCAGGAGCTGCTCGACGCCGCCGGCGCCGGCTCTCAGGAGCAGAGCCCGCAGCTCGTCTGAGCGCGGTCCCGGCCCGGTAGCCTGCCGCCCCTATGCCGACCGGCTGGCAGGACATCCTCGATCTGGGCACCCGCGACGCGACCCCCGCTGCCGTCGAGGAGGCCGGGGCGGAGCAGCGCGGGGGGATGTTCAAGCGCCTGCGCGAGTCGCTCTCGAAAAGCCGCCAGGCGCTGGCCGACGAGATCTCGGCCAGCCTCTTCGATCGCCTCGACGACGAGACCTGGGAGCGCCTCGAGGAGGCGCTGATCCTCGCCGACGCCGGCGCCCCGACCACCGCCAAGGTGGTCGAACGGCTCGAGCACGAGGTCGAGTCCGGCGCTGTCCCGGCCGACGGCGAGGCGATCCAGGAGCGCCTGATCGAGATCCTCGCCGAGGTCGCCTCGACCGGACGGGCGCCGATCGACCTCAGCGGCGAGCCGGCGGTGCTGGTGATGGTCGGCGTCAACGGCACCGGCAAGACGACGACGATCGGCAAGATCGCCTGGCACCTCTCGCAGGAGTTCGGCCTCTCGGTCGTGCTCGCCGCGGGCGACACCTACCGCGCCGCCGCCGCCGAGCAGCTGGCCGAGTGGGCGCAGCGCGCGGGCGCCGAGCTGATCCGCTCGGAGGCCGGCGGCGACCCCGGTGCCGTCGCCTACGACGCGATCGACGCCGCCCGAGCCCGCGGAGCCGACGTCGTCATCGTCGATACCGCCGGGCGCCTCCACACCGAGGGCAACCTGATGGAGGAGCTGGCCAAGGTCCGGCGGGTGATCGCCAAGCAGATGCCCGGCGCTCCGCACGAGACGCTGATCTCGATCGACGCGACCACCGGGCAGAACGGGCTGCGCCAGGCGAAGGTCTTCTCCGAAGCGGCCGAGGTCGACGGCGTCGTCCTGACCAAGCTCGACGGGACCGCCAAAGGCGGCATCACCCTGGCGATCGCCGACGAGCTCGGCATCCCGGTGAAGCTGATCGGCACCGGGGAGACGCTCGAGGACCTGCGCCCGTTCGATCCGCACGACTTCGCCAGGGCGCTCTTGGCCTAAGGTCTGACGCCGATGTTCGACCAGCTCTCCGACCGACTTCAGGCGACCCTCTCCGACGTCCGCAACCGCGGCACGCTGAACGAAGGCGACGTCGACGCGGCGATGCGGGAGATTCGCCTCGCGCTGCTCGAGGCCGACGTCAACTTCAAGGTCGTCAAATCCTTCACCGCCAACCTCAAGGAGCGCTGCCTCGGCTCCGATGTCCTCCAGAGCCTCGATCCCGGCCAGCAGGTGGTCAAGATCGTCAACGAGGAGCTGACCGAGCTGATGGGCGGCGCCGGCCGCGATCTCGCCTTCGCCCCGATGCCGGGCCCGACGGTGATCCTGATGGCCGGCCTCCAGGGCTCGGGCAAGACGACCGCCTGCGCGAAGCTCGCCAAGCACCTCGGGGACTCGGGCAAAGACGTGGCGCTCGCCGCCTGTGACGTATACCGGCCGGCGGCCGTCGATCAGCTGGTGACCGTCGGCGGCAGGGCGGGCGCGACCGTCTACGAGAAAGGCACCGAGGCCGATCCCGTCGAGATCGCTTCCTGGGCGCTCGATCGCGCCAAGGAGGAGCGCCGCGACGTGCTGATCGTCGACACCGCCGGCCGCCTCCACGTCGACGAGGAACTGATGGCCGAGCTGACCCGGATCCGCAAGAAGGTCAGGCCCCACGACGTCCTCCTCGTCGTCGATGCGATGACCGGCCAGGACGCGGTCGGGGTGGCGGAGACCTTCTCCGAGGCGGCCGAGTTCGACGGCGTCCTGATGACGAAGCTCGACGGCGACGCCCGCGGCGGCGCCGCCCTCTCGGTCAAGGCGGTGACCGGCAAGCCGATCCTGTTCGCCTCCACCGGAGAGAAACTCGAGGCCTTCGAGCGCTTCCACCCGGACCGGATGGCCTCGCGCATCCTCGGCATGGGCGACGTCCTCAGCCTGATCGAGAAAGCCGAGCAGCAGGTCGACGAGGACGAAGCCGAGGACCTCCAGCGCAAGCTCGAAAGCGAACAGTTCACGCTCGAGGACTTCCTCAAGCAGATGCGCCAGGTGCGGAAAATGGGACCGCTCAGCGGCCTGCTGGGGATGATCCCGGGGATGGGCGCGATGAAGCAGTTGAAGAACGCCGACGTCGACGAGGGCGAGCTCGACCGGGTCGAGGCGATCATCCTCTCGATGACGCCGGGCGAGCGCGCCGATCCGAAATCGATCAACGGCTCGCGGCGCAAGCGGATCGCGGCCGGCTCCGGCACCAAAGTCGTCCAGGTCAAGCAGCTCGTCAAGCAGTTCGACCAGATGAAAGTGCTGATGAAAAGCATGGCCTCGGGGACCCCGCCGAGCCCCCAGCAGATCGCGAAGTTGCAGGCCGGCGGCGCCCCTCGACCGAAGATTCGGCGGCGGTAGGGGCTTTTCTGTACCCTGCTCGGTCCTATGGCAGTCCGGATAAGACTAAGAAGGGTCGGTTCGAAGAAGAACCCGATCTGGCGGATCGTCGTCGCCGACAAACGCTCGCCGCGCGACGGTCGCACGATCGAGACGATCGGCCAGTACAACCCGCAGACCGAGCCCTCGACGATCGTCCTCGACGAGGAGCGCGCCAAGCACTGGCTCGAGCATGGCGCCCAGCCCTCGGAGACGGTCGCCACCCTGCTTCGCACCAAGGGCATCGCCGCCTCCGGCAGCTAGGACGGCGATGACCGAGCTTCTCGAGTTCCTGGTCAAGGCCCTGGTCGAGGATCCGGCCGCGGTCTCGGTCGAGGAGCTCGAAGAGGACGGCGACCTCGTCTACGAGATCACCGTCGCCGACGAGGACCTCGGCCGTGTGATCGGCAAAGGCGGCCGGGTCGCCAACGCGATCCGCACGATCGCCAAGGCCGCGGCGGTGCGCCTCGACCGGCGCGTCATCGTCGACATCCTGGATTGAACCACCCCGCCGCCTGCTCCGGCTTCGCCGTCCGCGGGCGGCGGCAACCGGCGACTGGGCGCCGCTCGCAGAGAATCAGATCGTGATGCTCGCTAATCGGTTCTCCCAACGGCTTTCCCAGATCCTGCCGCCGACCCAGTAGAACTCGTCCCTTGAAGCTCGATGTCTTCACCTTGTTCCCCGAGGCGTTCGACTGGTTCCAGTCGCAGCGCTCGGTGCGGAACGCGGTCGCCGAGGGCAACGAGCTGCGCTTCTTCAACTACCGGGACACGACTCCGCTCGGCGCCGGCCAGGTCGACGACGCGCCCTACGGAGGCGGCGCCGGGATGGTTTTGCGGGTCGACGTCGTCGACGCCGCCCTCGAGGCCGCCTACCCGCGCGGCGAGTCCCCGCGCAGGGTCCTGCTGACTCCGACCGGCCGGCTGCTCGACGACGAGCTCGCCGACGAGCTGATCGCCGAGCCCCATGTCGCCCTGCTCTGCGGCCGCTACGAGGGTTTCGACGAGCGCGTGCACGAGCACTTCGCCGACGACGAGGTCTCGATCGGGCGCTACGTGCTGGCGGGGGGAGAGCTGCCGGCGATGGTCGTCGCCGACGTGCTCATGCGCAAGCTCCCCGGCGCGCTCGGCCACGAGGACTCGGCGCGCGAGGAGTCCTTCAGCCAGCTCCTCGAGGGGATGCCCGAGTACCCGCACTACACCCGGCCGCCCGTCCACCGGGGCTGGTCGGTGCCCGACGTCCTGCTCTCCGGCGACCATGAGAAGGTCCGCGCCTGGAGGGTCCAGCAGAGTCGTGCCAGGGCCGAGCAGTTCGAAGCGGGCGCGGAGTAGGTACCATTCCCCGACCGCGCGGCGCTCCGATCGGGCTCCGGCGGTTTTTTCTCGCAAGGAACACACATGAGCAGCGTCATCGACAGCATCGAGCGAAGCCAGCTGAAGCAGGGACTCCCTGGCTTCGACGCCGGCGATCGCGTTCGCGTCCACTTCCAGGTGATCGAGGGCAACCGCCGCCGCACCCAGGTCTTCGAGGGCATCGTCCTCAAGCGCCAGGGCTCGGGTGCGCGCGAGACCTTCACCGTCCGCAAGCAGTCCTTCGGCGTCGGGGTCGAGCGAACCTTTCCACTGCATTCGCCGAAGATCGAGAAACTCGAGATCGCGGCCCGCGGCGACGTCCGCCGCGCCAAGCTCTACTACCTGCGCGGCAGGATCGGCAAGGCGGCCCGCGTCGCCGAGCGCCGTTGGGGCATCGACGAGGAGCTGATCTCCGCTCCCGTCGCGGCCGAGGAGCCCGCGGCCACGGACGCCGAGGGCGTCAGCCAGGAGGAGGCGGCCCAGGAGGAAGGCCAGGCGCCGGCTCCCGAGGAGGAGGGCACCGAGCCGACTTCCGAGGCCGAGGTTGCCGAAGAGGCGCCGGAGGCCGAGGCCGCCGAGCAGGCGCCGGAGGCCGAGGCCGCCGAGCAGGCGCCGGAGGGCGAGGCCGCCGAGGATGCGCCGGAGGCGGACGAGCAACAGGAGGCTGAGGGTTCGGAGGAGGCGCCCGCCGAGGGCGAGGCCGCCGACCAGGGGGACACCCAGGGTGATGCCGAGACGCCGGAGGACGACTCCGGCGATTCCGGCGAGGAAAAGGCCTGAGCTTCTCGATCCCTAAGCCGGAGAGCCGCGCCGGAGGGTTCGTCGAGCTCGTTGTGATCGTCGCCCTGGCGCTCGGCCTGGCGCTGGCGATCCAGGCTTGGCTGGTCAAGCCCTACCAGATCCCTTCCGAATCGATGGAGCCGACGCTCGACGTCGGCCAGCGCGTCCTCGTAAGTCGCTTCATCTACCACTTCGAAGACCCCTCGGTCGGTGACATCGTCGTCTTCCACCCGCCGGTCGGCGCCGACCGCGGCACCGAGTGCGGCAAGCCCCACCCCGAAGACCAGCCCTGCGCGGTCCCGACCGTCGGCGAGTCCGACCAGAACTTCATCAAGCGGATAGTCGCCGGGCCCGGCGACACGCTCAGCGTTCGCGACGGCCACCCGGTCGTCAACGGGGTCGAGAAGACCGACGAGCCCTACACCAACCCCTGCGGCAACGGCGGAGCCTGCGATCTGCCGAAACAGATCACCATCCCGCCCGACCATTACTTCATGATGGGCGACAACCGTGGAGCGAGCGACGACAGCCGCTACTGGGGACCCGTCCCCCGAGACTGGCTCATCGGCAAGGCCTTCGCCACCTACTGGCCGCCGGACCGGGTCGGGATCTTCTAAGGCGCACCGGCGCAGGCTGGCGCGTAGCCGCCGCCTGTTCTCGTTCGATCGCGCGCTCGGCAGCCGCTTCGTGGCCGGTGCCGACGAGGCCGGCCGCGGCTGCCTGGCGGGTCCGCTCGTGGCCGCCGCGGCGATGATCGACTACGAGACGCTCTCCACCTCCGACCGGCGGGCGCTCTCGGGGCTGCACGACTCCAAGCAGCTGACCGAGGAGGGGCGGGACGCGCTCTTCCCCGCTGTCCTTCGGGCGGCGACCAGGGCCGTCGTGGTGGTCCGCTGTGCCCGCGGCATCGACGATCGCGGCCTCCACAACACCAACATCGAGGCGCTCGGCACCGCGCTCGAGCGCCTGCGGCCCGACCTGGACGCCACCTGCCTCGTCGACGGGTTCTCGCTGCGCAATTGCTCGGTCCCGCATCGGGCGGTGGTCGGCGGCGACGCGACCAGCGCCGCGATCGCGGCGGCGTCGGTCCTGGCCAAGGTCACCCGCGACCGCTACATGCGCGGGGCCGCCGCCCGGCACCCCGGCTGGGGGTTCGAGGAGCACGTCGGCTACTCGACCCCCGAGCACCGCGAGGCGATCGAACGGATCGGGATCTCGCCGCTGCACCGGCGTTCGTTTCAGTCCGTCGCCTACTCCCAGCTGGAGCTGGCCTGATCGCCCATGTCAGCGTCCTCGGTCGCTTGCGTGCAGAGCACGCGGCGCTCCCTGCGTCCTTGACCTGAGCGATCAGAACGCAGAGCGGATGTGCTCGACCTCGACTTGGTTCATGCCGAAGACGACGCCGACGGCGTCGAAACGGATCTCCGCGAACCGGGGTAGCGACCCCCGCCGCGCCGCCATCCAGGCGACCGCCAGCCGGCGCACCTGACGCTGCTTGCGGGGACCGATCGAGAGGATCGGTCTCTCGGGACCGAATCGCGAGCCGGCGCGGCCCGCCTTGACCTCGACGAAGACCAGCGTGCGACCGTCGAGGGCGACGATGTCGAGCTCCCCGTAGCGGGTCCTCGCGTTCCGCTCGAGGATCTCCCAACGGTCGCCTCGCAGGCGCGAGGCGACCAGATCCTCCGCCGCGCGTCCGATCCGTCGCCGTGCCTCGGTCATGCCCTGAACGTAGGGACGTGCGGTGCGCGTGTCCCGCGTCGAGTGTCAAGAGCTATCGGCACGTCTGGCGTGCAACCGGTGACGCCGCGGGGCCTAGCGTCCTCGTCGTGCTCGCCACCGCCCGGACCTTCACCCTCGACGGAATCGAGGCCCGCCCCGTCCGGGTCGAGGTCGACGTCCACCGCGGCCTGCCGGCGTTCTCGGTCGTCGGCCTGCCGGATGCGGCCGTGCGCGAGGCGCGTGAGCGGGTCCGCGCCGCGCTCACCAACTGCGGCTTCGAGTTTCCCCTGCGGCGGATCGTCGCCAACCTCGCCCCGGCCAGCCTGCGCAAGGCGGGCCCGGGGATGGACCTGGCGATCGCGGCGGCGCTGCTGAGCGCCTCGGGACAGATGCATTGGTCGGAGGAGCGGCGTGGCGTCGCGATCGTCGGCGAGCTGGCGCTCGACGGCTCGGTCCGGCCGGTCTCGGGTTGCCTGGCGATCGCCGAGGCCGCGGCCCGGGGAGGCGCCGCCGCGGTGATCGTCCCGGCCGCCAACGGACCCGAGGCGGCGCTGGCGGAGTCTCTCGACGTGATCCCGATCAGGAGCGTCGAGGAGCTGCCGGCGATCGCAACCGGTGCCCTGGTCGGCGCCAGGCCGGAGCCGCTGCCGCTGGCGACGGAGCCGCTGCAAGGAGGGCCGGACCTCGCCGACCTCCGGGGCCAGCTGCACCTCCGCCACGCTCTCGAGGTGGCGGCCGCCGGCGCCCACAGCCTGCTGATGGTCGGTCCGCCGGGAGCGGGGAAGTCGCTGACGGCGAGCCGGCTGCCCTCGATCCTGCCGCCCCTGCACGAGGGCGAGGCGCTGGAGGTGGCGAGGATTGCGAGCGCTTGCGGAAGGCTGGGCGAGGGCGCCCGCGGCGGTCGGCCCTTCCGCTCGCCGCACCACACGATCAGCCCGGCGGGGCTGGTCGGCGGCGGCAATCCGCCCAGTCCCGGGGAGGCGACGCTCGCGCACCGAGGCGTCCTCTTCCTCGACGAGCTCTGCGAGTTTCGGCGCGACGCACTGGAGGCGCTGCGGGCCCCGATCGAGACGGGGTGGGTCTCGATCGCGCGGTCCGGCTCCTGGCAGCGGCTGCCGTGCCGGTTCATGCTGGTCGCCGCCGCCAACCCCTGTCCCTGCGGCCGGGGCGAGGCGGACCCGGAGTGCAGTTGCCCGCCCCTCGCCGCGAGCCGCTACCGGGCCCGCCTCAGCGGCGCCCTCGCGGACCGCATCGACGTGCTCGTCGGGCTCCGGCAGCCGAGCGCAGCGGAGATCGGGGGGGAGCCGGGCGAGGCGAGCGCGGCGGTGCGGGAGCGCGTCGCCCTTGCCCGCGAACGACAGCATCTGCGGCTCGGCGGCGGTCGCAGCAACGCAGAGATAACCCCGGCGGAGCTGCGGGAAGGCAAGCTGAGCGAGGAGGCCGAAGCGCTGCTCGCCGACGCCTACGCGCGCCGCCGGCTCAGCGGCCGTGCCCACGATCGGGCGCTGCGGCTGGCGCGTACCGTCGCCGATCTCGCCGGGCGCGAGGTGATCGGCCGCGAGCAGATGGCGCAGGCGCTTCAGCTGCGCCGGAGGGATCACGAGTGACGATCGAGCCGATGGCCTGTCTCGCATGCCTGCGCCGGGCGAAGCTCCTCGCGCTCCTCGCGCCCTACATCGAGAAGGTGGCGACGGGATCGCCGGGCTCGCGCTCGCCCGAACTGCTGCGCCTCGACGATCAGGAGCTCTGCGAAGCGGTCGCCCGCAACGCTGCCGGCCGACTGCTGCGCGAGGCGGCGCTCCCCGAGCGCGCCCTCAGGGCCTCGCTGGCGGCGGCCGGGTGCTGGGCCTGCTGCCGACATGACGATGACTTCCCCGCGACGCTGCGGGACGCCGCCGACGGGCCGCGGGCCCTGATCGGCCGCGGTGATCCCGATTTGCTCGGCGAGCTCGCCGACCCCGGCGGGCTCGTCACCGTCGTCGGCTCGAGGCGGGCGACCAGCTACGGCCGCGACATCGCTCGCTCGCTCGGGCACGACCTGGCGGCGGCCGGGATGACGGTCGTGAGCGGGATGGCCTTCGGGATCGACGCCTGCGCCCACCGCGGTGCCCTCGAGGCCGGACGCACGGTCGCCGTCCTCGGCTGCGGAGCCGACGTCGCCTACCCGGCGACGCACCGGTCCCTGTGGCGGCGGATCCAGGAGCAAGGGCTGGTGCTGTCGGAGCTGCCGCCCGGGACGGGCGCCTGGCGCTGGGCGTTCCCCGCCCGCAACAGGGTGATGGCGGCGATGGCCGGGATGACGGTCGTGGTCGAGGCGGCGGCGCGCTCGGGCTCGCTGATCACCGCGGACCTGGCGACCGATCTGGGCCGCGACCTCGGCGCGGTGCCGGGCCCGGTCGGCTCGAGGACCTCGGCAGGGCCCAACGCCCTGCTCGCCGGCGGCGCCTGCGTCGTCCGCGGCGCCCAGGACGTCCTCGACGCGATGCTCGGACCGGGGGTGAGCCTGCCGGCGCCGTCGGGGCCGGCGCTCGACGAGGAGGGCTCGCTGGTCCTGGCCGCGATCGAGCGGGGGCTCGACACCGGCGATGCGATCGCCGCCGAGCTCGGCCTCGGGGGCTCCGGTGTCGCCGCCGCCCTGGCCGGACTCGAGGCGGCGGGGTACGTCTCCTGCTCGCTGCTCGGGTCCTACTCGCGGACGCCGTTGTCGACGCCCGCGGATGACTAGGCTGGCGCGGTGGGCGACACGAAGCCGATCCCCAGCGTCCTCTCGATAGCCGGATCGGATTCCGGCGGCGGCGCCGGGATCCAGGCCGACCTCAAGGCGTTCGCCCGCTGCGGCGTCCACGGGATGACCGCGATCACCGCGATCACCGCCCAGAACACGGTCGCGGTCGAGTCGGTGGAGGCGATCTCGCCGGAGACGATCGTCGCCCAGGTCCGGGCCGTCGCCGAGGACATCGGCGTCGACGCGGTCAAGGTCGGGATGCTGGGCACCGCAGATACGGTCGAGGCGGTGGTCGAGGCGATCGGCCTGCTCGGCTCGGCGCCGGTCGTCGTCGACCCGGTGATGGTCTCCGAGAGCGGCGCGGTCCTGCTCGACGACAGCGCCCGCGAGGCGCTGGTCGGCCGCCTGCTGCCCCTGGCCGCGGTCGTGACCCCAAACCTGCCCGAGGCCCGTGCGCTGACGGGCGCCGGCGACGCCGGTCAGGAGGACCTGGCCAGAGCGGTGCTGGAGTTGGGTCCGTCGGCGGTCGTCGTCACCGGCGGCCACACCGACGACGGGGACGATCTCTTCTTCGACGGCTCCCAGGCGGTGGCGATACCCGGCGAGCACCACGAGGAGGGGGGCGCCCACGGGTCGGGGTGCACCCACTCAGCGGCCCTGGCGGCCGGGCTCGCTCGTGGGTACTCGCCGCTGGAGGCAGCCCGCGGAGCCCGTGTCCTCGCCTCCGAGGCGGTCGGGAACGCCCTGCGGGGAATCGGCAGCGGCGCCGGCCCGGTCGACGTCTTCGGGCTCGCGGCCGGACCGCGTCAGTAGATTTCGGTCCATGAGCGAAAACGGCTCCACCACGACCAGGCTGCCCCGCCCCCGATCGGCCACCGTCTTCGACGGCCCGGACCGCGCCCACTCGCGTGCCTACATGAAGGGCATCGGCTTCGACGACGACGCCCTCAGCCGGCCGACGATCGGGATCGCCAACACCTGGACCGAGGCGATGCCGTGCAACTTCCACCTCCGCGCCCTCGCCGAGCACGTGAAAGACGGCGTTCGGGCCGCCGGCGGCACGCCGATGGAGTTCAACACCGTCGCGGTCTCCGACGGCGTCACGATGGGCACCCAGGGCATGAAGGCCTCGCTGGTCAGTCGCGAGGTGATCGCCGACTCGATCGAGCTGATGGCACGCGGCTACCAGTTCGACGCGATCGTCGCCCTCTGCGCCTGCGACAAGACGATCCCGGGCTGCGCGATGGCCCTGGCCCGGCTCGACGTCCCCTCGGTGCTGCTCTACGGCGGCTCGATCGCGCCCGGCCACTGGCACGGCCGTGACGTCACGATCCTCGACATCTTCGAGGCGATCGGCGCCCACAACGCCGGCGACATGAGCGACGAGGAACTGAACGAGCTCGAGGGCGTCGCCAGCCCCGGCGCCGGGGCCTGCGGCGGCCAGTTCACGGCCAACACGATGGCCTGCGCCTTCGAGGCGCTCGGGATCAGCGCCGGTGGCTCGGCGATGGTCCCCGCCGAAGACGACAACAAGGCGACCGTCGCCGAGCGGATCGGCGAGTTGGTGATCAAGGTCCTGAGCGAGGACATCAAGCCGAGCAGGGTGATCACCCGCGACTCGCTCGAGAACGCGATCGCCTGCGTCTGCGCCTCGGGCGGCTCCACCAATGCGGTCCTGCACATGATCGCCCTCGGTCACGAGCTCGGGATCGAGCTCACGATCGACGACTTCGAGCGGATCTCGCGGGCGACCCCGCTCTACGCCGACCTCAAGCCCGGCGGCCGCTTCGTCGCCACCGACCTCTTCGCCGCGGGCGGCGTCCCGGTGATCCTCAACCGTCTCGCGGAGAAGGGGATCCTCCACGACGACGCGATCACCGTCACCGGGAAGACGATCGGCGAGGTCGCGTCCGCTGCGACCGAGGCGCCGGGCCAGGAAGTGGTCCGCCCGCTCGCCGATCCCCTGAAGCCGGAAGGCGGCCTGGCGATCCTCAAGTGGAACCTCGCCCCCGAGGGCGCGGTCGTCAAGCTCGCGGGCACCGAGCGCACCGAGCAGACCGGCCCCGCCCGCGTCTTCGAGTCCGAAGAGGAATGCTTCCGCGCCGTCAAGGACCAGCAGATCAATCCCGGCGACATCGTCGTGATCCGCAACGAGGGACCGGTCGGCGGTCCCGGGATGCGGGAGATGCTCCAGGTCACCGCCGCGATCGTCGGCGAGGGGCTGGGGGAGACGGTCGCGATGGTCACCGACGGGCGCTTCTCCGGCGCCACCCGTGGCCTGATGATCGGCCACGTCGCCCCCGAGGCGGCGCGGGGTGGGCCGATCGCGGCGGTCCGGGAGGGCGACACGATCACGGTCGACATTTCCGGCCGCAGCCTCTCCGTCGATCTCGACGACGCCACGATCGCGGAGCGCGTCGAGGCCTATCGATCGCCGCCATCGCCGTTCGGATCGGGCGTGATGTCGAAGTACGCGGCCACGGTCAGCTCGGCCTCGAAGGGCGCGATCACCTGGAACGCAGAGGCCTGATCCCCCGAGCTCGCGCGCCACGGGCAGCGGCCATCCTCGCCGCCCTGAACCTCGCGGTCATCCTTCTTGCCTCGTCGGCCGTGGCCGCTCCCGAGGACGGTCCGCGCCCGCTGGTCCTCGGTGGCAAGGGCGTCCCCCAGGGTGAGCTGTCCTCGCTCGTGTTGGTCGCCTACCTGATCCCGAACGAAAGGGAAGAAGCGGTCCTCTGCACGGGCACCGTGGTCGCGCCGCGGGTCGTCCTGACCGCGGCCCACTGCATCGAACCGAAGAACGTGGAAGTCCTGGTCGAGAACTTCCGGGTGGTCGCCGGCTCGGTCAACTGGCGAGTCCCGCCGCGGCGGATCCTCGAGGTCTCGCGTGTGACCGCCTATCCGCGCCACGACGAAAGCACCGGCTTCGGCGACGTCGCCCTCCTCCAGCTCGCGGCCCCGGCGGAGGTGCCGGCGCTGTCACTCGCCCGGCGCCGCTTCTGGTCCGGCCCCACCGGCGCGAAGATGGTGGGGTGGGGGAAAACGGCCCCGGCCCAGCGCCGCCCGACCTACGTCCTCCACCGGGCCGGCACCGTGATCCAGCCCAAGCGCCTCTGCTCGCGGCTGGGCACGGCCCCGGGCCTGCTCTGCACCACGGGGACCCGCCATCTGCGCACCTCCGCCTGTTACGGCGACTCCGGCGGGCCGCTGCTGATCCGCCAGCCCTGGGACGGGCGCGTCGTCGTCGGCGGCGTCCTCTTCGGAGGCTCCGGCTGCAACCGCACCTCCGGGATCAACTACTACACGCCGAGCCACAGGTTCGGCAGCTGGGCCCGCGCCCGCATCGCCGAAGCCGAAGCCGAACCGCCACCCGCGCCGCCGGTCAGCCCGACCATTCGAACATCAGCTCGTCCTCGCTGAGGCCGGCTTTCTCGAGCCTTCCGCGGAGGCGTGGTCCGGGTGCCGGGTCAGACGCGCCGGGCGCGGTCCTGCCCGACGCCGAGCGTCTCCGCGATCGCGATCAGCCCGACCGCCGCGATGACGCCGAAGATGGTGCCGAGGACGTTCAGCTCGAAGATGTCGCCGGTACCGATCGCGCTGGCGACGATTCCGCCGACGATCGCGCCCCCGACCCCGAGCAGGACGGTCATCAGGGCGCCGATGTGCTGGCGTCCGGGCATCAACAGGCGGGCAAGGACCCCGATCACGATTCCGATAATGATGAGTCCGAGAATCTGCACGACATTCAGGTTCCCGCTGGCGCCGAGCCAAAACCTTCAGGCACGGTGGGGTGGGCCGTTGCGGCTCACCCTGGGGCGGACGCGATCATCCGCCCCAGGGTGAATCCGCAGGCGACTCTAGTTCCGAGCCTCGTCGGCGGTCCAATTCACGGTTAGCTGGTAGATGATCACGATGTCAATGACGATCATCAGAAATGACCACAGCGGAGCCGCAGGGAACCAGACGATCTGGGCTATCGCGTTCAGGGCGACGACGAAAATGCCCGCCACGCGTGCGGCCGCGTTGCCGGTGATCAGTCCCAAGCCGATCACCGCCACGATCATGCCGAGGAGCAGGTGTATCCAGCCCCAGGTCGTGATGTCGAAGATCAGTGCACCGTTTCCACCGACCACGACGATCTCATCGTTGACGATTGCCGCCAGGCCCCAGAACGCATTCAAGGTGCCGAGGATGACCATCATCACCCCGGCGAATGCGGCCCAGCCTGAATACTCGCCCCCGGCCGGGGGACGCGATGCTCGACCAGCCTCCATATGACCCTCCTTGTTTTGCCCGGCGTTCCGCTCAGGCTGTTTCGGAAGCCCGCCTAGTCAAAAAGGCCAGCCGGGCTGACGTCCTGCAAACGATGCTTCAAGCTCGCCCCAGGGCAACCTTCAATCGGCATCTTTTCTGCAAGCGGCAAGGCAGCGGACGGGGCAGGGCGTCCCAGGGAGGAAAGCCGCCCTGCCCGCTCTCGCTGTGACTTGCAGGAAGCCTCAGTCGTTGTTGCGACTACGGTCCCCGTCTTCGTCATAGGGCTCTCTGGAGCCGGACTTCGCAAGCCCGCGGCTGATGAAGTAGGCCCCGGAGACGATGGCCACGTAGAGCCACGCCTGACGGGCGATGAACTCATCGGTCCCGCCGGTGTCTCCGCCCTTGATCACCGCTGCGGCGACCAGGATGCCGGCGATCACGCCGACCATTGCCCAGAACTCGGTCGTCTTGAACGCCGCTTTCGTCTCGGTGCTCAGGCGACGGCGAGTTGAGCTGGCGGTGAGCCTTCCTGGGGCCCTGGTTGTTGCTGACTCCATTTGCATTCCTCCTAATCGGGGTGTTGATGTCCAGTCGCCCCCGGTTGGAGCGCGCACCGGCTCGTGGTGCACTCCCCATGCAAGTGGCTACGCCGTATTACCCCGGACCTTTTGCTCAAAACGCTCCTGCGGGCGGCTAGGCGTAGCCCATCCGTTCGAGCACCGGGATCTCGCGGATCTGGGGCGGCTGGAGGTGGTCCCAGAGGAGGCCGCGGGGACGGTCGTACTGGCGCTCGACGTCGATCACGGCGCGGGGGGTGGCGATCAGGTCGACCGGGAGGTCGTGGGCCGTCATCATCAGGTGGCGGCGGAGGATCTGGGTCGGGTGGACCGTGGTCCCGACCGTGGTGTGCTCGTCGATCTTGCCGGCGTCGCAGAGGATTCCGAACTCGAGGTCGGAGTAGCCGCCGCCCTTGCCGACCCTGGCGCCGCTGAGGTTGACCGCGACCGAGCCGCAGAGGACGAAGTCGACCTCGGGCAGCTCGTCGAGGGCGACCATCGCTCCGTGCTTGAGGGCGCCCTTGATCGTCGCCGCCTCTTTGATCGCCGCTTTCGAGAGCTTCTTCGGTTCGAGGACTCGGAACGGGTGGGGATCGCGCAGGCGCGGCACCGCCATGATCACGGTCTTGCCGTCTTCGAGGGCGGCCCTGCGCACATGGGTCTGGGGCGAGTCGGGGTTGGCCTTGATCGTCCGCGCCTGGCGCCAGACCCGATGCCCGGAGAGCTTCTCGGCAGCGAGCCTGGCCCCGGCGAAATTGGGGATCCGGCCCTCGGCGCCGGGGAAGCGCGACACGCCTTCGCGTTCCATCGCCTCCCAGACCTCGTGTCTGACTTCGTCCTTCGAGACCACGCCCGAAACATATCCGCCGGGTCCACCGGCACCTGCCGCCGTCGTTGCAGGGAAAGAAACCCGTCCGGGCGAATGATCCCCATGCTTAAACTTTTCGTAGGCATTCCCGATGCAGACCTGAACTTTGTCGAGGAGCGTTTTGGGTCGCAAGACGAAAATCGCGGTGATCACAGGGGCCTTCCTTCTTCTGATGGGGGCGATAGGCGCGTACGCCTACGACAGCAGCCAGAGCGGCAAGATCGCCGACGGCGTCACCATCGGCGGCGTCGACGTCGGCGGCATGGAAGCCGAGGAGGCCGAAGCCGCGGTCGCCCGCCAGCTGCTCGGCCCGCTCCGTCACTCGCTCGAGGTCGCCTACGACGGCGAGACCTGGACGCTGCCCGGCAAGAAGCTGAAGCTGCACGCCGAGATCGATCGCGCCGTCGAAACCGCGCTCGACGAAAGCGAAGACGGCGGCCTGCCGGGACGGCTGATCCGCTACGTCGGCGGCGGCGAGCTCGAGGAGCAGATCCCGGCCGAAGTCAGCTACTCGCAGCCGGCTGTGAGCCGGTTCGTCCGCCAGATCGCCGAGGAGATCAACCGCGAACCGCAGAACGCGACGGTCGAACCGAGCGGCGCCGAACTCGTCGTCGTCCCCGCCGAGTACGGACGCAAGCTGCGCGACAACAAGCTGACCGAGGAGATCAACAGGGCTGTCCTCAACGCCGATGCCGACCGCAAGATCGTCGCCGTGACCCACAACACCAAGCCCGAGGTGACCGGGGACGAGGTCGCGTCCGAGTACCCGAGCTACCTGACCCTTGACCGGGGCAGCTACACGCTGCGGCTCTACGAAGACCTGAAGCTGGCCAAGACCTACACCGTCGCCGTCGGCCAGGAAGGCCTCGAAACCCCCGAAGGTCTCTATGCGATCCAGGAAATGGCGGAAAACCCGACCTGGAACGTGCCGGAATCGGATTGGGCCGGCTCGCTCGCCGGGCAGTCGATCCCGCCCGGGCCGTCGAACCCGATCAAGGCCCGTTGGATGGGCATCTACGAAGGCGCCGGCATCCACGGCACCGAAGAAACCTCTTCGCTGGGTACCGCGGCCTCGCACGGCTGCGTGCGGATGTCGATCCCGGACGTGGAAGAACTCTACGACCGGGTCGAAGTGGGAACCCCGATCTACATCGGCTAAAGGCCCTGACGGGGCGGCGGCGAATTCCCGGGGCATGACCTGGGAGCAAGTTCTGGCGGGTTATGACCGCGATCTCGGTGCCCGCCACATCGCCGAGCGCACCCGCCGCGCCTACGGGATCGATCTCGGCCAGTTCGCGGAGTGGGCCGAGGCCGAAGGCCGCGAGCCCGGGTCGGTCCGCCACCGCGACGTCCGCCGCTACGGGGCGGCTCTCTCCGAGGCCGGGGCCGCGGCGGCGACCGTGGCTCGGAAGCTGGCGGCGATCCGTGGCCTCTTCGACTTCCTCGTCCGCACCGAGAGGGTCGGCGGCAACCCGGCCGACCTCGTCTCCAGCCCGAAGCGCGAGCAGAAGCTGCCGAAGGTCCTCAGCGCCGAAGAGGTGCGCGGCCTGCTCGAGCGGATCCCCGCCCACACACCGCTCGAGCTGCGCGATCGGGCGATGCTGGAGCTCGCGTACTCGTGTGGCCTGCGCTGTGAGGAGATCGTCAATCTCGATTGCGCCTCGCTCGACTTCGAGTCCGAGCGGGTGCGGGTCCTCGGCAAGGGCTCGAAGGAGCGGCTGCTGCCTGTCGGTGAGCCCGCCCAGCGCGCGATCCGCCGCTACCTCGAGCGGGGGCGGCCGGCGCTCTCCTCCGACCGCGCCCAGACGGCGCTGTTCCTCTCCAAGAACGGCCTGCGGCTCTCCAACTCCGACGTCACCCGGCGGCTCGGCCTCTGGGTGCGCGAGGCGGCCCTCGCCGGCGGAGTCTCGCCGCACAGCCTCCGCCACAGCTTCGCCACGCATCTGCTCGAAGGCGGCGCCGATCTGCGCACGATCCAGGAGCTCCTCGGCCATGCCTCGATCTCGACCACGCAGGTCTACACGCGGGTCGACGCGGCCCGCCTCAGGGACGCATATGCCGCCACCCATCCCCGCGCCTGAGCAGGGAACCGACGAGCGACCGTAGAATTGCCGGCAAGCGCATGGAAACTGGGGTAAAAGAGGTCGAGCTGCGTGACCTGTGGCGTCGTTACAAGGACGACGGCGACGCAACCGCGCGCGAGCGCCTGGTCGTCGCCTACTCGCCGATGGTCAAATTCGTCGCCGGCCGGCTCGGAGCCGGCCTGCCATCGCACGTCGACGATGCCGACCTCATCTCCTATGGCCTGATGGGGCTGATCGGGGCGATCGAACGCTTCGAGCCCGAGCGCGGGATCAAGTTCGAGACCTTCGCGATGACCCGGATTCGCGGCGCGATCATCGACGAGCTGCGATCGCTCGACTGGGTGCCGCGCTCGGTCCGCTCCAGGGCGCGCGAAATCGAGAAAGCCCAATCGAAACTCGAGCACGAACTCCAGCGGGCGCCGAGCGAGGCCGAGCTGGCGGCCAAACTCGGGATCGACGAGGAGGAACTCCAGTCCTCACTGCTCGAGATCGCCAATTCCTCGGTCTACGCGCTCGACGAGCTCTGGACCGTCTCCGACTCCTCAGGCGATCAGGTCTCGCTGCTCGACACGATCAAGGACCCCCGCGCCGACGACCCCCAGGAATCGCTCGACAGCAACGAGGTCAAGGACCGCCTGACCGATGCGATCTCCTCGTTGCCCGAGCGCGAGCAGCTCGTCGTCGCGCTCTATTACTACGAGAACCTCACCCTGCGCGAGATCGGCGAGGTCCTCGGCGTCACCGAGTCGCGGGTCTCACAGCTCCACACCAAGGCGGTCATGCGGTTGAAGTCGCACTTGCAGCAGGTGTAGCTTTCTTGCGTGCCTCATAAGGCCGCAGACCGGATTCGAAACGTCGCCCTGATTGGGCACCGGGGCAGCGGCAAGACCAGCCTGCACGAGGCGCTCCTCTACGAGGCGGGCGCGGTCAACCGACTCGGCTCGGTCACCGAGGGGACCACGGTCTCCGACCACGCCCCCGACGAGCAGCGCCGCGAGATGTCGATCGACGTCGCCCTCGCCGGCTTCACCCATGCCGACCGCGAGATCAACCTCCTCGACACGCCGGGCGAGCCGAGCTTCATCGCCGACGCGATCTCGGCCCTGCGGGTCGCCGACTCCGCGGTCGTCGTCGTCAACGGCGTCAACGGGGTCGAGGTCAGCACCGAGCGGCTCTGGCGGCGCGCCGACGCCGAAGGCCTCGCCCGGCTGGTCTTCGTCAACATGCTCGACCGCGAGCGCGCCGACTTCTTCGCGGTCCTCGACTCGCTCAAGTCGAGCTTCGGCCCGCACGTCGTCGCGACCGAGATCCCGATCGGCTCCGAGGGCGAGCTGCGCGGCGTCGTCGACCTGATCGACATGAAGGCGTTCGCCTATGACGCCGCCCCCGAGCGCGCCTCGGCCACCGAGATCGCGGTTCCCGAGGATCTGCGGGCGACGGCCGAGGACTACCGCGAGAGGTTGATGGACGAGGTCGCCGAGAACTCCGACGAGCTGATGGAGCGCTACCTCGACGGCGAGCGGATCGACCACGACGAGGTCGTCACCGTGCTGAAGCGCGGCGTCACCGCCGGCAGGATCTTCCCCGTCACCTGCGGGGCCGCCGCCCGCAACCTCGGCACCGATCGGCTGCTCGCGGCCCTGGTCGAGGACCTGCCGTCGCCGGCGATGCGCGGCGCGGTCGCGGCGCAGGGGGCCGACGGCAGCGTCGTCGCGCTCGAGCCCGACGACGGCGCCGGCGCCGTCGCCTACGTCTTCAAGACGCTCGCCGATCCCTACGCGGGTCGGATCAACCTCTTCCGCGTCTGCCGGGGGACCGTGCGCTCCGACTCGCAGGCGGTCAACGTCAGCCGCCGGCGCAAGGAGCGGATCGGCCACCTCGGGCGGCCGCTCGGCAAGCAGCTGGAGCAGGTCGCCGAGCTCGGAGCCGGCGACATCGGCGCCGTCGCGAAGCTGAAGGAGACCAGGGCGGGGGACGTCCTCTGCGAGCAGGAGGCCGAGCTCTCCTTCGCGCCCCTCGACCTGCCCTCGCCGGTGATGGCGTTCGCCTACGAGGCGCGCTCGAGGGGCGACGAGGACAAGGCGGCCTCCGCCGTCCGCAGGCTGACCGAGGAGGACCCGACCCTCGACGTCCACCGCGACCCCCAGACCGGCGAGCAGATCATCGCCGGCCTCACCCAGGTCCACGTCGAGGTGACGGTCGAGCGGATGAAGGACCGGTTCGGGGTCGAGATCGACCTGCACCCGCCGCGGGTGCCCTACCGCGAGTCGATCCGCCGACCGGCGGAGGCCCATGCCCGCTACAAGAAGCAGTCCGGTGGACGGGGTCAGTTCGCCGACTGCCGGATCGAGATCGAGCCGGCCGAGGACGGGGCCGGGCTCGAGTTCGTCGATCGGATCAAGGGCGCGGCGATCCCGGGTGGCTTCATCCCCGCGGTCGAGAAGGGGGTGGTCGAGGCGATGGAGCACGGGACCGTCGCCGGCTACCCCGTCAAGGACGTGACCGTGCGGCTCGTAGACGGCAAGCACCACGACGTCGACTCCTCGGAGATGGCATTCAAACTGGCGGGCTCGATGGCGTTCCGCGAGGCGATGGAAGCCGCCGACCCGGTCCTGCTGGAGCCGATCGTCCGGCTCACGGTCAGCTGTCCCGACGAGATCGTCGGCGACGTGATCGGCGACCTCAACGCCCGCCGCGGCCACCCGCTCGGGATGGAGCCGAAGGGAACGGCGACCGAGGTGCGGGCGGAGGTCCCGATGGCGGAGGTTCTCGACTACGCCCCGGACCTGCGCTCGATCAGCGGCGGCCGGGCCGACTTCGCGATCGAGTTCGACCGCTACGAGGAGGTTCCCGTCCACCTCGCCACGAAGGTGGTCGGGGAATCCCAGGCGGGCGCCCAGGTCGGCGCGTGAGCGGGCCGTTGCTACGTTGGCGGCGTGAGCAAGGATCGTGCCTGTCCAACCGCCCCCGGGGCCACCGTCGGCCGCCGTCGGAGGAGTCGGGAACAGGGCGGAGCGCAGCGCCTCGAGCTGGCCGTCGAGACCTTCAACGCCAGCCGCGAGGCGCGCCTGGTGGCGGGGCTGATCCGGACCCTGGGCGAGCCGACCGTCTCGATCGGGGCCGCGGCAGGCTCACAGACCGAGATCCGGATCACCGTCGCCTGGGAGCTCTCCTGGTACCAGTGGGCGGTGGACGTGGCGAGCGATCCCGGCACCGTGGCGCGGATCGGCAGCGGCCGCGAGAAGACCGAGCTCGACGGCTCGGCGCGGATGTGGAACGGGGGCGCCGAGAAGGGCGGCCGACTCTTCCTCGGCCGGCCACGGCGCGACACCGCGGGCCGTCGGCGCCTGCGCCGCTCGAGACCGCGGTGAAGGTGGTCGTCAACGTCGACGGGGGCGCGCGCGGGAACCCCGGCCCGGCGGCGATCGCGGCCGTCGTCCAGGACGAGAGCGGCGCCGTCCTCACCGAGCGGGGCGAGCGGATCGGACCCGCGACCAACAACGTGGCCGAGTACAAGGCGCTGCTGCTCGGGATCGCCCAGGCCGGCGAGATCGGCGCCAGCGAGGTCGAGCTGGTCGGCGACTCGGAGCTGATCGTCAAGCAGGTGAAGGGCGAGTACAAGGTCAAGGACGCGACGATGAGAGAGCTCCACGCCGAGGTGAAGCGGGCGCTGGCGCCATTCGAGTCCTGGTCGATCAGGCACGTGCGCCGCGAGCAGAACGCGGAGGCCGATCGGCTCGTCAACGAGGTGCTCGACGGTGGCTGAGAACCCGCAGCCGATCGATCCCGGTGCCGACATCGGCCACGTCCACCTCAAAGTGGCCGACCTCGATCGCGCCCTCGACTTCTACGTCGGTGTCCTCGGCTTCGAGCTCCAGCAGCGGATCGGCGACGACGCCGCCTTCATCTCGGCCGGTGGCTACCACCACCACATCGGCCTCAACACATGGCATTCGAAGGGCGGCTCACCGCCGCCGGTGAACAGCACCGGCCTCTTTCACACCGCAATCCGCTATCCCACCCGCAGGGCCCTCGCGGTCGCCCTCCAACGGGTGGCCGAGGCCGGAGTCCCGATCACCGGCGCGTCCGATCACGGGGTCAGCGAGGCGATCTACCTCAACGATCCCGACGGCAACGGGGTCGAGCTCTATTGGGACCGACCCCGCGAGGAGTGGCCGCGGCCGGACGAGGGCGCCGACCGCGTCACGATGGGGACCGTTCCGCTCGACGTCAAGAGTCTGGTCGGCGAGCTCTAGGCGCCGAGAATCGCTTCGACGAGGTTCGGCCTGAACGGCTCGGTGCCGGGGACGAGCCGAAGGCCCGGGAAACCGTGCGAGCGGGCATAGGCGAGCTCGTTGGCAAGGTCGCCGACCCCGTTGGTTCCTGCCAGAGGGGCGATCTGGAGGGTGCTGAGCACGCCGATCGCCTCGCCCGACTCGTTGTAGAAGCCGCTGCCGGAGTCGCCGGGGACCCCGGGGGTCAGGGTCAGGACGACGTGGCTCCAGCCGTTGCCTTCGCTCTGGAGCACGACTCCCTGCTTCGGGCTCAGCTTGGTGATCCCGAGCCGCAGTTCCGAGTTGCCGTAGGAGTAGACGCTGGACCCGACCCCACCGGCCGCCCCGACACCGGTCGGGCCCCCGAAAGCCGGAATCGACGGGTTCACCCTGGCGACGTCGGCCGGGTCGATCTCGACCAGAGCGAAATCGTTGAAGGCGCATACGTCGGGATCCGACTCGCCGGCCGCCTGCATCGCGAGCCAGGAGTTGTAGGCGAGGCTGCCGGGGTTCTCGGCGCCGGTCACCTCGACCGGGGTCCCGATCGGGTGCGAGCCGCTGGTGCAGCCGTCGGTTTCGGTCTGCCCGCCGGTTCCCGAGCAGTGGGCGGCCTGTCCGAGGAAGACGCGCTCGCCTTCCTGGAAGACGAAGTTCGACGTGCACTGGCCGCCTTCGGTGAAGACCTGGACCCCGGGGTGGACGCTGGCCGATGAGACCGGCGCCCAGGTCGAGTCGACCGCGATCGCTCGCTTCAGCGACAGGGCGCCGGCAGGCGACGCGAAGGCGGCGGCGATCAGGGCGGCGGCGGCGAACAGGACGATCGGGCGGACGCGGCGGGGGCTCATGCGGCTCCTTGGCTCGGAGGGCAGGGGACTACCGAATAATGCGTACTTTTACCACACAATTCTGCTGATCTGGGGCGAAGCGCCCAGCGGGAGGAGCGGATGCCCTCGACCACGAATGCCCTGGGACATGAGATCTCCCAAAGCAGCGCTCCTCGTCCTCGTCCCGGTTGTCCTGATCCTTGCCGCCGGTTGCGGCTCGAGCTCTGACGACACGAGCTCCGACTCCGATTCCGACGTCTTCCGACTCGGCCTCGAGGCGCCGCTGTCGGGCGAACAGGCGGTCCTCGGCGAAGGCATGCTGAAGGGCGCCGAACTCGCTGCCGATCAGCTCAACGAAAAAGTCGGGATCGAAGGGCGCGACGTCGAGATCGTGCCGATCGACGACGCCGCCGATCCCGACACCGGCGTCGAAGCCGCCGAAACGGCGATCGAGAGCGGCCTCGACGGCGTCGTCGGCCCCTACAACTCCTCGGTCGGCGAAGTCACCCTGCCGCTCTACCTGAAGGCCGGATTGGTCCCGGTCAGGCTGACCTCGGACACCTCGACCAACGGCCAGGGCTTCACCCTCCAGCCGATGAGCGACCAGATCGCCCCGGTCGCCAGCGAGGCCCTGACCGACTGGCTCGGCGCCAGGAAGGTCGCGATCGCCTACGACCCGACTCCCGGCTACACGCTGACCGTCTCCAAAGCAGTCAAGAGCTCGCTCGAGAAGGCCGGCGTCGAGGTGACCGCCTACGAGAAGGTCAAACCGGGCGAAGACGACTACACCGACGTCGTCGACAAGCTCGCGGCCACCGATCCGGACGTGATCTACGCCGCCGTCTACTTCCCCGAGGGCGGCCTGATCGCCAAGGAGATGGCCGCCGGCGACGTCGAGGCGCAGTGCGTCGCCGACTACGCCTCCTACGACACCGGTTTCGTCGACACCGCGGGCATCCCCGCGGCGCGAAAGTGTCCGGTCGTCGGCGTTCCCGCGCCCGAGGACTTCGAGGGTGCGGCGGCCCACGTCTCCGACTACGAAGACGAGTACGGCGAGGCCCCCGGCACCTGGAGCCCCTACACCTACGACTCGGTCAATTTCCTCGCCGATGGCGTCGAGAAGGCCGGCGGCAACGACTCGACGAATCTGACCAAGCAGCTCGACGCCGTCAAGGACTGGAAGGGCTGGACCGGCTCGGTGACGATCGACGCGCCGACCGGTAACCGCGATCCGGCCACGGTCGTGATCGTCGACACCGACGCCGAGGGCAACCTCCACGTCGACAGGTCCTGGGCCAAGGCCGTCGGCGCGCCCTACTAGTCCAGGCTAGAATCCCCCGATCACGCGGCTGTAGCTCAGCTGGCTAGAGCGTCTGCTTGCCATGCAGAAGGTCGAGGGTTCGAATCCCTTCAGCCGCTTTTTCGCGAATCCCCTGCACAGGGGCGGGGTTGGTTCCGGGGCGGTAGCCCGAAACCAAATCAAAACCCATCCCCGCATACCGCCGTCCTTCCAGGCACTACTGCGGGCAGACGGCGAGGTACCTTGTCCATGGCCCGGAGCGAATCACCGTCAACCGAACCGGATGCGCGCCGCCTGCTCCCTCAGCGCAGCGCTCGCCTGAGAGCCTCCCCGCTGAGGCCCTCGACGATCACGACCTTGTCGCGCGACTTGGCCCCGCGGACGACCGTCACCTTCGACGGCGCGACGCCGATCCGCTTCGCCATCAGCCGGCACAGCGCCTTGTTCGCCCTGCCGTCCACCGGCGCCGCCGTCACCCGCGCCTGCAGAACTCCGTTGCGCATTCCGAGCAGCTCGTCGCGGCGACCCCGGGGGCGAAGGCGGACCTCGATGCGAGCCCTTGCCATCAACCGATCCCCCTCGACGTCGCGCCCGGACCTGTGGCCGCCAGGATGGCATCAGCGATCGCCTCGGGCGACGGCGGACAGCCTGGGATCCGAATGTCGACCGGAAGCAGCGCGTCGAGCGGGCCGGCGAGCTCGGTGGTGGCGCCAAGCATTCGGCAGCCGAGAGCGCAATCGCCGAGAGCGGCGACCAGGCGCGGTTCGGGCATCGCCTCATAGGCCGCTCGCAACGGATCGGCCATGCGAGTCGTCACTGGTCCGGTGACGAGCAGGACGTCGGCGTGACGAGGCGAGGCGACGACGTCGAGCCCAAAGCGCTGCAGGTCGTACTGCGGCGCCGCGGTCGCGGCCAGCTCGTGCTCGCAGGCGTTGCAGGAGCCGGCATCGATGTGACGGATGGCCAGCGAGCGAGCTCCGTTGCGCCGCGGCAGGCCGGCTTTGCGGCGGACACGCTGGAGGTGGCGGAGCAGGACGAACACGATCAGCGGTCCGCGCAGGCGTAGCAGAGCTCAAAGCTCTTGTTTATCAGGGGAAAGTCGGGGAGGAGGTTGCCGGCCGTCGCCGCCGCCAGCGTCGGCCAGTTCGCGTAAGAGCCGGTGCGCAGGTGCAGGCGCCTGATTCGGCTCGCCTTCGATTCGACGACGCAGACCGTCTCGCCCCTGGGGCTCTCGATCCGGGCCACACCGATGCTGGAGGCGGGCCCGGCGAGCTTTGCGTCATCGGGGCGAACCGGATCGCGGAGAAGCTCCTCCAGCATCGCGAAGACCTCGACCAGCTCCAGGGCGCGCACCTCGAGCCGGGCGGCGACGTCGCCTTCGGCGGCGGGCGGAATCGCCGCAGAGAAAGAGGAGCCGTACCAGAGCCCTGGGCTCTCCGCGCGGGTGTCCAGACTCACGCCCGATGCGCGTGCGACGGGGCCGACCGCGCCGAGCCGCGCGGCCTCGCCGCGACCGAGGACCCCGACCCCGTCGAGCCGGCCCTGAACCGAGGGGGAGAATTGGATCTCGCGCCAGGCCCTGGCGGTGTCCCGCTGCAGCTCGCGAAGCTCGCCGCGGGCCCGATCGACCAGCGCCCGAGGCAGCTCGAGCCTGCTGCCTCCAACCTCGATTGACCCAAACAGGAAGCGATGTCCGGCCAGAGCAAGGTTGAGGCGCATCGCGCGCTCCTTGAGCGCCGCGAAGGCCATGTTCCCGGGAGCGAACCCGACTCCCGCGCAGATCGCCGCGACGTCGTTGAGGTGGTTGTAGAGGCGCTCGAGCTCGAGCAGCAGGGTGCGAGCGCGTCGCAGCTCCCGGGGGGACGTCAGGCCGAGGACGCTCTCGCAGGCCAGCGCGTAGGCGACGGAGTTCGCGACGGCGCAGGCTCCGCAGGCGCGCTGGGCGTAGGCCAGGCCATCGGCCAGCTCCTCCCCCTCGGCGGCGCGCTCGAGGCCGCGGTGCTTGTAGAAGAGGCGCAGGTCGAGATGGAGGATTCGCTCGCCGACGACGTGGAAGCGGAAGTGACCCGACTCGATGACGCCGGCATGGATCGGCCCGACGGCGACCTCGTAAACCCCCTCTCCCTCGACCGGGACGGTCCAGCTCGGCGTCTCGGGCGGGTGGGCGATCAACGGGCGCAGCGGCTCGTGGCCGCGGAACCGCAACCCGTGGAGGTCGTGGGACTCGCGCTCGTCCCACCCCGCGGCGGGCAGGAAGTCCACAACCGAGGGCAGCTCGCCGCCGGCGCCGACCGTGGAGAGGACGCGAGTGCTCTCGCCGTGTGCGAAAAGGGCATGCCAGCTCCGCTTCGAGCCCGGCCCCGTGGCGAAGGCCCCACAGAAGCGCTTGCCGCCGTCGAGCGCCTCTCGACACGCGTCTCGCCAACCCGGCGCGGGGACGGCCAGGCGCTCCACGCTCTGGCGCGGCGGCACGGCCGGGCTCATGCTCCGCTCCCGATCAGCGCCTCGACGATGTCGGAGTCCGGCAGGGCGTAGGCGGCCGCGGTCAGCCCGAGCAGGGCCAGGGCCGCGGCGCCGGCGAGCAGCCCGATCGCCGCCGCCGAGCGGGTCGGCCGGCGGGCTCGCCTTCCGTCCCTCAGCAGGCCTTCGAGCAGCGCGTGGGCGAGGCCGAGGAAGCCGAGCGCGAGCAGGACGGCGACGATCGAGGAGACCGCGATCAGGCCGGCATCCATCCCGCCCAGCAGGATCATCACCTCGGAGACGAAGAGCGGCGAGGGAGGAAGGCCCGAGAGGGTCAACAGGCTCACCGACATCGCCGTGGCCGTCGGTGCGCTGGTCCGGGCGACGCCGCGCGGCGCGCGCTCAGCGGTGCTCGGGTCCTGGCGGAGCAACGGAATCGCGGTGTAGAAGCCGAGCGCCTTGGCCAAGCCGTGACCGGCGACGTGGACGATGACGCCCGCGATCGCCAGCGGCGTGCCGATCCCGATCCCGAGGGCGAGGATGCCCATGTGCTCGAGGCTCGAGTAGGCCAGCAGACGCTTCCAGGGCAGCGGTCGCCAGAGGAACGGGACCGCGATCAGCAGGGAGGCGAGTCCAAAGCCGATGAAGAGCTCCTGGACGGCGCTCGACCCGAGTGCAGGCTCCAGGGCGAGCTCGGTTCGCCAGGCAATCAGCAGAACGGTCGGCAGCAGCGCCGCGGAGAGCATCGCGCTGACCGGCGGTGGAGCCTCGCTGTGGGCGTCTGGCAGCCAGTTGTGCACCGGCGCCCAGCCGATCTTGCTCGCCAGTCCGACTAGGATCAGCACGAAGGCGACCAGCGTGGCCTCGTGCGGAAGCCCGGTCGCGTGCCGAGCGAGGGTCTGCCAGTCGAGCCGATCGAGGCCCGAGCCGCCGCCATCGGCGGCGACGAAGAGCACGACGATCCCCAGCAGGGCGATCGCAAGGCCGAGCGTCGTCAGCACGACGTACTTCCAGCCCGCCTCGAGCGCGCTGCGCTTGCCGCTGAAGGCGACCAGCAGCGCCGAGGCGGCGGTGGTCGCCTCGATCAGCAGCCATGCCAGGGCGAGGTTGTTGGTCAGCGGCAGGGCGACCAGGGCCGCCCAGAAGAAATTGAAGGCGGCGTAGTACCAGGCGTGGGAGCGCCGCGCGGTGAACCAACTGCGACCGCTGTGGCGCAGGTAGAAGGGCGACATCACGGCGCTGGCAAAGCCGACGACGGCGACCAGCGCAAGAAAGATGCCGGCGGCAGTGTCGAGGACGTACCAGCTACCCCGCGACGCCACGTCCGGGGCGGCAGTGAGCGCCATCACGGCGAGGACAAGCGTCAGGGCCGCCGTCAGAGCGGAGGTGGCCAGGTTGAGCCGATCGGCAGCGCCGGCGGTCGGCATCAGAATCACCAGCACGGCGGCGCCCAAGGGGACCGCGAGGACGGCGACGATCAGCGGCGCGGCGTCAGTCACGAAGCCCCCGCAGCAGGTCGGTGTCCCCCGAGCCGACCTCGCCGTGGATCTTTTGGGTGAAGGCGGCGGCGACGGTCACGACGAGCACCAGGTCGAACAGCACGCCGAGCTCGATGATGAACGGCAGCCCGCCGGGAACCGTGATCGCGAGCAGGTAGATGCCGTTCTCTGCGACGAGGATCCCGAGCACCTGCAGAATCGCAGGCCGGCGCATGACCACGATCGCGATGCCGAGCGAGAGCAACGCCACCGCGCCGTGCTCGGCGGGCTGATCGCCGAGCCCGAGCGGCGGAATCGCCGCGACCGCGATGAGCGCGACCAGGGCCGCGACCACCAATCGGACGGTGACCGTGGTGGCGGGAACGACCAGATACGGCTCCGGGGTGCGCCGACGAGTGAAGACCAGCAGCGCGGGCAGGGCCACGGCGCGTACCAGGAGGATGGCAGCGGCGATCAGAAACTCGGTCGGTCGGTTCCCCGCGAGCGCCAGCGCCGCCACGCCCAGCAGCAGGGCTTGAACTGCGACCAGCAGCGTCGCGTGGCTGCGGCGGCGGACGAGCATCACGCCGAAGGCCAGGACGATGAGCACCGTTATCGCGGCTGGGCTCACGGTCAGCCCACCAGCCAGCTGATCAGTCCGACGAGGGCGAGCAGGCAGCCCCCGGCGAGCAGTGCCGGGGCGCGCAGTATCCGCATCTTCGCCTGAGCGGTCTCCGTGAAGGCCAGCGCCCCGCACAGCAGCGCGAGGCCTCCCGCCAGGCAACCGAGGCGGGCTCCGAACCCTCCCCAGTGGGGCAGGAACAGCTCGGCCGCCACGACCAGGACGATCCAGTGCCGGGCGGCGGCGCTCCAATGCAGCAGGGCGAGGTCACGCCCGGCGTACTCGAGCAGCGGTCCCTCGTGGATCATCGTCAGCTCGAGGTGAGTGTCGGGGTTGTCGATCGGCTGGCGCCCGGTCTCGAACAGCACGACGAGCGCAAAGGCCGCCGCCCCGCACCAGTGCGCGGGCTCGCTCCAGACGGCGGAGCCGTTGGCGACGGCGCTCATCGCCACCAGGTCCGTGCTGGCGGCGGGCAGCGCGGCGAGGATCAGCGCCAGGACCAGCAGCGCCTCGGCGAAGACCGAAAGGGTCAGGTCGCGGCTCGATCCCATCAGCGCGAACCCCGACCCGGTGTCCCAGCTCGCCGCGGCCAGGGCGAAGCGGGCCAGGGCGAGCAGGCCGACGAGGACGACGGCGTCGTTGCCCAGTGGCCAGTCGGGGGAGAGGCCGGCGATCGGCACCAGGAAGAGGCCGAGGACCATCGCCGCGGCAACGACGCACGGCGCCAGCCGGTAGACGAGCGTGGTCGGCTGAGGGTCGACGAGCGTCTTGCCCCAGAGCCGGCGCAGCTCCCGGTAGGGCTGCATCGGGGAGGGGCCACGACGCCCTTGCAGGCGCGCCTTGAGAGCCTGGATCGTCCCCGGCATCAGCGGCGCCAGGGCGAGCCCACCGATCAGCTGAATTGCTCCTGCGAGCGTGATCATCCGATTACCCCCGTTCGCACCAGGAGGAGCAGGCCGAGGAGCAGCGCGAGCAGGTACGCGGCGTAGGCGCGAACGCTGCCCGATTGCAGGCGGCGGGCGATCAGGGCGCCTCTCAACGCGCCGCGCTGCACCGGCCCGTAGAGCAGCGTGTCGAAGAGGTGGGGAACCTCGCCGCGATAGTGGATCGACTGGAGCTGACCGTGCTCGTGCGCCTTCTCGATCTCGCGCCGCGGCCGCAGGACCGCCTCCAAGACGAGCCGCAGCGACTTCGTGAAGCCGGCCGAGCTCCAGCTGAGCGAGGGCTCAGCTCGCTGGCCGCAGGCCCAGGAGGGGACGGGGGCGGCCCGCCGCGAGCCGCGCAGGCGCCAGAGCAGCCCGCTCAGCGCGAGCAGTCCGAACAGGAGCCAGGGCGAAGGAAGCGAGCCGGTGCCCGAGATGGAAAGGCCCGATTCGGTTGCCAGGTCCGTCGGCTGCGGCGCAAGCTCCATCAGCGTCGGGACCAGCAGGCCGGGCGCCGCGCCGAGGGCGATGCAGCAGCCGGCCAGGAAGGCCAGGGCGGCTCTCATGCCGGGCGCCGCCTCGCTTGCCGCCTCCACCTCCGATCGGCGGGGCGCGCCGAGCAGCACCAGGCCGACCACCTTGACGAAGCAGAACAGGGCAAGCGCCGCGGTCGCGGCGAGGCCCGCGGTGGCGAGGGCGCCGGCCAGGCCGATGCCCAGGGTGGGACCGAAGGCGGCATGGATCAAGGCCTGCAGGGTGAGCCACTCTGAGGCGAAGCCGTTGAGCGGGGGCACCCCGGCGATCGCCATCGACCCGACCAGGAAGGCCCCGCCCGTCCACGGCATGCGCCGCAGCAGTCCGCCGACGTGGTCGAGGTCGAGGGAGCCGACCGCGCGCTCGAAGACGCCGGCCGCGAGGAACAAGAGCGCCTTGAAAACCGCGTGGTTGAGGATGTGCAGGAGCGCGGCGGCGAAGGCGATCGCCGCCCAGGTCCTATCGCCCTCGGATGCGAAGAGAATCGAGGCGCCGAGACCGAGCGCGACGATCCCGACGTTCTCGATCGAGGAGAAGGCGAGCAGTCGCTTCAAATCGTGCTGGACCAGGGCGTAGAGCACGCCGCCCAGCGCCGAGAGGAGCCCCAGCCCGAGAACCGTCAGGCCGGCCCACAGGGGCACAGGGACGGCCCACTCGAAGAGGACGCGGATCAACCCGTACAGCGCCACCTTGATCATCACCCCCGACATCAGGGCGGAGATGTGGCTCGGCGCGACCGGGTGGGCGCGGGGCAGCCAGGAGTGCAGCGGCATCAGACCCGCCTTGGTGCCGAAGCCGACGATCGCGGCGACGATGACGAGCGCTTGCACACCGGTACCCTGGGCGGCGAGCGCCCCGGGGTCGCTCATGGCCTCGAAGTGAGCGAGGGCGAGCACGCAGATCCAGACGCCGGCGCCGCCCAGCTGAGTTACCGCCAGGTAGACGAAGACGGCGCGGCGGACCGCGGCGTCGCTGTGACGGACGAGGATCGCGGTGGCCGGCACCAGCGTCATCAGCTCCCAGAAGGCGAGGAACGTGGAGGGATCGCGTGCCGTCACGACCCCGGTGAGGGTGAGCAGGAACAGCCCCGACAGGGCGACGAGGACTCTGCTGCGAGCGGCGTCTGCGAGGTAGCCGCGGGCGTAGACCAATGCCGGCACGGCGATCAGCGCGAGCGTGGCAAGGAAGAAGCCGGTGAGGCGGTCGATTCCCAGGGTTGGATCGAGGTTGCTTTGAAAGGGGGCGCCCAGGACCGGGGCCCCGAACAGGACGAGGGCGCCGCCGATTCCAAGCAGCGCCATGCCAACCGCCTGGAGGATCAGCGAGGCACTGATTGCCCGGGGTGCGGCGGGCGCCACCCCCCCGGCGAACAACAGCGCGACGCCCGTCAAGACGAGCAACTCCAGGCCGCTCACCTTGAAGGCCTGGCGACGAGCGAGGGTCGCTTCGGTGGGGATGTCGACACGGTCGGAATGTTCGGCTCACTCATTTTCGGCAGGGGTCGCAGGCCTGCGCGCTCGATGTCCGCCACCCGCCCAAAGGCGCGCAATGGCCCGCTCGGCGCGGCGCAATCCCCGGCCTGAAGTTCGATCCAGCCGTTAGGCCATCGTTTGCGTGTTCCAACTACGGTCGGTAGTTGGCCGCGAACGGCCGCGAAGCTCCTTGGTGACGGCGAGCAGCCAAGCGCGATCGCTCTCGGCCGCGCACCGAGATTGCCGGCGTGCGTGTCGCATCAGCGCGCCGGCTGATCCGGCCGCGAAGGTTGCGCCGGTCAAGGCAAAGCGGCCGTCCGCGAGCGCGACCAATGCCTCACCGCCATCCTCCCGACGAAGCAGCTCCCCGGCTACCTGAATGCCTACTACCTGCCGCGGCTCGTCATGCTCGCCCCAATGGGAGTGCCAGGGCCCGGTCGTGAAGATCAAGCGGTGCGCCCTCATCCGCGCTTGGCGCCAACCTTACGAGGGGCCGGTCCTGACTCGCCCGACTCCTCGAGCAGGGCGTGGGTCTCCTCCAGGTGAGAGGTGATCAGCTGCCGAGCCGTCTCAAGCAGCTGGAAGATGCGCGGGTCGCGCACGCGGTAGAAGACGCTCGTCCCCTCGCGCCGCGACTCGAGCAATCCCTGCCGGCGCATCGCCCCCAGGTGCTGGGAGGCCCCGCTGGAGTCGATTCCGAGCTTGGCCTGAAGCTCGCCAACCGTCAGCTCCCCGTCCTTCAGCAACTCGATGATGCGCACTCGCGCCGGGTGGCCCAGCATCCGGAAGAACTCCGCCTTGATCCGGTGAATTGGTTGTGGGGGCCCGCTCTGAGGTTTTCGAGAAGCGGTGGGCATCAGATCTCCCGGGTAAGAGCGCTAACGTCTGGCATGTCAGAGATATCTTATCTTAAAAAGTATTAAGATTATGCGATGAAGAAAACTTCCATCGAGCCTCCGCGACGAGAGAGCTATGACGATCGGCTGCGCGTCCGGGCCATGTGCGGCGGACCGGGCGCGGTCGAGGCTGCGCTGGTCATGATGGAGCGCCACGATCCCATCTCACTCGAACAGGCCCTGGAGCTGGTCCTCGAGGAAGGCGAGTCCTCGCCCCGTTGCCGGAAAGTCGTGGCAGAGGCCTGGGATCTCTACTTCCACATCAAGAGCATGCCGTGGGATTGAGGCGGCGGCGAGGCCCAAGCACCGTCGCCCAGGGGTGAGCACCTCGTCGCACCTAATCCAGTCGGCTATCGGCCGCCGCTGAGACCGGCCCGTCGACTGTCGTGGCGGGACCCGGTCAGGAATCGAATCGCCACCTCCGATTTCGGGCACTCCGCACCGAAGTTCCTAAATCGCTGCGCATCGACGCATATCCGCGCGCATTCCTAATCCCGGTCGCCTGCCGCGCCGCTGCGAAACCCCCTGCAAGCGAGCATGTTCACCGCCCGCTGGTCTTGGAGACGGGCCTAATTGCCATGCAGAAGGTCGAGGGTTCGAATCCCTTCAGCCGCTTTCAGGAAAGCCCCGCTCCGGCGGGGCTTCCTCTTGGCACCGCTCATATCTCGGCCACCGGGATCGTGCCTGCGTCCCTCACGGCCTTCTCGCCCGCTCCCTCGCGCTCGCCAAGCGGCACGTACGCGATCTCGTCAGGGTCGATGCCCGTCGCCGCCGCGTCGTCGGGGTCGAGGCGCTCGAGCAACTCCTTCGATGCGAGGACGGTGCCCTCGGTCGCCGCCGCCTCGATTCGGGCCGCCTCGTTCATCGCGTCGCCGAGGGCGGTCACCTCGAGTCGCCCGTTTGTCGCCACCTGTCCGACCATCAGCGTTCCGCCCCAGTGCAGGCCGACGTTGACCTGCGGCGAGAGCTCGTCAGGGCCCAGGTCCGCGGCTCCGTCGCGGATCGCCCGCGAGGCTTCGATCGCGGCGCGGGCTGTGGCCGACTCCGATCCCTCGAAATCGACAGTCAGGAAGAGGGCCGAGCCTCCGTCGCCGGCGTGCTTGCCGACGATCCCGCTGCCTGCAATCACGGCGGAGTCGATCAGGTCGATCAGCCCTCGGATCACGGCGAAGTAGCCCTTCGAGGAGAGGCGGCGTGACAACGGCCCCGAGCTCTCGAGGTCGGCGAAGAGGATTGCGGCGGGGCGGCGGGCGGGCTCCCGAACCCGGTCCATCCGCTCGAAGAGGCCGCGGTCGCCGCGGCCGAGGCGCGCCAGCAGGCTCTCGGCAAGGGCCGCCCGGCCAAACCGGATGACGCCCAGCGGCCGGCCGTCCTCATCGTTCACGCGTAGCTCCAGAAAAAGGACGTCACCGAGAACGGTCTGGCGAAGCTCGAGGTCCTGTAGGAAGGCGGAGCTCGAACTCCAGGCCATCGGCGGATCGCTCATCGGCTCGATCCTGGCGGCCTGATCAGATCGCGGCCCGAAGGCCTCGTCAAAGGCGCCATCGCCTGGTGAGAGGTAGCGGCGCATGATCGGGGCGTTGAGCCGCCACCAGTTGGCTTGACTCTCCTCGTCGATTCCCCAGACGTCGGGATCCTCGAGCTGGCGGACGACCATCGACTTGCCGTAGAACCGACCGACCTCGCCTGGCGGGACCCCCACCGTCCGGGCCTCCTCGCTGGATATGAAGACGATCTTCCACTCGGCGTCGAGGATCTCTCCCGAGACCCCCGCGTCCTCCATCGCTTCTGCGATCTCCCGCAGCCGGCGATTCTCGGGAAAGGGAGGGCCGGGCTTGCGCTCGTTCACCACGGTCCGAGCCTATCTTCGGTGGGCTCGCGGACGACCAGGACCCCCTGGGAGCTTTTCGGCGGCGACGGAATTATTGTCTCCGGCTATGTCACAGGAATCTGACCCCACCGCCGCCACGTCCATCAAGCAACCTGACCTCGCCGCAGCCGCCTCGGCCCTGGAGAGTGCCGGCGCCGTCGTCGAGAACGGCTTCAAGCGCCTCGCCGCCGAGGGGGACATCGACAGCGACCAGGTCGTCGCCTACGACCTCGCGCACGCGGCGGCGGCGGTCGAGAGCGGCCGAGCCGTCCTCGAGTACGGCGAGAAGGGCGACGAGGAGGCTCGGATCGCCTGCGCCTTCATCGCCGACGCGATCCACGACGTCAGCACCCGGCTCATCGGTCGCGAGCAGGAGTGGGGCGCCGAGCATGTGTCACTCGAGTCGGCGCTCTCCTTCGCGCGGCCGTTTCGCTCGCCCGAGTTCCTCGCGGATCTCTGCGGGACCCAGGGGCCGCGCCACCTCGACGACGACTTCGTGATGGTGCAGGACACATTCCGGCGCTTCGCGGAGGAGAAGATCCGCCCGGTCGCGGAGGACATCCACCGCCACAACGAGGACATTCCCGAGGAGATCATCGAAGGGCTGTCCGAGCTGGGGACCTTCGGCGTCTCGATCCCCGAGGAGTTCGGGGGTTTCGCGGCCGAGGGCGAGGGCGAGTATCTCTCGATGGTCGCCGCCACCGAGGAGCTCTCGCGCGGCTCGCTCGGCGTCGGCGGCTCGCTGATCACCCGGCCCGAGATCCTGGCCCGGGCGCTCATGGCGGGCGGCACCGAGGAGCAGAAGAAAGAGTGGCTGCCCCGCATGGCCAGCGGCGAGCTGATGGTCGCGATCGCCGTCACCGAGCCCGATTTCGGCTCCGACGTCGCCTCGCTGCGGACGACGGCGACCCGGGACGGGGACGGCTGGCGGATCAACGGCGTCAAGACCTGGTGCACCTTCGGCGCCCGGGCGGACGTCTACATGCTCCTGGCGCGGACCGACCCGGATCGCTCGAAGGGCCACAAGGGGCTCTCCCTATTCATCGTCCCGAAAGAGCGCGGCTCCGGCCACGGCTTCGAGCTCAGCCAGGAGCAGGGCGGCGCCATGGAGGGACGGGCGATCGACACGATCGGCTATCGGGGGATGCACTCCTACGAGGTCGCGTTCGAAAACTGGCTGGTCCCGGCCGAGAGCCTGATCGGGGGCGAGGAGGGGCTCGGTCGCGGGTTCTACCTTCAGATGGCGGGCTTCGAGAACGGCCGCATCCAGACCGCGGCGCGCGCGGTCGGCGTCATGCAGGCCGCGTACGAGGCCGCCTACGAATACGCGTCGGAGCGCAACGTCTTCGGCAAGCCCGTGATCGATTTCCAGCTCACCCGCGCGAAGCTGGCGCGGATGGCGGTTGTCATCCAGGCCAGCCGCCAGTTCGCCTACCGCGTCGCCCGCCTGATGGCCCGGGGCGAGGGGGCGATGGAGGCCTCGATGGTGAAGGCGTACGCATGTCGGGCCGCGGAGTGGGTGACCCGCGAGGCGATGCAGATCCACGGCGGCATGGGCTACGCCGAGGAGTTCCCGGTCAGCCGCTACTACGTCGACGCCCGGGTCCTCTCGATCTTCGAGGGAGCCGACGAGGTCCTCGCCCTCAAGGTCATCGCGCGCCGGTTGGCTCGATAGTCGGAGGCCCCTGCATGTAGGGTCGCCTGATGGCGGAGCTCACCGAACGCGAGACGCGGCAGATCGCCGCAGCGAACGAGTCGGGGAGAACGCCCGTCGTCTTCATCCACGGGCTCTGGCTGATCCCGAGCAGTTGGGACAACTGGGTCGGGCTCTTCGAGGACGCCGGCTACGCGGGCGTGACCCCCTCCTGGCCGGGCGATCCGGACGGTTCGCTGGAGGAGGCTCGCGCGAACCCCGACGGCTTCGCCGGCACCAGGTTGAAGGAGATCGCCGATCACACCGGCGAGGTGATCGCCCGCCTCGACAAGACGCCCGCCGTGATGGGGCACTCGACCGGCGGCCTGCTCACCTACATGATCGCGGATCGAGGCCTGTCCGCGGCCTCGGTGGCGATCGACCCCGGGCCCTTCCGCGGGGTCCTGCCGTTGCCGATCTCGGCGTTGCGCTCGGCCGCACCGGTGCTGAGGAACCCCCTCAACCGGGGTCGCGCGATCACCCTCACGCTCGATCAGTTCAAGTACGGGTGGGCCAACGCACTCGACGATGACGAGGCGGAGCGGCTGTACGAGGGCCACCACGTGGCCGCCCCCGGAATGGCCCTGATGCAGATGGCGAACGCCAACCTGAATCCGCTGACCGAGGCGAAGGTCGATCCGGGCAATCCGGCGCGCGGGCCGCTCCTGATCATCAGCGGCGAGAAGGACCACACGGTCCCGTGGTCGATCGCCAATGGCGCCTACAAGCGGCAGAAGCGAAACGAGGCGGTGACGGAGATCACCGAGATCCCGAACCGGGGCCACTCGTTGACGATCGACAGCGGTTGGCGAGAGGTTGCCCAGACCGCCCTCGACTTCGTCAAGCGCTTCGTCTAGGTCGAGGAGGCAGTTTTCTTCGGCTCGAGGTAGAAGATCTCGGCGGCAATGTCCTTTCGGTGTCCATGCCGCTGATGAAGCCGCGGACCTTACGGCCGCTCAGGCGCTCGATGATCTCGACGAACGCCTCTTCGGTCGCGTGCTGGAAGAACAGGCGGACGTCGCGCAGGCGCTGGTGCTCG